>LNFM01000674.1_pt1 | contig 82001 bp, 66 predicted proteins | sample 596031 | NCBI WGS metagenome assembly LNFM01 (sample SAMN04254537, study PRJNA301005) | activated carbon metagenome | isolation source: dual media filters at the Ann Arbor, Michigan drinking water treatment plant | place: USA: Ann Arbor | reverse complement strand
CCCTGGTACGTCGAGCCCGAGTCGACGGTGCTCTTGGTCTCGACCGACGGATCGGTGTCGGTGCCGAGCACGATGAACACGTAGTTCTCCGGCCCGCCGCCGCCGTCGCGCGCCATGAGGCCGCCGAAGCGAAAGCCCGACGGCGGCGGCGCATCGACGTTGCCGGCCTGGTGGCTGCGCACCGCCGCCGTGGCCATGAAGTCGCCCTCGACCTCCTTCCACAGCAGGATCGACGTGGACCCGTCGAGCCACACCGTGTTCACCGCGGGATCGAGGTGGAGCACGCCGCCCTCGACGCTCACGTTCGCGGCCTCGGGGCGGAAGGTCGTCCAGCCGGGCAGCGCGGGGTCGTCGAAGTCGTCGTCGAGGGCGGTGGGATCGATCCCCGTGTCGCCGGTGCTGGTGTCGGCCGGTGTGCTGTCCGACCCGTCCGAGGTGCTCGGATCGGGCGTCGTCGTCATGGACGAGGTCATGGACGAGGTCGTCATCGAGGAGGAGGTCATCGACGAGGTCGTCATCGCCGAGGAATCGGTCGTGTCGGCGGCAGTGACCGACGTCGAGCTACCCGCGTCGGTGCCACCCCCCTCGCCGTCCGAGGAGCCACAGGCAGGGGCGAGGAGCACGAGCGACGCGCAAGCGCGGGGGATCCAAGTCATGCGCGGAGCATAACCGCGGTGGCGCCGATTCCAACTCGGTTGGCACATGCAGGATCGGCGGGCGCGAGGTTCCATCGACTTCGCGTGGAGTCGGGATTGCAACGCCGTAGGTCGTGACCCGGCACGTCGTGCGCGCGGTGCTCATCGGCGGGCTCGCGGGCTGCGGTCCGGGGGCGCCCGACGTGGAGGCGACGTGGGCGCGGTGGTTCACCTTCGGCGCGATCGCGGCGGCGCAGGCCGCACCCCACGGGGAATTCGTCGGCGTCGTCGTGGACTCGACGGTGGACGTCGCCGGACCCGGGGTGGCGATGGCTCCCGAGCGCCGCGCGGTGTTCGTACTCGACGACCAGGGCGGGCTGCACGGGCGCGCAGCACTGGCCGGCGCCGGGGCGGTGGCGATCGACGACGAGGGCACGGCCTACGCGCTGGTGCCCGACGCGGGCCCCGAGCGGCCTGCGCCGCTGTGCCGGCTCACGGCGGTCGATGTCGACGACGCGACGCGCTGGGAACGATCATGGCCCATCGACGACGCCCCCGAGGTCGGCTGCGCCGCGCAGCCGTTGATCGCCGGCGAGCACCTGGTGCTGCGCGGTGAAGAGGAACTCACCGCGCTGTCGCGGGACGGGGAGCTCCTGTGGCGCTCGCGCCTGTCGACCGACTGCGACGATCTGAAGTGGCGCGCCGGGGCGCTGTGGTGCGCGGAGGATCCCGTCGACGCTGGCGACGTCACGATCGTGCGCTGCGATCCGTTGGATGGCTCGTGTCGATCGATCCGACTCGCGGACAGGATCGATCAGGTGCCCGACTTCGACGTCTCGACCGATGCGATCGTCGTGCGCGACTGCACGTTCGAGTTGGCCGCGTGGGACTGCCGGATCGTCGCGTTCGACCACGGCGGTCGCCCGCGCTGGACGACGCCACGGGACCGCAGCGTGCCGCTCGGCGCGGGGCCCTTCGTGGTCGCCTCCGGCCGCGGAACGTGGTTGGTCGGCACGCACCACTCGCCGTGGGCGGGCGAGACCTCGCAGCGCGAGCTCTCGCTGCGCCACCTGACCGCCGACGGCCACGTCGATCGACGGTTGCGCCGCCGCTTCGTCGACGCCCCCGACGACGCGATCGCCCGCGAGGCCTGCCCCGACGGTGGCGACGTCGTGAACAGCCCCGAGGGCGGCAGCGCGACCAAGGCGGTCCTGCGGCTCGAGGGCGACGGGTTCCTCGTCGTCGGTGAGCACGGCTGCCGCGACGCCTTCGTGCTGGCGCTCGAGGTGCGGCCGTGATCGGTCGCGTGCGGCTCCTCGGCCTCGCGACGGCCGCGTCGCTGCAGGGCTGCGACGAGCCCGACGCGCGCTGCACCACGCGGGCCGACTGCGCGCGCGACGAACACTGCCTGTGGTCGCCCGATCGCGGCGTCGGCGAGTGCATCGCGGCGCCGGGCTACGACGATCCACCGCCGCTGCAGGTGTTCACCGGCCCGCCCGTCGCCCCCGTGCTGTTCGTCGTCGACGACGGTCCGGGCAGCGCCCACGCGCAGGATCGTCTGATCGCGGCCCTGCCCGCGCTGGTCGACGGCGCCGCGCGACGGGGCACGCGCCTACGGGTGGCGGCGACCTCCGCGAGCGTCGCCCGACCGGGCTGCGACAGCCGGGCGTTCGCGCGCAGCGGTCGATTCGCGCGCACCAGCTGCCTCGATCGCCTCGGCGACTTCGTCGCGGACGACGGCACCAACGACAGCTGGGTGTGCTGGACGAACTGCAGCCTGACGACCGACGAGCTGCCGATCGATCCCGAGCGACCGTGGATCGATCTCGACGCGTTCGCCGATCCAGCCGACGCCGCGGCGGTGCTGGCGTGCCTGGTGCCGCAGGGCACGTCGGGCTGCGCGCGCGGCTCGCCGTTGCATGCGTCGTGGCTGTCGATGCTGCGCGCCAACCGTGAGGAGGAGCCGGAGTTCGGCGCGTTCGCGGAGACCTCGCAGCCGCAGATCGTCGCCGTGACCGACGGCATGGATTGCTCGGTGAGCGACGCGGGCCTGGCGGCGTTCGATCCCGCGGGCGACCGCGCGCTGTGGCCCGATCCCGACGCCGAGGCGGCGACCGAGGCGGTGTGTTGGGCCGCTGGTGTCGCGTGCAGCGGCGTCGGGCCGGTGTACGACGACTGCGAGCCGGTCGATCGCGACATCGAGGGCGAGGCGCCGACGCCCGAATCGCCGAGCGTGTTGATCCCGATCTCCGCGTTCGAGTGGCTCGCGCTCGGGGCCGCGCAGCTCCACCTCATCGCCGGCCTACCGCTGTCGGATCCGCCGATCTACACGACGCAGGGCGATCCCGAGTACGTCGCCGCCCACGGCATCGCGCCGGGCTGCCGCGACGGCTTCATCACCGCTGCGCCCGCGCTGCGGCTGCAGGAGATCCCGTACACCGAGCAGCACTCGATCTGCGAGCCGAGCTACGACTTCGCGCTCGCCGGCGCCGCGGGCCGAGCCTCGCCCAACCTCTGCGTGCCCGCCTGCGCGATCCCGGCGCTCCGCGTGCGGTGGCAGTCGGCCGGCGGGCCCGAGCGCGAGATCCCGACCTGCGTCGGCGACGATCCGCGGCTCGAGATCCCGGAGGGCGCGCCCGCGTGCTGGGCGTGGCGTGCCGACGCCGAGGCGTGCCGCGGCTCCGCGGAGCTCGTGCTCCGCACCCGCGCGCCACACCAGCGCGATCGCTTCACGGTCACGCCGAACCCGCGGTCGCCCGGGACCGTGATCGACGGCTGTCTGCCCCGGCCGTGATCACCCCGCGCTCGGGACCAGGCGGTAGTACGGCGCGGTCGCGTCGGCGATCGCGATCGGCAGGAACACCGGGTACGGCACGCTGCCGGTGAACACGGTCGCCCACGGGCCATCGATCGTGTCGCCCGCCTGCACGTCGTAGTCGACGCCGGGCGCGAGCAGGGTGGTGCGGATCGTGAGCGTGTCGCCGTCGAAGTCGACGGTCGCGCCGGCCCACGGGCGCGCCAGCGGCTCGCCGATGAAGAGGCCCTCGCCGGGCATCGCGACCGACTTCCAGTAGGCCTCGACGAGGGTCTGGCCGCGGAAGTAGTGCGCGGTGGCGACGACGGGGTTGGGGAACTTCGCGGGGTAGTTGCAGGGCTCGACGACGGTGCCGTAGCTGCCGGTCGCGCCGGCCTCGAGCCAGGCGACGGCGCTCATCTGGCTGCTCGTCGGCACCTCGCCGCCGTACGACGTCAGGTGATCGGCCATCGCCCCCGGCAGGTAGGTGTTGGTCGCGATCTGCGGCACGTTCGCGAGCCCGGTGAAGTAGAAGAGCACGTCCGCGGTGTCCTCGAGGTAGTCGAGGCCCGCGCCGTCGGCGTTGTCGAGGTACGTCAGCATCAGGCCGCCGTCGTGATCGAAGAGCTCGACGGTCTGCTCGAACAGCGGCGAGCGGGTGCTGCGGTCGGCGTCGGTCGTGCGGATGAGGTAGCCGTCGCCGAATGGACGCGTGCCGTCGGCCGCGACGCCGCGATCGACGAGCGCCAGCACGGCGTCGGTGTCGGTGCCCGCGAGCATCATCGTCGGCCGGATCCCGAGGTCCGTCCACGGCGCGAGGCTCGGCGAGTCATAGTAGGGCGACGGCGCCGTCTCGTTGCACGGCGTCGAGCAGTACTGCAGGTCGAAGCCCAGGGCGAACGCGGCGGTCACCGACATGCACGCGACGCGGTACGGCTGGGTCCACGTGATTGCGAGGGCCTGGATGTCGTCGCCGAGCGCGGCGTCGACGGTCGCCTTCGCGGCGGCGAAGTCGGTCTCCGGCAGGACGGCTCCGGGGGGCAGCGCGAGGTGGACGACGTTGGCCGCCGGGATGCCGCGCGCCGCCACGTACGCCTCCGCGACCGCGACCGACTGCGGATCGTCGTCGTTGACGAGCACGCCGAGCTCGGCGGCGGCGATCGACGTGCGCGGCAGCAGCACCTCGGGGATCGCCGGATCTCCGGTCGTGCCCGAGGAATCGGAGCCGCTGGTGTCGAGCGTCCCGGTGCTCGAGGTGGCGTCGACGCCGGTGCCCGTCGACCCGGCCGTGCTGGACGACGATCCGCCCGTCGACCCGCCCGTGGACGTGCCGGAGGAGGTGGCCGCTGGATCGGCGCCGCCGCCCCCGTTGCAGGCCACGCCGCACGCGAGCGGGAGCACGAGGACGAGCTGGGGCGGACGCATGGTCGGATCTCCGTCGCGGCAGTGTGCCCGAGCGCTGTTCGGTTGTGGAATCGACCCGGACAGTTTGCAGCGCGCAGCGCAACGCGAGAGCATGGGCCGACCGTCGGCCGGACCGCTGACGCTGGAGGTTCGCATTTCATGAAGATCACATCGCATCGTCTCGTTCGCGTGGCGCTGGTACTCGGCAGCGGAGTCGTCGCGTGCAGCGACGACGCGGGGACCAGCCCCGAGACGACCACCGGCACAGACTCCTCGGGCGGCAACGATCCCAGCAGCGGCGGCGATCCGACGACGACGCCCGATCCCGACACGTCGTCGTCGTCCGGGTCACCCACGTCGACCGGCCCCGATCCCGACACGTCGGGCACGCCGACCGAGTCGAGCAGCTCGGGCGACGAGCCGGTCGGCCCGCCCGCCGAGTTCTTCGTGCGCGTCGAGAACCTCTCGGGCAGCAGCGTGCTGCCGACGACGTTCTCCCCGGGGATGTGGCTCGAGCAGACGACTGGGTCGACGCCGCTGTTCGCCATCGACGCCGCTGACGCAGGCGACGGCCTCATCGCCCTCGCCGAGGACGGCGATCCGGCGCCGCTCGCCGCCAGCCTCGACGGTGCCGCCGACGTCGTGCAGACCGGCACGTGGGCCGAGCCGCTCGCGCCCGGTGAGATGGTCGAGTTCACCTTCACCGCGCAGAACGGCAATCGCCTGTCGCTGGCGACCGGCATCGGCGGCGCGAACGATGGCTTCGTCGCGACCGGACCGGTCGGCATCGGCCTGTTCACCAGCCAGGGGCAGCCCGAGGACGAGCGCGACATCACCCAGTTCCTGCGGTTGTACGAGGTCGGCAGTGAGGCCAACGAGGCGCCGGGGCAGGGTGCGCAGCAGCTCTCGACGCAGTCCGCGGCCGGCGTGGGCATGGACGAGGCGGGCCACGTGCAGCCGTTCGTGGCGTCGACCCGCGCGCTGCCGCAGGCCGCCGCGATCGTCGACGTGCAGTCGACGACCGACGCGAAGACCGGCGAGATCACGCTGACGATCACCAACACCGGTGATCTCGGCCGCGGCACGGTGTTCTCGCCGCTGTCGCCGATGGTCTGGGCGCTGCACGAGGAGACCGCCTCGCTGTTCGCCGCCGACGCCCAGGGCGCCGACGTCGTGGGCCTCGAGGCGCTGGCCGAGGACGGCGATCCGTCGGAGTGGTTCACGGCGATCGACGGCAGCGCCGGCGTGGGCACGGCGGCGACGATCGACACCGGCGCGGCGCCGGGCGAAGCGTTCACCATCGTCGTCACCCCGGATCAGGACAATCGATTCCTGTCGTTCGCGACGTCGATCACCGCCAGCAACGACGCCTTCATCGCGCCGTGGCCCGGCGGCGTGGCGCTGCTCGAGGCCGATGGTTCGGCGCGATCCAACACCGAGATCGAGGACGACTTCCGTCGATTGTTGGTGGTCTGGGACGCGGGCACCGAGGCGAACGAGGTGCCGGGCGCGGGCGCGAACATCCAGAGCGAGCAGATCCTGCCCGACAGCGGCGCGAGCGACGGCGATCCTGCGATCCGCCCCTACTCGGATGCGACCAACGATCTCGCGGGCGCGGATGTCGGCGGCTTCGCGACCGTGACGATCGTCAACGGTGCCAACGCCGGCGAGTTCGACGTGACGATCGAGAACACCTCGGGCGGCACGGTCTTCCCCGGCGCGCTGTCGCGGGTGTTGTACGCGGTGCACGACGACACGGTCACGCTGTTCGAGGACGGCATGCCCGCGTCGCCGTCGCTCGAGGAGCTCGCCGAGGACGGTGACGCCAGCGCGCTGTTCGGCGACGTCGACGGCGCGCCCGGGGTCTCGGACGCCGCGATCTCGCCGTCGCCGCTCGGGCCCGGGGCGACGTACGAGTTCACCGTGATCGCCGATGGGACCACGCCGCGGCTCAGCCTCGCGGCGATGGTGGTCCCGTCGAACGATACGTTCATCGCGCTCGGTGGCGCAGGCATCACCCTGGTCGACGACGCGGGGGATCCACTGTCGGACGACGCGCTCGCGGACGCGGTCGCGGCAGCGCTCGCGGCGTGGGAGTCCGGCACCGAGGCGAACCAGGCCGGGGCGATCGGGCGCGATCAGGCGCCGCGCCAGGCGGCGGACGGAGACGGCGTCGCCGAGGGCAGCGGGCTGGTGCGCTTCGCGGACGACGATCTGGTGTGGGTGTGGCCGGAGGCGGATCAGGTGATCCGGGTGACCGTCGGACCGACGGGGAAGTAGTCCGGGGCTGACGGACGCTGCGGTCCGGGATCGGACCGCAGCGCGGCTCGGGCGTCGCGCGGCGGGGCTCGATCCAGCTCCGGGTGGTGCTAGGATCCCTCCATGGGTTGGAGGATGAAGCGGTATGGTTGGCTCGTGGTCGTGTGGATGGGGTGTCAGCGGCTCGAGGTCGACGACGGCCCAGGGCCGAGCGCGAGCGGTGGCGAGTCGAGCGGGTCGAGTAGCGGCGGCTCCGACGACAGCGGTTCGACGGCGGCGACGACGAGCGCACCGGATCCGGACCTCGCGATCCCGGGGTGCACCGGCGAACCGCCCGACGCGATCCCGGAGCCCAAGACGCATGCCAGCTGCGGCGGGGTCGAATGTGCATGCGACGAGGTCTGCGTGGTGTCGGACGAGTACTGCCGCGAGGGCGGCTGGTACGAGCCGCCCGCCCACTGCCTGGCGCTGCCCGCCGCGTGCGCGGCACTCGAAGGCGCGCAGGCCCAGGGCTGTCTCACCGATCGCGTCTGCGAGGGCGGGTTGTGGGTGGAGCAGTGGGTGCCCGAGCGCGGCGTGTTGACCTGCCAGAACCCGGGTCAAGGCTGCGGCGACACCGACTGACGACGCGGCCTGACGACGAATACCCGCGTCGTGCGGCCGGGCCGACACCCAACCTTCAGCTCCCGTGTCAGCGCAGCGTCGAGCCCCTGGTCCGTCCACGTCGCGATCCGCTCGACGTGGCGCTCGAGGACCCCGGTGCCGGTCAACACGTAGCGCACCGTCGTCACCGTCTCGCAGGCGCCCATCGCCGAGCGCAACGCGTCGCCCGTGCCGCGGTACAGCTGCTCGAGGTCGGCGAGCTCCGCGATCGCGCCGGTGGGCTCGCGGAACAGCACGACATGCTCGGTCGCCTCGAAGTAGTCCTCGCCGAGTCGGCAGGTGAGCGCGAGCAGGATCCCGCGCGCGGCCCCGAGGTCGATCGAGCGCAGGTCGAGCACCCACGCGTCGCAGATCGGGGGCGCGTCCGGATCGCCCAACGCGACGACCATGCGAACTCGGCCGTCCTTCGAGAGGGCGAGCTCCACCGACGGGCCGATCTCCGGGGGCGGCGCCTCGAAGCTGGCCACGAGCTCGTCACCGCCGGACAGCACGAGACTCGCGCGCGGGGCCTCCGGGGTCGCGGCGGGCACCACCTGTGCTTCCTGCTCACCATCGGGGGATGTCAGCGGCGCGGTCGACGACGCGGTCGACGACGCCGGGGCGACCATCGCGGGCGCCTGCGTCCGTGCACACGAGCACGCCCCGACCGCCACCAGATACCCGAGGAACCGCCGCGGTCTCATCGACCGACCCGCAACGTCCCGCGCACCGCCGACGTTCCCGTCTCGCGGTCGCTCGTGGTGCTCGGGACGTCGTCTACGTCGCGTCGGGATCGATGTCGCACTCGAACACTGCACCCGGCGCGACGGTGCGGACCTCGACCAGGCAATCGTACGTATCGCAGCTCCCGCCGCAGTCCGTGCAGGACTCCAGCCACGCGCGTCGAGGGGGATCGAGGCCGTCCCAGGTGTCGCGGCAGGACTCGAGCTCCTCGGCGACGCGCGCGTGGATCGACTCGCGCTGCTCCGCGGTGAGCTCGCCCTCGGAGCGGAACGCGTCGGACTCCCGGATGCGCTCGTCGGCGCAGTCCGTGTAGTCCTCGCAGTACTGCGGAAGTGGGGCCGGGACCGCAGCGGGCGGAGACGCGGGGCGAGTGGCGGATTCCGTGGCCGCGACCCACAGGTCCGATGGGGGACCCGCGGGCGCAGGGGCGCTCTGCCGCGCGACGCAGGCCGTCACCAGGAGTGCAGCCCCGATCGCCGCGCGCGTCATGGGCCGAGGATCGCCCGGCACGCGCGCAGCGGCAAGACCACCGCGAGGAGCCGGCCGATCCGCACGCCGTCCCCTCGACGCACGGGCATCGCAGTTGCGCCGTCTCGCCCTGGGCCGTCGGGTCGGGGACGCCGACGCGTGCTTCCTCGAGGCGCGTGCGCATCGCGTGACGCGACCGGTGGGTGGCGCGTACGCGGTGCGGCCACATGGGCCGACGCGCCGCGGTCGAGCACGATCGCCCGCGCGCGTCGGGCGGATGCGCCCAGTGTCGACGGTGCAGGCCCGTGTTAGCCTCGGGCAGATGTCGAGCGCGAGGAGGCGCAGAGCTGCGTGGCGCATCGCGCAATGGACCGCGGGCAGGAGCGCCGCGGCGTTGCTGATCGCGTCATCGATCGCGTGCGCGGGCGATGTCGTCGAGGCCGACCCGTCGCTCGAGGGGTCGAGCTCGGACGGTGCGTCGACGCAGGGCGTCGATCCGCCGGGGTCGTCGACCGGGTCGAGCACGGGCAGCGGCGGGGACATGACGGGCAGCTCCGGGAGCGGCCCGTCGACGGGCGGCGATCCGACCGGCGACGCGTCGAGTGGCTCCGGCGGCACGACGGGCAGCGACGGGAATACGACGGGCAGCTCCGACAGCTCGGGCCCGGGGAGCACCGAGGGAACGACCGCGGGCGAGGGCAGCACGACGGAGCTCGGGAGCACGTCGGAGGTCGGGAGCACGTCGGACGTCGGGAGCACGACGGACGTCGGGAGCACGACGGAGGTCGGGAGCACGTCGGAGGTCGGGAGCACGACGGAGGTCGGGAGCACGACGGAGCTCGGGAGCACGACGGAGCTCGGGAGCACGACGGACGCCGGGAGCACGTCGGACGCCGGGAGCACGACGGACGCCGGGAGCACGACCGGCGGCGGCACCGATCCGGGCACGACGGGCGACGCGACGACCGACGGCGGCAGCACCGACACCGGTGATCCGCCCGACGATCTCCTCTTCGTCGAGACGTTCGACGGGGCCGACGGCGATCCCTGGCCCGCGCCGTGGATCGTGGTCGGCGACAACGTGCTGTCCGCGACGATCCAGGGCGGGCGCGGTCAGCTCTCCGGGATCACCGATGGCACGGCGCGCGTGGTGCTGCCGGGCTTCGCCGAGCGGGACGTCGAGATGCTCGCGACCGTCGAGTTCACCGACTGGACGCGCCAGGGCATCGGGCTGTACGCGCGGCAGAACGGCGGATCGCTGAACCAGACCGATCCGCCGGGCCAGGGCTACGCGCTGTTCCTCGAGGGCTTCTACCTCGTGTCGCTCGGCTTCTGGCGCGAGGTCGTGGGCCTCGAGACCCTCATCGGCGCGGCGTTCGATCCGATCCCCGGCGGCGCGCTGCCCAGCGTCCGGTACCGCATGCGCTACCAGGTGGTGCAGGAGGGCCCGTACACGGCGCTGCGCAGCAAGGTGTGGCTTGCGACCGAACCCGAGCCGGTCGCGTGGGCGATGGACCTCGTCGACGACACGCCGGAGCTGCAGGACATCGTCGGCAGCTTCGCGGTCGATGTCTACAACGACGCGGGTACCGACAGCGTGTACTTCGACGACCTCGAGATCCGCGCGCTGTAGCACGGGCACTACTCGAGCTCGATCGCTCCGATGTCGCAGACGTCGCCGTCGGCGGGTCGCGGCTCGGCGTCGAAGTCCCAGGCGACCAAGCACGGCATCGCGTCGACGGCGGGGCTCGCCGCGGTCGGCTCGAACCGCACGGAATCGACGAACAGCGGATCGGCGATCGCACTGCCGTCTCCATGCGCGCCGAGGTCCGCGAGCGCGGCGGTCCAGGCGTCGAAGTCCCCGCCGTCGTAGATCTCGGTGGCCTTCAGCGTGAACACCGGCGCGCCGCCGTCGACGAAGTAGAGGTTGTCGTCGACGATCAACGTCGACCAATCGGTCATGCCGAGCTCGTCGGTGTCGGTGAACACCCGCGGGCTGGTGCCCTGCGCGACGATGTTGCCGCGGAACTCGACGTCGGTGCTCGCCTGCCCGATCTCGGACTCGTTGGTGAGGAACAGCGCCGCGTGGATCGACGTCGCCGTGTCGACGCAGGTGTTGTTGTAGACCCGCGCGCCCTGGCTCGAGCCCACCGCGACGCAGGCCCCGCTGACCCGGGTGATGACGTTGTTGCGGACCGTGCAGTCGTAGGTCTCGTAGTCGCCGTCGACCAGGCGATCGGCGTCGGTCGACTGCCCGCACATGATCGCGTTGCCCTCGCCCGACAGGCCGGTGTCGACCACGAGGTTGCCCTCGAACAGGGTCTCGCGCGCGTTGCCCTTGGCGTAGGCGGCGACGTCGCCGAGATCGTGCAGGTGATTGCCGACCACGCGCAGTCGATCGGCGCCGGTGATGTCGATGCCCTGGGCGTTGCTGCCCGGGGTGACGACCGCCGGGTCCTGCCAGATCTCGTTGCCCACGATGACCGTGTCGTCGGCCGTGCGCACGTTCTTGATCACGTCGGCGACCGAGCAGCACAGCCGGTTCTTCACCAGCTGCACCTGCGGTGTGTCGATCTTGATCACGTTGCCGTCGCCGCCGCCGTCGGGGCTCCCCTGCACGTGCAGACCCTCGAGGCGCACATGGGCGCGGCTGCAGTCGCCGCTCACCAGCTCGTTCTCCTCGTCGCAGGAGTCGGCGTAGAAGTAGATCGTCGGGCCATCGCCGCTGCCGCGGATCGTCACCGCCGCGTCATCCCTGGGGCGCATCAGGATCCACTGCTCCGCGGTGCCGAAGTCGCCGTCGGAGACGACGAAGCCGTCGTACTCGCCGGCGTCGACCTCGATGATCGTGCCGGGATCGGCGAGATCGATCGCGTGCTGCAGCGTGCGCACGGCCGTGTCGGGGGTGAGCCCGTCGTTCGCGTCGTCGCCGTCGACGGCGGCGTAGATCGTCGGGCCCGTGCCGACGCCCGGGGGCAGGGGTTCGTCGCCGGAGGGCGGGGGCGGATCGTCGGGTCCCCCGGAATCGTCGGCGGTGTCGTCGGCGCCGCCGTCGGTCCCGGGCGCACCGTCCGCGGCGCCGTCGTCGCTCGCGTCGCCGGTCCCCGCGTCGCCCGTTGCCTCCGTGATCGCGCTGCCTCCGTCGGTGCTCACCCCATCGGTCGCCGCGCCGGTGTCCGCGGGGCTGGTGCCGTCGGCGTCCGGATCGCCGCAGGCGGTGAGCGTCAAGACCGCCGTCGCGGCGAGGACGCGCGAGGGGGATCGATCGGGGAGCCGGAATCGGGCCATCGCGGGGTCAGTGGCCGGGCCGCGCCGTTTCTGTGCGGGCCCGCGCCGCAGCTCACGGCGTCTTCCAGTTCTTCACGAGCTCGCAGGCGGTCGGGTTCTTGTCCTTGTCGCAGATCTCCTGGCACTCCTCCTTCGTCACCTTGCCGCAGATCTCCTTGGTCTTCTCGGCCCACTTCGCGCAGGCCTTCTCGTCCTTCTCGATCGTGCACCCGATGCCGCAGTCCTGACTCGTGCCGTCGGGCCCCAGGCAGAACTCGGTGGCGTGGTGCTTCTCGCAGGCGGCGAGACCGAGGCCGAGGGCGAACGCGAGTGTGACACGGAGGCGTTGCATCGTCGTCGAGGATACCCGCATCCGGCGGCGCGTGCGGTGGCGGTCGAGCGCGCGGTTGAGCGAAGGGCCCAAACCCGTCACGCTTGCGCCCTTGCGTTCCTGGCGACGTTCCTTCGGTTCGGGGTTCGGTTCGGGCTCCGACTCGCGTTCGGGGCCGAGCGCGACGCCCGACCCGAGCGCCGCGATCGCGTGGCAATTCCCGCCTGCGGTGTGGCGGCGCGGCCTCGAGGTGTTCGCCCGCGGGTCGGTCGGGACACCGCAGTACGACCCCGAGCAGGAGGTGTGGAGCGCGAAGGTCCAGGGCTCGGCGACCGATCCGTACCGCGTCTGGGTGTACTTCGAGCCCGCGACCCAGGGAGCGACGCGGCGCGAGCTCGACGGCGATTGCGACTGTCAGGCGCCCAAGCCCTGCAAGCACATCGCCGCGCTGGCGATGGCGGTGCAGCACCGCACGCCGCCACGTGCCGACCCCGAGGTCCCCGTGCTGCGACCGGCCCCGGCCGCGTCGCGTCGCGCGTTCACGCAGTGGGCCCAGGACTTGGCCAGCGCCGCGGCGACGACGACGGCGGAGCCGGTCGAGACCGCGACGCCGACACACCCCGTGATGCTCGTGTTCGCGGTTCGTCCGGTGCGCGATGGTGCCGGGCAGCGGCGCGTCGCGATCGAGACCCACGCCGCGACCACCATCGGCGGTCGCACCAGCACATCGCCCTACGATCTCGACGCCGCCCTCGCGACGAAGCCCGAGGCGCGCGCGCCGTGGCTGCGCGACGTCGACCTCGCGATGTGGGTGCGCTTGCAGGCCTGCGAGCGCCGCCGCGCCGCGCCGGGCCAGCGGCTGCTGCCCCACGATGCCCACGGCGCGCACCTGCTCGCCGAGGTCGTGGCGCTGGGTGTCGCGCGCGAGGGGGACGCCGATGGGCCGCCCCTGCACCCGGGCGAGCCGCGGGCGGCTCGATTGCGCTGGCGCCTCGACGCCGACGCGCACCAGCAGCTCGTGGTCGAGCCCGCCGACGATGCGGCGCCGCCGTGGCGGATCTTGCCGATGGCGCCGCTGCACTACGTCGACGCCGACACCGGCGCGTGCGGGCCGGTCGCGCTCGAGATCCCCGCGGCCGAGCAGATCCGCCTGCTCGACGTGCCCGGCGTCGATCCGACCTGGTCGGGCGCGCTGTCGCGGACGCTGCGGACGACGCTGCTCGAGGGGGGCGTGCCGCTGCCGCGCGCGCTGGCGATCGGTCGGGCGCGCCGCGGCCAGCCGGTGCCGGTGCTGCGCCTGTTCGCCCGCGTCCGCGGCGAGCTGCGCGAGCCGTGCGCGTCGCTGTCCTTCGACTACGAGGGCACCGAGATCGGGCTCGCCGACACGCGACCGACGGTGGTGCGGATCGAAGGTGACCGCGTCGATCGACTCACGCGCGACAACGAGGCCGAGCGCTGGGCGCAGGAGCGGCTGGCCGGCGAGGGGCTGGTCGGCGATCCCGACGCCATGGGCATGCTCGATGGCGCGAAGTGGTTCGCGTTCGCCCGCGGCGGTGCGCCGCAGCTGCGACAGGAGGGCTGGCGCGTCGAGATCGGGCCGGACTTCGAGTGGAACACCACGCTCGTCGACTCCTGGTACGCCGAGGGGCACGACGGCGCGGGCGCCGAGGCCCCCGACGCCCCGGAGGGTGGCGGCGCGTGGTTCCTCGAGTTGGGCGTCGTCGTCGACGGCGAGCGGGTCAACATCCTGCCCGCCGTGGTCGCGGCGATCCGCAGCGGGCAGCTCGCGCCCGAGCGGCTGCGTCTGGGTGGTCAGCCGCTGGTCGTGGCGCTCCCCGACGGTCGCCGGGTCGAAGTCGACGCCGCGCGGCTGCAGGCGATCGTCGACGTGCTCGTCGAGCTGCACGACGAGCGCCGCATGCACGACGGCAAGCTCGTGCTCGCGCGCCTCGACGCGCCGCGGCTGCAATCCCTCGGCGACTTCGCGTGGACCCTCGATCCGAAGCTGCAGGCGTTCGCCGACCGGCTCGCGCGGGGCCCCGACGCGCTGCCACCCCCGACGGGCCTGGTCGCGACGTTGCGCGAGTACCAGCTCCACGGCATGGCGTGGTTGCAGTGGCTGCGCGAGGGCGGCCTCGGCGGAATCCTCGCGGACGACATGGGCCTGGGCAAGACGATCCAGGCCCTCGCGCACCTGCTGATCGAGAAGGAGGCGGGGCGACTGACGCGGCCGGCGCTGGTCGTCGCGCCGCGCAGCGTGCTGGGCAACTGGCTGCGCGAGGCCGAGCGGTTCACGCCGGGGCTGCGCGCGACCGCGTACCACGGCGCCGAGCGGGGCGGGGTGTTGGATGCGCTCGATCGGTGGGACGTCGTCGTGACCACGTACGCGCTGCTGCAGCGCGACGCGGCGCTGGGCCAGCCGCGCTGGCACGTCGCGATCCTCGACGAGGCGCAGATGATGAAGAACCCCACCGCCAAGGTCGCGGTCGCGGCCCGGGCGCTGCACGCCGATCAGCGGATCTGCATGACCGGCACGCCGGTCGAGAACAACCTGCGCGATCTGTGGTCGCTGATGGCGTTCGCGAACCCGGGGCTGCTCGGCACCTCGCGTCAGTTCACGACCTGGTATCGCACGCCGATCGAGAAGCACGGCGAGGTCGGTCGCTTCGACGCGCTCACCCAGCGCATCGCGCCGTTCCTGCTGCGCCGGACGAAGGCGCAGGTGCTCGCCGAGCTGCCGCCCAAGACCGAGATCGTCCTGCACGCCACGCTCGAGGGGCCCCAGCGCGACCTGTACGAGTCGGTGCGGATGAGCATGGAGAAGCGCGTGCGCGAGGAGCTGGCGCGGCGCGGCCTCGCCCGCAGCCGCATCGTCGTGCTCGACGCGCTGCTCAAGCTGCGCCAGGTCTGCTGCGATCCCGAGCTGCTCGCGCTGCGCGGCCGGGCGCCGGACAGCGCCAAGCTGGCCCTGCTGCTCGAGCTCGTCGACGAGCTGGTCGCCGAGGGCCGCCGCGCGCTGGTGTTCAGCCAATTCACGACCATGCTGTCGCGGATCGAGCGCGAGCTCGACGCGCGGCGGATCCCGTGGCTGTCGATCACCGGCAAGACCAACGACCGACAGACGATCGTCGATCGGTTCCAGACCGGCGCCGTGCCGATCCTGCTGGTGTCGCTCAAGGCCGGCGGCACGGGCCTCAACCTCACCGCGGCCGACACCGTGATCCACTACGATCCGTGGTGGAACCCCGCGGTCGAGGCCCAGGCCACGGATCGCGCCCACCGCATCGGCCAGAGCCAGCCGGTCACGGTGTATCGGCTCATCTGCGACGGCACCGTCGAGGAGCGCATGCTCGCGCTGCAGGCGAGGAAGTCCGCGCTGGTCCGCGGCGTCCACGAGAGCGCCGAGCGCCGCGCGAACCTGGGGCTCGCGCTCGGCACCGACGAGATCGCGGCGCTGCTGGCCCCGATCGACCCGGAGGATCGCGTGGTGTCGACGGTGCCCGCCGTGCGCGGGGCCCGTGCTAACGTGCGTGGTCGGTGACGCCGCACTGGCACGCGATGGTAACGCTCGTGCACGCCGTCGGCGGCGGGGTGTGGATCGGCGCCGTGGGCTTCAACGTGTTCGTGCTGCACCCGCGCGCCGAGCGGTTCTTCGCCGAGCCGGGGCGCTTCGAGGACTTCGTGTTCACCGTGGTCTCGGGCATGCGGTGGTGGGTGGTCGCGGGGATCGTCGCGCTCGGCGGCGCGGGCTTCGAGCTGCTGCGGCTGCGGGCGCTGGCGGTGGACGCGGTGATCCTCGCCAAGCTCGGGCTGCTGCTCGTGACGACGGGCCTGTTCGCCGTGCTGTCGTGGCGGATGTGGCCGGCGCGCGTGCTCGCGGCGCCTGCCGAGCTCGCGGGGCTGCGACGGCGCTTCGCGCGGGTCGGCGCGGTGATGGTCGCGTGCAACCTCGCGAACGTGGCGCTCGGCGTGTGGCACCACGCGCTGCGGTGACGCGTGGACGATCCCGCGCCGTCACATCGGCCGACGCGCCGCCTCTGCCGCGCCGGGACGACGATCCGATGACGAGCGAGACCCATGCGCTGCGCCTCGACCACTACCGCAAGCCGTTCCTCGGGGAGCCCAGCGAGCTGACGATCGCGCAGCGCGATCAGCTGCAGGCGCTCATCGACAGCGACATGGACTCCGAGGGGATGAGCGTCGACGACTTCTTCGATGCGGCGACCAGCGAGGAGGACTATCCGATCAAGGCGCTCGAGTACATCGACGTGCTCGACGCGACGACCGGGCTCGTGGTCGCGAACCTGCTGCTGTATCCCTTCGGCGATGGCGCCGTGGTGCACGCCGGGACCACGCGGATGATCGCGAACATCGTCCAGCACGGGGTCGCGCCGCACAAGACGACGACGCCGGCGTGGATGGCCGCGTTCGCGGCGGCGTGGCGCGAGGGCGCGAAGCGGCTGGGCGTCGACGACCCGGGACACTTCACGGTGGACTGACGGCGCGGGCTCTTCCGACCCGCGACGACGCGCTCAACCACCCGCGGCGCGCGTCAGCTCGTCGTAGCCCGGGAGCCCGGTCAGATCGGGCACAACGACGATCTCGATGCGGCGGTTCTTCGCCCGGCCCGGGGCGTCGGTGTTGCTCTCGCGGGGATCGTACTCGGAGTGGCTGGCGGCGCTCAGCTGCGTCGGTGGCACGCCGGCATCGAGGAGGGCATGGAGCACCACGAGCGCGCGCCCGGCCGCGAGCTCCCAGTTCGACGCGAAGCGATCGTTGCGGATCGGCACGTTGTCGGTGTGCCCCTCGACCTGGAATTCCTTGCCGGCGATCGTCGCCAGCACCGCGCCGACCTTGGCCAGCGCCTCGATCCCCGCGGGCGCGAGCTTGGTCGACCCCGAGGGGAACAGGATGTCGACCGGCAGGATGAGCACCATCCGCCCCTCGACGATCTGCACGTCGAGCGTGCCGGCGTCGATCAGCGCCTTGAACTTCGCGAGCATGCCCTTGTACTCGGCGACCCGCAGCTCGGCCACGACCTGACGCGCGGTCATCTGCGCCATCGCGGCGGCCATGCGATCCAGGTCGGCCTTGAGCCCCGCGCGCTTCTTGAGCACCTCGGCGAGGTTGCGCTGCGTGGTGGCCAGCTCCTCGTCGAGCTGGGCCAGCCGCGCGGTCGCGGCCGCGAGCTCCTGCTGGACCGCGGCCTTCTCGGCGTCGAGCGCCGCGACCTTGGCCTGCTCGTCCGCGAGCGCCTGCTCGAGCCGCTTCACCTCGCCGTCGCGCGTCGCGATCGTGTCGCTCGCCATCGCCACCTGCCGCTGGGCGTCGGCCAGCTGGGCGTCGAGGGCCTTCACGGTCTGCTCGTGCTTGGCCTTGGTCACGCAGGCGCCCATGGCCAGCGCCACGGGAGCGATCCAGGAGATCGAACGGAGTCGACGCATGCCCCGACAGTCTGCCAAGGAATCGCGGCGGCGAAAGGGGGGTTCGTTTCGCGGCGGTGACTTCGCCCTCACGCGACGATCCGGAGCCCGCGATCCCCGACGTGCCAGTGGCCGCGCGCGCGTTGCAACCACGCGCCGGGGCGGTGCATCGCGCAGAGCACCGCGCGACCGCTCGCGCACCAGCGCTCGACCACGGCCTCGAGCGCGGCGATGCCGGCCTCGTCGAGGGCGTTCTGCGGCTCGTCGAGCAGCAGGAGCGGCGGCTCGCCGCAGGTCGCGGCGACCAGCGCGACCTTGCGTCGCTGGCCGGCGGACAGCGTCGACATCGGTCGATCGATCGCGCTGGGGTCGTCGAGCAGCGCGCCGATCGCCTCGAGGCTGGGCTCGACGGCGACGCCGCGGATCCCGGCGACGAAGGTCAGCCACGCGCGGGCGCTGAGGCCGACGAACGCGTCGGCGCGCTCGGGCAGCAGGCCGAGGTTGCGCCGCGCGGCGACGGGGTCGCGGACGAGATCGGCGCCGAGGATCGCGATCTCGCCGCGGACGTACGGGATGATCCCCGCGATCGCGGCGAGCAGCGTCGACTTGCCCGAGCCGTTGCCGCCGGTGAGCACGGTGAGCCCGGACGGTAGCGTCGCGCCGACGTCGACGAGCACGTCGCGGCCACCGCGGCGCACGGTGACGTTCGTCAGTCGCAGCGCGGGGAGCTCAGTCACGCTCGGCCTCCCCGGGCGCGCGGTAGCGTCGGCGTCGCATCAGGTCGGCGGCCGGCCAGCGGCGCCACGCAATCGCGAGCTCGACGATCGCCGCGAGGAGCACCGCGGCCGCGCCGAACACCACGCCCGCAGTGCCGACCACGAGGAGTCGGCCGAGCTGCGCGCCGATCGGCGGCTCGTGCAGGCGATCGCGCTGCTGCGCCCGGACGGTGATGCCGACCGCGGCGCTCGCCGACCACAGCACGGCCGCCGCGGCGGCGGCGAAGGATCGCGCGTGCAGCGGGTGATCGATCGCGATCGCGGCGGCGATCGTCCCGGCGAGCACAGGCAGCGCGAGGACGCCCGCGGCGAGCAGCCGGCCGAGGAGCTCGGTGGTGCGCGCGCCGATCAGCGGATCGAGGGCCCAGCGATCGACCGCGATGCGCCGCTCGACCCGCACCGCCGACCACGTCGCGAGCCCGGCCGCCGCGATCGTGAACAGGTGGACCGCGGCGATCGCCCCCGAGGGATCGAGCACGCCGACCCGCACGCACGCCAGGGTCGACAGGGCGACCAGCGCGAGCTGGCCGGCGATGGCGATCCGCACGAAAGCGCCGTCTTGGTGCCACGCGACGCCGAGCCACAGGCGTGCGATCGCGATCGCGGGCCCACGCACACCGCCGAGCATCGTTCGGTGGCGCGCGACGCTCGGCTCGGCGAAGGGCCGGCCGAGTCGAGCGACGGCCCACGCCGCGAGTCCGGCGGCGATCGTCAGCGCGAGGTTCGGATCGTCGATCACGACGACGAGCACGAACCCCGCGGTCGCTGCGACGGCGTGTGCGATCCGACCGCGGGCGCTCCGGCTCGCCCACACGCACTGGCCCACGCGCCACGCGAGCGCGCCGAAGATCGCCGCGATCCACCACGCGAGCGCGCCCGACCGATCGCGCAGGAACCTCGGCGCGAGGCCGTAGCCCGCGATGCCGGCGACCGTGAGATCGAGCAGCGCGAGCTGCAGCGCATGCGTGACGCGCCACCGCCACGGCGCGATCGGCAGGTGCCGCAGGAACCGCACGTCGGCGCCGAGCACCAGGCGCCACGCGAGCGCCCGGGTGATCCGCATCCACAGCACCCACGCGATCGCGAGGCCGAGCGCGCGGTGTTCCGGGATCGACTCGGCCGCGAGCGCGCGCAGCTGCGGCGGCGACCACACGCGCACGAGGTACTGCGCGCACCCGAGCAGGGCCGCGATCGTGAGGGCCGCCCGCCGCCGCACGCCCGTCAGCACGTACGGCGTCAGCAGGCCGCCCAGGGAGGTCATCGTCGCAGGGCTAGACCCCACGGACGGGCGAAGAGATTCGCGGCGCCGTCCTTGGTGCGGCGTCGGCCGACGACGATCCAGCGGACGACGCCGCCCACGAGCACCGCGGCGCCGACCGACATCAGCGCGATGCCGGCGCTGTGCATCGCACCGGAGCGCCGGACCCCGCGGTCGAAGGCGCTGAAGTCCGTCGCGTCGTCGGCCTGCTCGCGCACCGCGAACGATCCGGCGAACACGCCGATGCCGGCCGAGGCGATCGTCGCCCCGACGATCGTGAGCGACAGCGCGGCGGCGTCGGGTCGCTTCGCGCGGGGCTCGGGCGGGGATGCAGGTGTCGGCGCCGGGACGTCGATCGGCGGCGCGGGCTCGGGGGCGGGCTCGAGGGGCGCCGCGATCCCGGCACCCTGGCACCGCTCGAGGTTGACGCGCGTGTCCGCGGCCGCGGCCTCGGGCGGATCGGTGGCCAAGAACGCGAGGAAGTGACGACGCGCCCGCGTGCAGTCGCCCTGCAGGCGCGCGAGCTGGCCGAGCGAGTACAGCAGCACCGGCGCCGCGTCGCGATCGTACGCGGCCTGCAGCTCGCGCTCGGCGGTGGGGTAGTCCTCGTCGAGCCACGCGCGCATGCCCGCGGCGAAGTGCTCGCGCGCCGCGGTGTCGGTGATCTCGGCGGGGATCTCCGGCGCCTCCGGTCGTGCGGGTTCCCCCCAGGTCAATGCGAGCAGGATCAGGCGCGTCATCGGGCCACCTCGACGCGCTCAGCCGCCCGGGAGCAGGCCATCGACGCCGCGCACGACCTTCTCGGGCTTGCTCGGCGTCGCGGCGGCGGGCGGAGATCGCCGGGTCCGCGCGGGCCGACGCCGCGCGACATCCTTGGGGCTCGATGTCACCTCGTCGAGGGCCGGCGTCGACCGGGGGTTCGCGATCGTCGGGTTCGCGAGCGTCGGGTTCGCGATCGTCGGGTTCGCGATCGTCGGGTTCGCGATCGTCGGGTTCGCGATCGCGGGACTTGCTGCGGGCGCTGCGATCGCCGTCGGTGTCGGGTCGTCGACGCTCGCGTCGTCGACGGTCGTGGCGTCGACGGTGTCGTCGATCGCGGCGCCCGGGGACGCGTGCGAGCTCGACAGCGCGACCCCGGCTGCGCCGACGAGCGCCCCGGTCGCGAGGGCGAAGACGACCCCGAGGCGCCGGTGCAGCGGCGTCGCGGTCGGCGTCGCGGTCGTCTCGGGCACGACCAGCGTATGCCCCGATCGATCGGCGAACTCGTCGCTGGGCTCGGCGGACGGCACCTCGCGCTCGCCACAGCGCTCGCACAGGTGGCGGCCCAACGCGGTCGCCGAGGGCAGCACGCCCGCGGACGACGCGAAGGCCTCGAGCGCGTCGTGCAGCTCCATCGCGGTCTGGAAGCGCGCCGCCGGATCGCGGTGCAGCGCCCGCAGCACGATCTGCGCGAACGCCTCGGGCAGCTCGGGCGCGAACTGCCTCGGCGACGGCGCATCGACGGTCGTGATCTGGTTCATGATCGCGAACTCGTTGTCGCCGCGGAACAGCCGCCGCCCGCAGCTCAGCTCCCACAGCACGACGCCGAGCGCGAAGAGATCGCTGCGGCGATCGACCTCGGCGCCGACGCACTGCTCGGGCGACATGTACGCGACCTTGCCCTTGCGCGTCGGGCCCATGGTGATCGACGTGCGGCTGGTCGCCTTGGCGATGCCGAAGTCGAGCAGCTTCACGCCGCCTTCGTAGGTGATGAACACGTTGCCCGGCGACAGGTCGCGGTGGACGATGTCGAGCGGACGACCATCGACCGCCCGGCGCTCGTGGGCGCAGTGCAGGCCCGCGGCGATCCCCAGCGCGATCGTGATCACGTGACCCAGCTCGAGGCGCGTGCCCGCGGTGGCGTGGGCGTTGAGCAGCCGGCCCAGCGACTCGCCGTGCAGATACTCCATCACCATGAAGAAGCTGCCGCCCTCGTCGACCAGGTCGTACGTGCGCACGACGTTCGGGTGGTCGAGCGTCGCGGCCAACCTCGCCTCGTTGAGGAACATCGACACGAACGTCGGGTCGGACGCGTACTCCGAGCGGATGCGCTTGATCGCGACCAGCTTCTCGACCCCGCCCGCCCCCGAGGCGCGCGCGAGCAACAGCTCGCCCATCCCGCCGATCGCCAGGCGCTGCAGCAGGGTGTATCGCCGCGTCGGCGTGGGCGACGGATTCACGGCAATCGGCAGGATACCATGGGGGTCGTGGCCGGAGTCGCGCACATGGCCGTCGCTGCACCCGGGCGACGCCCACCACGGGAGCCCCTGGGGTGGGCGGGGGCGCTCGGACGCGGGCTCGCGCTCGGGCTCGGCCTCGGGTGGGCGTCGGCCTGTCTCCCGACGCCGGTGTTCGAGTGCCGCGGCGATGCCGACTGCGCCGAAGTGGCCGACGACGCGCGCTGCGAGGCCGAGCGCTTCTGCAGCGTCCCGGACGCGACCTGCGACTCGGGCCGGCGATTCCACGAGTACGCCGGCGACGGGCTCGCGGACGCGTGCACCGATCTGCGTTGTGGCGATGGCGTCGTGGACGGCGACGAGGTGTGCGACGACGGCAACGAGCGCGATGGCGACGGCTGCAACCGCGACTGTCGGCCCTCGGGCCAGGAGATCTGGACGCAGGGCTACGCGAGCCCCGGCTTCGTCGAGGACCGCGCGTACGCCCTGGCGATCGACAGCGCCGGCAACATCGCGGTCATCGGCCACGTGACGGTGCAGGGCGAGGGCGCGAACCTGTGGATCCGCCGGTTCTCGAGCGCCGGCGAGATCGACTGGACGTGGGTCAAGGACGGCGGCGCGATGCTCGACGAGGAGGGCTGGTCGATCCTCGTCGACGGCAACGACGACTTCGTGGTCGCGGGCTACGTGCACACGCCGGACGAGGACGCCGATGGCTGGCTGGGGAAGATCGGCAAGGACGGCCTGCTCGTCTGGGACGAGGACGTCGACGGCGGCGTGGCGCTCGTCGATCAGATCCGCGGGATCGCGTTCGCGCCCGACGGCGACATCGTCGCGCTCGGCTACGCGACGCCCGATCTCACCACCGACACCGAGCTGTGGTTCCAGCGCCGCAGCCCCGACGGCGCGACCGTGCGGTGGACGCAGCTGCGCGCGGGCCTGCCCGACGGCAAGCCCGATCGCGGCCACGGGATCTTCGCCCTCGAGGACGACTTCATCGGCGTCGGCTATCGCCAGGACGCCGACGATCGCCAGCACTACTGGCTCTCGCGCTTCGATGGCGACGGCAACGATGTGTGGAGCGAAGCCGGAGATCCCGCGGGGCCCGAGGGCGTGTGGACGGCGGTGCGCGGGCTCGGCAACGGTGACCTCGTGCTCGTCGGCTGGCGCGAGGCCGTGGCGGGCGACATGGATCTGTGGCTGCAGCGCCGCGACCCCGCGGGCGCCCTGCTGTGGGAGGAGATCGTCGCCAGCCCCAGCGGCGCCGACGATCGCGGGAACGTCGTGACGCCCGCCCCCGACGGCGGCTTCGTGGTGGGCGGTGAGATGGGGGCCGGTGCCGGCAGCACCGACGCGTGGCTGCGCCGCTACACCGCCGACAACCGCGAGGCGTGGACCGACACCATCAGCGGGCCCGCGGGCCAGCGCGACACGATCTGGGGCCTGGGCTTCGGCCCCGACGGCAACCTCGTCGCGTGCGGCTACATCTCGTCGCCGGCCACGAGCTGGGACATCTGGGTGCGCAAGTACACGCCTTGAAGCGACACCGCGGCGCGCATGAGCGACACTTCAGCGCGCATGAGCGACGCCTTGCCCTCCGACGCGGCCCTGCTCGAGGCGTGGGAGCGCGGCGACCAGCACGCCGCCGCCCAGCTCGTCGATCGCTACTACCGCGGCGTGCTGCGCTTCTTCGATCTGCGCGTCGGGGCCCAGGCCGAGGATCTCACCCAGCGCACCTTCCTCGCCTGCGTCGAGGCCCGCGCGCGGCTGCGCCAGGCCGACAGCTTCCGGCCGTTCCTCTTCGGCATCGCGCGGCGATTGCTGCTCAACCACATCCGCTCGCGCACGGTCGAGGACAACGTCTTCGAGACCGGCGACATCTCCGGCGCCCTCGATCCGGGGCCCACCGCGAGCCGCATCGTCGCGACCTACGAGCAGCAGACCCTGCTGCTGCGCGCGATCCAGTGCCTCGACGTCGAGGCCCAGATGCTGCTGGTGCTCTACTACTGGGAGGGCCTGCGCACCGCCGAGATCGGCGAGGTCCTCGGCGCCCCGGTCAGCACGATCACGACCCGCCTGGCGCGCACCCGCAAGGCGCTGCACGATGCGATCGCTGGCCTGCCCGCCGTCGCGGCCCACCGCGAGTCCCTGCTCGGCGACCTCGACGCGTGGTTGTCGTCGATGCGCGCGCTGGACGTGGCCAGCGGTCGCTGAACGTTCACTCCCAGCGCCGCACCGAGGCCGCGTCGCCGCACGCCAGCGGATCGGCGAGATCGACGGCCGGCGTGTGGTCGTCGACGAACGCGCCCATCGTCGCGCACGGACCCTCTGCGGCGGGGACGAACGCGGTGAGGGCGGGATCGGCCTCCACCGAGTCCAGATCGAAGCCGTAGGTGGCGCGCCAGCCGGCGAGATCGAACGCGCCCCCGGCTGCGCCGTAGTTCTCGGCCTCGGCGAAGCCGAACGACGCCGCGCCCGAGTCGGCGTGGTAGCAGTTGGCGCCCAGCGTGACACCGACGGCGTAGGCGTCGTGCAGCGCGTCGCTCATGTACGGGTTGAACAGCACAGTGCGCCGCTCTCCGGTGTGCTCGGCGCTGGTATCGAGGATGAGGTTGCGCTCGATCGCGTTGCCGGTGAGATCGGCCCAGCCATCGCCCTGCCACTCGAGCGTCGGCGACACGTAGATCCCGACCGTCGTGAGCAGCGTGTTGGCCTCGACCCACTGATCCCACTGGTGCGTCGGGCCGCCGAAGTCGACGCTCGAGATCCCGACATCGCTGTCGACGACGACGTTGTGGTGCACGTGGGCGTGCGCCGTGCCGATGCCGACGCCGAACACGTTGCCCTCGAAGTAGCAGTCGTGGACCTCGAACGTGCCCGCGGGGGAGGAGCTGGCATGCTTGTACTTCACCCCGAACCCGGAGGCCTGGGAGTCGGGTCCCTCGCTCTGGTAGAACGCAGAGCTGCGGATCTCGACGGCGCCGTCGTTGGCGAACAGCACGAGGTTGCCGCTGTTCTCGGTCTGGGTGCCGGCGGCCGCTGCGGCGCGATCGTAGTTGTCGGCGAAGACGCTGTCGTGCACGACGATGTCGGTGCTACCGAGGATTTCGAGCCCCGCGATGTTGTCGGCCGCGACGCCGTCGGTGTCGTAGACGAGCACGCGCCCGACATCGACGCGCTCGGCCGCTTCGATGCGAATACCCCGGCCGTATGCCCCGCGCACCTCGAGGCCGTCGAGGACGATGTCGCTGGATTGCGCGACGAGGATCCCGAGCGCGTCGGCGTCGGGCGCGAGGATCGGCCGCTCGCCGGGATAGCCCTTGATCGTGATCGGTGTGCCGTCGCCGTGGACGTCACGCAGGTAGAGGACGTAGCTGCCGCCGCCCTCGGGGCCCGAGTCGTCGCCGGGGTGGAACACGTCGGTGAGCGTGCCGTCGCGGACGTAGACCACGTCCCCGGGCGCGAGCGCGGTCCACTGCGCGGGTGGGGGATAGACGCCGTAGTAGATGCTGCTGTTGAGGTTGACGAAGCTGCGCCACGGCGACGCGGCCGAGCCGTCGCCGCTGTCGTCACCTGCGGTGGGATCGACGAAGAAGCAGCGGCCGTTGCCCGGGGCCTCGCACGGAGGTTCGGCGGGTGGAGGCGGGCACTCGTCCGGCGTATCGCCGGTGGTGGTGTCGTCGGTCGGGTTCGTGGTGGTACCGGAGGCGGAGTCGTCGAGGGTGCCGGAGCTGGATCCGTCGGCGGTCGGGTCCGTGCTCGGCACGCCGTCAGAGGCATCGCCGCTCGTCGACGGCGTCGACGCGGTGCCGTCGTCGGCGGGATCAGAGGCGCACGCGAGGGCGGGGGCGAGCAGGAGGGGGAGCAGGGCGGAGAAGCGTGCCGGCACGGGGACCTCGGGATTAGAGACCCGCGGAGCGGCGATCGGTTCACGGCGATCGGCCTGTGCTACCGTGGGCGCGTCGTGGGGAGATCCGCGAAGCTGCCGCTCGTGTTCGTGTTCGCGATCGCGTGCGCCGATTCGACCGAGACGCCGGGTGCCGGTACCTCGTCGGGCGATCCGAGCACCGGTGCCGCCGAGACCACCGGCACCGCCAGCACCACCGAACCGGGCGCATCGTCGTCCACGGGGACCACCGAGGTCGACACGGGCGGCTGCACCGCCTGCCTCGCCTGGGAGTCGTGCGTCGACGCGATGTGCGAGCTGGCGCCGGGCCGATGCGGCGCCGACGAGGACTGCGGCCGCGGCCAGCACTGCGATCCGGACCACGCGTGCGCCTGCGACGAGGGGCTGTTCGCGAACGCCGGCAAGTGCGTCGATCGGATCCTCTTTGCGCTGCCGATGGACAACGTCGACGGCGCGCACATCGGCAACGTGATCGGCGTCGACAATGATCCGGCGATCGGTCAGAGCGATCTCGACTGCGTGTCCTACGACGGGGAGCCGTTCCCGCGCTGCTATGACAATCACACCGGCACCGACTTCCTGCTGAAGGGCGGCTTCGCGGCGATGGACAGCGGCAGCGCTGCGGTGTTCGCGGCCGCCGACGGCGAGGTCGTCTTCGTGCACGACGGCGAGTACGATCGCTGCGCGCTCGACCTGCAGGTCCAGGCGGTCCGCTGCGAGGACGGCGGGCCGGTGACGCCGCCGAACGAGATCACCGTGCTGCACGCCGACGGCGTCTCGACGCGATACCTGCACCTGAAGAAGAACAGCATCCTCGTCGCCGAGGGTGACGTCGTGACGTGCGGGCAGTCGCTCGCGCTGGTCGGCAGCTCGGGCAACTCGTCGGCGCCGCACCTGCACTTCGAGGTGGAGGGCGTCGAAGGCGAGCCCGTGGATCCGTTCGCGGGGCCCTACTCGCAGCCCGAGACGTACTGGGCCGAGCAGGACGGCGCCGACGGATTGCCCGGCGCCGCCTGCCAGTGATGCGCGCCGCCGGGGATCAGCGCATCGCCACCGTGAGCTCGAAGGGCCCGAACGTGTCGGCGCTCCAGCCGTCGGCGATGACGTAGTACGTGGTGCCGGCGGAGACCTCGACCTCGAGGACCTCGTCGTGGTGCGGCTCGTTGGGGAAGTCGGCGCAGCCGAGCTCGGTGTCGACGTCGCCGCAGTCGGTGCGGACGTGCAGGAGTCCGTCGACCGAGAACCCCCAGCCGAGATCGAGGGTGATCTGCAGCATGCCATCGGCGTCGGGCGTGACCGCGTACACGATCTCGCGCGCGCCGGCGTCGCCGCAGCTCGAGTCCACACTCGCCGACGCGGTGGTGGTGTCGCCCGAGACCGTCGCGCCGACCTCGATCGCGATCGCATCGGCGCAGGAGTCCCCTTGGGCGGGCTCCTGCGCGACGCGGCAGGCCCCGAGGCCCGGCATGCCGAAGAGGAACTCGTAGTCGCTGCGATCGCAGATCGAACCCGCCGCGCAGTCGGCGTCGTCGCAGCACATCTCCGAGCACGACGCCGGCAGCCCGGACGGCCCGTTGCAGATGAAGCCCGCGGGGCAGTTGCCGACGCACTCGCCGCAGGTCGCGTCGAGCTCGGCTTCGGGCGCGTAGCACTGCACGACGGGGTCGTCGCCGAACACGAAGTCGAAGGCGCAGATCTCGGTGGCGGCGCAACCCTCGTTGGTGAACGGGTCGCACGGGAAGCCCTCGGGGACCACGCAGCTCTCGGCCGGTGTGTCGGTGCACACCGCGTCACTCAGCCCACACTCGAGCCGGCACGCGTCGTACATGCACGAGCGCGCGGTGTCGGCGGTGGCGAGCTGCGTCGCGTCGCAGGCTGCCTCGGGATCGAACAGGCAGTCCATGCATGCGTCGTCGCCCTCGCACGCGCCGAGCTCGGTGCAGCACGACGTCTGCACGCACGTGGCGCAGTCGGCGGCCAAGTACGTCAGCTCGGAGCAGCTCGCGCCCGCGGTCGTGCCGTCGTCCGAGGACGAGGACGAGGACGAGGCCGTCGGATCGTCGCCGCTCGAGGACGACTCGCCGGGCGCGTCGCCCGTCGATTCCCCGGGGCCTGCGGTCGTGGACGTCGGCGCATCCGTCGTGGGACCGCTGCCCTCGGAGCTGGGGTCACCCGTGGAGCCGGGGGTGGTGTCGTCGCCGTCCGAGCCGCAGCCGAGCAGCGGGACGGGGCAGAGCGCGGCGGCGAGGACGAACGCGCGGAGGTCGAGGCGGGAGCACGGCGAGTCGAGGAGGTTCATGGCATCCCCACAAACCGGCAGTCGGCGATCCGTGCACGGGAATCGCGTTCGAGCTCAGGTCGGCGGCGGCGTCAGCAGCGAGCGCAGGCTCACGCTCAGGTCGGACTGCACGTCGCGGATGAGGGCGAGAGCCTGCGCGGCTGGTCGGCGCGTGCGGACCGGCCATGGCGCAGCGTGCTGCGCGTGTTGGTCGACGCCGCCCACGGCCTCGCTGCGCTGCACGCCGCCGGGATCATCCACCGTGACGTGAAGCCCGACAACATCCTCGTCGGCGAGGACGGCCGCGTGTGCATCGCCGATCTCGGCCTCGCCATGTCACAGGACGGCGGGATGGTGACGCAGGAACGCGCCGGGGATCCGGACGCGGAGTCGCTCGACGTGACGCTCACGCGGACCGGCGCGGTGCTCGGCACGCCGCGGTACATGTCGCCCGAACACTTCGCCGGCGCCGATCTCGACGCACGCTCGGATCAGTTCGGATTCTGCGTGGCCGCGGCCGAGGCGTTGTTCGGGGTCCGCGTGTTCGCGGGGTCGAGCTTCGCCGAGCTGCGCGACGCGGTCGTGCGCGGGCCGTCGCCCACGCCCCCATCGACGCGGGCCCCCGCGGCGCTGTGGCGGGTGCTCCGGCGTGGACTCGCCGCGGCACCGAGCGATCGATTCGCGAGCATGTCGGCGGTGATCGCCGCGCTCGCAGCCGTCGCCCACCGTCGTCGTCGACTGCTGGCGACGGCCGCGGGACTCGTCGCCATCACGGCGTTCGGTGTCGCGGCCGCCGGGCCGCCTGCGCGCTGCACCGAGCGCCTGGTGTTCGCGGAGCACTGGACGGCTGGGCGGGCGCTGGTGGTGGAGCAGGCGTTCGCGGCCACCGTGCCGCGCCACGGCCCCGACGCTGCGGTTACGGTGACCGGTGAGCTCGAGCAGTGGAGCGAGCGCTGGAACGGGGCGTGGCTCGCCCGCTGCACGGCGTCGGCGCACGGGCAGGTCGATGCCGCGGACGATCCCCAGCTGCGATGCCTCGATCGCCAGCGCGTCGAGTTCCTCGCGAGCCTCGGCGCCCTCGACCCCGAGTTCGGCGAGGCGACCGCCAGTGATCGGATCGTGACCCTGGTCCGCGGCCTGCCGTCGCCGCGCGCGTGCGACGATCCGCGCAGCGATGCGTCGGTCGCCGGTTCGGACGTGGAGCGCGACGTCGAGCAGGGGCTCGCGGCGGTGCTCGCCGCCTCCCGGCTCGCGCACCACGTCGAGGCCAAGCGCGGGCTCGGGGAGCTGCGTCGCCGCGTCGACGAGGTGCGCCCGGGGTTGCAGGCGCAGATCCACCTCGCCGCGACCGCGGTCCTGTACACCCACGACGCCGAGGCGACCGCCGCGGCCGCGGAGGATGCCCTGCGCGCCGCGATCCGGGCCGACGATCCCTGGTTGATCGGTCGGGCCCTGGTCGCCCGCGCCCAGGCCCAGATCGAGCTCGGTCGACTCGACGCCGCGATCGCGGCCGCCGAGCTCGGGGCGCTCACACTGGGCGAGCTCGATCGCGGCAGCCCGCACCTCGTGGAGGCGCGGCTCGCCGAGGCCCTCGCGTTGCAGCGGCAAGGGCAGATCGATCCCGCGATCGCGGTGCTCGAGCCCCTCGATCCGGCGCTCGAGCCGGGCACCCTGCCGTGGGCGCTCTACCAGCAGGGCCTGGCGCAGTTGCTCGGGCAGCGCGGTGACGATGCGCGCGCCCTCGAGGCCTTCGAGGCCGCTCGCGCGGTCTTCGTCCAGCAGTACGGGCCGCACACCGACGACACCGTCCGCGTCGGCCTCGCCGTCGTCGAGTTCGCGCGCGAGCACCAGCGGCTCGAGCTGGCGGCGCAGTCGATGCCGCAGGCCTGCGTCGACGCGTCCATGCGCGCGACCCTCGACACGGCGACGATCGCCGACTGCCTGGTGGCGCAGGGGCTGCTCGACCTCTACGGTGGGGCGCTCGAGCCGGCGCACGAGCGGCTCACGCAGGCCGCGGACGTGCGCGAGCAGGTGTTCGGCGCCGACGCCCCGCCGACGCTCGCGGTGCTCGACATCCTCGCCACGGTCCAGACGCAGCAGGGCGATCTCGCGGCGGCCGAGGCCACGTTCCGGCGGCTGGTCGACGCGCACACCCGCACGGGGAACCTCGCCGGCGTCGCGCTGGTGTCGGGCAACCTCGCGGTCGCCCTCGCGATGGGCGGGCGCAGCCGCGAGGCCGTCGCGGCGTACGAGCGCTCGCTCGTCGCGGCGAACACCACTCGCCTGCGCGCGCGCGCCCTGTCGGGGCTCGCGGCGCTGCAGGTGGAGCTCGGCGAGCGCGATGCATCCCTCGCCACGCTCGAGCGCGCGCTCCTCGAGTGCGAGCGCGGCGGGGTGCCCACGCTCGTCGAGATGGACATCCGCTGGGCGCTCGCGCGTCAGCTCCCGGACGAGCCCTCGGCGCTCGCGCGCGCCGAGCAGCTCGCCGGCCAGGCGCGGGCACTGGCCGAGCTCGCGGACGACGGGGCGACGCGCGACGCGATCGCGGCGTGGTCGGCGGAGCACGCGGCTCGCTGACGACGTCGCGGTGGGTCGCAGCCCGAGTTCGCGCGATCAGAACGCGCACTCGACGACGATGTCCTCGGTCGCGATCGCGACCGCACCGTCGACGTCGAGCACCACCTCGAAGCTGTACTCGGCGCCGCAGTCGAGCGTGTCGCAGCCCTCCGCGGGCATCAGCGAGTTCATCGTCTTGTCCCACGGGACCGACTCGTACGCGCCGGCGTCGACCGGACCGAGGTCCGAGGGCGTGAGCTCGAAGCTCGCCGCCTCCACGCCGCCGGAGAGCAGGCGCGCGGACGTGACGGTGACCGCCGCGACATCGCCCCCGCCATTGTCGAGGTCGATCCAGCCCGACGCGACGAGCGGATCGGGCGGCACGATGGGCTGGCAGTTCATGTAGAAGGTCACGTCGACGAGCGCGGCCTGCAACTCGGCGGGCTCGCCGGTGGTGCTGCCACCGTCGCTGGACGAACTGTCGCCGGACGAGCCGCCGGAGGACGAGCCGTCGCTGGACGAGCCGCCGGAGGACGAGCCGTCGGTCGTCCCGCTCGAGTCCGCGGTCGTCGTGGCCGTGGTGGTGGGCTCGGTGGTGGTGACCGTCGGGTCGGTGGTCGTCGGATCGGTGGCCGTGGGCTCCGTCGTCGTCGGATCGGTGGTCGTCGCGTCGGTTCCGGTCGCGCCGTCGTCGCCGCCGCAGGCCATCGCGATCATCCCCGAGATCAAGGCAAGGTGTCGAATCATGATCGCGATGGTGGGGCACGTCCGCGGTCGCTGACAAGGGCGGCGCGCTCGCCGAGCTCATCCTGCGCAGAGCACTTCGGCGGGACACTCGCCGCTGGCGGGCGTCGGCAAGGTCTGCGCGCAGATCTCGATCGCTTCGAAGGCGTTCGTCGCGGCGAAATCGATGTCGGGCCCCTGCCAACCGCGGTTGATCCCGTGGGTGGCGCTGTGGTGGATCGTCGCGGGGACCGGCGATCAGAACGCGACCCCGAGCTGCGACGACAGGTGCAGGTCGGTGGTCGGCCGTCCGTCGCGCGCGCCGAGCCGCGCGGACACCGAGGTCTGCCACTTGATCGCGTGACCGCGGAGGTAGACGTTGAGGCCACCGGCGATGTCATGGGTCGCGGCGGTGTCGGCACCCTGCACGACGGTGTAGCGGACGACGGGCTCGACGCGCTTCGCGATCACATAGCCGAGCTGCGTGTGGTGCCCGACGGCGCCGAGGCGTTGGTTCGACCACCGCGCGCCGTCCTGGGTCGCGCGGGCGTACACCGCCGACGACAGCGAGAACCCGCGGGCCATGAACGTCATGTCGACGACGGCGCTGGTCGACCCGGTGTGCGCGCCGTGGGCGTCGAGATCGAGGAGCGCGGCCGCGGCGACGCCGAAGCGGGCCTTGCCGCCGTCGAGGTCGCCCTCGGTGTAGGGCTTCGTGCCGCGGGTGTTGTACCCGACGCGCAGCGCGAGCAACGGGTGGATGCGATCGGGCACGACGTTGGGACCGGTGCCGTTGAAGACGCCCGCCGCGTACTCGAAGCGACCCGCGCCGCCGTCGTGCAGCATCACGCCGAGATCGGCGTTGTCGCCGAAGGCGCCCGGTCCGACGGTCATCGGGCGATCGACGAGCGACAGCTCGCTGCCCGGGGTGAGGAACGATCGCGAGAACGGGCGCTTGAACTGACCCGCACGCACCGTGAGTCGACGGGGCACGATCGTGACGTCGACGTTGGCGAACACCAGCCGCGGAGCGACGTCGGCGAAGTCGGCGACCAGCGTGTAGCGCAGCTCCTCGCGCAGCACGCTGCCGACGAGGCCGAGGCGCGCACGCCGGATCGAGAACGCGTCGGTGTCCGGAGCCGCGTCGACCCAGTGATGCGCGAGCTGGAGCTGCAGCAGGCCGAGCAGGCGCAGGCTGTTCCTCCCGTCGGCGCTGCGCAGCATGACGCCTCGGTCTTCGGTCGCGACGGTGGGTGATGGCGAGGCCTCGGCGCCGACGGGCTGCGCCGCGGTCGCGAGGCCCGGCGTGAGCAGTGCGATGGCGAGCCCTGCGATCCCGAGCGCCATCGACCGGCCCCGGAGCGCGACCAGGCCGAGCGCGACCAGGGTGATCGCGGCCGCGACGGCGAACGCCACGTGCATCCCCAGCGCCACGCCAGCGGGCGTCGCCGCGGTCGGATCGGCGCTGCCCGAGGCGAACGCGAAGACGGCCACCATCACCGACGCGCCCGTGACGAGCCCGAGGTTGCGCGACAGCTGCAGCATCCCCGAGACCACGCCGCGCTGCTCGCTGTCGACGCCGCGCAGCACTGCGGTGTTGTTCGCCGCCTGGAACAGCGCATAGCCGGCAGTGACGACGGCGATGGGCAGGATCCAGCCGGGGATCCCGAGACCCATCGGCAGCAGCGCGAGCAGGGCCGAGCCCAGCGCGATCGCGGCGAGCCCCGCGTGCACCGTCCGCGCGGTGCCGAGGCGATCGACGACGCGACCCGCGGGCACGCCGACGAGCGCCGCCACCAGCGGACCCATCGACATGACCAGCCCGACCGTGCCGGGTCCCTGGCCGAGGGCCCCGGAGAGGTAGAACGGACCCACGATCATCGTCGCCATCACCACGGTCGACACGAGCAGGCTGGTGGCGAGCCCCACCCCGAGGCCGCGGTCGCGCAGCAGGGACAGACGCACGAGCGGCGCGGGCGACCGCGTCTCGACGCGCACGAACACCGCGCCACCGAGGGCCGCGGCGGCGAGCAGCGCGATCTCGACGGCGCCGAGGTGTCCGCGGCCGAGGGTCACCGCGAGCGCATAGGCGGCGAGCGTCGCGGCGAGCAGCAGCGTGCCCGCCGTGTCGAACGCGACGCCCGTCTGTGCCGGACGATCCGCCGGCAGACTCCGGCGCGCGAGCGCCAACGCGACGAGGCCGAGGGGCACCTCGACGAGGAAGATCGCGGGCCAGCCGAGCCCATCGATCAGGAGCCCGCCGAGCGAGGGGCCGAGCGCGGTGCCGGCAGCGGACGTCGAGCCGAGCAGGCCCATCGCGCCGCCAGTCCTCGCCACCGGCACGCTCTCGGCGACCAGCGCGAGCGAGAGCGCCATCATCACCGCGGCGCCGAGGCCCTGGGCCACGCGCGCGACGATCATCACGCCCAGGCTCGGGGCGAGGCCCGCGACCGCGGACGCGACGGTGAACACCAGGAGACCGACCTCCAAGAGCCGCCGCCGACCCACGCGATCGCCGAGGCGACCGACGCCGACGATCGACGCCGTGATCGCCAGGAGGTAGGCGAGGACGATCCACTGGACCTGACCGAAGTCCGCGTCGAACGCCCGCGCGAGGGTGGGCAGCGCGACGTTGGCGATGCTGGTGCCGAGCGCGGACAGGAGCGTCGACAGGGCGAGGGCGACCAGGGCCCCACGGCTGGATCGCGTGGAGTGCGCGATCTGCTCGGGGACGGCTGCGGCGGGCGTGGGGCGGGAATTCATGGGCGAGCTCCGGGTTGGGGCCCCGAGGGCGGGGTACCTCCGGAGCGTGGCCCGAGGTCAGAGCGGGCGGTAGACGCACAGGATGCACTCCATTCGTGCATGAAACGCCATGACTCGATGCGGTAGGGTCGTGCGGTGTCGAGGCCCGATCTCAACTTGCTCGTCGCGCTCGAGGTGCTGCTCGACGCGGGGAGTGTCGTCGCCGCGGCGCGTCGCCTGCGGCTCAGTCCATCGGCGATGAGCAGGACGCTCGCGCGCCTGCGCGAGGCGACCGGCGATCCGCTGCTGGCCCGGGCGGGGCGCGGCCTCGTCCCGACCCCGCGCGCGCTCGAGCTGCGTGATCGCGTCGGTGCGCTCGTGCAGGACGCCGAGGCGGTGCTGCGGCCGGTGGCGGCGATCGATCTCGCGACGCTCGAGCGGACGTTCACGCTGCGCACGAGCGAGGGCTTCGTCGAGACGTTCGGCCCGGCCCTGCTCGCGCGCGTGCAGGCCGAGGCGCCCGGCGTGCGCCTACGATTCGCGCAGAAGCTCGACAAGGACAGCGGTGGGCTACGCGACGGCGCGGTCGATCTCGAGACCGGCGTCGTCGGTCGATCGATGGGCCCCGAGGTCCGGTCGCAGGCGCTGTTCCGCGATCGCTTCGTCGGGGTCGTGCGCGCGGGGCATCCGCTGGCGAAGGGGCGGATGACGGCGGTGCGCTACGCAGGTGCGCGCCATGTCGGCGTGTCGCGGCGCGGCGCCGACCGGGGCCCGATCGACGACGCGCTCGCGCCCTCGGGGTTGCGTCGCACGATCGTGGTGACCGTGGGCGGGTTCTCGACGGCGATCGCGTTGGCGCGCGGCTCGGAGCTCGTCGCGACGGTCCCCGATCGCCACACCGCGGGGCTGCGCGAGGGGATGCACGCGTTCGCGCTGCCGTTCGACGGGCCGCAGGTGACGGTGGCGTTGCTGTGGCACCCGCGGATGGACGCGGACCCGGGGCACCGGTGGTTGCGGCGGTGCGTGCGGACGACGTGCGCGGCGGTTGCGGAGGGGTGAGAACGGCCGTTCCGGAGAACCGCTCGCGCTCGACCGAACGCCGCGCCGGATCGACCGTGCAGGCCCGTGGTCACCGGTCGTTCGCGATCAGCCACGCGTCGACCGCAGCGAGGTCGCGAGGTGTTTTCTCGGGGTGTTCGCGGTAGAGCGCTGCGGCATCACGGGCGAGCGAGCGGGCGCGGGCGCGTTCCCGAGGCTCTGGCCACAGGGCGCGCGCGAGGCCCCAGCGCGTCGCCGCTCGCTCGTCGCTCGGCAGGGGTTCGGTGGCCTGCAGCGCGAGGGCCCGCTCGAGATACGGTCGCGCCGCCGATTCGTGGTGGCTCCGCAGCTCGATCTCGCCGCGCAGCGTCAGGAAGGACGCGAGGGTGACGTGGTGGGCCCCGAGCCTCGTCTCGTAGATCTCGATCGCCCGCGTCACGTGCTCGCGCGCCTCGTCCAGGAGCCCGAGCTCGACCTCCGTCGCCGCGAGGTTCGAGAACGACCGCGCGAGATCCGGATGGTCCGGCCCGAGCGCCACCTCGCGCAGGTCGCACGCACGGGCGTACCCCGCCCGTGCCGCCTCGAAGTCGCCCAGCGCCATGTCGTCGCTCGCGAGGTTGCCCAGCGCGAGCATGGTGATCGGGTGATCGGGTCCATGGACGCGCGACGCGAGATCGTAGGCGCGCCGATCGAGCTCGCTCGCGCGCGCGTGTTCCCCGCGCGCGGACTCGGTGATCCCGAGGGAGAGGAGTGAGGATACGAGCTCCGGGTGATCGGGGGGCAACGAGCGCTCGCGGATCGTCAACGCGCGCTCGACCAGCACCCGCGCCTCGTCGTAGCGACCTGCGTGCGTGAGCGCGGCCGCGAGGTTGTCCAGCGCGAACGCGGTATCGGGGTGGTCCGGTCCCAGCATCACCTCGCTCGCGTCCGCGAGCCGCCGCAGGATCTCGATCGCGGTCGAGATCTCCCCGAGCTGCATGCGGATCGCGGCGATGAGGTTGTCGCGGCCGAGCGCCTCGGGGCTGCCCTCGACGACGTACTCGCGTGACAGCTCCGCGGCGAGCTCGGCGTGCGCGAGCGCGATCGGGAGGTCACCCATCGACATGTAGAGCAGCGCGAGATGGGCGAGCGTCCGCTCGCGCAGATACGGGTCGATGTCGCCAGCGCGAACGCGATGGAGTCGTGCGAGCCGAGACCAGCGCAGGCCGTCGTCGAAGCGGAGCATACGGCCACCGACGAGCGCGAGAAGGCCCGCCGCGGCGTGCGAGGCCTCGTTGTCCAGTCCGGCCCCTGCGGCGAGGTAGTAGGCGTCGGTCATCATCGACTCGGCGCGGTCGTGGTGCCCGAGTTCCCCGAGGTGCACCGACAGGCGCAGCCGAGCGTCGACGACGAGGGGCGTCCAGTCGAGCCGAACCGACTCTGCGACCGCGCGCTCGAGGGCCTCGATCATCTCGTCGTAGCTCGCCATGAGGCGGGCGGCGTCGGCATTGCCGAGGTGCTCGCGGATCGATGTGACCTCCTCGTCCGCGCCCGTCGGCCGCGGTGGGAGCCGGTGCAGCGCCTCGACGTCGAGGCAGTCGGCCACGCGGGGCAACGCGTCTGCGGCGGCGACCGCGAGTCTCAACGTCGTGGTGTCGGCGGTCGGGAGGCGATGGACGAGGCCCGAGAGCACGAGCTCGCGGTGCGCGACACAGGCGTCGGCCCGAGCGATGAGCTCGGGATCCCAGTCGCGCTCCACGTCGGAGTGGTGACAGATCTCCACGCGCGCGGCGGCGAGGTCCGCGGCGTATCCGTCGAGCGTCGGCTCGACTCGGTCGACCGATGCTTTGGCGTAAGCGGCCTCGGTGGCGAGCAGACCGTCGCGCACGGCGATCCGCACGCTGTCGTCGGTGCCCGGCCACCGCACCGCGATCGGGTCACCCGCGACCCTGCAGGTCGACACGCGGCGACGCTCATCGAGCTCGGTCCAGCCGAGGCCGAGCGCCGTGATCGCGGCGATCGACGCCAAGATCCCGCCCCCGAGCCGTCTCCTCGCCCGTGTCTGCGTTCCCACCAGCGCGGCGAGAAGTGCATCCATCGTCGGCCACCGCCGCGCTGGGTCGCGTTCGAGCCCCCGCTCGAGGACGCGGCGCAGGGCGGCATCGGGCAGGTCGCCGGGCTGGTGTTCGCTCGCATCGGTGTCGTCGGTCTCGAGCGCTGCTGGGCGGACGCCACAGAGGGCTTCCCACGCGCTCACGCAGTACGAGTACTGGTCGGAGCGCGCGTCCGCGATGGCCCCATCGCGCACCTCGGGCGCGATGTAGCCGGGCGTGCCCGCGGTCCGCAGGCTCGACGAATCGCCGTCCTCGCTGGCGAACGTCGTCTCGCTGTGGTCCCCATCGTCGCTCCTGCTGCCGATGGCGAGCCCGAAGTCGAGCACGCGCACCCGCCCATCGTCAGCGACCATCGCGTTGTCGGGCTTGAAGTCGCGGTGCACGATCCCGACCGCATGCGCGGCCGCCAACGCGCGTCCTGCCTGCACGAGCAACGGCACGATGGTGCGCGGGCGTCTATGGTTCGCGCACAGCCACGCGCGCAGCGTCACGCCACGCACCTGCTCCATCGCGACGAACAGCTGACCTTCGTGCACGCCGACCTCGAACACCGCGACGACGTTCGGGTGGTTCAGCTGGGCGAGCGCCCGTGCTTCGCGACGCAGCCGCTGGGGATCGTCGGCGTGGTCGTGGAGGAGCTTGAGCGCCACGACACGGTCGAGTTCGGGATCGAACGCCGAGTATACGCGGCCCATTCCGCCGCGGCCGAGCGTAGCGACGATGCGATAGCGCCCGACGCAGTGCAGCGGCGCGGTGGGGTCGAACAAGCGCCGGCGGACGATCGCCTGCGCGGCAGCCGTGTCGATGCCCGGCTGCGGCTGTGGCTCCCCCGTCACCCGCACACGGTGACGAATGCACGGGGCGGCTGTCCAGGGCGGCCGGCTCCGGCACGGCGGGGGCGTCCGGCGCGAACGAACGCGCCGGCCGGGCGAGACGCCGCTGGGCTCGGGACGCTGGGATCAGACCGGCACGGTCGCCTCCGCCCTCGCCCGTGCTCACGGTTCCTGCAGGTCGTACGAGAAGATCCCCGGCGGGAAGACCCAGTGGCAGTCGTCCTCGTCGACGAAGCCGCCGCCGAACGTCGCCTCCACGTGACCGACGTTCGTCCAGCGCAGGGGCGGGAGCGAGTACTCGAGGTCGTCGCCGCGGGGCACGATGGTGAACATCGGTGCGGGGGGATCGAGCGTGCCGGCGCCGTGCTCGGCCGCGAGGACGAGCTGCAGCGAGGTGAAGAGGCCCGGCGAGTCGGCGATGACGAAGCGATGCACGATGTCGACGTTGGGGACCATCGCGCCCGGGGCCGGGGCGACATCGACGATCGTGAGCTCGGCCGGATCGTCCGCCGGGGCGCAGTCCGAGGGATCGGCGGAGTCGCTGGAGTCGCCCGCGGGGGCGCCGTCGTCGCCCTCCGCGGAGTCACAGGCGATCGACAACACGACGAACAGGGGCCACGGGATCCGGTGCATCGATGCCGGAGTGCGCGCGCGCAGGATTTCGATCCCGGCGCCCGGCGATCGCAGCGTCCGGCCGGACGGCCATCACCCGCGCGCGACCACGGCCCGCAGCACCGGCGGTCGCCCGCGCACCGCCTCGCCCATCGCCGCGCGCTCGTGGTCCACGCGTCCCGCCGCGCGGATCGACGGTCGTCACCGACTGCGCGAGCGTCAGCGTCGAGGTCCGATCGAAGGGGTGTTCACCGACCAGCGCCTCCCAAAGCGCGACGCAGTCGTTGAACTGATCCACGACGACGATGTTGCCGGGCTCGACGTCGCGGTGCACGAGCCCCGCGGCGTGCGAGGCGGCGAGGCCCGAGCCGGCGGGCTCGAACAGCGCGAGCAAGTCGCCCCACGATCGCGGCGTCGCCAAGGTGCGATCGGGGGGTCCCGGGTCGCCGCCGCCCGGGGTGACCGCGCCGTCCGAGCGCAGCGCGGCGGGCTCGGCCGCGATGGTCTCGCGCTGCGACGCGTCGTCGGATCCGCGGTCCACCTCCGCAATCGTCGGGGAAACTCCGGTTCGGGGCAACCGCCCGGCCCGCGGGTTTGACCCCCGGTCGATCGTCGCACTACCCTTGCGACGTGGACGACGAGGATGATCGTTCGTTGCTCGAGCGCTGGCGTGCGGGCGACCGGCTCGCAGGCAACCGCCTGTTCGATCGCCATGTGCGTGCGTTGATGGGGTTCTTCCGCAACAAGGTCGATCGCGGGATCGAGGACCTCATGCAGGACACGATGCTCGCGTGCGTGCGCGGCCGCGATCGGCTGCGGGACGACGGCAGCTTCCGCGCGTACCTGTTCCAGACCGCGCGATTCGTCCTGTACGAGCACATCCGCCGCCGTCGCGACGGGGCGTTCGATCCCGAGGAGGTCGCGCTCGCGGATCTCGGCCCCGGGCCCAGCACGGCCTACGCGAAGCACCGCGAGCAGCAGATCCTCTTGCAAGCGCTGCAGCGGCTCCCGCTCGAGTACCAGGTCACGCTCGAGCTCTACTTCCTCGAGGGCCTGAGCGGTCCCGAGCTCGCGATCGCCCTCGGCGTCCCCGAGGCCACGGTCCGGAGCCGCATCCGCCGCGGCAGCGAGAAGCTCCGCGCGCACATCGAGACCCTCAACGAGTCGCCCGAGCTGCGCGAGTCGACGACGACGAACCTCGAAGACTGGCTGATCCGGATGCGCTCGGGGCCCAAGAAGCCGTCGTAGCCGGGTGATCGCCTCCGCCGGTGACGGAGGGCCCCGGGCACGGGCAATGCGAGGGCATGACGATGACGCAGCATTCGTGGCGCGGCTCGAGTTGGTGGATCGCCGCGGCGCTGGGCCTCGGGGCCTGCGCCGACAAGGGCTCGTTGGGGGGGTACGAGGGCACGGGCTACGAGGGCACGGGGTACGAGGGCACGGGGTCCGAGGGCGCCACGGGGTCCGAGGGTGGCGAGACGTCCAGCGACGGCAGCGGCGCGACGTCGTCGGCCACCGAAGACACCGGCAACACCACCACGACCCCGAGCTGCGATCAGCCGGGCAACTGCGCCATGTACCCGGCCCCATGCGGCGAGACGTGCGGCGCGGTCGAGTCGAACTTCGACGACGACGGCTGCCTGCGCGGCGCGTGCCAGCAGGACGAGGAGTGCGGCGGCGACGAGCGCTGCTTCCGCGGCATGGACTTCGGCCTGTGCGAGGCGAGCGGCATCTTTTGTCAGGACAACGCCGAGGAGATGAGCTGCCTGTGCAGCTCCGATCCCGAGTGCGGCGGCGGCCACTGCGTGCCCGCCGAGCTGTACCCGCCGACGATCGAGGATCAAGACTTCACTGGGCCCGTGCTGTCGAACGACTGCGGCCCCGACGACGGCCCGCTGCTCGTGTTCGTGATGTACGGCGACGGTGCCTACAGCGACTGCGTCGTCACGGACGGCGTCGAGGAGCTGCGCCTCGAGTTCGACGGCGTGCTCGAGGTCGGTGAGTACGAGTTCTCCTTCGGCTCGGGCGGCTCGGGGACCCACCGCAACGACGCGGGCGACCTCGAGGAGGTGCAGTACGGCCAGCTCGTCATCGACAGCACCGACGGCGACACGTACAGCGGCTCGTACCGGGCGGTGGTCGGCGGCGCGGCGGGGCTGCGCGTCCTCGAGGGCGCGCTGTCGGGCGAGGACTACTGCCCGCAGCCGGTCGTCTGCGGCTGACCGCGCGACTCGGTCATCGTCTTTGCCGCTCGGCGCGGCTATCGTTCGTGGCGGTGGTCGAGCCCGAGCCGGATCCGAGGGCGTCCCAGGTCGCGGTGCACCTGCCCGACGATCGCTACGTGCCGATCCGGCCGGGCGACCTCGTCGCGGCGATGCGCCGCGATCCGCAGCTCGGGGCGAGAGCCGACGGCCTGCCCGCGCTGCACGCGGCGCTCGAGCGCATCGTCCATGCCGAGGCCAACGCGCTGGCGCGCCGGATCGAGCGGGCCTACGCGCCGTGCAACCCCGATCGCGACACGGTGCTGTCGACCGAGCCGGCCGACGATCGCCGCGCCCTGGCGTCCGTGCTGCGCTACACGTTCGACAAGGCCAACTACGATCTCCTCGAGGACGCCCAGGTGCGCGCGGCGATCGACTCCGCCAACGTGCACGGCATGCGGGTACGCGTCGATCCCGACAAGCTCGAGGAGCTGCAGTTGTTCGTGCGCGGTCGATGCCAGGAGACCCGCCTGGTCCGTACGATCCGGCGGCCGATCCACGGCGAGATGCGCGAGGTCGAGCTGTACCGCCGCCTCGCGGTGGTGTTCCGCACCCACGGCTCGCCCGAGGTGAGCATCAAGCTGTTCCGCGAGATCCCGGTGGCCGACCTCGAGGCCCTGCTGCCCCACGCCGAGGCCGGGATGAGCACGTTCGATCGGATCAAGATCCTCGGCGGCGGGATCGGTGCGCTCGGCGGCGCGACGTGGCAGGCGATCACGTTGCTGGTCCAGGGATCGATGCTCGCCGGGCAGTACGTCGGCGCGCTGCTGCTGGGGCTCGCCGGCCTGTCGGTGCGATCGATCCTCGGCTATCGCCGCGCGAAGCTCCGCCGTACCTCGCAGCGCACGCACCACCTCTACTACCAGAACATCGCCAACAACGCCGCGGTCCTCGACCTGCTCGTGACCAGCATCTGCCACGAGGAGATCAAGGAGACGCTGCTCGCCTACGCGGTGCTCGCGGCCGACGGCACGCCGCCGGGCGACGCCGCCGCCCTGTCGCGCGCGGTCGAGGCGTGGCTCACTCGCAACTTCCACGTCGCGGTCGACTTCGACGTCGCCGACGCACTCGAGAGCCTCGATCGCCTCGGGCTGTGGGCCGATCGCGGCGCGATGCGGCCGCTGCCGATCGAGGCGGCGATCGCCGCGCTCGAGGAGCGCTGGCACGATCGATCGACCGAGGACTACCACGCGCGCTGCATCGCCCGGCGCGACGCCGGGGATTCGTCTCCGCCGCCATGACCGATCGATGACGTTGACGCTTCGCCGTCATCGCCTAGCTTTCCGCCCGAACATGCGATCCATCCAGCTCATCCCCTCCCTCGCCCTCGGCCTCGTGCTCGGTCTCACCTCCGCCGTCGGTTGCGACAGCAAGACCGACGACAAGAAGGCCGCAGACGCCAAGGACGCCAAGAAGGACGGCAAGGACGGCAAGGACGCGAAGAAGCCCGACGCCAAGGTCGCGGACGCGAAGACCGGCGACGCCAAGGCGGCGGACGCGAAGGTCGCCGACGCCGGTGACGCGAAGGCCGCGGACGCGAAGGCGGGCGAGCCGGCCCCCGCCGACGCCGGCGCGCCGAAGAACATCGTCGAGACCGCGGTGGCCGCGGGCAACTTCAAGACCCTCGCGACCGCGCTCGAGAAGGCCGACCTCATCAAGACCCTGAGCGGCGAGGGCCCCTTCACCGTGTTCGCCCCCACCGACGAGGCCTTCGCGAAGGTCCCCAAGGAGGCGCTCGACGCCCTGCTCGCGAAGCCCGAGGACCTGAAGGCGGTGCTGCTGCTCCACGTCGTCGCCGGCAAGGTGATGGCGGCCGACGCCGCGAAGCTCAAGGAGGCCGAGACGGTCGGCGGCACCAAGCTGCCGATCGACGCGACCGACGGCGTGAAGTTCGGCGGCTCGAAGGTGGTCACCGCCGACATCGCGGCGAGCAACGGTGTGATCCACGTGATCGACACCGTGATCCTCCCCGCCGCGAAGTGAGGCGAATCAGCTCGGACGCCACGCCGCGGCGTGGACGACGTCGGTGCCTGCGACACGATCGTGCAGGCACCGACGCGCGCGTCCGAGGATGAAGACCGGGTCGATCGCGTACACGGCGTGACTGGCGTAGCCGAGGATCAGCACGAACAGCGGTGTGAACCCGAACTGGGTCGCCAGGGCGAACCACAGCTGGGGGAGCAGCAGGCTCGTCGCGGCGAACGGGACGAGGAAGAGCCACGAGCGCAGGAGTACGCCGCGGACGAAGCCGGGCAGCGTGCCGTCGGGTCGCACGATCCGCAGCCCGAGCATGCGCTTGCCGAGGCTCTGTCCGGTGCGCGCGACGAGGACCGCCTGCACCAGCACGTAGGCCCCCGCGGCGACGGCGTTCGAGACGTCGAGCCACACCGGTGAGGCGTCGAAGATCGCGACCGCGATGAAGGCCCCCGCCGCGCCCGGGAGCAGGAGCGCGGCGTACAGGACGACGTCGAGCAACAGCGCGCCGAGGCGGAAGCTCCGCGAGGCGCGGACGAGGGGCAGGGGTTCGCGGTGGCGCGTCGGCACCCAGGGCGTAGTCGTTCGCGCGGTGCGGCATTCCCGAGCGCGGGGGCCCGCCGCTCGGTGGTGCGCACGGACGCCGCCGCCGCGGGTACGCTTTCGCTCCATGGCCAAGCGCTACTTCGAGTTCGTCGAGGGCACGTCGTCCAAGTTCTGGGAGATCTGGGTCGAGGGCACGGAGGTCCGGACGCGCTACGGCCGGATCGGCGCCGCCGGTCAGACGACCGTGAAGGACCAGGGCAGCGCCGTCGCGGCGAAGAAGCTGCACGACGCCCTGGTCGCGGAGAAGACCAAGAAGGGCTACGTCGAGTCGAAGGCGGGCGCGGCCGCGACGGGGACACCGACGGCACCCGCGAAGGCACCGACGTCCGCCGCGAAGGCGCCCGCTGCGAAGGCCACTGCGATCGACGACGCCGTCCGGCGGATCGAGGCCAAGGCGAAGGCGGCGAAGGTCGTCCTCGGCAAGGGCGCGTCGGACAAGGCGATCGCGGCGGCCGAGAAGCAGCTCGGCTTCGCGCTGCCCGACGCGGTCCGCGAATTCTATCGGCGTCACGACGGCGCCGACGCGCCCGCGGTCGCCGGTCGCGAGCTGCTTTCGCTGAAGCGGATGCTCGCCGAGTGGACGATCTGGAAGCAGCTCCTCGACAAGGGCACCTTCGAGGACAACGACCACGGCGAGCCGGGCCCGGGCGTGCAGAAGAAGTGGTGGATCCCCGAGTGGGTGCCGGTGACGTACGACGGCTCCGGCAACCACCACGTGATCGACTGCGCGCCGGGCAAGGGCGGCACGATCGGCCAGATCGTCGACTTCTGGCACGACGAGCCCTCGCGCCGCGTGGTCGCCAAGGACCTCGTCACCTGGCTCGCCGACGCCGAGTGGGGCGATCCGGACGCGGACGACGACGACGACGCGGACGACGACGACGGAGAGGACTGATCCGATGCCGCGGGATCTCGAGGACGGCGAGCGCATCGAGGTCGCGGGCTCGGGCTCGGCGGTCTACACGCTGAAGAACACCGGCGGCGTCTACACCTGCAGCTGTCCGGCGTGGCGCAACCTGGGCGCGCCTCCCGAGCGCCGCACGTGCAAGCACCTGAGGGCGCTGCGCGGCGCCGAGGCCGAGGCCGCGCGACTCGGCAGCGACGCTGCGACGCAGGCTCCCATCGCGAGGCCCACCGCCGTCGACAAGGACGTGCCGCCGCTGCTGCTCGCCCACGTCTGGGAACCCGACACCGATCTCACCGGCTGGTGGATGAGCGAGAAGCTCGACGGCGTGCGCGCCTACTGGGACGGCGCGCGGTTCGTCTCGCGGCTCGGCAACCCGTTCGTCGCCCCGGACTGGTTCATCGAATCCCTGCCGCGCGACCTGCCGCTCGACGGCGAGCTGTTCGCCGGTCGCAAGAGATTCCAGCGCACCGTCGGCATCGTGCGCCGGCAGGATCGCTCGGACGCGTGGCGCGAGCTCGCGTACGTGGTGTTCGACGCGCCGCGGATCGTCGCGCCGTTCGAGGATCGCATGCGCGCCGTCGAGGACGCGATGCGGGCGTGCGACGCCGCCCACCTGCGGGCCCACGCCCACGCGCGCTGCGAGGGCACGGCGCACCTGCGGGCCGAGCTCGCGCGGGTCGAGGCGCAGGGTGGCGAGGGCCTCATGCTGCGCCAGCCCGGCTCGCACTACGAGGTCGGTCGCTCGACGACGCTGCTCAAGGTCAAGACCTTCAAGGACGCCGAGGCCCGCGTCGTCGGCCACGTCGCTGGCGCGGGGCGGCACGTCGGGCGCGTCGGTGCGCTGGCGTGCGAGCTGCCCGACGGCACGCGCTTCTCCGTGGGCACCGGCCTGTCCGACGACGAGCGCCGCGATCCGCCGCCGGTCGGCGCCGTGATCACGTTCCGCTATCAAGAGCTGAGCGACGACGGCGTACCGCGCTTCCCCTCGTACGTCGGCGTGCGCGTCGACGTCGAGCTGCCGACGCGCCCGTCCGCCCGCGGGGGGAGCGATCGCTGGCGCGTCGAGGATCCCGTGCTCGCCGCGGAGCGCCGCGCCGAAGGCTTCGCGCGGGCCAAGCGGCGGTAGTCGATGCGTTACGGCGCGGGCAGGGCGTCGAGCTCGGACGCGTAGACGTAGCGCGCGCCCTCGACCTCCGACAGGCTCCACAGCCAGCCGGCGTTCGCGTCGACCATCAGGTCCTCGGGCGTGTCGCTCCAGTCGGATCGGCCGCTCGCGCCGGGCACCGCCCGGTACAGCTCGCCGGCGCCGCCCGCAGGCGCGCTCGAGGACAGGTACGCGACGCCGTCGAACAGCGCGGCGCCCTGGACCTGGCGCTGGCCCATCAGCCAGGCCGCCGTCGGCCACACGCGATCCGACCGCAGCCGATCGCCGCCGTCGGCGAGCGGCCAGCGGAACAGGCGGCCGGCGAGGGGACCGTCGCACGCGGTGTCGCTGCAGTACTCGCCCGACACGAGCGCGAGCCCGTCGGCGCCGCGATCGAGCGCGACGAACGAGAACCGCGGGCCACAGCGCGAGTCGTGCTCGGCGCGGCCGATCTGCGGCACGATGTACTTGTAGAGGCCGCCGCGGCACACCGCGCCGGTGCAACCGACGACGTCCTCGTCGGTCGCGACCTGCATGATGCGCGAGAGGTCGAACACCCGGAATCCGTGCCCGGTGTCCGCGACCCACAGGCGATCACCGACCCACGCGATCCCGCCGGCGTGGATGACGACCGGCGCGAAGTCGGGGGCGTCCGGCGTGCCCGAGGGCTCGACGAGCAGCGCCATGCGATAGCTCGGCGCGGCCGGATCGGTCACGTCGACCCACGAGATGCGCACGCCCTTCTCGCCGGTGCTGCCCGCGTGCAGATCGATGTCGTAGTACCAGCTCACCGCGATCATCCGTCGACCGGCGACGAGGCCGGTGTCGTCGGCGTCGGCCGATCCGGTGATGCCCTGCGGGATCCAGTAGGCCTTGTCGTTCTCGCTGTCGTCCCACACGAAGCCGTACGCGAGCCCCGCGGGGGAGCCCGGCACGCTGTCGACGACGCTCACGTCGCGGTTGAGATCGCCGACGAGCACGTCGAAGCCGACGACCGGCAGCGTCTGCGCGAGCGCCTGGATGATCGCGTCGGCGTCCGCGTCCGTGGATTGGTCGTCGAGGGGGAAACCGCAGCGATCGATCTCGACCAGGCCCCCGTGCTCGACCGCGTCGGTCTGCGCGGGGCAGGTCGGCGCCTGCTCGGCGCACGCGTCGACGGGCGGCGGCACGCCGGTGGAGTCCTCGGTGCTCGCGTCCGCGGTGCTCGACGTGTCTGCGCCGGTGGTGCCGACGCCGGTCGTGCCCGCGGCGTCGCTGCCCGAGGTGTCGTCGGGCCCCGACGTGCTCGGCGGTGCGCCGGAGCTGCTGCCGACCCAGCCCGTGCCGATCGAGGTCGCGGCGGCGTCGTCGTCCCCGCCGCAACCGAGCACCGCCGTCGCGAGGATCCAGGGCGCGACACGCCCGACGGGGAGGCGACGTGGATCGTGCGTCGTGCGTCGGCGGTCCATGGCCAAGGCGTATCGCGATCGTGCGAGCGCGTCATCCGAGCGCGCGCCGCGACTACGCAACCCGGGCACCTCGCGCGCTACCGATCGCCGCGGACCTTCGCGAGCCCGGCCTCGAGCACCTCGTCCTTGCCCGCCCGCAGCCCCGCGCGGGACGGCGACACCGCGACCTTCGGCCGGACGCCGTCGACGTGGAAGCGGCTGCCGTCGTGACGGGTGACCTTCATGCCGGTGAACACCACGAAGAAGCCGCCAAGGGTGTCGACGCGGACGATGTCGCCGTTGGCCCCGGCGCTCGGCGATCCGACCAGCGTGCCGAGCCCATGGGCCTCGACGTAGCCGAGCACGGACTCGGCGAAGCTGATCGCCTCGGCGTCCATGAGGAACACGACCTCACCGCCGATGCGGGGTGACTCGGGCCGGAGGTGCCAGCCGATCGGCTGCCAGCCGACGATCTCGCCGTCGGGTTCGACGATGTGCGGGACCTGCATCCAGCTCGCATCCTCCCCATCGCCGAGCAGGTGCCGGAGGATCCGGTGCGTGTCGGTCGGGTAGCCGCGCATGTCGAACACGACGCCGGGCGCCGCTGCGATCTGCTCGATCTCGGGCGCGATGTCCTCCCAGTGGGCGCGCGTGAGATCGACGTAGTGCACGCCGTCGGCGAAGCGGTGGATCGCCGGCGGGCGCGGTGGCACCGGCGGCGCCGCGGCGCTGTAGTGCGCCTCGATCTCGAGCCGCCGATCGCCCCGTCGCACGCCGAGCGTGGCCGCGGCGTTGCGCGGGCCGGCGAGGGCCTCCCACGCCGCGGCGCGGAAGCGTCGCCACTGCGACGAGCCCGACAGCTGCGCCGCGATCGCCTCGACGCGGGGCTGCAGCGCCACACCGTCGATCGAGTCCACGACGTCGCCCACCGCGAGCCGCGTGGGATCGTCGGTGCCGGTGACGACGGGCGCGCCCTCGACGAGCTCGACGCGGATCGGCAGCTGGCCGCGCGCCAGGAGCTCGCGGTGCCCGACCAAGCCGTGTCCGTCCTGCAGCGCGTGCACCAGCCGCCACAGCGTCGCGGCGGTGTCGTCGACGCTGGCGTCGTCCTCGGCGTCGACCAGCGCCTCGGCGAGCAGCGCCGCCCAGTCGATGGGCACGCTGTCCTGGTACGGATAGAAGTGGCGGAACACGTTCCACACCTCGACCACCGCGCCCTGGCGCACGTCGAGCTCGCGGTAGCCGTTCGCGGACTTCGCCGCGCGCGCCAACGCGGGGTCGGGTGGGGGAGGATCCGCGTCGTGCTCGGCCTGCGCGGGCGTCAGCACCAGCGGCATCCGCAGGAACAACCCGGGCACCAGCTCGACCTCGACGCGCGAGTCGACCGCAGGCGCCTCGACGAAGCGCCGCCGATGCGGACCGTCGGCGCCGACGCGGACCTGGCCGTACGGCGGCGAGTACAGCGACAGCCGCGTGCCGACGTAGCCCTGGTGCTGCCAGTACACCAGCGCGCCGCGATCCTCGGGTGTCGGCGATGCGGGCGGCTCGGGCTCACCCTCGATCCACAGATCCATCTGCGGCGCGAGCGGCCCGAACACCTCGAGCAATCCGGCGCGTAGCTCGGCGAGGTCCTCGGCGCTCCGCACCGCCACGACCCCCGTCGCCGCGAGCACCCGCCAGTCGGCCGCCGCCGCCGCATCGGTGGGGTGGAACCACCGCACGTAGCCGTACAGCCGCGCCATCGCGTGGAGGTTCTCGGCCTCCGTGGTGGCCCGGCCGCGGACGGGCGCGGCGCCCTCGGGATCCGCGAGGCCGAGCTCGCTGGGTCCACACGCCGCGAGGGTGAGCGCGCCGGCGAGGAACCACAGCAGGCGGCGGGGCATCGGAGATGCCGGACAACGGGAATCGAGCGAGGTTCCCGGGGGAGCGCGGCGGCGAGGAGGATCGCCGCCCTCAGGTCGAGACGGGCACACAATCCAGGGAATCGTTGCACTCGTCGGACGCGGTGCACCGGCACGATCCCTGCTCGCACGTGCCACCGCGCGCGCAGTCGGCGTCGTCCTTGCACTCGGTGAAGATGCACTCGCCCTCGACGCAGTCGAAGGTGTCGTTGGGGCAGTCCGCGTCGCCCTGGCACGGCGGAGGGCTGCAGGCCAGGGCACCGTCGACGAGCGGCTCGCACACGTCGTCGGCGGTGCCGCAATCGGTCGCGACGCTGCACGGCTCGATGCAGAGGCCCTTGCCGTCGAGATCGTGGCACACCATCGCCGGGTTCTGCAGGACGGTCTGACACTCGTCGTCGGAGCTGCAGCCGTCGAACTCGCAGACGCCGGCGTTGCACAGGAATCCGAACGTGGGCGTGTTGCCGTTGCGGCACTGCATGTACCCGGAGCCGGTGAACAGATCGCAGCAGTCGTCGGGCGTCTCGCACTGCTTCCAGCAGAACCCGACCTCGCCGGGGGCGAGCCCCGTGTCGTCGTCGTCCCCGGACGGCGTCGTACACCCGAGCCACGCGGCGGCGAGCATCACGACGATCAGGCGCGCGATCGAAGTCGGGGTTCGATGGGGATGTGGCACGGGTTCGCGGTCGAGCGTCGAGGCTCGCGTCGTCGGTGTCAATGGCGCGGGGAAGCCCATCGAGTCACTTTGCGCCACCGACCGTCGGCCGCCGTCACCCCTTGAACGTCAGCAGCGGTCGCATGCGCGCGACCTTGGCGACCACGCCCGCGTCGACTTGGATGTCGACCACGGGGCCGATGGGCTTGTAGGCCGCGGGCGCCTCCTCGACGAGTCGCTCGGGGCGCAGGGCGATGCACTCGACGTCGGCGAGGCCGAGCGCGGCGGGATCGTGGTGGGTCATGTCGAAGCGGCGCAGGGCACGACCGGCGCCGTGCGACGCGGAGCTGAGCCACGCGGGGTTGCCGAGGCCGCGGGCGAGGTGCGAGCTGGTGCCCATCGATCCGGGGATGAGCACCGGTTGATCGCGGTGGGCCGGCGTCGCGCCCTTGCGATGCACGTAGTGATCGCCCTCGCGCAGCACGATGTTGTGCGGCACGTCGAAGACCAGCGGCGCCTCGAGGTCCGCGCCGAAGCGCTCGCGCAGGCGCCGACGCACCAGCTCGGCGAGCAGCAGCCGGTTGACGAAGGCGTAGTTCGCCGCGGTGTGCACCGCCTGCAGGTACTCGGCCGCGTCGGGGCCGAAGAGCGCGAAGATCCCCCCGTCGGGGTGGGGCACGCCGGCCGGCCACCGTCGCCGCGCGCGATCGATCCACCGCGTGCCGACGTGCTGCCCGACGCCGCGCGAGCCGGTGTGGATCATCATCGCGATCTGGCCGCGGCGCACGCCCCACGCGAACGCCTGCGCGGGATCGAGGATCTCCTCGACGACCTGGAACTCGAGGAAGTGATTGCCGCCGCCCAGCGTCGCGAGGCCGGGGTCGCGCAGCCAGCTCCGCGCCGGATCGACCAGCGACGCGGGGGCCTCGGCCTTCGCGCCGACGAGGCTGCCGTACTCGTAGATGTGCCCGAGCTCGCGCCACAGCTGCGACAGATCGCTGTGGTCCATGCAGCCGCCGCGGGCGTGCTCCTGGGCCTCGACCCAGCCGATGCAGCCGCGCTCGAACATCGCGGCCATCGCCGCGGGTGTCATCGGCACGTCGCGGGTGCCGAGCAGGATGTCGCCGCGCAGCGCGTCGACGAGCGCGTCCTTGTGGGCGAGGAAGTCGTCGAGGCCGAGGTCGGTGACGTGCAGGCGCATGCCGCAGTTGATGTCGGTGCCGATCGCCTGCGGTACGACGAGATCGCAGGTCGTCGCGACGACGGCACCCACGGGCACGAGATGACCGGCGTGGAAGTCCGGCGTGGCGCAGACCCGGCAGACGCGACCGCCCGCGGGGTGGTGGACCCCGGCGAAATCGGCGAGCTGCGCGAGGGCCTTCGCCTCGAGGGCGAACTCGGGCGGCAGCAGGATCTCGGCGTCGGGCGCGTCGCCGTGGCCGTCGCGCCGCAGGCGGACGCCGTGCGCGGTGGTGGTGATGTGGAGGCCCTGGCGGGCCAGCGCCGCGAAGACGCGGGCGCGATGGTGCGTGGACATGGCTGCTCGATTCGGGCGCGCGCGAACGCGGCGCGGACAAAGAAACTCGACGACGCCGGAGCGCACCTGGGCGCCCGGTCGGACCTTCTTCGCGCGAGGGCAGCAGCCACTCCCCTCACGCAGCCGGGCAAGATGACACGATCGCGGCGAGCCGCAAGCGGATTCTTCGCTGGGGTAGACTCTCGCCATGGTGCGTCGCTTCGGGATGATCGCGGTGGCCGCCGCAGCGTGTGGACCCGTCGTGCCCGTCGACGACGGCGGTGACAGCAGCGCGGCGGCGGACGGCACGGTGAGCACGTCGGGCGGTGACGGGGTGCCGCCGAATCCCTCGGCGGATCCCGATCCCACGATCGCGTCGACCGATCCCAGCGATACGGGTGTCGATCCCTCGACCACCGGTGCGCCGGTCGATCCCGACTGTGGCAACGGCGAGATCGATGGTGGCGGCGGCCCCGATGGCAAACCCGATGGCAAAGAGGAGTGTGACGACGGCAACCACGAGGACGGCGACAGCTGCTCGGCGCAGTGCACCGTCACCCGCGACGTGCTGTGGACGGCGACGCACGACGGCACCGCGTCGTCGTTCGATCGCGCGGCGGACGTGGTGCTCGGGCCCGACGACTCGGTGTGGGTGCTGGGGACGACACGCAACATCGGCACGCACGACGACGTGTGGCTGCAGCAGTACCTGCAGGACGGCACGCTCGGCGCGAGCCTCTCCTGGGACGCCGGCCTCGGGCTCGCCGACGCCGGACACGCGCTCGCATGGACGCCCGACGGTCGGCTGGTGGTCGTCGGGTCGACCGAGTCGCCGACGACCGGCGACGATCTCCTCGTGCTGCAGATCGATCCGGCGACGGTGGCGGTGCTGTCCGCGTACGTGCTCGACGGTCCGGGCTCGGGACCCGGCGAGTTCGACGACGTCGACACCGCGGAGGCGATCGCCATCGATGCGGCCGGCGTGATGCGGATCGCCGCGACCATGCGCGTCGGCCCCGGCGATTCCGACGTGTGGCTCGGGGCGTTCGACGCCGACGGCGGGCCGCCGATCTGGACGAACACCGTCCAAGGCGGCCCCGGCGAGCGCGACACGGCGCGGGCGATCCTCGAGGTCCCAGAGGGGTGGGCGATGCTCGCGGCGTTCGACGCGGAGCGCACGGCCCAGACCATGATCTTCGACGACGGCGGCGCGTTGCAGTGGTCGCTCGACGGCGGCTGGCTGCCCGACGACCTCGCGATGCGCTCGGACGGCAGCGTCGCGCTGGTCGGCGTGGACAGCCCCGACGACAGCGCCGAGATCCTCGTGCAGATCCAGGACGCGCATTGGGGTGAGCTGTGGACCGCGACGATCGTGACGCCGGGCAACCACGACGGCGCGGGTCTCGGTGTCGCGGTCGGACCCGACGACGAGGTCGTGGCGGTCGGATCGCACGGCGTGCCCGACCAGCAGAACAACGCGCTCGTGCGCGCGTACCGGGCCGACGGCACCCCGTGGTGGGGCGACTCGTACGACAACGAGGACGCGAGCCTGAAGGATCAGTTCGACGCGGTGGCGGTCGACGGCGTCGGCGATGTGATCGCGGTCGGCTCCGAGACGGTGCTGGGGCAACAGACCAACGCGCTCGTCCGCAAGTACCGCCCGCGGTGAACCCTGCGCGTCAGGCCTTCGGCGCCGGGCAGTAGTGCAGCCGCAGCAGCGTCGGTGCGCCGTGCTCCGGCAGCACCACGGCGAACAGCTTGTCGTAGGTGTCGCCGGCGATCGCGACCTCGCCGGCGCCGAGCGCCGCGACCAGCTCGGGCACGGTGTTCGAGTGGCCGGCGACCAGGGCGATCGCGCCGGGCGGCAGCGCGTTCAGCCGCTCGAGCCACGCGTCCTTCTCGGCCGCGGGCACGACCTCCGGAGTGAGGCCGAGGCGCGCCGCGAGCGGGGCCGCGGTGTCGCGGGTGCGCGCGAACTCGGTGGTGAACACGTGGGTGACGCCGAGCTCGGCGAGGGCGTCGGCGAGGCACGCGGCGCGGGTGACCCCGGCGGGCGAGAGCGCGGCGTCCCGCGCTTCGCTCTGCTTCTCGCCGTGGCGCACGAGCACGACGATCCGCGGCGGCGCGTCGGCGCTCGGCGTGCTCGCCGGTGCGATCGTGGCTGCGGTCGCGGGGACGACCGCGGGCGCCGTCGTCGGCGGGACGCTCGGCGCGGGCGTCGGGCCACACGCGACGAGGGTGCAGAGGAGGATCGGGAGCCACCGCGCGGTCACGGCCGCACGCTAGCACGGGACGACGCGGGCCTCCGCGCGAGGGATCATCCGAAGCGCGTGCCGCCGTCGGCGAGCCACTGCGCCTCCTCGGCGGTGCTCGGCCGACCGAGCATGTCGTTGCGGTGGGGGAATCGTCCGAAGCGCTCGATGATCTCGAGGTGCTTGCGCGCGTAGTCGACGGCGATCTCGCGCTGTCCCTCGGGCGGGAGCTGCTCGAAGAGCGCCAGGCAGCGCTGCTGGTGCGCGAGGTCCTCGGCGTGCTCGAACGGCAGGTAGAAGAACCACCGCTGCATCGGGCTGACCACGCGATCGAAGCCCTGCGCGAGCGCCCATGTCGCCAGCGCGAGCGCCTGGGGATCCGCCGCGAACGCCCGCGCGGTGCCGCGGTAGAGGTTGCGCGAGAACTGATCGAGCACGATCACCAGCGCGAGGCAGCCGAGCGCGTCGTGCTTCCACGCGTCGAGCTCCCCGGCGACGGCGCGCTCGTGCAGCGCGGCGAAGCGCTCGCGCACTGCGTCGTCGACCGCCTCGCCGCCAGCGAACCAGATCTTCCGCATCGTGCCGGCCTCCGGGCCGTCGGGCGGTCCGAACCAGTAGTCGAGCACCTGCGCGGCGTGGGGATCGAGGGCGGCGGAGGGCGTGGTCATGTGGCCGGAAGATCTACCAGGGCCCGCGTGCGCGCGCCCTTCCCCGCCCGCGATCACCCGCCCGTGGCGACCTTCGTGACGCAGTCGGTCATCTTCGTCGTCGCCGCGCCGATCTTCTCGGCGTCCTTCGCGTCGAGCTTCGCGGCGAGCTGGGTGTTCTTGCCGAGCCAGTCGGCCTGCTCCTGGGCGACCTTGGTGGCACAGGCGGCGTCCTTGCACGCGCAGGCCTTGTCGGCGAACTCCTCCATCTTCTTCACGTATTCGCCGCCGCCCGAGTCACAGGCGAGGGAGGGGAGGGTCGCGGCGAGGAGGAGGAACGCGAGGCGCTTCATGGGCTGTTGGAGTCGCGAGCCGGCGGTTGTGACAGGTCTTCTGGCGGGGCCAGCCAGCCGCGGATCGTCGCGTAGACCTCGGCGCGATCGAGCAGATCCAGGTGATCCATCCCGTACCCGATCCACTGGTGCGCCTCGGGGAAGTCGAGCGCGCGGGCCGGATCGGCGTGGCGACCCAGCGCGCTGTCCACCGGCACCAGCCCGTCGCCGGGCAGGCGATCGCCCGGGGTCGTCCCGCGCGTCGCCGCGATGGCGTAGCAGCGCACGCCCTCGGGCAGCGTCATCGCGCCGCGGAGATCGACGCCGTGCGCGAAGCGATCGCGACCCTCCCAGTGCTCGTCGTGCACGTAGCCGAAGCGCAGGTCGGTGACGCCGGCGCTGCGGATCTTGCCGAGGCGCGCGAGCGGAGCGCTGTAGCGGGTCGCGCCCAGCAGCAGGTCGATCCAGCTGCCGCCGCGCTCGAGCGGCGCGCCGTGGTGCGGCGTGCCCAGACCCACCAGCGCGTCGAGCTGGCGACGCCACGCATGACCCTCGGCCTCGGCGACCAGACACGCGCTGCGGGCCACGAGCCCGCCCATGCTGTGGCCGAGGATCACGAGCCGCTCGATCGCGCAGGGCCACGCCGCGAGCAACGCCGCGAGCGCCTCCGCGAAGGCGCGACCGTTGGTCGACACATGCAGCCCGGAGTTGTAGTGCAGGTACACCGGCGTGAAGCCGAGGTCCCGGGCCAGCGCGGCGCCGTGATCGTGACCGCGGCGCAGCCACTGACGATCGTTCATGCACGAGCCGTGGACGAGCACCACGATCTTGCCGGTCGCGGTCGGCACGTCCCGGACCAGCGCCTCGCGATCGGGCTCGAGCACGCGACCGCCATGGCGCAGCCGCAGGGGGATCGCCAGGGGGTTCCCCGTCTGTTCGAGGTAGTCGCCGAGCACGCCGTTGACCGCGGCGAGCAGCGCCGCGAGCTCGTCGGACGCTTCGGCCTGCGTCGGCGCGAGCAGGCGCGACAGCGGCGCGAGAGCGGCGTCGATGCCCGCGCCCACGAGCCCAGTGACCCCGCGGATGCTGCCGAAGATCGGCTTGTTCAGCAGTCGCGTGACCGCGGCGAGCGGTCCGCCGACGACGGGCGTGCCACCCGTGATGCCCTGCTGCATCGCCTCGACGAGATCGGTGACGCCGCGCGTGGCCTCGACCGCGAGCCGCGTCGCGCCGCGGAGCTCGTCGAGGGGGCGGCGGCCGGGTCTACCCGCGGGCTTGGGCGGCGTGGCCATGGCGCCCTCACCCAGCGGGCTTGCACAGCCCGCCACCCTCGATCTGCGCGTTGGTGCGGAACGTGTTCAGCGTCTGCCAGTTGGGCGTCACGTGCTGCGGGATCGTCGAGTCCTCGCGCACGTTGGTCACGTAGTACGCGTGCTGATTCCAGATCCGCCGGGCCTGGATCCACCGGTCCTGCGCGTCGCGGATCGCCTGCAGCGCCGGCTCGCCGCCCGTCGACACCACGAGGATCTCGGCCGAGCCGTCGTTGTCGATGTCGGCGACGATCGGGTACTCGCTGATCGTCGGGCTCTGCCGGGGAATCGTGAGCTGCACCGCGCCGGTCAGGCCGTCGTAGATGCGGAAGTTCTGCTCGTCGGCGTACATCGCCTCGGCCACGCCGTCGCCGAGGAAGTCGAACGCGGTGCCACCGGCCGCCCCCGAGAAATCCGCGATCATCACCTGCCACAGGACGTCGGCCGCGTCGGGCCCCTGGTACACCGCGTAGGCGCTCTGCGACGAGCTCGCCCAGTCGGACACGTTGTCGCCGTCGAAGTCGTGGATCGTGCCGGGCCGCTGCCACACCAGGTAGGCCGAGGCCGGGATCCCCGTCGGCGTCACCGGGCCGTACGCGATGTCGCCGTCGTGCTCGACCATCCACAGGCCCTGGCCGGAGGTGATGAAGATCTCCGGCTGCGGGTCGTCGTCGAGGTCACCGATCTGCGGGATCGACTGCGACGTGATGGTCGGATAGTTGTCGAAGTAGACGGTGCCGTCGGCGTAGTACGCCGAGTGGCCGGTCACGACCTCGAGCGTGCCGTCCCCGTCGAGATCCGCCGCCGTCGTGCACTCGAGCTCGCCGGGGTTGGGGTTGACGTGCTCCCACAGCAGGTTGCCGTCGTGGTCGTAGACCTCGTGGTTGAACACGATCTCGACGTCGCCGTCGGCGTCGAGATCGTGCAGCGCGATGGCCCCCGACTCGCGGAAGAACTGGTTGGCGGTACCGCCGTCCGTGTGGTTGGCCCACTTCACCGTGCCGTCGTGCTCGAACACCTTGATGCGGAACACGCCACCGTCGATGTACTCGGCGACGATCTCGGGCAGGCCATCGTTGTCGATGTCGCCGATCGCCGGGGTCCCGGTGCACGACACCATCTCGGTCGGCGGGATCGCGAAGTGCTCGACGCCGGTCGCGCCGTCGAGGATGTGGACATTGCACGCCGTGCTGTAGCTGATGCTGGTGTTGGCCAGGAGCACGACGTCGGGGATGTCGCACAGGTTGATCTCGCCGTCGCCGTTGTCGTCGGTGAAGTTGGCGACCAGCGGCGTCACCCAGCTCATCTCGTTGGCGCCGAAGGTCCACTGGATCTCGGGCTCGAAGCTGTCGGCCGGGGCGCTCATCTCGCAATCGCCGACCGCGTCCATCTCGTCGTTGACGTGGCACAGATCGATCGGGCGTTGCGTGCCCATGTCGGCCGGATCGCCGACGTCGAACTTGGGCACGCCGGTGTCGTCCGCGACCGCGGTGGTGTCGCCCTCGGCCGCGGTGCCGCTCGCCGACGTCGCGGTCGGATCGGGCAGCGTGTCCTGGGTCGAGCCGCCGGTCTCGCCCGCGGTCAGTGTGATCGAGGCCTCGGCCCCATCGTCGGTGGCGGTGCCACCGGTCGTGCCGCCGCAGCCGGCCGCGAGCCCGAACACCATCTTGAACGCCCTGCGTGTCATCGTCGTCGCCCCCCCGGGCGATCCGCACGGTAGCAAGTCCGCGCGGAGCCGGGCGCGCCGCGCCGCGAAGGCACGCGATCGCGATGCCGAGGACATCCTGTCCGTCCGGCGGCCGTGCGCACCGCTGCAAGTCCGCGTCGCCGCACGCGGCATGTGGTCTGCAAAACCCACCCCCATGGCGACCTCGGTCTTCCGCATCGTGTTGATGACGTCCCTCGTGCTCGACGTCCTGTTCGGTGGCTTCATGCTGCTGCTCCCCATCGCGCGGCTGCTCCCGAGCGCCGACGCGACGACCCTCGCCACGCTGAACGGCGCGTCCGTCGACTCGGGCGGCCTCGCGCTCCTGTCGGCGTGGTGCGCCGGGCTCGCGCTGCGATGGTTGCCGCGTGCGCCGGCGCAGAGCGTCGCGCTCGCGGGCGGCCTGGGCGTGTTCATGATCGCGATGGCCGTGCTGCGTGCGGCCCACGGCGGGTGGATGTCGCTGGTGTTCGACGGGCTGCGCGGCGCGGCGGTCCTCGGCTCGATTGCGCTGCTCGGGTCCGGCTGCGGGCGGCGACGTTGAGTTCGGCTCGCTCGCCAGGCTCGCGTCCCGTCGAACGCCGCAACGTTGACCCCTGCGCGGGCCCGTGATGAACTCGCCCAAGTGTTCGGTTCGCCCCGGCGATCGCTCTGGGTGGCGCTCTGCCTCGTCGGCGGGTGCTTCAGCGAGAGCTTCGGTGGTGGCGCGCAATCCGGCGGCACCGCGGGCACGGGTGGCACCGCGGGCGAGACCGCAGGCTGCGTGCCGGGGGCCGAGACGTGCCCCTGCCTCGAGGGCGGCCGCTGCGACGCGGGGTTGGTCTGCGCGTCGCAGCTGTGCGTCGACCTGGGCGGCGCCAGCGATCCGACGGCCGATCCCGACGACAGCGGCGAGGGCGGTGGCACCGCGAAGACCACCGACGACGGCGGCGAGACGAGCACCTCCGCCGGCACCGGCGACACCGGATCGATCGGCCAGCCCGGCTCGTGCGAGGGCCACTGCGGCGAGTCGGTCCCCGACTTCAGCGCGATGTGCTTCTGCGATCCGGTCTGCGCCACCTCGGGCGATTGCTGCGGCGACTACGTCGAGATGTGCGGCGGCGGCTGTGCGTTCAACGAGGACTGTGGCGACCTCGAGGTGTGCAGCGTCGGCTCGTCGACGTGCGTCGAGGTGTTCACCGCGACCTACGACATCGTCGTCGATCAATGGCAGGACAACACGCCGACCTGCTGGGACGGCGTGGGCGATTGCTTCGCCGACGTCTACTACGAGATCTACTACGGCGGCGATCCGGTCTTCACCTCGAGCACCGTCGAGGACGTGGTGATCACGAGCTGGACCGATCCATGGACGGCGACGCTCGATCCCCAGACCGTGCTGAGCCTCGCGTTCTGGGACGACGACTCGCTGGGCGACGAGAGCCTCGGCACCCAGTGCTTCCCGCAGGAGGACCAGTCGTGCGGCGCGGTGCCGGCTTCGGTGTTGCACGCGGGGACGATGCTGTGGGATCCGGGCGGCGAGTCGTTCGCGGTCCAGGTGCGCTTCCTGGCGCGGTGAGATTCCTGGGTCACCCGCGGGTGGTGGCGCATCACGGGTGCGGTCGCCACTCGCGGCGGAGCATCGCGAACAGGTACTCGCTCCCCCAGGCGCCCTTGAAGAACACCGCGTCGACGTAGTGGGCCTCGCGGCGGAGGCCCACGCGCTCGAAGAGCCGCGCGGCCGCGTCGTTGTCCGCGTCGGTGATGGCGATGACGCGGTGCTTGCCCAGCGTCCCGAAGGCGTAGCCGAGGAGCGCCTCGATCGCCTCGCGCCCGAGGCCGACGCCCTGGTGCGCGGGCGCGAGCGTGATCCCCAGCTCCATCTGCTGCGGATCGTCGGCGCGGAAGTGCAGACCGACGTCCCCCACGATCTCGTCCGTCGCGGCGAGCACGACCGCGAGCTGAAGCCACGACCCGGGGGTGTCGGGGATCACGTCGGCCTGGCGCGCGACGAAGCGCGTCGCGGTGTCGAGATCGAACGACGTCCACGACTGGTAGCGCGCCACCTCGGGGAGGTCGCGATAGGCGACGAGCGCGGGTGCGTCGCCGGGGAGCAGGGGGCGCAGCACGAGGCGCCGGGTGCGGAGCGAGAGCGGTGCGGTCATCGACGATCCCCGCGCGCATCTTGCCCGAGTCGCGGGCGCTACGGCGCGCCGAAGCGTCCCTGCGCCCACGCGTGCATGCGTGCCACCACCTCCGCATCCGCGACCGACGGCAGCACGATCACCGCGCCCAGCGTCCCGGCGAACCGCGAGTTCGCGCCGTAGTAACTGCCGTCGCTGCCACCGCCGATCCGCGACCACAGCCGCGGTGTCCCGTAGCCCGCGGCGCCCTCGGTCGCGATCGCCTCGCCGCCGATCCACGCCTGCATCGCGCCGTCGGTCGCGTGCGTCATGCCGGCGAAGCGCACGTCGCCCTCGGCCTCCTGCAGGCCCTCGCCCGCGGCGATGCGCGTGTACACGAGCCCGCCCTTCGGTCCGGGCTCGGGCTCGAGGTTCATCGTGACGATCTGCCCGTCGCTCAGGCCCACCGAGCTGACCGGCACGCCCGCGGGTCCCGGGCCGCCGACGATCGTGCCGACGGGATCGAACGTCTCGATCCAGCCCCACGGCCGCGGCACGAACGGCGCGCGCGCGACCCAGAACACCGAGCGACCGTCGGCTTGCTCGTCGGGCGCGTCGAGCTGCAGCACCGAGTTCGAGCCGTCGAACACGAGGCCGGGGATCCCGTCGCCGAGGCCGTCGTCGACGCGGTTGGGCCGCGCGTCGTCGAGCTCCGCGGTGACGGTACGAGCCTCCGCGCCGCGGTCGGTCCACGCGCGCACGGCCTCGCCGCGGTGCGGCACCAACGTCCACACCGACTTGTCGACGCCGTCGCCGAACCCGAACGAGTAGTTGCCGCCCGCGTACAGCAGCGCGTCCTCGGTGACCGCGATGCCCTGCGCGTGCGAGCCCGGCTGCGGCGAGTCGACGGGCAGCGAGCGCCAGGTCTCGCCGTCGTCGGAGTACCAGACCTCGTTGGCGTTGCCCGCGGACCAGCCGTTGGCCGGATCGCCGTAGGTGTAGCCGAACAGGATCCACAGCCGGTCGTCCCAGACCACGACGTTGGGCCAGATCTTGCCGACCCACGGCGGCTCGGCGTGCAGCGTCCACGTGACGCCATCGGTCGTCGACCACACCTCGTTCGACATCGAGTGACCGACGGCGTCCTCGCGCTCGCGGGCGCAGCCGACCAGCCACAGCTCGCCCTGGAACTCGACGAGCCCGTCGAGCACGCCGCAGCCCGCGGGGCGCGTCGCGCTGGCCGGACCATCGGCGGCGACGAGGGTCCAGTGCTCACCGTCGTCGGTGCTCCACACGTCGTTGTGGTGGACGTACTCGTCGGGCGGGCCGAGCAGATCCTGGCCCCCGAACATCCACAGCTTGTCGTCGTAGACGCCGATCGCCTGCAGCGCGCGCTCGGACCACGGCGGCTCCGTGGTGCCGGGCCCGAGCACGACGTCCCACTGCACGCCGTCGGCGCTCGAGACCACGTCGTGGTTGTAGTAGCCCTGGTGGGTGTCGCCGCCGATCATCCACAGGCGGTCGCGCCACACGACGGTGTTGTGCGAGTGGCGGCGCTCGAACTGGCCGTGGCCGTGGGGCAGCTCGAGCGTCCACGTCACGCCGTCGGGACTCGACCACACCTCGTCGGTGGTGTTCTGCGGCGGGTAGACCGTGTCGGGCGGCACCATGCTGAAGCCCTCGGGCTCCTGCAGGCCGTTCCATCCCGCGACCATCCAGTAGCGCTCGGTCGCGGGCAGCCACGTGGTGGTGTTGCCGTCGCGCACGCGCCAGTCGTCGGCGATGGTTGCGGTGAGTCGGTGCCACGCGTAGGTGGTGACGGCCTCTTCGGTCTGCACGCCGTGGGCCGCGTCGAACAGCCGCGCGCCGGGGAGCTCGGCGGGGCTCCACGCCTCGAGGGCGTCGGGCAGCGTGGCCTCGAGTCCGTCGCGCTCGATCGTGACGTCGAGGCCGGGGCCGGGTGCGACGGCGGAGGTGCGCGCGCGCAGCTCGGTGTCGTCGACGATCGCGAGGATTGTCGCCTCGACGCCGCCGACCCACACGCGATCGGTGCCGAGCAGGTGCTCGCCGCGGATCACGATGGTCGAGCCGCCGAGGGGATCGACGATGCTCGGGTGCACGGTGGCGAGCGCCGGTGGCTCGATGACGGTGCCGGTGCTGTCCGCGGCGCCGCTCGAGGTCACGCCGGTGCTGTCGGGATCGGAGGTGCTCGGGTCGACGCCGACGCCCGTGGTGCTGGGCGTTTCACCGGTGCTGCCGGTGCCCGGGGTCGACGCGGAGGGATCGCCGGCGCAGGCGAGCCCGAGGGCACCGAGGATCGCGAGCGGGCGCGGGGCAGGCATGGCGGGTCGACGGGGCATGATCCCCCATGCGCCGTCGGCAGGGAAACCCGCCACGGGCGGTGCGTCGTGACTCCGCAGCCGCTACCCTGGCGGGGGTCAGACATGGGGCTCGCGCACTTCCACCGGAGTGTCGGCGTCTCGGGCGTCCTGCCCGAGGCGTGGGAATCCTAGGGCGTAGCTTCAGGATTCTCATGCCTGCGCCCGCGCTCACCCCCGTCGGCGGCGGACCAGGCCCGCGAGCACGAGGAACGCGAGCATCGCCGAGGGCGCGCGGGTCGGGGCCACGCTGCACGAGATGTTGAGGTTGTCGCCGCTGGTGCTGGCGTCCTCGGAGGCGCCGCTCATCACCGCGGTGGCCTCGTCCTCGCACTCGAGCATGCCGGGGTCGCTGTCGTCGGCGACGCAGGTGCCGGCGCTGCCGTCGACGCGGGTGCAGTCGTCGCCGAGGTCGAGGGCGTCGCAGGCGATCTGGTTGCCGCCGTTGTCGTCGACACCGCCGCCGCCGTTGTCATCCGCGCCGCCACCGTTGTCGTCCGCGCCGCCGGGGCCGTCCTCACACTCGAGCGATCCATCGCCGCTGACGTCGGGGACGCAGCTGCCGTCCGAGCCGTCGGCGCGAACGCAGGCCTCGCCCTCCTGCAGTCCGACGCACGCCGCGTCGTCACCGTCGTCCGCGCCGCCGCCGTTGTCGTCGGTGCCGCCGTTGTCGTCGGTGCCGCCGTTGTCGTCGGTGCCGCCGTTGTCGTCGGTGCTGCCGCTCGTGCCGTCGTCGGGCCCGTCCTCGCAGGTGAGCACCGAGGGATCGCTGTCGTCGGGGATGCAGGTGCCCGCATCGCCGGTGTGGCGCACGCACGCGTCGCCTTCGCTCGCCGCTTCGCAGGCAGCACGGTCGGTGTCGTTGGCACGGGCGACGCCCGCGGTGAGGAAGAGAGCGGCGCCAAGCGTCGAGAGCGTCAGTGTTCGTGTCATGTCGACCCCCAGTCACCGCTCGGGGGGCTTCGTTACACGCACACGGGTGCGGGCCGAACATGGCCCGGTGGGCCCCACGGCGGCCGAGGTGGGGCCGAACGCGCAACAGCAGCGGGCTTGCACTGCGGCCGCGACGCATGCGGGGCTCCTATCCTGGATCCGACAGGAGTGACACGACCATGCCCAACACGGTTCTCTACGACTCGGGTCCGCATCGCAACATCCTCATCGAGGACTTCGGCCACGGGCTCGCGGTGCAGGCGAACCAGCACCTCATCGTCCACGGCACCACCGCGATGATCCTCGATCCAGGCGGGCACAAGGTCTACAACAAGGTGCTCGCCGAGACGATGGCGCTGCTCGGCAAGGGCGCGACGCTGAAGTACGTGTTCCTGTCGCATCAGGATCCCGACGTCGTCGCCGCCACCAACGGCTGGCTGATGACCACCGACGCCGACGCGTACGTGTCGGAGCTGTGGACGCGCTTCGTGCCGCACTTCGGGCTCGATCGCTTCGTCGAGCAGCGACTGAAGGGGATCCCGGACGAGCGCATGGTGCTCGAGCTCGACGGCTCGCCGCTGCGGATCCTGCCGGCGCACTTCCTCCACTCGTGCGGCAATTTCCACGTCTACGACCCGGTCTCGAAGATCCTCTACTCGGGCGATCTCGGCGCGTCGCTGGGCATGGACTACGTCGAGGTGCCGGACTTCGCCGCGCACGTCCAGTACATGGAGGGATTCCACCGGCGCTACATGGCGTCGGGCCAGGCGATGCGCGCGTGGGCGCGGATGGTGCGGCGCTTCGACATCCAGGTGATCGCGCCGCAGCACGGCGCGCTGTTCCGCGGCCCCATGGTCGGGCAGTTCCTCGACTGGTGCAGCGAGCTGCAGTGCGGGATCGATCTGCTCGAGCCGGTGTATGATGCGATCACCCCATGACGTCTCGCATTCGCGGCACTCGGAGTCGGCGTCGATCCTGGGCGCTGCTCGTGGGGCTCGCGGCGTGCGGGGCTCCGCCGCCCGTGCCGGCCGCGGCGACGCCCGGCGCTCCGGCGTCGCCCACGGTCGCGTCGCCATCGATCGCCGCGCCTGAGGTCGTCGCGCCCGAGCCCGTCGCGCCCGCGGTCGCGCCCGAGCCCGTCACGCCGGAGCCCGTCGCGCCCGCACGCTTCGCCCACGCCGATGTCGATCCCGACAACGACGCCGAGCCGGGCCCACCCGCGCCGCTGGTCGACTGCGAGGCGCGGCTGCGCGAGGCGGGCGTCACGTTCAAGCCGGCGCGCATCGGCACCAGCCGCGAGGTCGACGGCATCCCGCGCTGCGGCGCGAAGCAGGTCGTGCGCGTGCGTCGTGGCCCGGGGTCGATCAAGTACAGCAGCTCACCGCTGCTGACGTGCACGATGGCGCTGGCGCTCGCGGACTTCGAGCGCGTCGCCCAAGAGGAGGCCGAGCGCGCGTTCGGCAGCCGCATCGTCGGCATCGATCACCTCGGCACGTTCAACTGCCGCGACATGGCGCTGTACGATCTCGTCAGCGAGCACAGCTACGCCAATGGCCTCGACCTGCGGCGGTTCACGCTGGCCAACGGCGCGGTGGTCGACGTGCTGAAGCACTTCCGACCCGACCAGGCCGAGCCCACCGACGCCAAGTCCCGGTTCCTGCGCACGCTCGCCAATCGGCTCTTCGACGAGGCGGTGTTCTCGGTGGTGGTGACGCCGTTCTTCGACAGCGCGCACCGCAACCACATCCACGTCGATCTGGCGCGCTACCGCGTCGACGGCTCGCGGCCGTAGCGGCCTGTCGTGAAGTGGCCGCGATCGCCCGATCGTCTCACTCGCGGACGGCGACGGCGCTCGGCCCGCGCTCGTCGTCCCAGTCGACCTGCACGACCACCGGCCGACAGCACACGTCGCAGTCCTGCAGCAGCGAGCCCACGCCGTCGCGCTCGACCCACACCTCGAGCGACTCGCCGCACCAGGGACACTGCGTCACGACGGTCTCGCCCATGCGGGGAGTGTAGCAGGGCGCGGCGAACGCCCACGAGAGGCGGCCACCGCGACCATCCGTTCACCACGAGAACTGGAGGCGGAAGTACACGGTGCCGCCGCCGCTGGTGTTCGCGCCGAACTCGGCGCTTCCGCCCTGGAGCGGTGTCGACCACGAGCCGCCCGCGGTCGCGTTGCCGCCGAGATCGTTCGCGTAGAGCCGGGCGGTCCCCGACTGCCCGAAGATCCGTTGCTGCCAGCGCGCCTCGGCGTTGACCGACGGTGGCTCGCCGAACAGCGGCGCCAGCGTGGACGATACGCTCAGCTGGACGGGCTCGCCGGCGATCATCAACTTGGTGTCGATGACCTTCGTGCGGACGCGAGCGATCATCGCGCGAATCTCTGCTTCGGGCATCTGCGAGACGCCGTACACCGCGCCCGCGGCCGCGACGACGACCCCGACTGCGCGCACGTCGGGCGGCAGCCCACGGCAGATCTCCTCGACGCGCCCGGCGACCTGACCGGCGGCCTGTTCGATCGCGACGTCGGTCTGGCCGGAAGAACTCGCCGCCGCGGCCTTCATCTGGTCTCGGATCAATCCACGCAGCGCGTTGGCACCTTGGCCGCACACGCGAGGGTCTGAAATCGCCTCGAGCACCTTCGCTGCGAGCTGCTCGATCTTCGGATCTGGCATGGTCGGCGTCCTGGTCGTCGTCGCGGGAGATCCCTGCGAACTCCGCACAACAGTACCTGGAACGGCAGAGGTGGACACCGGACGATCGCGAAACCTCGTCGGATCGAGGCGGTGGCGAAGCGGGATCCCTCTGCGACGAGGGCGCGACGCGCTTTGCACCTGCGACGCAGCGCCGCCGACATCCGGCGCGCGCGGTCACGGTACTTCCGCGAGCTCGGCGCCCCGTCGCTCGGCGCCTCGTCGCTCGATGCGGAACGTGCGTCCGCCCTTGCCGACGGTCGCCCAACCCTCGGCGAAGCCGGTCGCGCTGTCGTAGGCGATCGGAATCACGACGGCGCCGGTGCGATCGACGAAGCCCCACTGCCCGCCGACCAGCTCGTGGTGCTCGCCGCGCGGCACCTCCTTGCAGCCCATGCACACCGGCGCGAGGCCCTCGCAGAACGATCCCGCCGCGTCGAACTGCGGCGCGATCGCGATCTTGCCCGCACGATCGACGAAGCCCGTCTTGCCGCCCTCGACGATCCGCGCGAGCCCCTGCACGAAGTAATCCGGGCCGTTGTCGAACATCAGCGCGGTCGCGACCTTGCGGCCGGACAGATCGATGAACGCGGCACCACCCGCCGAGATCACGCCCGCCACCCCCTCGGCGGTGTAGGGCGAGACCATGAAGTACTGCGCCGCGATCACGACCTTGCCGTCTGCGTCACGGAAGCCCCAGAGGCCGTCCTGTTCGAACGCGACGCGATCCGGACGCCCGTCACCGAAGACGTCGGCCTCGCAGTTCGTGTCGATGGGCTCGGGTGTCGTCGCGGTGTCCGTGGCCGTCGGCGTCGCGGCGTCCGTCGGCGTCGTCGGTTCCGCTGCGTTCTTCTCGCACGCGACCAGGCAGAGGATCGAGAGGCTCGCGCGCTTCATCGCGACGAACGATCGCATCGTTCCCTCGTTCCCGCGACGAGCGTCATGGGTACGCGCAGGCATCCCCCGCACAGGTCATCCCGTCGCTGCACGCGGTCGCGCCGTCGCACAGCAGTCGGCAGCCCCAGAACGCCACCGCGATGCAGACGTCGTCGGTGCCGCAGGCCTCGCCGTCGGTGCACTCGCCGTCGTCGGTGCACGGCAGGCCGCTGCCGCCCTTGCCCGCGAACGGGGTGCACTCGGGCTCCGCGTCGCCGGAGGCGGGCGTGGGACAGGGCGCGTCGGCGCCGGCGCAGAAGGGGGCGCAGACGGAGCCGCCGGGCAGCATGATCGGGGCGGTCTGATCCGGGCAGGCGCCGGCATCGGGCGCGGGGTAGGCGGGATCCTCGGGGGCGCCACCGGTGGTGTCGGCGACCGCGGTGCTCGACGACGTGTCCGCCGCGGTGCTGCTCGACGTGGCGTCGGTGCTCGACCCCTCGCTCGAGGCGGCGGTGGGATCGGGGCCGGTCGTCGGATCGGTGCCGGTGGTCGCGGACGCGCCCGTGCCGGTGTCCGAGGCGTCGTCGCCCCCGCACGCGGGGATGCCGATGACGCAGACGGTGAGGATCGCGATCGCGGTGCGCATCGCGATCGAGGCTAACACCGTTTGTCACGCCTTCACGCAGCCGCTGCGTGGTCCGTCCCTCGGGGGTCGTCGCCATCCCGGAGTGCGCTACGCTCTCGCGGTGCTACGTCGGGCCCTCGTGGTGCTGCTCGCGTGCGGCTGCGGACCCTCCCGGGGCGACGAGCCGCCGCAGACCTGCGGCGGCGACGATCCCGTCCGGTTGATCGACAGCGGCGATCCCCTTGCATCCACGAGTGGGGTCGCTGGTGTCGGCTTCACGGACATCACGCGCGTCGGCGATCGCGTCGTCACGGGGATCATCGCGCCCGGTGGGAGCGACCACCGGATCCTCGCGGTCGACGAGTGCGGCGGACCGGTCGTCGAGCTCGGTGACCGTGCGGAGATCCAGCGCGAGGTCTCCGGGAGCGCGGGCGACTGGGCGGTCGCGGGCGACCTCGAGAGCGGCGCGATGCGGTGGCTCGATCCCCGCGGCGCTGCGCCGAGCCACCCGATCTTCGCGTCGGTGCGCGGGTGTCCGCTGGTGGTGGCGGGTGGCCTCGCGGCGGTCGATGCCCAGGGCGTGCTGTGGTTCCACCCGGATCCCTCGGATCCCGACGCCGTGCCGCGCGAGATCCTCGCGGGCGTCCGGATTCCCGATGAACCCCACTTCGGCGGGGACCTCACCGACTGCTCGGGACGCGACGGCGACGTGCCGGTCGTCGACGGCGACGGTGTGCTGGTCGCCCTCGAGGGCGGTCCGCTGGTGCGGGTGTCGCTCCCCGGAGGCGACACGGAGACCCTGATCGACGAACCCGTGCGGGAGTTCGTGGTGCTCGACGACCCGCGCACCGTGATCTGGGGCGGTGGAAACGAGTTCGGCCCCTGCTGCCAGATCAACGTGCTCGACCGCGACACCGGCGAGAGCCGGCACTTCGCCGGGGGCACGATCCCCGCGGACGTCGACTGGAACGGACCGTGGATCACGAGCTACCTGCTCGGCTTCGATTCCTCCGAAGCGGTGACGCAGGTGTACCTGAACGCGGCGAGCGGCGTGTCGTTCGAGGTCGACGATTGGTGGAACCTCGAGGCGTCGCTGTCACCCTCGGAGATGTTGGTGTCGCGCGTCGGCGAGGACGTCGGCACGTACCTCCTCGACGCGAGCTCGCAGACGCCGGTCGCGATCGACTTCCCGCGCCCGGACTGGGACTCGCCCAACTACGACGACGGTGTTGTCGCGCTCGATCGCGCCCCCGAAGCCGAGACCGGTACACTCAAGCTGCTCCCCTTCGACGGCGGGCCGATCGAGACCCTCGCCGAGGACGTCGACCGGTTCTTCGTTCGCACGCGCACCGGCACCGTCGTCTACCTCGCCCGTGCCGACGCCGAGGCGCCCACCGGCACCCTGGTGTCCGTCGGCCGCGACGGGGCGCGGCGTGAGCTCGCGGACGACGTCCTCGGCTTCGTCGTTCCGTTCGAGGGCACGCCGCGCGAGCGCAACGAGGTGCTGTACGTGGTGTATCACCCCGAGCGGGGCGGGCTGTGGCGCTTCGTGCTGCCGTGAGGCCCACGGCGCGATCGTCCGTCGCGATCGCGGCCAACAGCGTTGTCGCACATGCACGCAGGCCGCTGGCGTAGCCGCTCGCCTGGCCAATCGCGTCGATCGTCGCCACCGGCCCCGCGGGGCCGGATCACGTGATTCCGCCGACTTGCTCGCGGCCGAGGCGTTGCACTGCAGGCCGGCATGCAACGAACACCCTGTCGCTTGCCGGTGGTCCTCTCCCTTGGTCTGTGTGGCTCGCTCACCGCGTGCTCCGATGATGCTGCGAGTGCCGACGACGCGTCGGACTCCGAGACGTCGCCGGCCGATCCCGACGGCGGCACCGACGACGGCGTCAGCGATCCCGACGACGACGACGACGGCGGCGACGATGCCGACGATGGCGACGACGACGGCAGCGACGACGGCGGCAGTGACGACGGCGGCAGTGACGACGGTGGCGGCGACACGGGCGACGATGGCGACACCGGTGAGCCCGCGGGCGAGGACGAGCCGTACTCGGTCGACGCGTTCGGCTACGCAGATCCGCGACCGGATCGCTTCCAGCCCCTGACGCGCGGCCGCTTCCGGATGGTCGGCTCCGACGAGCTCGCGCTGTTGATCCCGCAGGAGCTCGGCGCCGCCGGCCGCGTCGTCGACGATCGCGTGCAGGGCGACGGGATGAGCCCCGCGCTCGGGCTACTGCTCGACGAGGTGCCCGCGGGCGAGATCTGGCAGTCGGCCAAGGGCGAGCTCGACGCGATCGCCGGCGACGAGATGATCCTCGCCGGCCTCGACGGCGGCCTCGCGCGCATCGGCGTGCTCGGGCGCGAGGGCAGCGCCCTCGTCTCGCTGCAGGAGATCGAGCTGTCCGCGCCCGCGGGCCGCTTCTGGTCGCTCGACGTGGTCACGGCCGACGTCGACGCCGACGGTCGCGACGAGGCGATCGTCAGCGGGCTCTACGGCGGCGGCGTCCCCGGGGCAGAGCAGATCGACGGCGCCCAGCTCGTCGTGATCGACGACGCGGTCGCCGGCTACGGGATCCTGCACACCGGGGAATTCGTCGGGGTCGACGAGCTGCGGGTCGCCGGGGCCCAGCTCGACCTCGACGACGCCGACGAGCTGGTGGTGCTGCATCGCAGCGACGCGACGACTGCGAACCTCGACACGCTCGACGACGCGGCGGCTGGGTTCGCCGCGACCGGCACCGCGATCGCGTTCGCCGTGGTGGATCGCAACCCGGACGCGCCCTCGTCGCTCCTGCGCCTGGCGGTCGCGGCGGGCGACCTGGACCACGACGGCGTCGACGAACCGGTGCTCGGCGCGATCTGGAGCGACCAGGGCGCGGAGCAGATGCTGATCCGCGCGACGCCCACGATCGCCGGCCAGGACCAGCTCGTCGAGGCGAGCGTCGCACTCGAGCAGAGCACGTGGCCGCTGACGACGACCGACTGGCCGTGGACGCTCGCGGTCGCCGACACCAACGGCGACGGCTTCGCCGAGGCGGTGTCGTTGGTCCGCGATCGCAACGACGATCGCGTCGGCTGCCAGCTCGATCACTTCTCCCTGGGCGAGGCCGCGGCGCCGGTCGGGTTCGGCGGGGTCCACCACGGCCTGGAGGTCGGCTCGCAGGACCTCGAGCCCCAGGGTCGCTGCGACATGACCGTGCTCGACGACGATCGCGACGGCAAGGACGCGATCGCGGTGGCGACGATCGATCGCGGCGACGGCAACGAGCCGCGCACGGCCGAGGTCGAGCGCTTCGTCAGCGTCGGCGAAGGCAACGGCCAGGGCGAGACGTGGTCGCGGCTCACGCAGGACGGCGGCTTCGTCCACGTCTTCCCCGCGTGGGTCGGACCCGACGAGCCCATCGCCCCGGTGCTGCTCGGCGCCGACTTCGACGGCGACTCGCTCGAGCTGCGCTACACCGGCAACAAGTGGCTGTCGCTGCCCAAGCCGCAGATCGTCGCGGTGGCCTCGGCGCCCCCGGCCGAGGCCGGCATCAGCCAGGTGTACGCGGCGACCGGCACCGCGTACGGCACCGAGGTGTCGTCGGGCTCGGGCCAGGCCGTCGAGCTCGGCGTGTCGACCGGTGTGACCGCGTCCTTCGAGCTCGCCTCGGTGATCCCGATGCTCAGCTGGGATGTGTCGGCGTCGTGGCGCCGCGAGGTCGACACCACGATCGGCACCACCGAGACGACGACGTACGGCAAGAGCTTCGCCGGCGGCTGGGATCGCGATCAGGTGATCTTCCAGGGCACGCTGTACCGCGTCTACGAGTACGAGATCACCTCGGCGCCCGATCCGACCGTCATCGGCTCGCGCATGACGATCGACGAGCCCGTCGACACCAAGACGTACAGCTGGTCGCTGCCATACTTCAACGCGACGGTCGCGCCCGCGTACCGCCTGCCGGCCGATCTGCTGAAGCACGTGCCCGGCGACGTCTCGAGCTACATGCGAACCACCGATCGCGACCTGCTCGTGAACACCGCGGCGCCGGGGACCGCGTTCGTGTCGGAGCTGCAGAGCTGCGGCCAGGGCGGGAGCGCCAACGGGGTGTCGATCGCCCTGGCCGAGTCGGCCGACTGGGAGACCGCGGTGCGCATCACCAGCGAGTACGGCGGCGGCACCTCCGTGGCCGGCCTCGGCTTCGAGGCGAGCTACGGCCTCACCGACGGCAGCGTGTACTCGGTGAGCGTCGGCAACGCGGTCGAGTACCTCGGCACCGTCGGCCACATCGAGACCGCCGCCGACTACGAGTCGTACCACTACGGCTTCGGCATGGTCGTGGCGCCGAAGACGGTGGCAGGCGCCACGTTCCAGGTGATCGACTACTGGGTGCAGGACCTCGGGCCGGCACACTGACGCGGTTCGGCGGCGAAGTGACGCGGCTGGCTCCGGGGCGACCCGGGGCCGGTCGCGTCGGCGTTTCGGGCGGTGCTTCGCCATGAGCCCATGGTAGGGTCGACCGATGGTGCGTAGGATCGTGGGCTGGGCGCTGTTGTTGGTCGCGTGTTCGGACGACACCGCCGGCGGTGGCACGACGTCGACGTCGAGCGCCGGTGGCACGACGTCGAGCGGAGCGGGCTCCGAGGCGTCGACGCCCACGACGTCCGATCCGACGACCACCGAGGGATCCTCCGCCGACACCTCGAGCTCGAGCTCGAGCTCGAGCGACGGCACGACGGGCGAGGCGTCGCCGTGCAACTGTGCGCCGGGCGAGGTGTGCGTGGAGCTGGCCTCCGACGCCTGCGGCGATCCGCACGTCCCCAGCACGCACTGCGCCCAGGCAGCGCGGGCGTGCGAGGGCGTCGAGTTCACGTGCGACAGCGCCTGCGGCTGGGACACCTGCGGGGGCCCGGGCTGCATCGGGGTCGGCGGCGAGGTCTGCGGCGTGCCGTCCGACGGCATCGTGTGCAGCGTCCCTCAGCTCCTGTGCAACCTGTTCCTCCAGTCGTGCGCCGAGGGCGAGAAGTGCACCACGTGGGACTCCAACGGGGACCAGGCGTACGACGCGACCCGCTGCGCGCCGGTGGCCGACGCGCCGGTGCCCGTCGGCGACGTGTGCACCTTCGAGGCCACGCGCTGGAGCGGCATCGACGATTGCGTCGTCGGAGCCATGTGCCTCACGGAGAGCCCGGGCGATCCGACGGGCATCTGCCGCGCCGCGTGCCTCGGGAATCCCTATGACGCATCGTGCGAGGATCCGGCGATGACGTGCGTGCTCGACGGGGAGTGGTTCGGCTGGTGCTTGCCGGGGTAGGGCGTCCCTGGGCTCTGGACCGCGGTGGTCGGGCGTGGCTACGCTCGGCGTCGATGCAACGCCGGCAAGGATGCCTCGTCGTCGCGGGATTGATCGCCGCGTGCGGTCCGGACGATCGCGCCGATGCAGAGCACGAGCGGATCTGCGGGCAGCCCGGGCCGGTGCAGATCCTCGCGCTCGAGGACGATCGTCGACTCCGGGTCGTCCATCAACTCGAGGACTGGGAGGTCGATGACCGACGCCTGCTGTGGATCGGGGACGCGGGTGAGGACGAAGTGGAGGAGACCTGGTTCCCCCGCGTCGACGCGTCCGAGCTGTGGTCGGTGGGGCCGTGCGGCGAGTCCCCCGAGCGGATCGGCCCGGAGTTCTCGTTCCTGCGCCGCGACTTCCACTTCGAACCCCCGTTGGCGTGTCGGGAGGAGACCGGGGAGATCTTCGCGCTCGATCCCAGCGGTTCGCACGAGCCGAACGTCGTCGCCTACGCGCCCGACTGCCGATTCGACTCGACGCCATGGGGCTTCATCACCCTCGAGACCGAGGACGATGTCTTCGGAAGCGTCGTCCTGCAGGCGTTTCCAGAGGACCCTTGGAGGCAGACGGCGACGCGACAGGTACTCCTCCAAGACGTCCGGATCGCCACGAAGACGGCTCCGCACACCGTACCGAACTTCCATGAGGTGCTCGCGGTCATGCCCGACGACATCTTCGCGATCACGGCCGCCGACGAGCTCATCCGCTTCTCGCTCCTCGACGGCAGCACCACGATCGAGGCGACCAACGCCCGCGAGTTCGACGTCTCGCCCGATCTGCGGTGGCTGGTGTGGCAGGACCTCGCGGTGACGAACGACGATCCCGAGTGGCCCGAGGGCGCGATCGCCCTGCGGGATCTCGAGGCGGGCACGACCACGCCGCTGGTCGACAGCGCGCTGGCGTACACCAGCCTGCCGTTCCGTTTCATCGACCGCGGCGTGATGCGGCTGCAGCTCGGCGGGCTCTACTCGGCGCCCGAGCGCGTCTATGCCTTGCCCCCGGCCTTGCCCCCGGCCTTGCCCTCGGCTTCGCCCTCGCCGTCGTACGTCGAGCTGCCGCCGGCCCGCGAGCTGTGGGCGATGACCGACGACGGCGGCTGGATCGTCACGGGGCCCGGGACCGACGGCCCGATCGAGTGGTTCGATCGCGACCTGACCCGCTCACGCCTGCTCTTCGACGGGGACGGCTCCATGCTCGTGCAGGACGGTCGCATCGAGGTGCTCGAGAACGTCGCGTGCTGCATCTCCCAGGACTACGGACGCGTGAGCGGTCGACTCTGGTCGCTGTCGCCCGACCGCGAGCCCGAGCTGCTCGCGCGCCGCGCCGCGCAACCGTACGCCCATCTCCCCGCGGGCGGCATCGTCACCGTCCTGGACGTCGACGAGGACTGGCTCGGTGAGCTCGTCGCGGTCGACCCCGAGTCGCTCGAGGAGCTGCGCGTCGACGACCGCGTGGTGTCCGGCGCGCGACACGTCGACGACGACGGCACGATCCTGTACGGGGTCTCGGACGAGGATCGCACCGGCGTGTGGATCACCCGCGTTTCGGCGCAGTGACGGGCCGGATCGCCCTCTCGAGGGCCTCGGCGCCCGCCCCCGCCGCCGGGAGGTCGACGATCGCGCCGGTTCGTGCAAGCTTGCCAACGTGGTGGCGTCCGTGCGCGAGCCGGTCGGGGCCGCGGTCCCGCGGCGGATCGCGGGGCGCTACCGCACGATCGACATGCTCGGGCAGGGGGGCATGGGCACGGTGTGGCGCGTCGTCGACGAGACGTCCGGGGCCGAGCTCGCGCTCAAGCACGCCGACGGTGGACGCGGCCGGGGCGACGCGGACGGCGATCGGCATGGCGACCGGCACGGCGCTCGGTTCCGCCGCGAGTTCCACACGCTCGCGTCGCTGCGCCACCCGCAGATCGTCCGCGCGATCGAGTACGGCGTCGATCCCGACGGGCCGTACTACACGATGGAGCTGCTCGGGGGCACCGACCTCAAGGACGCGGGGCGCGTGCCCTGGCGCGACGCGGTCGCGATCCTCTGCGATGTCGCGGCCGCCCTCGCGGCCGTGCACGCGCGCGGGCTGGTCCACCGCGATCTCGCGCCGCGCAACATCCGATTGCTCGACGACGGTCGGGCCAAGCTGTTCGACTTCGGTTTGCTCGCGAGCATCGGGGCCACCGCCGAGGTCGCCGGCACCGCGACCGCGGTCGCGCCCGAGACCCTGCGTCGCCGTCCGCTCGACGGTCGCACGGACGTCTTCGGTCTCGGGACCCTGGCGTACTGGCTGTTCACCGGCGAGCACGCCTTCGGGGCGCGCAAGCTGGGCGAGCTCGAGGATCTCTGGCGCACGCCGCCGCCGCCGCCCTCGGTGGCGTGCCCCGAGCTGCCCGCGTCGCTCGATGCGCTGGTCGCCGCGATGCTGGCGATCGATCCGCTCGCGCGGCCGAGCAGCGCCGCCGAGGTGATCGATCGCCTCAGCGCCGCGGCGGGCGATCGCTTCGCCGAGCGCCTCGACGTCAGCCGCGGATACCTCGCCAGCGCCGCCATGGTCGGCCGCGAGCGCGAGATGGCGCTGGTGCGCGCGTGCGTCGGCGAGTCGATCGCCGGCCGCGGTCACTGCATCGTGGTCGAGGCGAGCAGCGGCCTCGGCAAGTCCCGGGTGCTGCGCGAGCTCGGGCTCGAGGCCCAGCTCGCGGGCATGCGCGTGCTCGAGGTCGCCGGCGATCTCGGCCGATCGCCGTGGGGCGTCATGCAGGCCCTGGTGTCGCGGGCGCTCGCGCTCGTGCCCGAGGGCGTCAACGCGATCGATCGCGAGCACCGAGCCCGCCTCGCGCGGACGTTCCCCGCCCTGGCCTCGCGGTTGGCCGCGACGGCGGAGCCTCGCGCGGCGCCGGTGGCCGAGCCGGCCGAGCAGCGCATCCGCGTGCAGTCGAGCCTGGTCGCGCTGTGGCGCGCGCTGCTGCGATCGAGCCCGCTGGCGATCCTCGTCGACGATCTCCAGCGCTGCGACGAGGCGAGCGCTGCAGTGCTCGCTGCGCTGGTCCGCAGCGGGGACGACGGGCCGCTGCTGGTCGCGGCGAGCCTGCGCACCAACGAGGCGGTGCGCGCGGCGGCGGCCGTCTCCTCGATCGCGGGCGCCGACGTGCGCCTGCGGCTCTCGGGGCTCGAAGAGGCCGACGTGCTGACGCTGGTCGAGTCGTCGTTCGGCGCGATCGCCCACGCGCGCCGGCTCGCGCACTGGCTGCACGGCCGCAGCGGCGGCTCGCCGATGTTGTGCACCGAGCTGCTGCACCTGCTGTGCGACGACGGCACCGTGCGCATGGTCGACGGCATGTGGATGCTGCCCGCGGAGTTCGATGCGATCGATCTGCCCCGCGAGCTCGCGGTGGCGATGGACGCCCGCGTCGCGATGCTCTCGGCGCCCGCCCGCGCGGTGGGCCAGATCTTCGCGGTGGTCGGCGACGCGCTCGAGCTCGACGCGCTGCTCACCCTGGCCCGCGACGATCTCGACGAGGCCGGCGTGTTCGCGGGGCTCGACGAGCTCATCGCCCAATCGATCGTCGTCGGCGACGGCACGCGCCACGGCCTGCGCCACGACGGCCTGCGCGAGGCGATCCTGCGCGCGTCGGACGGCCCGCGCCGCGCCGCGCTGCACCTGCGCGCGGGCACGTGGCTCGGCGAGCACCGGCCGCACGAGCACGCGCGCATCGGCTGGCACCTGCTCGAGGGCGGTGCGCGCCGTCGCGGCGCCGAGCTGCTCGCGCAGGCCGGCATGCAGTCCTTCCGCGAGCAGGCCCTGGTCGATTGCATCGCGCCGCTCGAGGCGGCGCTGGCCGAGCTCGAGGGCGATCCCGCGTGGCTGCGTCGATGTCTCGAGATCCGCTTCATGCTCGTGTCCGCCGGTTGGGTGTCGGATCGCGCCGCGGGCCTGCGGCACATGGATCGCGCGGTGCAGAGCCTGTCGGACCACGGCGGCCTGAGCCTCGCCGCGCGCCTGGGCCCGTGGTGCGGTCGCCACGTCGCGCTCGTGCTCGGCGTCGTGCTCACCTCGCTGCGGTGGTTGTTCACGCGACCGTCCCGGCGCGGTCCCTCTCCGCTGGCGGCGCTGCCGACCTTCGCCGTGACCATCGGCTACGCGTGCGGCCTCGAGTACGCCAACCACAACCGCGCCGGGCTCGAGCGGTTGATCGCCGCGACCGCGCCGCTGGCGGTGTTCCGCGGCCGGCTGCTCTACGCCACGCACCTCGGGCTCACGGCGTTCCCCGATCTCATGCTCGGTCGGCTCGGCCACGCGCGCGCCAAGCTCGAGCAGGTGCTCGAGATCCTCCGCACCGATCGCATGACGCCGATCGGCGAGTTCGAGCGCCGCTATGCCGAGGCGGGGATCCTGTCGCTGGTCGCCCAGGTGCAGATCACCAACCTCGATCCCGAGCTGCCGCAGACGCTGGCGAAGATGCGCGCCCACGGCCTGCGCTACTACGATCTGGTGGCGGGGGTGACCGAGGCGGCGGCCCTGCGCTTCCGCGGGCTCGAGCCCCAGGCGCGGCGGATCGAGCACGATCTCGAGCCGGTGTCGCTGCAGCTCGGCTCGTGGTCGACCGACGTCCAGGCGGTGCTGTTCGGCCACCCGCCGTACGGCGCCGCGGGGGACGTCGGCAACTTGAAGCGCATGCTGGACGAACTCGAGCGACTGATCGGCGCGGGCTTCCACTACGGTCCGCGCCTGGCGATGACCCGCGGCGATCTGTGCCGCGCGCGTGGCGAGCCCGAGGCCGCGCTCGAGTGCTACGCCGCTGCCCTCGCCGCCCTCGATCCCGACGAGCTGCTCACGCGGGTCTGGGTGCTCGCGGGCGTGGCCGAGGCCGAGCTCGCCCTCGGACGCTTCGAGGCTGCGCTCGAGCACGCGATCTCGGCGCGGACCCACGCCAGCGATCCTGCATCGCGCCAGCGCAGCGTCGAGGTGCGGGCGGTGCGGGCGGTCGCGCTGGCCCAGGCTGGGCTCGGTCGGCTCGAGCTCGCCGTGGGCACGGCCGCGGTCGCGATCGATCTCGCCGAGGTGGTCGGGAGCCCGATGGCGTTGGGTCTCGCGCACGAGGCCCGCGCCCGCATCGCGCTCGCGGCCGAGGATTCCGCGGCGTTCCACCTCCACGCGGGGCTCGCGGCCAAGCACCTGCGCAGCACCGGCGCCGCCGCGCTGGCTGCTGTCGCCGAGCGCGTGCTCGAGGCGGGCTCGGCGAGCACCAGCGCGCCGGCGCGTCGCATCGCGGCCGAGATCTCCGACGACGTCACGTCGCTGTCGCAGCTCGCGACGTCGCACGAGCCGGAGCCCGCGCCGTGACTCTCGGCGATCGCGTCCGCGCCGCGCTCCATGGCTGGACCGACGACGTCGTCGCCGGCCTCGCGGGGCGGCCGCGCCTGTTCGCGGAGGGGTTCGGTGATCGCGAGGTGCTCGCGCGGCTCGTGCGTCGGGTCGAGGGCTACGGTCCGCGCGCGCCGAGCCCGATCACGATGCGCTGGCACGGCCCGTGGGCGGCGACCGACGGCGGCTTCGTCCGGACCTCGAGCTTCACGTCGCCCGCGGCGGAGATCCTGCCGCGCGGCACCCACGACGCGCTCCTGCAGTGGCACGCGCCGCGCCGCGAGCTCGCGGGCCTGCCGGCCTGCCTGCTGCTCGCGGCCACCGGCGAGGAGGGCTTCGCGCTGCGCCGCCGCCTCGCCGCGGCGCTCGTGGCCCGCGGCGTCGCGGCGGTCATGCTCGAGAACCCGTTCTACGGCCGCCGTCGCCCGCCGGGTCAGGTGCTCGCCCTGCTGCGCACGGTCGCCGATCAGTTCGCGATGAACACCGCGACGGTCGACGAGGCCCACGCGGTGGTCGGCCACCTGCGCGAGCTCGGATGCCCGCGGATCGCGGTGTCCGGGTACAGCCAGGGCGGGATGATGGCGGTGTTCACCGCCGCGCTGACGCCGTGGCCGTTGGCGACGATTCCCCGGGCGGCCGGGGCCGCCGCCGGATCGATCTTCACCGAGGACGCGCTCGCGCGGCGCTTCGCGTGGGATCGACTGCGCGAGGGCTTCGCCGACGAGGCCGCGGCGCGGCGGTTCTTCGCCGAGTGCCTCGCGCCGGTCGACGCCCGGCGGTTCGCGCCCCCGTGCGCACCGCAGGCGGCGATCCTCCTCGCGTCGCGCCACGATCGCTTCGTGAGGGCGAAGGACGTGGTCGCCCTGCACGCGCACTGGCCCGGGGCCGAGCTGCGCTGGCTCGAGGCCGGGCATCTGACCGGGGCCGTGATGCACGGCGCCGAGCATGCCGACGCGATCGTCGATGCGCTCGCGCGTCTGGTCTGACCCGAACGTCGTCCACGTCGCGGCACGGCGGTCCAACGTCTGCGCGCATACGGGGGCGGCGGATGCATCGCCACCCCACGGGTGCTCACGAGTGCCGTGTTGGAACCCCGTGAATTGAATCGCCCCGAACTCCGACTAAGCCCTCTGTGCTTGGCCGAACGGCCATTTCAGCCGTCATTGCGGCGGCCGATTGCAGTTCAGGAGAACGACCCATGACCACCCGTATGCCCCTCCTCCTCATGTTGATCGCAGGATGCGATCGGACCGTTTCCAACCAGGTCGTCGACCAGGATCGCGACGGATGCGTCGGCGAGGACACCGGCGGATCTCCGCCGCCGCCCACCGACATCCCCACGCCCACGGCCACGTGCCCCGAGATCGTCGATGGCGACGTCACCTTCTGCCCCGGCGCGCTGATGTCGTGCCGTGATGTCCACATCGTCAACGCCAGCGGGGCGACCGGATCGGGCCCGCTCGCGATGCACTGGCACGGCACCGGCGAGGATCCCGACGGCCTGCTGTCGTGGGATACCGCCGTGCAGGCGATCGAGTCGATGGTCGTCGCCAACGACGGGTTGCTCGCGTTGCCGCGGGCCGACGCCGCCGCGGTCGCCCGCTCGGGGAACCCGTTCCCGTGGTGGGTCGTGTGCGGCGACGACTCGCCGTCGCAGTGCCACCGGCCCGACGACTTCATCCTCGCCGACGAGATCGTCGCGTGCGCGGTGGAGCAGGGCCTCGTCGATCCGAACCGGCTCACGAGCTCGGGCTTCAGCGCCGGCGCGATCATGACGGCGCACCTGGTCGACCGCGTCGACTACCTCGCGGGCGCGGTGAGCTGGTCGGGCGGCCTGCCCGAGGACTACCAGCCGACGTCCGCGGCCGGCGACGCGGCCGTGCTCGCGCTGCACGGCGGCGAGTACGACGGCTACTGCGGCAGCGGCGTGTCCTCGTGCTACGGCTTCACCGCGCCGACGGAGGCGTTCGCGCTCGACGTCTCGAACGGGGGCGACTTCGCGTTCGTGTGCGATCACCAGGCGGGCCACAGCGCGGCGATGGGGAACTACGGCGCGGCGTTCCTGCGCGACTCGGACAAGACCGGCGGGCACGCGTGGACCGGATATCCGTTCGGGTACCCCGGCACCGGATCCGACTGGATGTTGAACCACTACTGCTACGCGGCGGGCACGCCCTCGCCGTGGGAGTGAAGCGGCGAGGCCCGCCCTGCGAGGACGGCGGCGGGGTCTGCCCCGCCACGTCGGAGGGCGGCTGACCCCAGGCCGTCGCGCTGCACCGAGGGATCGTGCGGCGCGACGGCGGCCCCGCGCTTGCAGCACGGGGCGCCATGCGTCTGCTCCCGTCGGTCGTCGGTCCCTCGCTCGTCGGTGCCCTGCTCGTCGGGGGCCTGCCGCGCCTCGCCCACGCCGCCGAGATCGAGATCCAACCCGGCGACGATTTCGAGGCGGCGAGCAACGCCCTGCAGCCCGGCGACGTGCTGATCCTGCACGGCGGAGACTACCCGCTCACCGAGCGCGTCGGTCTCACGCTCATCGGCACCGAGGCGATGCCGATCACGATCCGCGCCGCCGATGGTGAGACGCCGGTGCTGTCGCGCGCGGGCGCCGGCGAGAACATCGTCGACATCGACGCCGCCGAGTACGTCACGATCTCGGGCCTCGAGTTCGTCGGCGGATCGGCGGGCGTGCGCTTCGGTCCGTCGCGCTTCGTGACCTTCGCCGACAACGAGATCCACGGCACCGCCGACGTCGCGCTGCGGGCCAACGACGGCGGCATGTACGAGGGCTTCCGGATCCTGCGCAATCACATCCATGACACCGACGGCACCGGCGAAGGCATGTACCTCGGCTGCAACGAGAACGCGTGCCAGTTCTTCGGCGCGCTCATCGAGGGCAACTACATCCATCACACCAACCAAGCCACGGTGGAGCAGGGCGACGGCATCGAGATCAAGGAGGGCAGCCACGACAACATCGTGCGCGACAACGTCATCCACGACACGAACTACCCCTGCCTCATCACCTACAGCACCGTGGGCAACGGCGGGCCCAACGTGCTCGAGCGCAACGTGATGTGGAACTGCGGCGACCACGGGATCCAGTCGGCCGCCGACGCGGTCATCCGCAACAACATCATCCTCGGCTCCGCCTCCGACGGCATCGCGATGCAGTCGCACCAGTCGGGCGCGCCGTCGAACCTGACGATCGTGCACAACACGGTGCTCCACCCGAGCAACGACGCGATCAGCCTGCGCGACGCGGTCGGCACCGTGGTCATCGCCAACAACGCGATCTACGCCCAGCAGGCGTCAGCGATCTTCGTCGGCGGTGGGGACACGTCGATGGTCACGATCGTCGGCAACGTCGGGATGGGCGGCATCTCCGGGTTCGACGCGACGCTCGGCGCGGGCGACCTCGCGACCGACTTCGTGGCGGGGAGCTTCGCCGGCGCGCCGCCGATCGATCTGTTCCCGGCCTCGGGCGGCGCGCTCGTGGGCGCCGGCGATCCGGCATACGCGGAGACCGACGACTTCAACTGCCTCGTGCGCCCCGGCGAGGCGCCGGACGTCGGCGCGTACGGGTTCGACGCCGCGGGCAACCCGGGGTGGACGATCGACGCGGCGTTCAAGGACTGCGCCGGCGAGGGCGGCGGCACCGAGGGCGGCGGCGACACCACCGGTGCCGGAGACGACGGCGGCACCGGTGGGGCCGTCGACGACGGCGGTGGTGCGACGGGCGTCGACGACGGCGCGACCGGTGCGGCGTCCGTCACGGCGGGCGAGTCGGGCTCGGCTGGCACCACCACCGCCGCCGCCGAGGACGACGGCGGTGGCGGTGGCTGCGGCTGCACGTCGACCCGTGGCTGTGCGCTCACGGGGGTCGTGTTGCCGATCCTCTGGATCGGTCGGCGCCGTCGGACCCGCTAGCCCTCGACGTGCAGCATGTACGTCGCGGCGGTCTCGAACTGGACCTCACCGTCGTCGTAGCAGAGCGCGCCGCCGAACTCGAGTACGTGATCGCCCGGCGGTAGCGGTCGCAGCAGCGCCCAGTGCCCCGCAGCTGCGGTCGC
>LNFM01000668.1_pt1 | contig 82140 bp, 81 predicted proteins | sample 596031 | NCBI WGS metagenome assembly LNFM01 (sample SAMN04254537, study PRJNA301005) | activated carbon metagenome | isolation source: dual media filters at the Ann Arbor, Michigan drinking water treatment plant | place: USA: Ann Arbor | reverse complement strand
CAGGCGTGACGCCTGTCGCTTCCGATCTGGTCATCCAGAAAGAATGGCAAACCCTTCCCCGTCGACCAAGGTGGCCTCAGCCGGACGCGTACAAATGTTCGACCTCTTTCGGTCATCGAAAGTCATATGTGACATCGCCGCCCAGCGTCCGACACAGTATTTCTCGAGTTGCGATGCAGTGGTCACGATAAGCGACGCGTTAGGTAATCCACGGCCCGCTGCTAAGGACCACCTGCTGTCCGTAATGAAGGTCATAATCGCGAAGGCTGGCAGAAAGCCAAGTGTACTGCTGACGGCGGTGAGGGCGGTGTTAGCGATGGCTATATTCTATAGGATCGAACAGCGTGACGTCATGAGCGCTGTGATCGGCTTGCTGTTTTCGCGCGTGGAGGTGGATATTCCAGACTTGTCGAGCGGGATAACGCGTCAATCTCCGGCGGAACGTATGCGGACTACCATTTTCAACGTCGTCACGGCAGAAACCAAAACGCCAGGCAAACTAGAGATGACGCTGGATACAAAGGAATTGTTTGAAATGTTGTCAGTGGAGAGACGACAGTACCTAGGCAGCGAGGATGAGGAAGGTGAGTCAATATGGGAAGTGGCGACTGCATTGCCTCCATTCGATCATGGAGGCTTGAACCTCGACGAGCTTGAGCGATATGTCGCTCCGTTCGAAGAGTTTTTTGTAGAGGTTCCTAAGCATCGGCACGACCTACTGCGTAGATTCTATTCAAGCGACGCGCTCGCGGAGCTTGCCGTCCGCAAACAGCGGATACAAAAGCCACCAACCTAGTGCATCGCTGGGAAGTTCTGGCTACCTGTGTTCCATAGCTCGCATCCGTCGACTCGAGCAGCCGGATCATCGCCGGCCATTCGAGGATACCCCAGGGGCGCCGCACGTTGCGGTCGTTGAGATGGGCGGCACCGGCGGCGGTCTGTGCGGTGGGCAACGACAGCTCGGTATTGGCGGCCATGGCATCGGCCTGCACCTTGCAAGCCATCTCCAGCCAGTCCATGGCGTTGAACGCTTCCTCGATGGTCTGGCCGCAGGTCAGCAGACCGTGGTTGCGCAGGATCATCGCGTCGTGTGGGCCGAGATCGGCGGCCAGGCGCGCGCGCTCGTCCATGTCGACGGCCGGGCCCTCGTAGTCGTGATAGCCGATGCGGCCATGGAAGCGCATGGCGTGCTGGGTCAGCGGCAGCAGCCCGCATTTCATCGTCGACACCGTCATGCCGGCCCGCGTGTGGGTGTGCAGCACGCACTGCGCCTCGGGCCGCGCCGCGTGGACCGCGGAATGGATCACGAAGCCGGCTTGATTGACGTCGCAGCCCATCGCCGCCTCGGGTCGGTGCACGATCGTGCCCTGGAGGTCGATCTTGATCAGCGACGAGGCGGTGATCTAGCGGTAGAGCAGGCCGTAGGGATTGATCGGGAAATGATGATGATCGCCCGGCACGCGCGCGGAGATGTGGGTGTAGATCATGTCGCTCATGCCGTAGCGATCGACCAGCCGGTAGCAGGCGGCGAGCTTGACCCGCGTCTCCCACTCCGCCGGGCTGACGCTTTCGCGCACCGAAGCGCCGACCGTGCGACCACCATCCATCGCTGCCCACTCCCTGCCATGATAGGTCTCCAGTCTAGCGCCTGGTGAGGAGGAGCGGATTATGAAGTTCATGGGCCTGACGGCGGCGGCCGGCGTCGTCCTGCTGGCCTTCGGTGCCTGCGCGCCGCAGGCCCCGCCGTCGGCGGCGGGCGGCCAGAGCACGGTATGCACCGGGCAGCGGCAGCAGGTGTGCACGCGCGAGTACCGGCCGGTCTGCGGCACCGACGTGCGCGGCGCCTCGCGCGCCTACGGCAATGCCTGCGAGGCCTGCGCCGACAAGCAGGTGGTGAGCCATCGCCCGGGAACGTGCTAGAGCGGCCTCTGTCGGCCCCTGGGCCAGCAGGATGAGACCACGGCAAGGGGAGGATCGCGTGACGCCAATTGATCGCCGGGCATTCGTCGTTGGCGCGGGCGCGCTGTTGCTGTCGTCCGCCGCGCTGGCGCAGGACGCCTGGGCGACCTGGCTGCAGGGTGTGAAGCGCGAGGCCATGGGCAAGGGCGTGCCGGCCGACATTATCGACCGCGCGTTCTCGGGCTTGAAGCCGATCGACCGCGTGCTCGAGCTCGACCGCCACCAGCCCGAGTTCAAGCTCACCTGGACCGAGTATCTCGGCCGCGTCGTCACCGAGGAGCGCGTACGGCGCGGTCGCGAGCTCTTCCGCGAGAATGCCGCGCTGCTGTCGCGCACGGCGGGACCGCATGGCGTGCCCCCGGAGATCGTCGTCGCACTGTGGGGCGTGGAGAGCAACTACGGCACGCGCATGGGCGACTTCAACGTCATCGCCGCGCTGGCCACGCTCGCCTTCAACGGCCGCCGCGCGCAGTACTTCCGCGCCGAGCTGATCGCCGCCCTGCGTGTGCTGGCCGGCGGCCACGTGCCGTTCGACAAGATGGTGGGCTCCTGGGCCGGTGCGATGGGCCAGTGCCAGTTCATGCCGACAAGCTTCTTGGCGCTGGCGATCGACGGCGATGGCGACGGCAAGCGCGACATCTGGGGCAGCCGTGCCGATGTCTTCGCCTCGGCCGCCAACTACCTGCGCAAGGCGGGCTGGAAAGCGGGGGTGCGCTGGGGCGACGAACTGCAGCCCGGCGAGGCATTGGCCGGCAAGGGCGATCGCATCGTCACGCCGGAAGGAGCCAACGGCCGGCGCTACGCGACCACGGTCAATTTCCGCGCCATCCGCGGCTGGAATCCGGCGGATTTCTTCGCTCTCTCGGTCGGCATCTTGTCGGACCGCATCGCCGCGCCGCGATGATGGCGCAAAGTCGATTTTCCTTCCCCTCCGGGGGAGGTGGTTGTGCGGAGCCCCTCTGTGGTATTATTGCAACACCTCTCTAAGCCAACGAAAACCCGGGCTATGATTTCACACTATCTCCCGCCGCTGCGTGCCACCGGCGCCGTTGTGTCCATCTTGATGCTGGCGGCTTGTGGTACCGCGCCCAAGCCTGATGGTCGCAGCAGCTACAAGGTCGGCGGCACCTATGTCATCGCCGGCCAGGTCTACACACCGGACGAAAACTACCGCTACAACGAGTCGGGCATGGCCTCGTGGTATGGCCCTGGCTTCCATGGCAAGCGCACGGCCAATGGCGAGGCCTACGACCAGCAGGCCATGACCGCGGCGCATCGCACCCTGCCGATGCCCAGCGTCGTGCGCGTCACCAATCTCAGCAACGGCAACACCGTGATCCTGCGCGTCAACGACCGCGGCCCCTTTGCGCACAACCGCATCATCGATGTCTCGCGCGCCGCCGCCGAGCGCCTCGACATGGTGAAATCCGGCGTCGCCAGCGTGCGCGTCGAGATCCTGCCGGAGGAAAGCAAGCGCGTGAAGGAGATCGCACAGAACGGCGGCAGTGTGTCGGAACAGATGGCGGCGATGCGCGGCGCACCCACGGCGGCGCCGGTCGCGGTCGCGGCCGCACCGCCTCCGCCGCCCCCGCAGACGGTGGTGGCCCGCCCGGCACCCGCTCCGGCGCCCTCGACGCCCGTCATCGCCGCGGGCGCGGCGCCGGTGGGGCCCGGCTTCTTCGTGCAAGCCGGCGCCTTCAGCACCGTCGACGGCGCCGAGCGCGTGCGCGCCAACTTGGCGCGCTTCGGCGACAGCGCCGTCAGCCAGACCAGCTTCGGGCCGACCAGCCTCTATCGCGTGCGGCTGGGCCCCTATGCCAGCGCCGACGCCGCGCAATCGGCGATGGGGCGCGTGCAGCAGGCCGGCTATCGCGACGCCCGCGTGGTCAACGAGTAATCTCGCCAGGGAGTCCGGCGCATGCCCTCTTGGTCGCGGTTTCTGATGGGTGGCGCGGCGCTCGCCGTGGCGGCGTCGCTGGTTCTCGCCGTGGCCTCCGCGCAGCAGCCGGGCACGCCCAAGCCCACAAAGCCGGCACCGACCAAGCCGACGAAGCCGCCGCGCCAGCCGCCCAACTTCGACGCGCTGCCGCCGTCGCAGATCGGCATCGGCACACTCGCCAAGACGGCCTATGTGATCGACGCCGTCACCGACACGGTGCTGCTGTTCAAGGACGCCGACCAGCGCACGGCGCCCTCGTCGATGGCCAAGATGATGACGGTGTACATCCTCTTCGAGGAGCTCAAGGCCGGCCGCTTGAAGCTCGACAGCAAGTTCCGGGTCAGCGAGCGCGCGCGCTCGATGGGTGGCTCGCGCATGTTCGTCGAGCTAGGCACGGAGATCACTGTCGAGGACCTGCTCAAGGGCATCATCACGCTCTCGGGCAACGACGCCTGCGTAGTTGTCGCCGAAGGGCTGAGCGGCACCGAGGACAACTTCGCCGCGCGCATGACCAAGAAGGCGCGTGACATCGGCATGCCCAATTCGGTGTTTCGCAACGCCAGCGGCTGGCCGGCCGACGGCCAATACACCACGGCGCGCGATCTCGCCGTGCTGGCGCGGCGTACCATCCTGGACTTCCCGGAGTACTACAAATACTACGCGGTCACCGACTTCACCTGGAACAACATCCGCCAGGAAAACCGCAACCGCCTGCTCAGCATCACCCCGGGCACCGACGGTTTGAAGACCGGCCACACCGAGGAGGGCGGCTACGGCCTGGCGTCGTCCACGATACGCGATGGTCGGCGCATCATCCTGGTCGTCAACGGTCTGGCCGACATGCGCCAGCGCGCCAGCGAGTCGGCGCGGCTCACCGAGTGGGCATTCCGCGAGTATACCAACAAGGTGGCCTTTCGCGCCGGCGACAAGGTGGTCGATGGCGAGGTCTGGCTGGGTGATCAGCGCACCGTGCCGCTGGTCACGCCGCGCGCCATCGCCGCCACCGTGCCGGTCGGCCAGGACGCCAATGTCCGCGTCACCGTGCAGTATGACGGGCCGATCCGCGCGCCGATCCGCAAGGGCGACCAGATCGGCAAGGTGATGGTCTCCGCCGCGCCAGGGGCGCGCGCCGTCGAATATCCGCTCTATGCCGGCGCCGACGTGCCCAGGCTGGGCGCCTTCGGTCGGGCCGTGGGCGTGATCAAGCATTACCTGTTCGGCTGGATGGCGTGAGCCTGCGCGGCCGGTTCATCACGCTGGAGGGCGGCGAGGGCGCCGGCAAGTCGACGCAGATCGGCCTGCTCGCGGCGTTCCTGCGCGGCCAGGGCAGGGAGGTCGTCACCAGCCGCGAACCGGGTGGGTCGCCGGGCGCGGAGATGATTCGCAAGCTGCTGGTCGAAGGCCCGACCGACGCCTGGGACGGGCCGACCGAGGCGCTGCTGATGTTCGCCGCGCGGCGCGACCATCTCGTGCGCACGGTGTGGCCGGCGATCGAGCGCGGCGCCTGGGTGATCTCCGACCGCTTCGCCGATTCGACGCGCGCCTATCAAGGCCATGGCCACGGCCTGCCGCTGGACCGTATCGAGCTGCTCTATACGGTGGCGGTTGGCGATTTCGCGCCCGACCTCACGTTGATCCTAGACCTGCCTGTCGATGTCGGCCTCGCGCGCGCGGCCGCACGACGCGGCGCCGAGACACGGTTCGAGGGGCTGGGCCCAGGCTTCCACGAACGCGTGCGCTCCGGCTTCCGCGCCATCGCCTCGGCGGAGCCGAAACGCTGCGCGCTGATCGACGCGTCGGGCGACGTCGATGCCGTGCATCGCGCGATCGTGCGCGTGGTGCGCGAGCGGCTGGAGCTCGTCTGATGGCGCGCAAGCCCGAGAAGGTCGACGAGGCGTTGCCCTGGCCGTCGCCACGCACCAACACGCGGCTAGTCGGCCATGAAGAGGCCGAGCGCGCGCTGCTCGATTCATTCAGTTCCGGCAAGCTGCCGCACGCTTGGCTGATCTCGGGCCCGCGCGGCATCGGCAAGGCGACCTTGGCGCATCGCTTCGCCCGCTTCTTGCTGGCGGGCGATCACGGCGGCGGGTTGTTCGGTGCGCCCGCCTCGCTCGATGTCAATCTCGATAGCCCGCCGGCGCGGCGTATCCTGGCCGGCGGCCATGCCGACATGCGCAGCATCGAGATCGGCATAAACGAGCGTACCGGCCGGCGGCGTACGGAAATCATTGTCGACGACGTACGCGACCTCGGCTCCTTCATGCGGCTGACGCCGGCGGAGGGTGGCTATCGCATCGCTGTGATCGACGCCGCCGACGAGATGAACCGCAACGCCATGAACGCGGTGCTCAAGCTGCTCGAGGAGCCGCCGCCGCGCGCCGTGCTGCTGCTCGTGGCGCACGCACCGGGTGGATTGCTGCCCACCATCCGCTCGCGCTGCCGGCGGCTATCCTTGAAGGCGTTGCCCGAGCCCGTCGCCGGCGAGTTGGTGGGCGGCTACATGCCCGATCTACCGGCGGCCGAACGCGCAAGCCTGGTGCGACTCACCGAGGGCAGCGTTGGCCGGGCGCTGGAACTCGCGCGCGCCGGCGGGCTGGCGCTCTATGGCGATCTCTTCGGGTTGCTCGCCGGGCTGCCGCGGCTGGATGCCAACGCCGCCCACAGCTTCGCTGAGAAGGTGGCGCGGCGTGGCGATGACGGCGAGCGCGATTTCCGCACGGTCGCCTTCCTGCTGGACTGGTGGCTGAAGTCGCTGCTGCGCCAGGGTGCGACGGGCGAGGTGTCGCCCGATCTCGTGGCCAATGAGGGCGCACTGCGTCTGCGTTTGCTGCAGGGCGCTGGCCTTGATCGCTGGATGCAGGTGTGGGAGAAGGTCGCGCACCTGTTCGCTCGCGCTGATGCGGTGAATCTCGACCGAAAGCAGGTCGTCCTCGGCAGCCTGTTCGCCTTCCAGTCGGCGATCCGCTGATCGCGCGCCGGACAGGCGAAAGCAGGCGGAGCATGAGCGACAACAGGTTCTACATCACGACGCCGATCTATTACGTGAACGACGTGCCCCATATCGGCCACGCGTACACGACGCTTGCGTGCGATGTGATGGCCCGTTTCATGCGCCTCGACGGCAAGGATGTGCGCTTCCTCACCGGCACCGACGAGCACGGCCAGAAGGTCGAGCAGGCGGCGGCCAATGCCGGCATGGAGCCCAAGGCGTTCACCGACAAGGTGAGCCAGTCCTTCCGCGATCTCGTTCCGGCGATGGGCTACAGCCCCGACAACTTCATCCGCACGACGGAGCCGCGCCACTACGCGGCCTGCCAGGCGCTGTGGAACAAGGTGCTGGCGGCGGGCGACATCTATCTCGGCAAGTACGCCGGCTGGTACTCGGTGCGCGACGAGGCGTTCTACGCCGAGAGCGAGACCGAGCTCGGACCGGACAAGAAGCGTCGCGCCACCGCGAGCGGCGCCGAGGTCGCGTGGGTCGAGGAGCCGAGCTACTTCTTCCGGCTATCGGCCTGGCCGGATCGGCTGCTGAAGTTCTACGAGGACAATCCACGCTTCATCGCGCCGTTGAGCCGGCGCAACGAGGTGATCAGCTTCGTGAAGGGCGGATTGCAGGACCTCTCAGTGTCGCGCACCACCTTCAAGTGGGGCGTGCCGGTGCCGAACGATCCGGCGCACATCATGTACGTGTGGTTCGACGCGCTGACGAACTACATCACGGAGTGCGGCTACCCCGACACCAACGCGCCTACCTGGAAGTACTGGCCGGCCGACCTGCACATGGTGGGCAAGGACATCGTGCGCTTCCACACGGTGTATTGGCCGGCCTTCCTGATGGCCGCCGGTATCGCGCCGCCCCAGCGCGTCTTCGCCCATGGCTGGTGGACTAACGAGGGCCAGAAGATTTCAAAGTCGCTGGGCAACGTGATCGATCCACTGGCCCTGGTGAAGGATTTCGGCCTCGACCAGACGCGCTACTTCCTGATGCGCGAAGTGCCGTTCGGCAACGATGGCGACTTCCGCCGCGCCGCTATGGTGCAGCGGATGAACTCGGATCTCGCCAACGACTACGGCAATCTCTGCCAGCGTGTGCTGTCGATCGTGGGCAAGAGCTGCGGCGGCGTCGTGCCGGCCAAGGGACCGCTGACCGACGCCGACAACGCCCTGCTCGGCAAGGCGCGCGGTGCGCTGGCCGTTGTTCGCGAGAAGATCAACGACCAGGCCTTCAACGAGGCACTGGCGGCGATCTGGGACGTGATCGGCGATGGCAATCGCTATGTCGACGCGCAGGCGCCGTGGGCGCTGGCGAAAACCGACCCGGTGCGGCGCGACCATGTGCTGTGGGTGCTGGCCGAGACGATCCGGCGCGTGACCTTGCTGGTGCAACCCTTCATGCCGGGCTCTACCGCGCGCATCCTCGACCAACTCTCGGTGCCGGCCGATCGCCGCGATTTCGCCGCCTTTGACCGCGAGATGGTGGGCGGAACCGTGCTGCCGCCGCCGCAGGGCGTGTTCCCGCGTTACGTCGACCCCGACGCGCCGGTGCAGGCTCCCAAGCAGGCGCGCAAGAAGGCGTAGGCGTCCTCATGCTGGTCGACAGTCACTGCCATCTCGATTTCCCCGAGCTGGCGAGCGAACAGGACGCCGTCGTCGCGCGCGCGCGCGACGCTGGCGTCGGTGCCATGCTGACCATCGGTACCCGCCTTGATCGCTTCGAGGGCGTGCTGGCCATCGCCGAACGTCACGCGAACATCTGGTGCAGCGTCGGCGTGCATCCGCACGAGGCCAAGGAGGAGGGGCAGCGCGTCCCCGATCGCCTTGTCGCGCTCGCGCAACATGCTCGCGTCGTCGGCATCGGCGAGACCGGGCTCGACTATTTTTACGAGCACAGCCCGCGCCAGGAGCAGGCCGAGAGCTTTCGCGCCCATATCGCGGCGTCGCGGGCCACGGGGTTGCCACTGATCGTCCATACCCGCGACGCCGACGACGACACCATCGCCATCCTGCGCGAAGAGCAGGCGGCGGGAGCCTTCCCCGGCTTGATCCACTGTTTCTCCTCGGGCCGCGCCGTGGCCGAGGCGGCGCTGGCGCTGGGCATGTATGTCTCGATCTCCGGCATCGTGACCTTCAAGGCGGCCGAAGACCTGCGCAGCATCGTGCGCGACATCCCGATGGACCGGCTGCTGGTCGAGACCGACGCGCCCTACCTCGCGCCGATCCCCAAGCGCGGCAAGCGTAACGAGCCGGCCTTTGTCGCCCACACCGCGGCCAAGGTCGCCGAGATCAAGGGTTTGAGCATGGCCGAGCTGTCGGTGGCGACGACTGACAACTTCTTCCGGCTGTTCGGCAAGACCGATCGCGCGGCGGCCATCGAGCGCACGGCGTGACGACCAAGGTCACGATCCTCGGCTGCGGCACGTCGGGCGGCGTGCCGCGTCCCGGCGGTCCGGGCGGCACAGGCGCTTGGGGCGCTTGCGATCCCAAGAACCCGAAGAACGTGCGCCGGCGGTGCTCGATCCTGGTGGAGGAGGCGGGCAAGACGATCCTGGTCGATACCTCGCCCGATCTGCAGCGACAGCTCATCGACGCCCGCGTCACGCGGCTCGACGCCGTGCTCTGGACGCACGACCACGCCGACCAGACGCACGGCATCGACGACGTGCGGCCGCTGGCGATCCACCAGGGGCCGATTGACGCCTGGGCGTCGAAGAAGACGCTGGCCTCGTTGCGCACGCGCTTCGGTTACGTCTTCGCGCAGCCCGATGTCAGCGTCTACTCGACGCTCTATCAGGCTCACGAGATCGGGGAGGGGCCGTTCACCGCCGCTGGCGTGCGCGTGGTGCCGTTCGAGATGGACCATGGCTCGACCATCGCCCTGGGCTTTCGCTTCGGCGGCATCGCGTACTGCAACGACGTGGTGCGGCTCGACGAGCGGGCCTTCAAGGCGCTGGAAGGGGTCGACACGCTGATCGTCGACGCCATGCGCTACCGGCCGCATCCCACGCACGCCCATCTCGACCTGACCCTGGACTGGATCGCGCGCGTCAAGCCGCGCCGCGCCGTGCTCACCAACATGCATGTCGACATGGACTATGATGAGGTGAACCGCGTAACGCCGGCGCATGTCGAGCCGGCCTATGACGGGCTTGTGCTCGAGGCTTGATGTGTTTATATTATGGAAAATAATGCATCGAGCCGTCCTGGCGTTCGCGCTGGCATGGCCGGCCGCGGCGCAGGACACCGGCCGCTTCAGCGGACCGACCACGACCTTCCGGACCTATTCGCTCGACAGCACGCCCCGCACGCTGATCGACGCCGACGAGACGTTGAACCGGCAGTACACCGGCCAGACGGCTGAGAGCCTGCTGGAGCTGATCACGGTCGTCACGGAAGAAGGCTACGCCCGGATGCGGTCCAAGGCGGTGGACGCCGAGCTTGCCGTCCCGCTGGGCTGGCACGCCATCGAGGACAATGAGCGGGTGGCGATCTTCAACCCCCGGCGCTCGGTCCGCGTGATCCTGTGGCGGGTCGACCTCGAGTACGAGGGCGCGGCCGATATCGACAAGTTCCTCATCGCCAAGGCGGCGGCTTTGCGGACCCGGTTCCCGACGATCAAGGCGAGCTTCGAGACGCTGTCCACGGGTGAGCGGATCGGGCTGTTCGAGAACGTACCGCCCAGGCGTGGGGATCGGGAACAGCGGGTCGTGGCCGATCTGCTGATCCCAAATCCGCAGAACGACAAACGCGCGTTCCTGGTGACCCTCGGGGCGCCACAGAGCGAGGCGGAGCTGTATCTGCCATTGCTGATCTTGATAAAACGCGATCTACAAATCGTTTGGCGAAAAGATCGGTGATTTAAGATGAGATAAGATAAATATCTGATTATACCTAAATCAAGTTATATAATTTACCATAATATATATTATACGATAATCTGATTTGGACCTTTCAGTCGAGAACCTGCGATGGACAAGCCGACGCCCGACGACCTGCCGTCCGACCCAATGGAGCGGCTGATTGCGATCATGGCCTGGCTGCGCCACCCAGAGCGCGGCTGCCCTTGGGATCGCGAGCAAGACTTCGCGAGCATCGCCCCCTATACCATTGAAGAAGCGTACGAAGTCGCCGACGCGATCGGCCGCGCGGATATGACGGATCTGCGCGAGGAATTGGGCGATCTACTGCTCCAGGTGGTCTACCATGCCCGCATGGCCGAAGAAGCCAGCGCCTTCGCTTTCCCCGACGTCGCGGCCGCCATCAATCGCAAGATGATCGACCGCCATCCTCATGTTTTTGGCTCGGAATCCGTCCGCGACGCCGCCGCCCAGACGTCCGCTTGGGAAACCGCCAAGGCCGCCGAGCGCGCGAGCAAAGCGCAGCCAGAGGGTAGCGTCCTGGATGGGGTCGCGCTCGCCCTGCCCGCACTCCTGCGCGCCGAGAAGCTGCAGAAGCGTGCTGCCCGGGTCGGCTTCGACTGGGGCGCGCCCGGGCCGGTGATCGACAAGATCGAGGAGGAGATTGGCGAGGTGCGCGCCGAGATCGCGGCGGGTGCCCCGGTCGAGCGCTTGACCGACGAGATCGGCGACGTGCTGTTCGCCGTCGCCAACCTGGCGCGCCACCTCCAGATCGATCCCGAGGCCGCGCTGCGCGCCACCAACGACAAGTTCACCCGCCGCTTCCGACACGTTGAGCGCTCGCTGAAGGCGCAGGGACGCTCCCCTGAAACGGCCAGCCTCGAGGAGATGGAAGCCCTGTGGGTGGAGGCGAAGCGGGCCGAGCGAGCCTAGTCGGCCGCCGCGGCCGTCGACCTCAGCCGGCGCGCATAGGCCGGATCGGCCAGCTTCTTGGAGCTGAAGCGCTCATCGCCGCGGGCGACCAGGAACTCGATATAGGGTGCGAGAAGCGCGGGCGGGGCCGGCGGCTCCTCCCTGCCCTCCGGCATCTCGACCTCGGCGAGCGCGAAATAGGTCCGCCCCTCGTCCTTGAAGAAGTCGATGTCCCACAGGCATTCGCCATCGGGGATCGTGAACCGCACCTTCTCCAGCGATTCGCGGCGCAAGGTCCACAGGCGCTCGAAATCCAGGGCATCGATCTCGCGCTCGATCTCGACCATCACCTCGCCGACCGGCCGCTTGTACGAGAAGACATGGCTCACCGTCCCGTCGCGGTCGAAGCGGCGGATCCGCAGGCCCACCGTATCGAGATAGGCCTGGCGGATCGCGGCGCGCCTAATCGCCGGCTTCGCGGCTGCCAATTGGCGTTCCAGCTCGCCGCGGGGGTCGTCGAGGACGAATTTGCGTTCGTTTTCGATCGGCATGGGAGCGATCCTAGTCTGACGTCATATTGACAGGCGACGCACTTGTTGACGCAGGCTGGGGATTGCAAGGACTAGGCCGGCGTACTTGGGGCTTCGCGCCGAAAGCGTCATATCCTTGCGTAGGATACGGGCGGCGTGGCCTGATGGATCAACCCACCCACAACGGCCGTACCATGAGCGAGACGCTGGATAGCCTGCCGACCCCGGCTTTGATCCTCGACCGCGCCGTCCTGCTGCGCAACACCAGGCGCATGAGCCAGCGGCTGGCGGCCGCCGGCGTGGCCCTGCGCCCGCATGTGAAGACCGCGAAGTCGCTGGAGGTGGCGCGGCTGGCGACCGAGGGCCATGACGGGCGCATCACCGTCTCGACCTTGGCCGAGGCGCGCTATTTCGCAGCGGGCGGCTTCAAGGACATCTTCTACGCCGTGGGCATCGTGCCCTCGAAGCTGCCGGCGATCAGCGCGCTGCGCCGTCAGGGCGTGAACCTGCGTGTGGTGACCGACAACCTGCCGGTGGCGCGCGCCATCGCCGAGTCCGGGAGCGCCGGCAACTCCTTCTCCGTCTTCATCGAGATCGACAGCGGCGCCGGCCGCGCCGGCCTGCCCTATCCCGATCTCTCGGCGCTGGTTGAGATCGCGCGCACCCTGCACGACGCGCCCAACATCGAACTCGCCGGCGTCATGACACATGGCGGGCACTCGTATCACGAGAACACGGTCGCGGGGATCCGGCGCGCCGCCGACCAGGAACGCATCGCGGTGACGGCGGCGGCGAAGATGCTGCGCGACGCCGGCCTGCCCTGCCCGATCGTCAGCGCCGGCTCGACGCCCACGACGATGCATGCGGCCGGCTTCGAGGGCATCACCGAGATGCGCCCCGGCGTCTACGTCTTCAACGACCTCGACCAGGTCGGCATCGGCTCCTGCGGCGCGGGCGACATGGCGCTGTCGGTGATGGCCTCGGTGATCGGCCACTATCCGCATCGCAACCAACTCCTGATCGACGCCGGCGCGCTGGCGCTGTCGAAGGACATCAGCGCCCAGGAGTTCATGCCCAAGGCGGGCTACGGCACGATCAAGGACTCGCCGGTGCCGGAGCTGGCGGTCGTCGCCTGCTCGCAGGAGCACGGCTTCGTCGGCGCCGACGCCGCCCTGCCCTACGACAAGCTGCCGATCGGCTCGCGCGTGCGCATCATGCCCAACCATGCCTGCATCACCGCGGCGGCCTACGACCGCTATTATGTCGTCGACAGCGAGCAGGGCGACGGCCGCACCGTCATCGCGACCTACGATCGGGTCAATGGCTGGTAGCCTGACGCGCCGGGCGCTCGCCGGCGCTTTGCTTCTGCCGTTCGCCGCACCGGCTCTCGCGCAGCCACGCTACGACGTCGGCGCCCGGGTGATGACGGTGCCGCATCCGGGCCTCGCCTCGATCCCGGTCACCGTGTGGTTTCCGGCGCCGGCGAGCAGCGCCGTCGCCAAGCAGGACCGCAAGCCGGCACCGGGCAAGCGCCGCCTGATCGTGATCTCGCACGGCTCCGGCGGCGGTCTCGACAATCACGGCGACACGATCCACGCGCTGGTCTCGGCCGGCCTGCTGGTCGCCACACCCGTGCATCCCTACGACAACCGCCAGGACATGAGCGGTATCGGTAGCGACCTCCAACTGCTGGGTCGCCCGAACCACATCGTGCGGGTGCTCGACGCCATCCTGACCGATCCAGTGTTGGCGCCGGTGATCGACCCCTCGCGTATCGGCTTCATGGGCTTTTCCGCTGGCGGCTACACCGGCCTGGTGCTGGCCGGCGCCGTCCCGGATTTCCGGCTCGGCCTGGCGCATTGCGCACAGAGCGACAACGACTCCTTCTTCTGCAATTCGATGGGCCGCGGCGGCGTGCGGCGCGCGCGCAGCGAGCTGAAGGTCGCGCACGACAAGCGCATCCGCGCCGCCGTGCTGCTGGCGCCGGCCTACAGCATCTTTTTCGACCGTCACGGACTGGCCGACGTGACCATCCCGCTGCGCATCTATCGCGCAGCCAACGACACGACGGTCCGCGCCGCCACCGGCGAGGAACATCTGCTGAAGCTGCTGCCGCAGCCGCCCGAATACGTCGTGATCCCCGGCGGCGACCACAATGTCTTCTTGGCACCCTGCGGCCCGGGCATGCGCGGCCCCGCCTGCATCGATCCCAAGGGCGTCGACCGCGTGGCGATCCATCGGGCCATGAACGCTGAGATCCTCGACTTCTTCGACCGCACCTTGGGCAAGGACCCATGAAACAGGCGCTCCTTATCATCGATATGCAGCAAGGCTCGTTCACACCGCTGACGACACGGCACGACGCCGTCGCGCTGGTGGTGCGGCTCAACCGGCTGGCGGAGTCCGTGCGCCGCCGCCGTGGCATCGTCGTCTTCATCCAGCATGACGGGCCCGAGGGCGATCCGCATCATCCCTCGCTGCCGGGTTGGCGCCTGCTGCGCGAGCTCGATGCGCAGGTCACCGACACCGTGATCCGCAAGCACGCCTGCGATTCCTTCCTCGACACCGGCCTCGACGAGTTCCTCCGGCAGCAGGGCGTCGAGCAGCTGATCGTCACGGGCTGCGCGACGGACTACTGCGTCGACACCACGGTGCGCAGCGCATTGGCGCGACGCTGGCCGACCATCGTGCCGTCGGACGGGCACACCACATCGGACCGCCCGCACCTGCCGGCGACGAAGATCATCGAACACCACAACGCGATCTGGGCTGATTTCATCGCGCCCGCCGGCCCGGCGGTGATCCGCCGCTGCGCCGACGTGTGACTGTCATTCCGAGCGCAGCGAGGAATCTCGGGATCCCTCGCTGCGTTCGGGATGACAGAGAGGCCGCTATAGCGAATTCACCGTGTGGCCGCCGTCGACGGTGATGTCGGCGCCGGTCATGAAGGCGCCGGCGTCGGAGGCCAGCAGCAGCAGCGGCCCGTCGAGATCGGCGGGCTTGCCCAGCCGGCGCTGCGGCACGCGCGCGATCAGCCGCTTGCCCGGCTCGGTCTGCCAGAACGCCGCGTTCATCTCGGTCTCGATGTAGCCCGGCGAGATGGCGTTGACCTGGATCTGATAGCGCGCCCATTCCATCGCCAGCACGCGTGTCAAATGCAGCAGCCCGGCCTTGGCGGCGTTGTAGGGCGCGACCTGGCCGATGGTGCGCAGGCCGAGGATCGAGGCGATGTTGATCAGGCGGCCGGGCTTCTTCGCCTTCACCCAGCGCTGCGCCGCCGTCTGCGCCACCAGCCAGGCGCCGCGCAGATTGGTGTTGCTGACCTCGTCCCAGTCCGTCTCCGGCATCTCCAGCGCCGGCTTGACGATGCTGATGCCGGCGTTGTTGACGACGATGTCGCAGACGCCCAGCGCCGCTTCGGCGTCGTCGAAGGCGGCGCGGACCTGCTCGCCCGACAGCACGTCCATCGCCACAGCATGCGCACGCTGGCCCTTGCCCTTCAGTTCGGCCACCAGATCGGCCAGGCGATCGGCGCGTCGCGCGGTGATCACGACCGATGCGCCGTGCGCCGCCAGCGTGCGTGCGAAATGCAGGCCCAGCCCTGACGAGGCGCCGGTGACCATCGCGACCTTGCCGGTGAGGTCGAAAGTCTTGGACATGCGCTGGACTCCCGCGTTCTGATGCGCGCGCCGTTATAGGCGAGCGTCACAGCGGGGGAAACCATGGACCTGGGTCTCAAGGGCAAGCGCGTGCTGGTCACCGGCGGGACCAAGAGCATCGGCCGGGCCATCGTCGACACCTTCGTCGCCGAGGGCGCCATCGTCGGCTTCTGCGCCCGCGACGCCGCGCTGGTAACGCAGCGTGAGGGCGAGTGGCGCAACAGCGGCTTCAAGGTCACCGGCAGCGCGCTCGACGTGACCGACTCCGCCAAGCTCAAGGCCTGGATCGACGGCTTCGCGCGCGAGCACCAGGGCATCGACCATTTCGTGGCCAATGTCAGTGCGCTGGGCAGCCCCAACACCGCCGAGGGCTGGCGCCAAGCCGTCGAGGTCGACCTGCTGTCCACGGTCGACGCGCTCGCCATCGTGCAGCCGCACCTGGAGAAGAGTGCGCCCGGCTCGACCGCCTGCGTCATCGGCACGGTGGCCCTGGTCGAGGTCTCGACCCCGACCTCGCCCTATCGCTCGGTGAAGGCGGCGCTCACGCCCCTGGTCAAGTCACTGGCCATCGACCTCGCGCCCAAGGGCGTGCGCGTCAACATGGTCTCGCCCGGCACGATCATCGAGGACGGCAATACCTGGGGCCGCCAGCGCGACGCCAACACGCCACGCTACCAGGACTCGATGAAGCGCAACCCGACCGGGCGCATGGGCACGCCGCAAGAGATCGCCAACACCGTCGTGTTCCTCGCCAGCGAACGCTCCAGCTTCACGACGGGCATCAACATGGTCGTCGACGGCGGCATCACCAAGCGTATCCAGTATTGAGTCTTTACCTTCCCCCGGAGGGGGAAGGTGGCGCGTAGCGACGGAAGGGGGATGTCGAAGACGGACACCGAGCGCGTTGAGACATCCCCCATCCGCCCTTCGGGCACCTTCCCCCTCCGGGGGAAGGGAAGAAGCTACTATTTTGGCCGATTGAAATGGTCGGCGATGACCTGGGCCATCGCCATGGTGACGCGTTTGCCGGTGGGGATGTGCAGGAACTCGTTGGGGCCGTGCGCGTTGGAGTGCGGGCCGAGCACGCCGGTGATGACGAACTGCACGCCGGGAAATTTCTCGCCCAGCATGGCCATGAACGGGATCGAGCCGCCCTCGCCCATATAGGCCGGCGGCTTGCCGAAGGCGTCGGTCGAGGCCTTGGCGAGTGACGCCTCCAGCCACGGCGCCAGTTCCGGTGCGTTCCATCCGGTCGAGCCTTCGCCGAACTTGACCTCGACCTCCGCATCGTTGGGCGCGGCCGCGCTCAGCGCCTTGGTCACCGCTTCGACGGCTTGTCCGCCATCAAGCGTCGGCGGCAGGCGCAGGCTGAGCTTCAGTTTGGTGTAGGGCAGCAGCACATTGCCCGCCTCCTCCACCGGCGTCAGGCCCTCGCCGCCGACCACAGCGAGCTGCGGCCGCCAGGTGCGGTTCAGCACCAGGTCGGCGCGATCGCTGCCCATCGGCTTGGTTCCGCCGGCGAACGGGTACATCGCCGAGACCTGCTCGCCGAGAATCTCCGCAGCCGCACGGGCCTGGGCGATGCGCGCTGGCGGCACCTGGACATAGAGGTCGTCGAGCAGGATGCGGCCGGTGTCCTCATCCTCGATGCGCGATAGCAGCTGGCGCGCGATGCGGAAGCTCGAGGGCACGATGCCCGACGCGGCGCCGGAATGGACGCCCTCGGTCAGCACGCGCACGGTCAGGGTCCCGTTCGCCAGGCCGCGCAGCGACGTGGTCATCCAGAGCTGGTCGTAGTTGCCGGCGCCGGAGTCGAGGCAGATCACCAGTGACGGCTTGCCGATCCGCGCCGCCAGATGGTCGATATAGAACGGCAGGTCGTAGCTGCCCGATTCCTCGCAGGCCTCGATCAGCACGATGCAGCGCGCGAAGGGCACGTTCTGCTCCTTCAACGCCATCAGCGCTGTGAGCGAGCTGAACATGGCGTAGCCATCGTCGGCGCCGCCGCGACCGTAGAGCTTGTCGTCCTTGATCAGCGGGATCCAAGGGCCAAAACCCTCGAACCAGCCCTTCATCTCGGGCTGCTTGTCGAGATGGCCGTAGAGCATCACGCAATCGGATCCTGTGCCTGGGATGTCGATGAAGATCAGCGGCGTGCGGCCGGGCAGTCGCTCGACCGTGAGCGTGGCGCCGGGAAACTTCCCGAGATGGCGTCGCGCCCAGCCCTCGAACATCGTCACGGCCTGTTCCATGTAGCCGTGCTTCTCCCAATCCTTGTCGAAGCTCGGCGACTTGTTGGGAATCTTGATGTACTCGAACAGCGTCGGCACGATCTCGTCGTCCCACATGGCATCGACGAATGTCTTGAGCGACTGGGGATTGGGCATCTCGGCAACCTTGCGATATCAGGCGGGCGCGAGACTCGCGCATGGACGCAACGGTGGCAATAGGGCCATGGTGCCGGCGTGAATCCGCCGTCTCGCCCCTCCACCGATTGGAAGCTCGCCACCTTGCTGATCGTCGCCGGCATCGCTGCGGCGACGCAGATCGGCAAGGTGCCCCCCGCCCTGCCGGCGATCCGCGCCGAGCTCGACATCGACCTGCGCGCCGCCGGCTGGTTTGTGTCGCTCGTCAACCTGATGACCGCGCTGATCGGCATCCTGATCGCGCTCGCCGCCGATCGCATCGGCCATCGCCGCCTGGTGATCTTCGGCCTGCTGCTGGGCAGCGCCGCGAGCGCGGCGGGCGCCGTGACGCACTCCGCCACCCTGCTCTTCACGCTGCGCATCCTCGAGGGTCTGGGATTCCTGTCGGTCGCCGTGCCGGTGCCCGCCCTGATCCTACGTGTGACAGCCTCAGCCGATACAAGGCGCATGATGGGCTATTGGGGCGCTTATCTGCCGGCGGGTGCCGGCGCCATGGCCTTCGCCTCCGCCGGGCTGCTGCCCTGGATGGGTTGGCACGGCGTGTGGTGGGCGAGCGCGCTGCTGCTGCTGGTTATCGCGCTCGCCGTCCTCGCCTCGAAGGCGGGCCTGGGCGACAACGCGCTACCGCCGGTGCCTGGCCGATCGCTCCGGCGCGATATCACCACGACCGCCGGCTCGGCTGGCCCGCTCGCCATTGGCATCTGCTTCGGCCTCTATTCGGGCGCGTGGTTCGCGTTGATCGGCTTCCTGCCGACCCTGCAGGTCGAGACCTTGGGCTTCTCCATCTCGCTGGCGGCCGCGATCGGCGCCGGCGTCATCGCCATCAATGTCTGCGGCAGCCTTGTCGCCGGCCATCTGCTGCATCGCGGCGTGCCGCGCTTCGCGGTACTCGCGGGCACGGCGCTTATTATGGCCGCGACAGCGGCACTGGTGTTCCTCGACTGGTTGCCGCCGCTGGCCCGGCTGGCGATGGCGTTCGTTTTCTCGGCCTCGGCCAGCGCCATTCCCGGCGCGTTGTTCGGCGCCGTCCCGGTGCATGCGCCGCGTCCCGACCTGATCGGCGCCACCACTGGCGTGCTGATGCAGTGCTCCAACATCGGCTCGCTGCTCGGCCCGCCGATCGTCGCCGCGCTGGTCTCGGCCGGCGGCTGGTCGTGGGCGACGCTCTACACCACGCCGGCCCTGCTCGCCTCGATCGCCGCCGCCTGGGTGCTGCACAGGCGCGAGGCCGTGAAGGCGAAGTGACAGGAACGCCATACCGGCGTAGCCTTGCTTACCCCCTGCGGCGTGGAGTTGCCGTCATGTTGATCGATATCGTCTCCGACACGATTTGCCCCTGGTGCTACATCGGCAAGAAGCGCTTCGAGCGCGCCGTGGCCGAAAGCGGCCGCACCGACATCATGGTCGCGTGGCGCCCGTTCCAGCTCAATCCCGACATGCCGGCCGACGGCATGGCGCGCGAGGCCTATCTGAAGCTGAAATTCGGCGGCGGCGACCGGTCGCGGCAGATCTACCGCGCCATCGCCGAGAACGGCGCCGAGGAAGGCATCAGCTTCCAGTTCGACCGCATCCAGCGCACGCCCAACACGGTGAACTCGCACCGCCTGATCCACTGGTCCGGCCCCAAGGGCTTCCAGGACGAGGTCGTCGACTCGATGTTCAAAGCCTATTTCGAGGAAGGCCAGGACATCGGCTCGGTCGGCACGCTGATCGAGTGCGCGGTGCGCGCCGGTGTCGATGAGAAGGAAGTCCGCGACTTCCTCGAAAGCGACGAGATCCGCCAGGAGGTCGTCGCCGCCGACGTCTATGCCCGGCGCATGGGCGTGAGCGGCGTGCCCTGCTTCATCGTGAACCGCAAATACGCGGTCTCCGGTGCCCAGCCGCCGGCGGCATTCGCCGAGGTGTTCAACCTGGTGGCGCAGGAAGAGCGTACGGCGGCGGCCGGACAGGCGCAGTCGGTTTAGCTCTTGCCGTCGTCCTGAGCGAAGCGAAGGACCTTGCGGTGGTGCGAACGGACACACCGCTTTGAGGTGACCGCGATACCGCTAGATCCTTCGCTTCGCTCAGGACGACGAGTGCGTTACGCCGCCATCTTCGCGAGCGCGCCGACGACGCGGCTGACGCCGTTGAGCCGCGCGGTGTCCTCTTCCCAGGCGCGGCTCAGCACGACCTTCTGGTCGGGCCGTACCTTCAGCAGCGGCGCGTTGCGCTGGATGTAGGCGATCAGCTTCTCCGGCCGTGCGAAGACGTTGTCGCGGAAAGCGAACAGCACGCCCTTGGGCCCGGCATCGACCTTCTCCACGCCAGCGGCGCGGCACAGCGCCTTGAGCGCGATGGTGCGCAGCAGGTTGTCCACCTCGGCCGGCATCTTGCCGAAGCGGTCGACCAGCTCGGCGGCGAACGAGTCGATCTCCTGCTGGTCGCGCAGCGCCGCGGCGCGGCGATAGAGCGACATGCGCACGCCGAGGTCGGCGACGTAGGTTTCGGGGATCATGACCGGCAGGCCGAGATTGATCTGCGGCGACCAGTCGGTGGCGCGACGCTGCGACTCCTGCGCCTGGCCGCGCGCCGCCTCGACCGCCTCCTCCAGGAGCTGCTGGTAGAGCTCGATGCCGACCTCGCGGATATGGCCGGACTGCTCCTCGCCCAGCAGGTTGCCGGCGCCTCTGATATCGAGATCGTGGCTCGCGAGCTGGAAGCCGGCACCCAGCGTGTCGAGTGTCTGCATCACCTCCAGCCGCTTGGATGCCGCCTCGTTGAGCGCGCGGCCCGGCGGCACGGTGAGATAGCAATAGGCGCGGGTCTTGCCGCGGCCGACGCGGCCGCGCAGCTGGTAGAGCTGCGCCAAGCCGAACATGTCGGCGCGATGGATGATCAGCGTGTTGGCGTTGCGGATATCCAGGCCGCTTTCGACGATGTTGGTCGACAGCAGCAGGTCGAACTTGCCTTCGGTGAAGTCCTGCATGGTGTCTTCGAGCGTCGTCGGCGCCAGTCGGCCATGCGCCATGGCGAAGCGAATCTCCGGCACCAGCTCGCGGATCGAGGCGGCCACGCCATCGAGATCCTCGATACGCGGGCACACGTAGAAGCTCTGGCCGCCGCGATACTGCTCACGCAGCAACGCCTCGCGGATCGCCACGGGATCGACCGGGGTGACGAAGGTACGCACGGCGAGGCGGTCGACCGGCGGCGTGGCGATCAGGCTCATGTCGCGCACACCCGTCAGGGCGAGCTGCAGGGTGCGCGGGATCGGCGTCGCGGTCAGGGTCAGCACATGGACGTCGGCCTTGAGCTCCTTCAGGCGCTCCTTGTGGGCGACGCCGAAATGCTGCTCCTCGTCGACCACCAGCAGGCCCAGATTGGGAATCTCGACGCTCTTGCTCAGAAGCGCGTGGGTGCCGATGACGATGTCGACCGTGCCGTCCTTCAGCCCTTTGCGTGTCTCGCTCGCCTCCTTGGCCGGCACCAGCCGCGACAGGCGGCCGATGCGCACCGGGAAGCCGGCGAAGCGCTCGAGGAAGACGCGGTGATGCTGGCGCGCCAGCAAGGTGGTCGGCGCCACGACCGCGACCTGCCGACCCGACATCGCCGCGACGAAGGCGGCGCGCAGCGCCACCTCGGTCTTGCCGAAGCCGACGTCGCCGCAGACCAGACGGTCCATTGGCTTGCCGCCGCCGAGATCCTCGATCGCGTCAGAAATGGCGTTGAGCTGATCGTCGGTCTCGGCATAGGGGAAGCGTGCGCAGAACTCGTCGTAGAGGCCCTCGGGCGGCCCCATCACCTCGCCGCTCTTCACCGCGCGCTCGGCGGCGATCTTGATCAGGCGCTCGGCCATGTCGGCGATGCGCTGCTTCAGCCGCGCCGAGCGCGACTGCCAGCCCGCGCCGCCCAGCCGGTCCAGCGCCACCGGTCCGTCAGAGGCGCCGTAGCGGCTCAACACATCGATGTTCTCGACCGGCACGAAAAGCTTGTCGCCGCCGTCATAGACCAGCTTCAGGCAGTCGTGCCGCGCGCCGCCGACCTCGATCGCGACCAGGCCCTCGTAGCGGCCGATGCCGTGCTCGCGATGCACGATCAGGTCGCTCTCGGCCAGGGCGGAGGCCTCGGCGATGAAGCGCTCGGACGGCCGGCGCTTGGGCTTGGGACGCGACAGGCGATCGCCGAGAATGTCCTCCTCGCCGATCACTTCCAGCGCATCCAGGGTGAAACCGTTCTCGATCGGCAGGATCGCCATGCCGACAGCGCCGGCAGGCAAGTTGACCGCAGTCGGATAGTCGACGACCGCCGTCGGCGCGGCGACACCGTGGTCGCGCAGCAAGGTGCGCAGGCGTTCGACCGAACCCTCGCTGTAGCCGGCGATCAGCACGCGCCTTTTCGCCTTGTGCGCCTGCTCGATATGGCTGGCCACGGCCTCGAACAGGTTGACGTTCTGCGCCTTGCGCGCGTCTGCGAATCCGGCGTGACGCCGCCCGCCTAGATCGATGCTCGTGGCTGAAGCCGCCGTATCGGCGGCATCGAAGCTCGACATCGCCACGATGGTCCGCTCCGCCAGCAGCGTGTTCCATTCCTTCTCGTGCAGGTACAGGCGCTCGGGCGGCACCGGCCGATAGGGCGCGGCGCCGGCGAAGCCGCCCTTCTTGCCGCCGCCGCCCAGCGCCGCCTTGCGCGCCTGGTAGTAGTCGCGGATCAGCTCGAGGCGCGAGGCGCGCGCCTCCTCCATCTGCTGGTCGAGCACGACCACGGCGCCGGGCAGGTAGTCGAACAGCGTGTCGAGCCCGTCGTGAAACAATGTCAGCCAATGCTCCATGCCGGGATAGCGCTGCCCCGCCGACACGGCCTCGTAAAGCGGATCGTCGTCGCCCGCGCCCATGGTGCCGAACAGCTCGCGATAGCCGGTGCGGAAGCGCTGGATCGACTCGGCGGTCAGCACGATCTCGCTCACCGGCCGCAAGGTGATCGACCTGATCGAGCCCGTCGTGCGCTGGCTCATCGGATCGAAGCTGCGGATGCTTTCCAGCGTGTCGCCGAACAGGTCCAGCCGCAGCGGCTCGGCGGCGCCCGGCGGGTAGAGATCGATCAGGCCGCCGCGCACCGCGAACTCGCCCGGCTCCATCACCGTCTCGCCGCGCGAATAACCGTTGTCGCCCAGGAAACGCTGCAGGGCGGCGACGTCGATCGGCTTGCCGGCGCTGATCTCGAATCCGAGACCGGCATAGAGCGCGCGTCGAGGCACGCGCTGCAGCACGGCACCGATCGAGGCCAGCACGATGCGCGCCGGGGTTCCGGTCGGCTTGTCCGAGGCCAGCCGGGTAAGCGTGTCGAGGCGTTCGCCGACGATGTCGGGGTGCGGCGACTGGCGGTCGTAGGGCAGGCAGTCCCAGGCCGGGAAGCTCAGGACTTCGCGGCCGGGCGCGAAAAAACCCAGCGCCTCCTCCAGTCGTTCCAGCCGATTGCCGTCGCGCACGACGTAGAGGACGTCGGTGCCGCCCGACGAGCGCGCCAGCTCCGACAGCAGCAGCGCGTCGGCACCCTCCGGCGCGCCGAAGAGCTGCCAATGCGCCCGACGCGCGTGGATACGGGGCAGGATGTCGGCGAAGGCGGCCACACTGAACCTCTATCGAATTCGAGTCTGTCATCCCGAGCGCAGCGAGGGATCTAGGATGGCCCTGGATCCCTCGCTGCGCTCGGGATGACAGAAAGGGGCATATCTAGAATGTCACCTGGAACGCCAGCAGCAGGCGCAGCACGTCGGAGTCCTTCTCGGCCGGGATCTCCGCGCGGCCGGCGACCCAGTCGAAGATGTCGTTGTCGCTCTCCTCGAGCAGCGCCTCGTAGCGGTCGAGCTGGGCGGCATCGAAGCCCTGCAGATGCGCCTTGGCGAACTGGCCGAGCAGGATGTCGTTCTCTTTGACGCCGCGATGATCGCTGCGATAGATCAGCCGCCGGCGGCGGCGCTCCAGCGCCTCGTCCTCGGTGATCTCCCCGCTCATCGCCCACGCTCCGCAGAATCGACTGCCTCCCACCGGCCTGCGGGGGTGCTCCTCGCAGACCGGCCGGGATGGTCGGAGCGCTATATAGGGTGGAAGCGCGTCGGAGTCAGCGGCCATCCACATGCCCCGGATGCTAGGCTGCCGGCAGAACCATGCGTCCCGCCCTCCTCAACCCCCTCTTCGCCGGCCCAACCTCGCTGCCCGGCATCGGCGACAAGCTCGGCCGCCTGGTCGAGAAGCTGGTCGGCCCGCGTGTCGGCGACCTGCTGTGGCATTTGCCGCAGGGGCTGATCGACCGGCGCCATTCGCCCAAGATCGCCGAGGCGCGGGTGGGCGAGATGGTAACGCTCACGGTCACGGTGTCCGAGCACCAGGTGCCGCGCGGTCGGCGACAGCCCTATCGCGTGTGGTGTCACGACGAGGGCGGCACGATCTCGCTGGTCTACTTCCACGGCCACAGCGAGTACATCCAGAAGCTCTTGCCGCCCGGCGAGCAGCGGATCATCAGTGGCCGGATCGAGATGTACCAGGGCCTGCCGCAGATCACCCATCCCGACCATGTCGTCACCCTGGCCGAGCGCGAGAAGGTGATGCGCGTCGAACCGGTCTACGGGCTGACCGCGGGGCTGACCGCCAGGCCACTGCAGAAGGCGATCGAGGCGGCGCTGGAGCGGGCGCCTGATATGCCGGAATGGCTCGATCCAGCATGGAAGCAGCGCAACGGCTGGGCCGACTGGAAGAGCGCACTGCTTCAGGCGCACCATCCCGAGAGCGAGAAGGATCTCGAGCCGACGACGCTGGCGCGCCGGCGGCTGGCCTATGACGAGCTGCTGGCCAGCCAGCTGGCGATCTCGCTGGGGCGGGAGCAGCAGCGCGAAGTGCCGGGCCGCTCGATCCGGGGTGACGGGCGCCTGCGCGACAAGGTGCTGGCCGCCCTGCCCTACCGCCTGACACCCAGCCAGGTGATGGCCGGCGCCGAGATCGCCGGCGACATGGCCTCGGACTCGCGCATGGTGCGCATGCTCCAAGGCGATGTCGGCAGCGGCAAGACCGTGGTGGCGTTCCTGGCCATGCTCACCGCGGTCGAGGCCGGCTGCCAGGCAGCGCTGATGGCGCCGACCGAGATCCTGGCGCGCCAGCATTTCGCCACCATGGCGCCGCTCGCCGAACTGGCCGGAGTCCAGCTCACCCTGCTGACCGGCCGCGACACGGCCAAACGCAAGGCGCAGATCTACGAGGGCCTGGCCAGCGGCTCGATCCAGCTGATCGTCGGCACGCATGCGCTGGTGCAGGAGGACGTGGCGTTCGCCGACCTGGCGCTGGCGGTGATCGACGAACAGCATCGCTTCGGCGTGCATCAGCGGCTGACGCTCTCGGCCAAGGGCCGGGCCGTCGACATGCTGGTCATGAGCGCCACGCCGATCCCGCGCACCCTGATGCTGGCGGTCTATGGCGATCTCGATGTCTCGCGGCTGACCGAGAAGCCGGCCGGTCGCAAGCCGATCGACACCCGCACTGTGCCGCTCGACCGCCTCGACGAGGTGGTGGGCGCGGTCGGCCGGCGCATCGCGTCGGGCGGCCGGGTCTACTGGGTCTGCCCGCTGGTCGAGGAGTCGGAGGTCGTCGACCTCGCCGCCGCCGAGGATCGCTTCGCGACGTTGGTGGCGCGTTTCGGCGACAGAGTGGCGATGGTGCACGGACAGATGAAGGCGACCGAGCGCGACAAGGCCATGGCTGCGTTCTCCTCGGGTGCGGCGCAGTTGCTGGTGGCGACGACAGTGATCGAGGTCGGCGTCGACGTGCCGGCGGCCACCGTGATGGTGATCGAGCACGCCGAGCGCTTCGGCCTGGCGCAGTTGCACCAGCTGCGCGGGCGTGTCGGCCGCGGCGAGGAAGCCTCGTCCTGCCTGCTGCTCTACGGCTCGCCGCTGTCGGAGAGCGCCCGCGCGCGCCTGGCCATCATGCGCGAGACCGAGGACGGCTTCCGCATTGCCGAGGAGGATCTGCGCCTGCGCGGCGGCGGTGAGGTTCTCGGCACGCGCCAGAGCGGCCTGCCCGAGATGCGGCTGGCCAACCTGGCGCTGCACGGCGACCTGCTACAGGCGGCACGCGACGATTCGAAGCTGATCATCGAACGCGATCCGACGCTCGCCACGCCACGCGGCGAGGCGCTGCGCACCCTGCTCTATCTCTTCGAGCGCGACGCCGCCGTGCGCACTTTGCGGTCAGGCTAGCGCATGCCCGGTCGACCGCACTCATCTGTCATCCCGAGCGCAGCGAGGGATCTAGGGCAATCCTGGATTCCTCGCTGCGCTCGGGATGACAGAACACGCCACGCGCCGCAGTGACCGCCGCGCCGCGCCTGGGGGTGCTGCTCAACCGCTTCGGCGGTCGCGACCGGCGCGCGCTCCGGCGTTTGCGCGTGGCGCTTGCCGAGGCCGGCGACCGGGTGGTCGTGCGTGAATCCGAAAGCGCGCGGCGTTGCGGCGGCCCGCTCGAGGCGTTGCTGGACGAGGGTGTGGTGGCAGTCGCCGTGGCCGGCGGCGACGGCACGCTGCATCACGCCATCACCTACTTGCTGAACCGAGCGCCGGGTGCGCGATTGGCCCCGCTGGCGATCCTACCGACCGGCACCACCAATGTCGTGGCGCACGACATCGGCGCCGACATGTCGCCCGCCGGCGAGCTACGCGCGCTGTTGAACCGGATCGCTGCCGATCGCCTGTCGGCAGGCTTTGTCAGCCGTCGCACGATGGCGGTGCGAATCGGCGATGCGGTCGCGCCACGCTACGGCCTGATGGCCGGCGGCGCCGGCATCTATCAGGGCACGGTGCTGATCCGCCGTCATCTGCGCCGATGGGGCGCGCGCGGCGCGCTGGGCCCGATCGCCGGCATGGCCCGCATGATCGGTCCATTGCTGATCGGCCGTAACCCGATCACGCCGGTCGCCGCCGATATCTCATCGCTTCCGCCAAGCCGCTACCTCATGATCCTGCTGTCGACGCTGCACAGCCTGTCGCCCGGCGTGACGCCGTTCTGGGGCACGGGGGGCGGCGCGCTACGCCTGACCGTGGTACATGAGGCACCACGACGCTTCGCGCGCGCGATCTGGCCCGCCCTGCGCGGACGGCCCGGGGCACTTACGACGCCGGAGAACGGCTACATCAGTCTCAACGCCGACAGCATCGAGATCCGCATGAATGGCGGCTTCGTGCTCGATGGCGAGATCCTCGAGCTGCGCGAGGATCAACCGGTGCGCATCACCGCCGGCCCCGAGCTGGTCTTCCTGCGCGGCTGAGGCTCAGCTCGCGAAGAAGGCGCGCATCGCCTCGAAGGTCTCGCGCGGCGCCTCCTCGGCGACGAAGTGGCCGCAGGGCAGCGCCATGCCAACCACGTCGTCGGCCCACTCCTTCCACACCTTCACCGGTTCGTGGGCACGGCCGACACCACTATTCGCGCCCCAGATCGCCAGCAGCGGACAGGCGATCTTGCGGCCGTTATCGGCCTTGTGGTGATCGAGGTCGATATAGGCGGCGGCGCGGTAATCCTCGCAGCTCGCGTGGATGCGTTCCTTCTGGATGAAGCAACGCATGTACTCCGCCCGCGCCTCGGGCGTGAAGGCGTCGGCGCCGGCCGACAGCAGGCGGTCGAGGTAGTACTCGGGATCGCCGCCGATCATCCGCTCCGGCAGGTCGAAGGGCTGGGCGAGGAAGTACCAATGCCAGCCACCCAGCGCCGCGGCGCGGTTGACGGTGGCGAACATATGCGGCGTGGGCACGATATCGAGCACGGCGGCGCGCGTAACCTTGTCGGCGTGATCGAGACACAGGCGATGCGTCACGCGCCCGCCGCGGTCATGGCCGGCGATCATGAACTTGCGATGGCCGAGCTTGTCCATGACCTTCACCAGGTCGGCGGCGACGGCGCGCTTGGAATAGCTGAAATGGTCCGTCGTCGTGGCCGGCACCGAGCTGTCGCCGTAGCCGCGCATGTCGCAGCAGACGACGCTGAAGTGCTCGGCGAGGCGCGGCGCGATCTTGTGCCACATGACATGGGTCTGCGGGTAGCCGTGCACCAGCAGCAGCGGCGCGCCCTTTCCCGCGGTCAACGTGTTGATGCGCGCCTCGCCGACATCGATCATCTGGCGCTTGAAGCCCTCGAACATCCCCGCCTCCTACTTCACTATCAGGTCGAGCGACCGGCGTGAGAGCACCTCGTTGCCGCCGCCGCCGACCAGGACGGTCGTGCCCGGGCACATCGCCCTGGCGCTGCCGCCATCGACCAGGATCATGTGCAAGAAGAACACCATGCCCGGCTCGGCGAGCACCGGATTGCCCGCATAGAACATCGGCCAATCCATCCAGTTGGGTGAGAAGGTCGTGCCCAGGCTGTAACCGCAGGCGTTGAACCGGAAATCGGCCATGCCATGGCGCGCCGCGGTCCCGGCATAGGCTTCGAACACCGTGCCGATCGGCTCACCAGGCTTGAGCGCATCGAGGCAGGCATGCAGCGCTTCGATCGCCACCTTGTGCATCTCCCGATGCAGCGGCCGCGCACGGCCCACCGGAATCGTACGCATCAGGCAGGAATGGTAGTGGCGATCGACGCCGGCGAACTCTAGCGTGATCTGATCCTCGGCGTCGAGATGGCGCCGGCCGCTGAAATAGCGACAGAGCAGCCCGTCGCGGCCCGAGCCGATGATGAATTCGTTGCCGGGATAGTCGCCGCCGCCCCGGAACACCGCGCCTTGCATGGCCGCAAGAATGTCACCCTCGAAAGCGCCAGGCGCGATGGTCGCGTACGCCGCGTCGAGCGCGTCGTCGGCCAGCGCGGCGGCACGGAGGACATAGGCGATCTCGGCCGGGCTTTTGCGCACGCGCTGTTTCGTGACGAGATCAGAGGCGTCGAGCAAGGTGGCGAAACCATCCATGGCCGCGTCGAGTCGGCGACCATTGGCGGCGGTGAGGCCGTAGGCGTCGTATTCGACACCGAGCTTACGCCCCGCCACGCCAAACGCGCGCAGGATCTCGCGCAACTCGACCGCCGGCGTCGCATCGGGCCCGTCGACCCAGATGCGGATGTCCTCGACGGTCGAGGTGTGCATGGCCTGCAGCCGGTCGGGCGTGCGCGTCAGCAGCATCAGGCGGCCGTCGGCGCCGAGATAAAGGCACTGGAAGAAGACGTAGCCGAAGGTGTCGTAACCCGTCAGGTAGTACATGCTCTCCTGGCGGAACATCAGCAGGCCGTCGAGCCCGCGGCGCCGCAACTCAGCGATGGAGGCGGCCTGACGCTGTCCGAATTCCTCCCGGCTGAAATGCAGCGCCACGGTGTCAGCTCCCGGTGATCTCTTTCAGGTAACCGAAGAAGGCACGCTTGCGCAGTGAGTTGATGCCCCAGTCGACCGGCAGCGATTGATAGCCGTCGGTGAAGCGCTCGGAAATGCGGCGATAGTCGAAGAAGCCCCAGCTCGCATAGGTGCTCAGCGCGGCGCGGAAATTGTTGTCCTTGCCCTCGAAATCGTAGTGGTCGTCCTCGTTGAAGACGATCGGCTGGCCGCGATAGGCCTTGCTGGCGCGCGTATCGGCGACAACGCGGCGGATGCCCTCCGGTGACTCGACGTGGTTGCCGTGCACCAGCAGGTAGTCGGCGGCGGCGATCACGTTGTCGGGGGGCACCGCGCCGCCACTGAAGCTGGTGCTGACCTTCAGCCGGCCAATCGACCGCGTCTTCACCAGTTCGATCAGCTCGTGCCCGCGCGGCGCCTGGATGATGTCGTGATCGAACCACGGCAGGTCGACCTCGTTGCCGATCTCGATCAGCGCGTTGGTGACGCCGCGCGCCGCGAGCAGGTCGACGACCTCGCTGACCGCGCGCTTCACCGCCGCCTCGTCCTTCAGGTGCGGCGTCTGGCGGCCGTAGAAACAGCCCAGGATCACGGCCATGCCGTTGCGATCCGCGGCCTCCAGGACGTTCAACAGCCGATTGGCGTAGGCCGGCTTGAGCGCGCCTTCGGCGGCGAAGCCCGACATGATCCAGGGCTGGTTCCAGCTATAGCCTTGCGGGCTGCCGCCCTGCAGGTTGACGCTGACCGCCAATAGGCCGTGCGCGCGGTAGCTGGGCAACTGCGCAACGAACTCCCGCGTGCTGCGCTCGGCGTCCCACGGGCCGTCGGCATAGGCCCACACACCTACGGTCGACGGGTTCTCGTCGTCGATGATGGCGTTGGCCATGCGGGAGTTCAGCAGCAGGCCCTCGATCTTGTGCGCGCGCCAGCGCTTGCCGGCGTAGGTCGGCTGGCCGTTTATGGTGAAGCCGTCGCCCTTGATACCGATGACCGTCGCGCCCGCCATCATCCCCTCCTCTAGATCATCGACGGATCGGTCGGCAGCCCGAGCACGACGCGGCCGGCCAGCTCGTAGCTCGGCGGCGCTACCATCATGTGCTGGGTGATGACATGCGCGTCGCGGAAGCGCCGCTGCAGCGGGCTCTTGCGATAGACCGAGGTGCCGCCGCCAAGGGTGTAGCAGATGTCCACCACCTTGGCCGATTCGTTGGCGGCATGCGTCGAGGCGAGGCGCACGGCGGCGCGCTTCTCGACGCTGATCGCGCCGCGCTCCGCCTCTTCCCAGGCCTCGAGGATCGCCTCGACCAGGAAGGCGCGGGCCGACCGCAGCATCGCCTCGGCGCGCGCCACGTCGCCCTGCGTGGCACCCCGTTCGGCCAGAGCGCGGTTCGACAGGGTCGGCTTCTTGGCACCGGCCAGCTCGACGATGTCGGAAATCGCGCCGCGTGCGATGCCCAGCGCGGTCATGGCGCAGATCATGCCCAGCAGGCCGAACATCGGAAATACGTAGAGCGGCGTCTGGATGCGCGGCTTGTCGCGCGTCAGCGAGATGGTGTGCGTGGCGGGCACGAAGATATCGTTGACCTTGATATCGCACGACGCCGTGCCGCAGAGCCCCGAGGTGTACCAGTTGTCAACGAACTCGATCTTGTCGCGCGGGAAGTAGACGGTCAGCACCTCGGGCACGCCGTCGCGGATCATGCGCGGCTTGCCGTCCTCGTACGCGACGCATCCCCCCTTGATCCAGGCGCAATGCGGGCTGCCGCTGGCCCATTGCCAGTGACCGGTGACGCGATAGCCGTCGCCCTCGCGCACCGCCTTGCCGCGCGGCGCGAAGATCCCGCCGGTCACGGCGTCGGGCGATCCGTGGATCAGCTGCGCCACATCAGGGGTAAGATAGGCGGCGGTGCTGCCGGAGCTGGCGCCAATGGCGACGTTCCAGCCGGCCGAGCCGTCGGCGGCGGCCGTCTCCTCGATTGCCTGCATCAGCACCAGGGGATGGGCTTCCTCGCCGCCCACGGCCTTGGGCACGCAGAGCTTGAAGACCTTGGTGCCGATCAGGGTGCGCGCGAGGTCGGGCGGCAGCTGCCTGGCCTGTTCAATCTCGTCAGCGCGTCGAATGACCTCGGGCAGTACCGGCCGCAAGCGGTCGAGGACAGGATGCGAGGGCCAGGTGGTCATGCGAGTCTCGCCAGGGGCCGGCCGAAGATCTCACCGCGCAGCTGGGCGCAGAACAGCGCCGGCAGCGCGTCCAGGCCCTCGACGATGTGCTCGCGGAATTTCAGACGTCCGTCGCGGATCCAGCCGACCATCGCCTCGGTCGCATCGTCGTAGCGCTCGGCGTAGTCGAACACGACCAGGCCCTCCATGCGCAGGCGCTTACCGATGAACTCATAGACTCGGCGCGTGCCGTAGCGTGCTGACGCCTCGGCATTGTAATCGGCGATCTGGCCTGACACGACGATGCGGCCTTTGGGCTTCATGCTGGCGATGGCGGCGTCGAGCGTGACGCCGCCGACATTATCGAAATACACGTCGACGCCGTCGGGCGCGACCTTGGCGATGCGCTCGGCCATGGAATCGACGGTGTTGGCGCCGGCTCGGTCGATCACCGCGTCGAAGCCCGCCTCTTCGCGCAGCCAGCGCAGCTTCTCGGCGCCGCTGGCGATGCCGATCGCGCGGCAGCCCATGATGCGCGCGACCTGTCCGGCCGTCGCGCCGACGGGCCCCGCGGCCGAGGATATCAGGACCGTCTCATCTGCTTTCGCGAGGCCCACGTCACGCAGGCCGAAATACCCGGTGAGGCCGGGAATGCTGAGGATGCCGGCCCAGGCGCTGATCGAGGGCGTGTCGGCGGGAATGCGGCGCATGCCGCGGCCACTGATCTGCACATGCTCGGCCCAACCGAACGGGCCGCTCAGCAGCTCGCTCACCTTGAACGCAGGATTGCGCGACTCGATTACGCGACCAACCGCCGGGCCTTCCATGGTCTCGCCCAGCTCCATGCCGCGCGCGTAGCTCGCGCCACCACCGCCCAGCCGGTTGCGGCTGCCGGGATTGGCCGTCGCGTAGAGCACCTGCACCAGCACGCGGCCCTCGGGCAGCGGCGGCAGCTCGCGCGTCTCCACACGGAAATCCTCGGGCACCGGCGCGCCGTCGGGGCGGCGCGCCAGCACGACGTGACGGCTTTTCACCTACTCGCCGCCGGTGCCGATGACGCCGCCATCGGCGACGATCATCTGCGCGGTGACGAAGGCGCCGGCCTTCGAGGCCAGGAACACGGCGACACCGCCGATGTCGTCGGGATCGCCGATACGCTTGAGCGCCGCCTTGTTCTCGGCCGAGGCGCGGATCGTCGGGTTGTCCCACAGCGCCTTGGCGAAGTCGGTCTTGATCAGGCCCGGCGCGATGGCGTTGACGCGGATGTTGTGCTTGCCCCACTCCGCCGCCAGCGACTTCACCAGCGACAGGTCGGCGGCCTTGGAGATGTTGTAGGCGGCGATATGCAGCGAGGCGGTCAGCGCGCCGATCGACGACACGATGATGAAGGCGCCGTCCTTGCGCTCGGCCATTTCAGGGCAGACCATGTTGGCCAGCCACAGATTGCTGAGCACGTTGTTCTGCATGATCTTGGCGAACACCTCGTCCTTCAGCCCGGTGAGCGGCCCGAAATACGGGTTGCTGGCGGCGTTGCAGACCATGATGTCGATGCGGCCATAGATCTTGCGCGCCTGCGCCACGAGATTCTCGAGCTGCGCCTTGTCGGAGATGCTGGCGGCGACCGCCGCGGCCTCGCCGCCCTTCGCCTTGATGCCGGCGACGACTTCCTCGCAGGCCGGCAGCTTGCGGCTCGACACGATGACCTTGGCGCCCTGCTCGGCCATGCGCTCGCAGATCGAGCGGCCGATGCCGCGGCTGCCGCCGGTCACCACCGCGACCTTGCCCGTGAGATCGAACATCGACATCTGCGCTTCTCCCGTTTCCGTCCTGCCGCAGCCTAGCCGCTGGCGATTCGCCGGAACAGGGCAATGAGTTCGATGTGTGTCGACCAGAGAAACTGATCGATAGGCAGCAGTCGTTCCAGGCGGCAGCCACCGTCGATCAGCACGCGCGCATCGGCGGCGAAGCTCCACGGGTCGCACGAGGCATACACGACGGTCGAAATTCGACTTTGCGCTAGCTCTCGCGCCTGCGCCATGGCACCCGCTGCCGGCGGATCGAGGATCGCGAGGTCGAAGGCGTCAAGTTCGTCGGTCGAAAGCGGCTCGCGCTTCAGGTCGCGCGTCACGGCCTGCGCCACGCCCGCCAAGATCGCCTTACGCAGTGCGGCGTTGACGGCGTCGACTCCGGAAGCATTACCTTCGACGATCGTCAGTCGGGCCTCGGGCAATAGTGGCAACGAGAGCGTACCGAGACCGCCATAGAGGTCGACGATGCGCTTGGCACCGCCCGACCAGGCCTTCACCGCGGCGCGCAATGTGGCCTCGCCGGCGAAGCTCGCTTGCAGGAAGGCGCCCGGCGATGGTTCGACCTCGACGGCGCCGAAGCGCAGCTTCGGCGGCCGGCGCGTCAGCACGATCTCCGGTTTGGCCCGCGAACCCCAGGACACGCGCGCGACGTCAGTCGTCTCGGCGAAGGTCGCGATGGCCTCGCGGCGGGGTAGATCGAGCGCCAAACGCACCGCCGGCGCCAGCAACAGATCGGCGCCGGTGTCGGTCCAGTTGATCACCGCTTCGGCCTCGCCGTTGACCGGCAGGACCGCCTCGACCAGTCGGCGTAACGGCGCGGTCATGGCGACGATGGCCGGCAGCAGCACCGGGCATTCGCCGAGATCGACGAGGTCGTGCGATCGGCGTTGGGCGTAGCCGACGATCGCGCCCTCGCGCGTATGGCGCAGCGTCAGGTCGGCGCGGCGACGCCCGCCCGGCGGCGTGCGCGCCATCGGCATGAGGGTCGCCGGCGCGACACTCGCCGCGTCCAACACCTCGCGCAGCCGGTCGAGCTTCCAACGCGCATAGAGATCGTCGGGATAGTGCTGCAGCGCGCAGCCGCCGCAGACACCGAAATGCCGGCAGGCCGGTTCGCGGGTCCGGGGCGGCGGCTCGACGGCGGCTAGGCCGCGACGCCGAGCCATGAGGCCGCTGGACGGATGTCACCGACGCGTGCACCGACCACGCTGAGGATCGGCGGGTTGATCACGTCGGCGTAGCGCTTGGCGTCGAGCAGGCCGAGATGGCGCAGGATGCTGGCCATCGCCGCTTCAGCGGCGCGGCCGGTACCGTCCCAGATCTTCAGGGCTACGCCGAAGCCCAAGGTCGGCAACATCCCGCAATAGACGCCTTCGGCGCCTGTCTTGATCTGCGCCACACCCGGCAGCGCCCCATTGATGCGCGTGCAGAAGCGGCCGGTGCCGGCCATGAAGAACGGCTCGGCGTTCATCGCCGCGCGGATGCGCACGATGGCCGCCACCCGCGACTGCTTCAGCCGCGACGGGTCGGCCATCACCGCCATCGCCGTCGCCATGGCGCGCAAGGGCACGCCCATCGTGGGAATACCGCAACCGTCGCTGCCAGACGGCGCGCGCGATGGATCGAAGCGACCGAGTTCGCCATAAATCGAGGCGATGCGCTTCTGCACCGGATGGCCCGCGCCGATGTATCCCTTGGTCGGCTCGCCGAGATGAACCGCCGTGGTGAGGAAGCCGGTGTGCTTGCCGGAGCAGTTGTTGAAGGCTGGCGTGAGCGGGGCGCCCTCCTTCACGAACCGCTCGAAGATCGGCAGGCGTGTCGGAGCGTGCGTACCGCATTCGAGATCCGCTTCGGACAGCCCGATCTTCGTCAACCAGTCGCGTACGGCCGCCACGTGCTGCGGCTCGCCGTTGTGCGAGGCGCATGCCAGCGCGAGATGGACATCGCTGAGCCCGAAGCGGTCGGCCGCGCCGCTCTCGACCAGCGGGATGGCCTGGATCGGCTTGATCGCCGAGCGAGCCATCACAGGAGCGTCGGTGTCGCCCCAGGATTCCACGACCTTGCCGTCGGGACGCATGATGGCGGCGGCGCCGAGGTGGCGGCTCTCCACCATGGCGCCCCGCGTCACCTCGATGACGACGGGCTTCTCGTTCGACATCAACGCTACTCGTCGGTCAGTGCCAGGTCGCCGGCAGGTTGGTCAGCCCGCGCAGGGTGAAGCTGCGGCGCCACGCCGGATTGGTCAACTCGGCGATCTTCAGGTTGGGCAGACGCCGCGCCAGGCCGGCGAAGGCCTCGTGCGCCTCGATCCGGGCGAGCTGCGCGCCCAGGCAATGATGGATGCCGCCGCCAAAGGACAGCGGGCGGATGTTCTGGCGCTTGACGTCGAGCTTGTCGGGATCGGCGTAGGTCGCCGGATCGCGGTTGGCAGCCCCGAGGAAGCAGACCACAGACGCGCCCTTGTCGAGCTTCACGCCACCCACCTCGACCGGCTCCAGCGCGACGCGGCCGGTCATCTGCACCGATGAGTCGAAGCGCAGCAGCTCGTCCATGGCATTGGGGATCAGCGAAGGATCGGCCTTCAGCGCTTCCCATTGCTCGGGGTTGCGCTGCAGCGCCAGCAAGCCGTTGCCGATCAGATTGGCCGTGGTCTCGTGGCCGGCGGCGAAGAGCAGGCCGACATTGGCGCGCAGTTCCTCGGTCGTCAGCCGATCGCCCGCCTCCTCCGCCTGGACGAGCTGGGTCGTCAGATCGTCCTTCGGCTCGCGGCGGCGACGCTCGAACAGCGAGTCGAAATAGGCGCCGACCACTTTGCCGTTCTCGTTGACCGCATCCATTTCCTCGCGGCTGAGCGGCACGGGATCGATCAGCCGGCCATTGACCTTGTACTGATCGAAGAACTGGCCGCGATCCTCCTCGGGGATGCCCAGCATGTCGCAGATCACGATCACCGGCAGGCGGTGGGCGAAGTCCTGGATCACGTCCATCGCGCCCTTCGCGGCGACGCGGTCGATGAGCTGATCGACGACAGAGGCGATACGCGGACGCATCTCCTCGACGCGCCGCGCGGTGAAGGCCTTGGTCACCAGGCCGCGCAAGCGGGTGTGATCGGGCGGATCGAGCACCAGCATGGTGCGTGCCAGGCTGGCCACCGCGGGCTCGTTAAGCGCGTTCTCGCCGTAGCGGCGCTTCATGTTCTCGGCGTAGTTCTTGCCGAAACGCTTGTCGCGCAGCACCAGGGCGACGTCCTCGTAGCGGGTCATCACCCACTGGCCGAGCGGCGACAGCCAGACCGGCGCGGCGGCGCGGAGTTGGTGATAGATGGGGTACGGATCGGCGATAAAGGCCGGGTCCAGCGGATTGAAGACGGGCACCTGTGGCGCCAGCGAGTCGGGCATGAGGGATTCCCAATGTTGATGGTGCCACCATAGCGTAACGCGACACGCCGCACTACCCGCCGCGCGCGGGCTGTCTTACGGTCGCTATCGCAAGAACCTCACCCTGAGGAGCGCCCAACGGGCGCGTCTCGAAGGGTGGGCAACGCACTGTGCGGTTGCCCATGCTTCGAGACGGCTGCTGCGCAGCCTCCTCAGCATGAGGTGGGTTAGGAAGAGCATTGAGGACGACATGTACCTAACGCAGGGATTGCGCCGCGCCGCACGGATCAAGCCGAACGGCCCGTCAACCGTGTTCCGGGACCGCCGCCGCACGTGGCGCGAGACGGCCGAGCGCGTGGCGCGGGTCGCCGGCGGCATGCGCGGCCTGGGCGTGGCAAAGGGCGAACGCATCGCGATCCTGGCGCTCAACAGCGATCGCTATTTCGAGCTGATGTACGCGATCCCGTGGCTCGGCGCGGCGATGGTGCCGCTGAACACCAGGCTGGCGACGCCGGAGATCGAGTACATCCTGGAAGACTCCGGCTCGACCACGCTGTTCGTCGACGGCGCGATGAAGCATCACGCCGAGGCGCTGGCCGGCAAGCTGCCGGCGCTCAAGCACCTGGTCTATCTCGATGACGATATCGTGCCGCCGGGCATGACCGCCTACGAGGCGTTGGCCAAGACGGCGCCCGTCGGCGATGTCGGTGCCGGCGGCGAGACGCTGGCCGGGCTGTTCTACACCGGCGGCACCACCGGCCGATCCAAGGGCGTGATGCTGAGCCACAACAACCTGGTGTGGAACGCGATGAACGCCATCGCCGGTATCGGCTTCGATGGCGACACGACCTACATCCACTCCGGCCCGATGTTCCATCTCGCCGACGGCGCCTCGAGCTTCGGCGTCACCGTGGTCGCAGGCATCCACGCCTTCGTGCCCCGTTTCGATCCGCTCGACTGCCTGCAGACCATCGAGCGCGAGAAGGTCACGCACGCGCAGTACGTGCCGACCATGATCAACATGATCTGCAACCACCCCCGCATGGCCGAGTTCGATATCTCGACCCTGAAGCTGATCCTCTACGGCGCCTCGCCGATGCCCGAAGGCGTGCTGCGCAAAGCGTTGGAGGTGATGCCGAATTGCCGCTTCATGCACGCCTACGGCATGACCGAGGCGGCGCCGATCCTCACCTTGCTGCCGACGCGCTACACCACGCTCGACGGCCCCTATGCCGGCCGCATCAAGTCTTGCGGCCTGCCCGCGCATACCGCCGAGCTGAAGATCGTCGGTCCCGACCGCAAGGAAGTGCCGCGTGGCACGTCGGGCGAGATCGCCGCCAAGGGGCCGATGATCATGCAGGGCTACTGGAATAAGCCGCAGGAGACGGCGGCCGTGCTGGAGGACGGCTGGTACTATTCCGGCGACGCCGGCTACATGGACGACGAGGGTTTCGTCTTCATCGTCGACCGGCTGAAGGACATGATCATCAGCGGCGGCGAGAACGTCTATTCGGCCGAGGTCGAAAACGCGATCTCATTGTTGCCGGGCGTCGCCGAGGTCGCGGTGATCGGCATCCCCGACGCGCGCTGGGGCGAGACCATCCACGCTATCATCGTGCCGCGCGCCGGCGCCAACCTCACATCGGAGGCGGTGATCGAGCACTGCCGCACGCAGATCGCCGGCTACAAGATCCCGCGCAGCGTCGCCTTCCGCGACCAGCCGTTGCCGCTGTCGGGCGCCGGCAAGGTGCTGAAGCGCGACTTGCGCGAGCCGTTCTGGAAGGGCTTCGAGAAGCGCGTGAACTGACAGCGCGGCTGTCATCCTGAGCGACGCGAAGGATCTCTAGATTCCTCGCTGCGCTCGGAATGACAGAGGAATCCCTAGGCCCGTTTACGGCCCATGTACACGCAGCCCAACCCGGCGATCACGGCCACCACGCCAGCGATCGCCGGAATCGGGATCACACGCTCCTGCTGGGCATCAATCTTGAGCGGCCCGGCATCGACCACCCGGCGTGTTTCCGTGAATGAGATATAGGGGACCACAAGCGCTAGGATGCCGGCGACGATCAGCACGGCGCCAAGGATGGCGATAGGGCGCATGTTGCTCCTGCAGGAATAGCCTTCTGGCGATGAAACGCCCTGCGCGGCGAGAAGTTCCCTCCGCATTCCGCCAATCGCGAGGACACAGGGCTTACCGCCATACCTCCTCGGCCAGCTCGACGAGCATGCGCAGCTTGGCCCATTGCTCGTCCTCGGCCAGCGTGTTGCCCTCCTCGGTGCTGGCGAAGCCGCATTGCGGGCTGAGACAGATCTGCTCGAGCGCGACGTGCTTGCTGGCCTCGTCGAGGCGGCGCTTGATCTCGTCCCTCGACTCCAGCGCCCCGCTCTTGCTGGTGACCAGACCGAGTACGACCTGCTTGCCCGGCGGCAGGAAGCGCAACGGTTCGAAGCCACCGGCACGCTCGCTGTCGTATTCCATGAAATAGGCGTCGACACCGATCTGGTTGAACAGCACGTCGGCGACGCGCTCGTAGCCGCCTTTGGCCATCCAGGTTGAGCGGAAATTGCCGCGGCACAGATGCATGGTGACGATCATGTCGGCCGGCCGCCCCGCCACCGCCGTGTCGATCAGCTTGGCGTAGACGCCCAGCAGCTTCTCCGGATCGTCGCCCCGGTCGCGCAGATAGCCGCGCTGCTCCTCGTCGCAGAGATAGGCGATGTAGACCTCGTCCATCTGCAGGTAGCGGCAGCCGGCATCGGCGAACCCCCGCACCGCGGCGCGATAGGCCTGCGCCAGGTCGGCGAAGAACATCTCCATATCGGGGTAGAGATCCATGTCGATCATCGGCCGGCCGCCGCGATAGTGCAGCGCGCTCGGGGCCGGGATGGTCATCTTCGCCGTCGCCGATGTGATCGAGCGCAGATAGCGGTAGTGATCGAGCATCGGATGATCGGAGAAGCCGAGCTTGCCGGTGACCTTGATGCCCTTGGGCTTGAGCGCCGCGCCCTTGAACTGTACGGCGGTCTCGACATCGGTCCATTCGACGCCGTCGAGGCCGGCGAGGAAGTCATAGTGCCAGAAGGCGCGGCGGTACTCGCCATCGGTCACCGATTTCAGGCCGACCGATTCCTGCTTGGCCACGATCTTCTGGATCTCGACATCCTCGACCGAGCGCAGGGTCTCGTCGTCGATCTCGCCGCGCTCGCGCTGCGCCCGCGCCTCCTTCAAGGGCGCGCTGCGTAGCAGGGAACCGACATGATCGGCGCGAAACGGCGGGATCGGGCGCTGCATTGGGGTTCTCTCTGCGCGAGGCGATTACACTTCTCCTACCTTCCCCCGCCCCGCGGGGGAAGGTGCCCGAAGGGCGGATGGGGGGTGCCGGCATCGCGGCCAGTCGCGACGACGTGAGTCGACGCGCCAGCCACCCCCATCCGGCGCTTCGCGCCACCTTCCCCCGCCAGCGGGGGAAGGTAAAATCGTGGCATGAGCGCCATCCCCTATTTTGACTGGATCGTCCACCACGCTGGCCGTCGCCCCGCGACCCTGGCGATCCATGATCTGCACACTGGCCGACGGCTGAGCTACGCGCAGCTCGACGAGCGCGCGCGCCGGCTGGCCGCGCACTTGCAGGCCAACGGCATCGGTCGCGGCGATCGTGTGGCCCTGCTGTCGCCGAACTGCCCGGAGTACTTCGAGCTGCAATTCGCCGCCGGCAAGATCGGCGCGATCATGCTGCCGCTGAACTGGCGACTGACCGTCGCGGAGCTCGACTACATCCTCAGGGATGCCGGCCCGAAGATACTGGTGCACGACACCGCCTTCGCGGCGCAGGCGCGCGAGCTGAAGGGGCTCGCCGGCATCGCGCACCTGCTGGAGATCGACATCGATCGCGCCGACAGCGCCTATGAGCGCGCCCTGATGGCCGCGTCGCCCACGCCGCGCACTGCCGCGCTGACCCACGACGACTATGCCATGGTCATGTACACGTCAGGCACGACCGGGCACCCCAAGGGCGCGATCATCACCCACGGGATGAACTTCTGGAACTGCGTGAACCTCGGAATCCCGGCACTGATCTCGCCGCGCACGGTGCAGCTTATCGTGCTGCCGCTGTTCCATACCGGCGGGCTGAACTGCTACGCCAACCCTGTCCTGCATGCCGGCGGCACGATCCTGATCATGCGCGCTTTCGATCCCGGCCAGGCGCTCGACCATATCGCCAACCCCGATCTGGGCATCACCCACTTCTTCGCCGTGCCGGCACCCTACCAGTTCATGATGCAGCATCCGAAGTTTCAGGGCTGCGACCTGTCACGGCTGCAGATCGCCGGCGTCGGCGGCGCCCCTTGCGCGCTTCCCATCCTCGAAGGCTGGGCGGCGCGCGGCGTGCCCCTGGTACAGGGCTGGGGCATGACCGAGACCAGCCCGGCCGGCACCATGCTCGACGCCGCCGATGCGCTGCGCAAGCTCGGCTCGGCTGGCAAGGCGCTGATGCACACGGCGGTACGGATCGTCGACGATGGCGGCCGCGACGTGCCACGTGGCGCGATCGGTGAGTTGTGGACCAAGGGCCCCCACATCACGCCAGGCTACTGGAACAACCCGGAGGCCACCGCGAAAGCCTTCACCGACGGCTGGCTGCATACCGGCGACGCGGCGCGCGAGGACGAGGACGGTTTCATCTTCATCGTCGATCGCTGGAAGGACATGTACATCTCGGGCGGCGAGAACGTGTATCCGGCCGAGGTCGAGAACGTGCTGTTCCAGCTGCCGCAGGTGGCGGACGCCGCGGTGATCGGCGTGCCCAGCGAGCGCTGGGGCGAGGTCGGCAAGGCGGTGCTGGTGCTGAAACCCGATCAGGCCTTGACGGAGGACGATGTCATCCGCCATTGCCTGCCGCGGCTGGCGAAGTTCAAGGTGCCGCAGTCGGTCGAGTTCGTCGAGGCGCTGCCGCGCAACGCCACCGGCAAGGTGTTGAAGCGCGAGCTGCGTACGATGTATGTCGGCGCCGCAACCCCGGCGATCACCTGATCGGCCAATAGGAGAAGAACAACATGGCTATCCGCAAGATCAAGAGCAGCGCCGAGAAGATCAAGGCGCTCGACGAGCGCATCGCCGCCGCCAAGGCCGACGCCTCCCCGGCCAAGCAGCGCCAGGCCAAGAAGATCGCCCGCTCCCGCGCCGTGCTCGCCCACAAGACCGCCAAGGCCAAGCCGAAGGCGGCCAAGAAGTAACCGGGAGCGCCGCCGCTCCGACAGAGCTCACGCCGCTCGATGCTGCGTGCCGGCGCCTGGTGTGATGAACACCAGCTTGCCGGGCTCGCGCGCCAGCCCGCGATGCCATAGCCCCTTGGGCACGACGCAGGTCGTACCGGCGCGCATTTCGATCGTCTCGACCGTGCCGTCGGCCCGCTCGATCTGCAGGCCGAAGGCGCCCGACATCAGGATCAGGATTTCGTCGCCGTTGGGATGCATCTCCCACTGCGGCCAGTCCTTCGTCTGCGCCGTGGCGCCCAGCAGGCGCCCGCCATGCAGCTCCGGCCGGCTGGCCAAGGTCGACCAGAAGGCGTCGCCGCCTTCCATGACCAGGGCCGTACCGTCGTCGCGCAACTGCGCATACGTGCTCATCAGGTCGAACGCGTCCGCCATATCGGTCTCCCTCGCGCGGGACTCACACCGACATGATCATCCGCTGTGTCGAAGGCGAGAAGCCGAAAGATTCGTAGAAGCGGATCGCCTCGGCGTTGAAGCTGTGCGCCACCAGCTCGACATGCGTGGCGCGGCGCTGGCGGGCCCATTCGATGCAGGCCGCCAGCAGGCGTCGGCCGACGCGGCGGCGGCGGTGGCGCTCGCGTACCACCAGCGTGTCGATCTCGACGACCAGCCGCGGCACGGCGCCGGTGAACTCCGATGGCGGGCGGATCAGCAGCACGGCCAGACCGGCCAGGTCGTCCGCCGACGCCGCCACCAGCATGTTCGAGGCTGGGCCGCACAAGATGCGCTCTATATGCGCGGGTGAGCGCGCCGGGCCGTCGAATTCCTGGAACATATCGGGCCGCGCCGCGCGGTGCAGCGCGTCGATCTCGGCGAACAGCGCGTTCATGCCGTCGTAGTCGCGCGGCGATCCGGCGCGAATGGTGATCGGCAACGGCGGCAGCGCCGCCGTGTCGGTATCCTCGATCTTTTCCGCGAGCATGGTGCTCTCCTCCGGTTGCAGGGTCTTGCCGCCGCGGGCCCGGAGGTGAGGTGTTGAAACAACAAAGCCGCCGGATCGCGGCGGCTTTGTCTGGTCGTGACCGAACGCGCCGCCTATGGAAGCGACGTAAAATACCAGCGCGAGGCGATGGAGCGTCCGTTCATGGACGATCCTATACAGGGCCGCGCTATGCTGGTCAACGGACCTCACGGGAAACCACGCATGCGCATCGGCATCGACCTCGGCGGCACCAAGATCGAAGGCATCGTGCTCGGGCCATCGGGCGCGGAGATGGCGCGCGAACGCGTCGATACCCCGCAAGGTCCCTACGAAGACACCATCGAGGCGATCCGTGCGCTCGTCGATCGACTCGAGCAGGCCGTCGGCCGGCGTTGCGGCGTCGGCGTGGCGACACCCGGGGCGATCTCGCCGGCCACAGGGCTGATCAAGAACGCCAACTCGGTGCGGCTCAACGGTCGCCCGCTCGACGCCGATCTCGCCCGCGCGCTCGGTCGGCCGGTGCGGCTGGCCAACGACGCCAATTGCTTCGCCGTGTCGGAAGCCGCCGATGGCGCGGCCGCCGGCGCTCCCGTCGTGTTCGGTGTCATCCTCGGCACCGGCGTCGGCGGCGGTGTGGTGATCGATGGCCGTCCGCTGACCGGCCTGCACGCGATCGCCGGTGAATGGGGGCACAACCCGCTGCCAGTGCCACAGGACGACGAGCGTCCTGGCGCCGCCTGCTACTGTGGGCGGCAGGGCTGCGTCGAGACCTGGCTCAGCGGCCCCGCCCTCTCCCGCCAGTTCCAGGAGCTGACTGGCCGAAGCCTGCGCCCCACCGAAATCGCCCAGGCGGCCGAGGCCGGCGACAAACAGGCGGCGGCGATGATGGAGCGCTATTGCGATCGCCTGGCGCGCGCGCTGGGCAGTGTGATCAATCTGATCGATCCTGATGCCATCGTGCTCGGCGGTGGGCTGTCGCGTATCGCCCTGCTCTACCGCCGCGTTCCCGAGCTATGGGACGCCAGCGTCTTCAGCGAGCCCGGCCATATCCGCACGCGCCTGTTGCCACCCAAGCACGGCGACTCCAGCGGCGTACGCGGCGCCGCGTGGCTGTGGCCTCCTGACGCTGGATGATTCATTGCAGTTCGCTTCGATCCTGCCCTAGGCTCGCCGCGCCTCGATGCCGTTGAAGGATCAAGCGAAATGCCCGCCGAGAGTCTGCCTGCCGATCCCGCCACCCTCGATGCTCTGCGGTGGCGCTGCATCGGCCCGCCGCGCGGCGGCCGCGTCGTCGCCGTGGCCGGCGACTACAGCAATCCCATGACGTTCTATTTCGGCGCCTGCGCCGGGGGTATCTGGAAGACCACCGATGGCGGCGTCTACTGGCGCAACGTCTCCGACGGCTTTTTGTCGAGCTCCTCGGTCGGCGCCATCGCCGTCGCGCGCTCCGACTCCAACGTGATCTACGCCGGCATGGGCGAGACGACGATCCGTCTCGACGTCTCCTATGGCGACGGCGTCTACAAGTCGACCGATGCCGGCCGCACCTGGGCCCATGTCGGCCTGCGCAATTCCAAGCATATCGGCCGCGTCTGCATCCACCCGAAGGATCCCGACCTCGTCTACCTCGCGGTGCTGGGCGACATCTTCGGCCCCAGCGAGGAGCGCGGCGTCTACCGCAGCAAGGATGGTGGCAAGAGCTGGGAGCGCGTGCTGTTCCGCAACGCCGATAGCGGCGCCGTCGACCTGTCGATGGATCCCAATAATCCCCGTATCCTGTTCGCGACGACTTGGGAGACGCGGCGCAATTTCTGGAACATCTCCAGCGGCGGCCCCGGCAGCGGCCTGTTCCGCTCGATGGACGGCGGCGATACCTGGCAGGAGATCTCGCGCAATACCGGCCTGCCCGACGGCATGCTCGGCAAGATCGGCGTCTCCGTGTCGCCGGCCCGCCCCGGACGGGTCTGGGCGCTGATCGAGACCACGGCCGAGAAGACCGGGCTCTATCGCTCCGAAGACTATGGCGCGAGCTGGAAGGTCCTTTCCACGCATCGCGACCTGATGCATCGCCCCTGGTACTACACCCATGTCTTCGCCGACACCGGCCATGCCGACACGGTCTACGTGACCAATCTGCAGATGTGGAAGTCGACCGATGGCGGCACGAGCTTCGGCGAGATCACGACGCCGCATGGCGACAACCACGATCTGTGGATCGACCCGGCCAACCCCAGCCGCATGATCGAAGGCAATGACGGTGGCGCCAACGTCTCGTTCAACGGCGGCGACACCTGGTCGTCGATCTACAATCAGCTGACGGGACAATTCTATCGCATCGACGTCGACAACCAGTATCCCTACCGCGTCTACGGCACGCAGCAGGACAACACCTCGATATCGGCGCCCAGCGCCACCGAATGGGGCGCGATCACCCTGGGCGATTGCATTTATCCCGGCACCGGCGAGAGCGGCTTCATCGCGGTGAAGCCCGATGATCCCAACATCGTCTATTGCGGCGCCGTCGGCTCGAGCCCGGGCGGCGCTGGCGCCCTGCAGCGCTACGACCTGCGCACCCGGCAGATGCAGTTGGTCAATGTCTGGCCAGAGGAATCGACGGGCATCGCACCCAAGGATCTGAAGTATCGCTTCGCCTGGACGTTTCCGATCGTCTTCTCGCCGCATGACACCGGCGTGCTCTATGCCGGCGGCAACTGCGTCTTCCGCACGCGTGACGAAGGCATGAGCTGGGAAGCGATCTCGCCCGACCTCAGCCTCAACGACATCTCGCGCCAGGGCGCGTCAGGCGGGCCGATCACGCGCGAGAGCGCCGGCGCGGAGATCCACGCGACCTGCGCCAGCGTCGTGGAGTCGCCGCATCGCAAGGGCGAGATCTGGGCCTCGACCGACGACGGCCTCGTGCATGTCACGCGCGACGACGGCAAGACCTGGACCAACGTCACGCCCAAGGACATGCCGCCTCTGGCCTATGTCGGCTGCGTCGAGATTTCGCGGCACAACCCCGATACGATCTATCTCGCCGCCACCCGCTACAAGCTGGCGGACTACCGCCCTCACCTGTTCAAGAGCAGCGACGGCGGCAAGAGCTGGACGTCGATCGTCGGCGACTTCCCGTCGGACGAGATCAGCCGCGTCGTTCGGGCCGATCCGGTGCGGCCGGGCCTGCTGTTCGTCGGCACCGAGACCGGCGTGTTCTACAGCCTCGATGATGGCCGGCACTGGTCGCGGCAGCCCGGCGGACTGCCGGTGGTTCCCGTCTACGATCTGAAGATCAAGGGCGCCGACCTCGTGGCCGGCACGCATGGCCGCTCGTTCTGGATCCTCGACGACATCACACCGCTGCGTGAGATGGCCGCCGAGCGACACGCCACACGGCTCTTCACGCCGCGCGATACGGTGCGGCAGAAGCTGACATTCAGCGCATTGGCCGGTCTGCGCACCGGCACCGGCTACCAGCTCTCCTTCGGCATCGGCGGCGCCATCCTGAGCACCGACAAGCCGGATGGCACCAAGGGACGCGAGTACCTCGATGTCGGCGAGAATCCGCCGAACGGTGCCATCATCTACTACTGGCTGGCCGATGCCGGCGACGCGCCGGTCACGCTCACGATCCGCGATGCGGCGGGCGCGACCGTGGCCTCGTTCCGCAGCGACGACCAGGCGCTGACGGCCGCGCGCCGCCCCTCGACGAAGGCGGGGCTCAACCGCTTCATCTGGGACCTCAAGCACAGCGGCCCGACCAAGCTCGACCCGGCGCTCGCGCCGGCGCGCAACAAGCCGCTGGCGATCGAGCCGGATGGCGTAGCCGGCCCCGCCGCCGTACCGGGCGGCTACACCGTCGAGCTTTCCGCCGGCGGCTACAGCGGCACGGCGCCGTTCCGCGTTGTGAAGGATCCCCGCGTCAGCACCAGCGACGAGGCGTTCGCCAAGCAGTACGCCCTGCATCGCAAGCTGGTCGACTGCGCCGGGCGGTTGCACGAGGGCGTCAACCGCGTCCGCCGCATCCGTCGCCAGATCGGCGACTTGACCAGCCGCGCCAGCGGTCTGCCGGACGGCTTCGGGCTCAGCGCCAAGACGCTGAGCGATGGCTTGTCGGCGATCGAGGGCGTACTGGTCGACGTCAATCGGCAATCGGTGCGCGACGTGCTGCGCAATCCGGCGGGGCTCAACGACACGCTGGCCGACATGATCAACATGGTCATCATCGCCGATGCCGCGCCGACCACGCAGACCGAGGCGGTGTCGAAGGAAACCATGAGCCGCGTCGACGGTGAGCTGGCGAAGCTCGAGTCGCTGATCGTCAACGAGCTGGCGGCGCTCAATGGCACGATCGGCCAGTCGGCGGCTTACGCGATCGGCTGAGGAGGCGGCATGTGGCGTCAGCCATCGGGCTTTTGGCCTCTGTTTGTCACCGATCTGATCGTCCGCGCGGGCTATCAGATGGTCAAGAGCCCGGTGCTGCCGCTGCTGGCGGCATCGCTGGGCGCCAACAAGGTCATGATCGGCCTGATCGTTGGCGCCTCGACGCTCACCGGCACGGTGTTCAAGCCGTTCGTCGGCGCGCTATCGGATCGCTGGGGGCGCAAGATCTGGTTCTTCACGGCGCTGCTGCTGTTCGCCGCCTTCCCGTTCCTCTACCGCTTTGTCGAAACGCCCGATCAGCTGATGGTACTGCGCATCATCCACGGCTCGGCGACGGCGATCTTCGGCCCCGTGACCCTGGCGATTGTTGCGGAGTTCGGCCACCACAACCGGGCGACACGGCTGGGCATCTACGAGATGGCGCGCGGCGCCGGCCATCTGATCGCGCCCGCCGCGGCCGGCTTTCTGCTTGCGTTCACTGACCCGTCGACGGTCTTCACGGTGGTCGGCTTGCTGAGCTGCGCGGCGATGGTGCCGGCGGTGTTCGTGCCCTTCGACTCCAGTCGTGCGCAAGCGGTGCGGCGAGCGGGCGTGTTGCGCCAGCTTGCCGATGGCTTTCGCCACGCCGCCGGACGCGCCGAGATCTGGGGTGTCGGCGCGCTGGAGTTCGCGGTCTATGGCGCGCTGTACTCTCTCAAAGCGTTCCTGCCGATCTTCGCGCTCCAGGCCGGCTATGGCGTGTGGGCCGCCGGCCTGTTCTTCACCCTGCAGGAAAGCGCGCACCTGCTGGTGCGGCCCTTCGGCGGGCGTACGGCCGATCGTCACGGCGCCGCGCCGACCATCGCCATCGGCATGGTCGCGATCGGCACCGCGCTGATCCTGCTGCCCTACGCGCCCACCGCCACCACGCTGCTGATCCTCGCGGTGCTCGTCGGAATCGGCCAAGGGCTCACCTTCCCCGCCACGGTATCGGTGATCAGCAACACCATCTCGGCCGATCACATCGGCCTGGGGATGGGCGTCTATGGCGCCTTACGCAACCTCGGCAAGGTAGCCGGACCGGTTGCCATCGGCGCGCTGCTGGAGTTCCTGCCGGCCAAGGCGGTGTTCCCCGGCCTCGGCGCCACGGCGCTGGTGATCTGCGTCGCGCTGGCCGTCGGCTACGTCCAGCGGCGGCGTGTGCGGTTGGGGTCCTGAGCGGACCTCAGCGCTTTGGCCCTCAGCACTTTGGCCCTCAGCACTTGGGCATCGCCACCTTCTCGATGCGCTCGATGACGTATTCGAAGCGCAACGAACCCGCCGTTTGCACGCCCAGGATCTCGACGCCATTCTCGAGCATCGCCGCGCCCCAGGTGTGCGACGGCTCCATCGCGTCCTGCTCCTTGCTGTCGAAGAACGACATGTGCATGTAGAACGGCTCCATGCCGGCGACGAGGTCGCCGTCGCCGGGCGGTGGCGGCAACTCGCGCGCCCGTCGCGGCGCGACGCCGAGAATACCGGTCATGCGATAGGGCGGCTCGGCCTTCTCACCGATGAACACCCGGTAGTCGAAGCCGTCGCGCCCCGCCTTGCGATCGGCGATGCCCTTGGCCAGCGCCGCCATCGGAAACAGCGTCTCGGCCGGCAGAGCGACCGTGCGCGTCGCGGGCGACGTGAACTTCGCCTCGCCTGTGCCATCCTCCTTCAACTCGGCGCTACCGCGGATCACCGGCTGCGTCGTGCCATCGTGCTTGCTGCGCGTCTCGAAGCGATAGCGCTTGCCGTCGAGCGACTCCGAGCCGCTCCAAGTCTGCTCGAGGCGGATATCCTGGCCGCCACCCGAGGCGGTCAGATCCATGTGCTGGCGCCACTCCAACCCATCGCAGGTGCGCGTCAGCTCGTACGCCATGGTACCCGAGGCGTTGAGCGGCAGCGCGCCGGCGGCGGCGGGCGCCGGGCGGATCTTGTACAGCGCGCGGTGCGGCACGAGGTCCTGGATCTGTGCCGTCGCGGGCAGCGACAGCGCGCAGGCCACGGCGAGCGCGCCGAAGAAGCGGCCGATCAGCATCGTGGCCGCGGCAGCGTTTCGATGCGCTGCAGTCGCGCGTTGATAGCGAGGTCGCCGTAGTCCAGGACCATCGAGCGCGCGATACCGTTGGCTTGCAGATCCATCGCCACCTCGTACTCGGGTTGCCCTTCCTGATCATTGGCGGCGTAGAACGCCAACCGCACCGACCAGGCCTGCTGGTTGCGCAACAATGACAGATCGCCACGCGGCGTCGGCGACAGCTGCCGACGCGGCGATGGGCCGATCACCGCGTTGACCTTGAACGCGCCGTCCAGCCGCGCGCCATCGAACAGGCTGTAGGACTTCACCGTCTCGCCGGCGCGCGCATCGTCGATCAGCCGCGAGAGGTGATGCACCGGGAAGATCGTGCCCTGCGGCAGCGGGAACTCGCGCTCTTCCGGTTGGGTGAAGCGCGCCTTGCCGGTGCCATCGGGCGACAGGACGGCGATGCCGCGCAACTCGTCCTCGAGCTCGCCATTCTGGGCGTTGCGCACGCTGAACTGCAGGTTCGTGCCATCCTTGCTCTCGAGGCTGGCGAAGGTCGAGTCGGTCGTGAACTCGTCGCTGTCGGTGCGCAGGAAGGTGAGCTGGATGCGTTGCTTGGTTTCCCAGGATTCGCAGGCGTCGACCGTTTCGAGGATCATGGTGCCGCGCACGTCCACGACACCGCTGGAGCGCTTGGCGGTGCTCAGACGCATTTCGTACGTCGCCCGGTGGGCTACGAGGTCAGCCGCCGCCGCGCCACCGACGATAACGACGGTAGCGGCGCCGGCGATCAGGCTACCGCCGAGCGTCCGACAAATTGTGGTAAGAAACGACACTCCGAACGCCGGATGTTGGGGGCTGCGCCGAGGAGGCAGCCTATAGACCACCATCGCCAAAAGTCGAGTCGCAACACGCCGCAGGGGAGAGACCAGGCATCATGATCCACAGGAAACCACGCATATTGGCGACCCGACTGTTTCCGCCCGCCGTCGAGGCGCGGCTCACCGGCGGTTTCGATGCCATCTTGAACCCCGATGACCAGGTACGGGACGGCCCCGCCGTCGTCAGATTGGCCCAGGGGTGCGACGGCGTCATGTGCGCCGCTGGCGATCCCTTCAGCGCCGCGACCATCGATTCCCTGCCGGCCTCGGTGAAGATCATCGCCACATTCTCCGTCGGCTACGAGCATGTCGATGTCACGGCGGCCGCTCGTCGTGGCATCGTTGTGACCAACACCCCTGACGTGCTCACCGACGCCACCGCCGATATCGCGCTCCTCTGCATGCTGGGCGCCGCGCGCCGGGCGCAGGAGGCCGAGGCCATGCTGCGCGAGCGCCGCTGGGTCGGCTGGGCGCCGACCCAGTTCATGGGCACGCATCTGGGGGCCAAGAGGCTGGGCATCTTCGGCATGGGCCGCATCGGCCAAGCGACCGCCGATCGCGCCCGCGCCTTTGGCATGGAGATCCACTACAGCAACCGCTCGCGCCTGCCGACAGCGCAGGAAAAGGGCGCGACCTTCCACGCTGACGCCGAGGCGATGCTGCCGTTCTGCCAGTTCCTGTCGATCAACGCACCGATGACGCCGCGGACGCGCAAATGGCTCGACGCCAGGCGAATCGCGCTGCTGCCCGACGGTGCGATCGTGGTGAATACGGCGCGCGGCGGCATTGTCGACGACGAGGCGCTGATCGACGCGCTCAAGAGCGGCAAGCTGGCAGCGGCCGGCCTCGACGTCTTCGACGGCGAGCCACGGATCCATGAAGGGTACTACAGCGCGCCCAACACCTTCCTGCTGCCGCATCTTGGTTCAGGCACGATCGAGACGCGCAACGCCATGGGCTTCAAAGCCCTGGATAATCTCGAGGCGATGCTGTTGCGCGGCGAACGGCCGCCCAACCAGGTGGGCGCCTAGCGCCGAGGCTTCAGACGAGAACCCGCCGCCGCGACTCCAGCCCCCTCAGGTGTCGGCGCGACGGCGGGTTGACCGGCCGAGCCGAAGCGTGCCTCGCCAGGCACTGCCGCGGCGGCGGTCATCGGCGTGGGCGGCGCGTCGAAGACCGGCGCCTTGTGCGTCGCCAGGGTCTGTCGGGCATCATCGCCAATCAACAAGTCGCCGCCATCGCGGCCGGAACGAACGACCTCCAAGCCGCTCTCGCCATTGGTGCGGAAGGGGGCTTTGGGGTCGACGTTGTATGGGTCGGGCGCCCCCTCGGGCCGGTCCTTGCACAGCGGGCCGCCCTTGACGATCGCCCGGAAGGCCCCGCAGTCGCGCTGGGTATTCATCGACACGAGGTGATCCGTGCTCGACTTGCCGGTGCCGATGAGCAGGCCGCCATCGGCCGCATAACTGCCAACCGCCACGGCGACCGGCAGGGCACAGCCAGGCAGAAGACCGGATATGCCGATCAGGAGGGTCGCTGAAAGAGGGAGTTTCATTATTGGTTTAAGACTCTACTCTATTAATTTGAAATATATTCCTTAATCTCAAAATTCTCAACTGAAATATCAGGGTGCTGTCCTGACGAAGCGCCGATAGCACTCCAGCAGATGACCCCCCGCCTGCTTGCTGCCTTCGAGCGAAACCCGATAGCTGTCGCCGCTCGGGAAGGCGATGCGCAGCCAACCGCCCGAGCGCATCTGCTCCAACAGGCGACGCGCCTCGGCATCAAAGCGGGCGTCAATGAACACGGTATCGGACGCGGTGGGCGAGCGCCGGGCCATCACCTCCCAGGCGCCGCGCCGGTCGACCTGCAGCTGGATGGCTGCGCTGGCACCGGCGGGAATGCGCCACTGGGAATTCTGCAGGACCAGACGCTGCACGTCGCCGGGCGAGATGGCGTAGGCCACACCCGAGCCCTCGCCGATATTGCTCATCAGGCATTGCGCCGGGCCGCTGAAGCCGGAGCCGATGGCCTTGACGGTCCAGCGCCCGACTTTCGGCGCTTCCCAGATCGTATGGGGCGCCGCCCCCTGCCCCAGCGCCGGTAGGCTTCCGAGCACGGCGATGAGACCCGCCATGACCGGAAGCCCGCGCATGTCAGTCGGCTTTCTTCGGCGGCAGGACCACGCGCAGGCTGAGCTCGCGCAGGCGTTCGGCCGGCACCTCGGCCGGCGCCTCCATCATCAGGTCCATCGCCTGCTGGTTCATCGGGAAGGCGATGACCTCGCGCAGGTTCGGCTCGTCGGCCAGCAGCATGACGATGCGATCGACGCCCGGCGCCGAGCCGCCATGCGGCGGCGCGCCATACTTGAAGGCGTTGAGCATGCCGCCGAAGCGCTGCTCGACCTCCTCGCTGCTGTACCCCGCGATGCCAAAGGCCTTGTACATGATCTCCGGCCGATGGTTGCGGATCGCCCCGGAGGACAGCTCGACGCCGTTGCAGACGATATCGTACTGGTAGGCCTTGATGGTCAGCGGATCCTGCGACTCCAGCGCCTCGAGCCCGCCCTGCGGCATCGAGAACGGGTTGTGGCTGAAGTCGATCTTCTTGGCCTTCTCGTCATACTCGAACATCGGGAAATCGACGATCCAGCAGAAGCGGAACGCGCCCTTCTCGACGATGTCCATGTCGGTGCCGATCCGGGTGCGGGCCTGGCCGGCGAACTTCCACGCCGCCTCCGGCTTGTCGGCGACGAAGAACACCGCGTCACCGTCGACCGCGCCGGTCAGCGCCTTGAGCCTGGCCAACCGCGGCTCGTCGACGAATTTGGCGATCGGCCCCTTCCCCGCGCCGCCTTCGAGCACGATGTAGCCCAGGCCGGGCTTGCCCTCGCCCTGCGCCCAGGAATTCAGCTTGTCGAAGAAGCTGCGCGGCTGGCCGCCGGCGCCCGGCGCGCGGATCGCGCGCACCACGCCGCCGGCGGCGACGATCGAGGCGAAGACCTTGAAGGTCGAGCCGGCGAAGACCTCGCCGATGTCGCTGATCACCAGCGGGTTGCGCAGATCGGGCTTGTCGGAGCCGTACTTCAGCAGCGCTTCATCATAGGGGATGCGCGGAAACGCCCCCGACGTGACCGTCCACGGCTTGTCCTTCGAATAGCCCGCGAACTCCTCGAACACGCCGCGCAGCACCGGCTCGATGGCGGCGAACACGTCCTCCTGGGTGACGTAGCTCATCTCGAAATCGAGCTGGTAGAACTCGCCCGGCGCGCGGTCGGCGCGCGCGTCCTCGTCGCGGAAGCAGGGCGCGATCTGGAAGTAGCGGTCGAAGCCCGACACCATCAGCAGCTGCTTGAACATCTGCGGCGCCTGCGGCAGGGCGTAGAACTTGCCGGGATGGATGCGGCTGGGCACCAGGTACGACCGCGCGCCCTCGGGGCTGTCGGCGGTCAGGATCGGCGTCTGGAACTCGGTGAAGCCCTGCTCGATCATGCGCCGGCGCAGCGACGCGATGACCTGGCTGCGCAGCATGATGTTGCGATGCAGCTTGTCCTTGCGCAGGTCGAGGAAGCGGTACTTCAGCCGCAGATCCTCGGGCGTCGTGTCGTTCTCGGCGTAGACCGGGATCGGCAGGCCCTCGGCCATCGACTGGATGACCATCTCGGCGGCGCGCACCTCGACGGCGCCGGTGGGCAGGCGCGAATTGACCGTCGAGGCCTCGCGCGCCACGACAGGGCCGGTAACGGTGATCACGCTTTCGGTGCGCACCGCCTCGGCATTGGCGAAGGCCTGGGCCGCCGAGGTATCGAACACCACCTGGGTGACGCCGTAATGGTCGCGCAGATCGATGAACAGCAGCCCGCCATGGTCGCGCTTGCGCTGCACCCAGCCGGACAGGCGAACGGTCTGGCCGACATGCTCCGGGCGGAGCTGCCCGCAGGTATGGGAGCGGTAGGCGTGCATGGGGCGGATTCCTGAAAAACGCGTCCGGCGGCGCGGGAAAAGGCACGGTTTGGCGGCCAAAGTCAACCGAATGGCCGAACTGCGGCCTTCGGCGCTTGGCCCTGGCCGGGCCATCGGTCTATACAGCCAGCCGACCATGCAAATGATAACGACAACGGCCGAACTGGCCGCGTTCTGTGAGCGTCTGTCGACAGCGGAATTCGTCACCGTCGACACGGAGTTCATGCGGGAGCGTACCTACTGGCCCCAGCTCTGCCTGGTGCAGATCGGCGGGCCGGAAGAAGCCGCGGCGATCGATTCGATGGCCGAGGGCATCGACCTCTCGCCGCTGTTCACCCTGTTCGACAATCCCACCGTGCTGAAGGTCTTCCACGCCGCGCGGCAGGACCTCGAGATCTTCCTCAAGCTGATGGGCCATCTGCCCCAGCCGCTGTTCGACACCCAGGTCGCCGCCATGGTCTGCGGCTTCGGCGAGCAGGTCGCCTACGACACGCTGGCCGCGCGCATGGCCAAGGCCAAGATCGACAAGTCCAGCCGCTTCACCGACTGGAGCCGCCGGCCGCTGTCGGAGAAGCAGTTGCACTACGCGCTGGCCGACGTGACGCATCTGCGGGTCGTCTACGAGAAGCTGCACGATCGGCTGGTACGCACCGGCCGCGAGGCATGGATCGCCGAGGAAATGGCGATCCTGCGCGATCCGTCGATCTATGTCGTCGAACCGGAGGATGCCTGGCGGCGGCTGAAGCCGCGCAACCCGAGCCCTCGGCAGATCGCCATTCTGCGCGAGCTGGCGGCGTGGCGCGAGCGCGAGGCGCAGCGGGTCAACGTTCCACGCCAGCGCATCCTGCGCGACGAGCAGGTGCTGGAGATCGCCGCCCACGCGCCGGCCAATATCGCCGATCTCGGCACGACACGCGGCCTGGGCAAGGGCTTCGTCGAGGGCAAGCAGGGCCAGGCGGTGCTCGGCGCCGTCGCGCGCGCGCTGGCCATCCCCGACAGCGAATTGCCGAGCCGCGAGCGCGGGCCGGAGCCGCTCCAGGTGCCGGGCGCCGTGGTCGATTTGCTGCGGGTCCTGCTGCGACTGCGCTGCGACGCCACCGGGGTCGCCTACCGCCTGGTCGCGGCGAGCGACGAGCTCGATCGCCTCGCCGCCGGCAAACGCGACGTGCCCTGCCTGCAGGGCTGGCGGGCGGAGATTTTCGGCAACGATGCGCTGCGGCTGATCGCCGGCGAGCTGGCGCTGGTGCTGAAAAACGACCAGATCCGCGTCATCGACGTGGTCGAGGCCCAGCCGGCCTGACTTCCCTCTGTCATTCCGAGCGCAGCGAGGAATCTTGAAGATGTCTCGCTACGCTCGACATGACGGGCGGGTCGTTCAGACGATCCGGACCTCGTGCTTGAGGTCGAAGGCCGAAGCGACGGCGGCCAAACGGCGCTCGGTGACATCGCCGAGCTGATTGCGCAGCGCCGCCGGCACCAGCAGCTCGAGCTGCTTCTCGGTCCGCCGCAATCCGACCCGTGGCAGCAGGCCCGGCGCGCCCCCCGAAAGGTTGTAGGACAGCCGCAGCGCTGTCCCGAGCCTGCGCGCGAAGCTTTGCGCGGCCGCGTCCGCCAGCGCGGTCGCTGTCTCGGTCCACGGCACGCGCGGGATGCTGTCGTAGCGCCACGCCATCGCCAGCGCGAGGGTTGCGCGTTCGCGGTGGTCCATGCCCGGCGCCGGCATGTGCAGCACGCGCGAGTGCGCCTGCTCGGCGCGGTAGTCGGGATGATCGTCCCAGGCGATATCGCTGATGTGGCACGCCGCCAGTCGCAGCATGCGCTCGCCCGCCGTCTCGCCGGCGAAGATCGGCGTCAGCCAGTCGAAGACCTCGACCGGCGAGAGGTCGAAGCGGCGCCAGGCGACGCCCTCGTCTTCGGCGAAGGCAAGCAGCGGATGGCGCGCCTTCTCGGAGTCCGGCAACTGGGTGAAGTAGAAGCCCTCGCGCAGGCCGAAGGCCGAGAACACCACGCGGCGCGGCCGCAGCACCGCCAGCACCCGCTCGAACGCCACGCAGGCCAGCGGCAACGACTCGGTGCGCCGGCGCGACACGCCGGCCATCTTCTCAAGCGATTTCGGGCTCTGCGCCGCGATGAAGCGGGCCCAGTCGCGCGCCTCGTCGCCGGGCACGGTGTAGTGATGAATGATGTGCAGCGGGTACTTCTTGTACTCCATGTGCAGGCGCGCGAAGGCACGCCAGGCGCCGCCCACGGGATAGAAGGTGCGGCCGGCATATCGCGACAGCCAGTCGACGCCGGCGATCGCCGTCTCGACCGCCTGGCGCGGCTCGCGCTTGGCCGTCAATAATCGCAGCGGGCCGATCGGCAAGGTCACCCACGGCCCCAACCCGGACTCCGACAACGCCACCAGCTCCAGGCTGCCGCCGCCGAGATCGCCCATCACGCCGTCGACGCCGGGCATACCGCACATCACGCCCAGGCCCGAGAGCTTGGCCTCCTCCTCGCCGCTGATCAGCTGCGGCGTCTTGCCAGCGATACGCCCGATTCGGTCGATGAACTGCGCGCCGTCGGCGGCGTCGCGTACCGCCGCGGTGGCCAGCAGGTCGAGCCGCGCCACCTTCATGTTGCGCGCGAGGTTGGCGAAGCGCTCGATATTGCCGACCGCCATCTCGACGCCCGGCGGGTAGAGATGGCCGGTGATGTCGAGCTCGCGCGCCAGCCCGCACAGCACTTTCTCGTTGAACACCGGCAGTGGCGAGCGCGTGGCGCGCTCGTACACCACGAGGCGGATCGAGTTCGATCCGATATCGATGATGGCGACGCGGCCGCTGCTCTGCATGCGCGCCCCGTGTAGCCGAAGCGCGCCTGTAATGCAGCCGAAAAACTACGCCCCAACCTCACCCTGGGGAGCGCTCAACGGGCGCGTCTCGAAGGGTGGGCAATCCGCACAGCGTGTGTTGCCCATGCTTCGAGACGGCCGCTTGCGCGGCCTCCTCAGCATGAGGTGGGGGTCTTCACGCCGCGACCTTCGGCGCCGGCCCGATATAGCGCGACAGCGGCCGCACCAGGCGTCCGTGGCGTTCCTGCTCCATGACATGCGCCGACCAGCCGACTGAGCGGCCGACGGCGAAGAGCGGCGTGAACGCCTCGCGCGGGATGCCGACCGCCTCGAGCATCAGGGCGGTGTAGAACTCGACATTGGTGTCGAGCCGGCGGCCGGGCTTCAGCCGGCGGAGCGCGGCGATCACCGCGCGCTCGACGGCGGCGGCGAAGGCCAGGCGGCCGGCATGCGAGCCGAGGTCGCGCACGACGTTCTTCAGCACATCGGCGCGCGGGTCACGCACCTTGTAGACGCGGTGGCCGAAGCCCATCAGGCGGTCGCCGGCGAGGATCGCCTCCTCCACCCAGGGCACGATGCGCGCGTCCGTGCCGATCTCGTCGAGCATGTCGAGCACCGGCCCCGGCGCGCCGCCATGCAGCGGTCCCTTGAGCGCGCAGAGCCCGGCGATCAGCGACGAGATCATGCCGGCCTGGGTCGAGGCGACAACGCGCGCGGCGAAGGTCGAGGCGTTGAAGCCGTGATCGGCGATGGTGGTGAGGTAGGTGTCGAGCGCCCGCACGTGGCTCGCCGAGGCCGGCTGCCCGCGCAGGCACCGCAGGAGGTCGGCCGCCGTGCCCAGCGATGGATCGGGGGCGATCGGCGCCTTGCCCTCGGCCCGCCGCAGCAGCGCCGGCAGGAAGACCGGCAACGCACCGCAGGCGCGGATGTGAGCCGGGAGAGTCGCCTTGTCCGGCAGCATGCCCAGCCCGGCGCGCAGCGCCTCGATCGGCGTCAGGCCCTGGGTCACCTGCAGCAAGCCGGGCACCAGGGCGAAGGCCGCGACCCGAGCCTGTCCGAGCAGGCCGAGCACTGTGTCGCGGTCATAGCCGTTGTCGTCGAGACCATCCCAGAGCAGCGCCGCGATGCCCTCGAAGCCGATGCGGCCGGCGATCTCCTCCAGGAAATGGCCGCGCAGGATCAGGGTTCCGGCTTCGCCATCGACGTGGCTGAGCACCGTCGCACCAGCGACCACGCCGTCGAGGCCATTGTTTTCGTCGATGAGCGCTTGCATGGATCCCTCCTTCGCAGCTGCGAAGAGGATTCGGCCTGATGATCAATCTTGTCAATTTGGATAATATTGATCAATATACAGACATGATTGATCAACAATTGATTACCGCCCTTGAGGCATCCGAGCGGCTGGGCGTCAGCCGCGAGACGCTCTACGCCTATGTCAGCCGCGGCATGATCCGCTCCGACCCCGAGCCGGGTCCGGGACGCCGCCGGCGCTACAACGCCGAGGACGTCCAGGCCCTGCTCGATCGCAAGGCGCGCGGGCGCGGCGCCGAGGCGGTGGCCTCGCAGGCGATGAACTTCGGCGCGCCGGTGCTCGAGTCCGGCCTGACACTGATCGACGACGACCGCCTGCTCTATCGCGGCAAGGACGCCTGCGCGCTGGCCGCCGAGGCCAGCCTGGAGGACGTGGCGCGCCTGCTCTGGAACATCGACTCCGACCCCTTCGCCGACGCCGCTCTGCCGGAGATCGACGAGTCGCTGCGTCGCGGCTGGATCGCCAGCGCCCGCCTGGCGCCGATGGACCGCTGCCTCGCCATGCTGCCGCTGGCCGCGGCGCAGGACACGCGCGCCTGGAGTCGCGACTCCAAGGCGCTGGCCGTGACCGGCACGCGCGTCGCGCGCCTGCTCGCAGCGATCGTCGCCGCGCGACCGCCCGCCGCCGCGCCGCTGCATCGCCAGATCGCCACGGCCTGGAAGCTCGACGAGCACGGCGCCGACCTCGTGCGCGCCGCTTTGGTGCTGTCGGCCGACCACGAGCTCAACGCCTCGACCTTCGCCGTGCGCATCGCCGCCTCGACCGGCGCCACGCCCTGGGGCGCGACGGTGGCCGGGCTGGCCGTGCTGCAGGGCCCCTATCACGGCGGCATGACGCGCCGCGTCGCCTCGATGATGGAGGCGCTACGCGGCGCGACGGATCTCGATCGCGCCGTCGCCGAGCGCATCGAAAGCGGCGCGCGCATCCCCGGCTTCGGGCATCGGCTCTATCCCGACGGCGACGTGCGCGCGCAATTCCTGCTGGAGCGGCTGAGCCATCGCCTGGGCGATCGCGAGGAGGTGCGCTATGCGCGCCGGCTGATTACCTCTGTGACGAAGGTGACCGGCCTGAAGCCGACGATCGACGTCGCCACGGTGGCGATCGAGCGCGCCTGCGGCATGCCCAAAGGCGCGGCGCTGGGCCTATTCCTGCTCGGCCGCTCGATCGGCTGGATCGCGCATTTCATCGAGCAGACCGAGAGCGGCACGCTGATCCGCCCGCGCGCGCGTTACGTCGGACCGGAAGCGCCGGCTTTCGCTTGAACGTCGCTACGCCACCAGCGCATCTAGCAGCGTGCGCGACAGCCATTTCTCGTATCGGTCGGGGCTCCAGCCGCCCTCGTGCACCAGCATGCGATAGATATCCCGGCTGGTGAACATCCAGAGGATTCGACGAGCCTCTTCGAGTTCCAGGCCCTTCTTGTTCCGCGACTGCGCGAAGAGCAGCCGCAGGCGCGCCTCCTGCATCTCGTACCGGATGGTCTCGAACTCCCGCTCCAGCTTCCTCAATGCGGGAGAGAAGCTGGACGATCCGCGCAGCAACCCCAGATCGGCGCTTTCGCTCTCATAGATCGCCCGCGCGACGGGCCCCGTCAGCTCGATCAGGCGGACCGGGTCGGTGACGCCTTCGAGGAGCGCCTGCGCGGACCGGTACCTCGAGCCGAAGAGCGACGCCCGCATCAGCTCGCGCAGGATGCCTTCCTTGGACTTGTAGAGAGTGTAGACGGTCGAGGCCGCGACCCCGGCCCTTTCGCCGATCTGCGCGATCGTGACCTTGTCGATGCCGCGGCGGGCGAATAGCGATCGCGCCGCTCGCAGGATGGCCGCCCTGGTCGCTTCCGCGCCTTCCGCACGGATGGCCGACGCGTAACGGCGTTTCCGCGTGCTTGACTTTTTCATTGTAGTTTACTATCTCCAATTTAACTCCCGGACCACCTCGTTTTGACGCAGGCCCCGCCCCATGACGTTCCAGGCGTACATAGACAATATCAAAGCCAAGACCGGCCTCTCGCCCGCGGCGTTCAAGAAACGCGCGGAGGCCAAGGGCTTTGTGAAGAACGGAAAGCTCAATCCGGAGGTCAAGGCAACCCAGATCACCAACTGGCTCAAGCAGGAGTTCGGCCTGGGGCACGGCCATGCCATGGCCATATACGCGACGTTCAAGGGCCGCGACTCATGACCCGGGTGCATCGTTCGGCGCCGGCGGCTGTGATCGCCATCCTCGCGACGGCGGTGTCCGCGGTGTCGCTCGTCTTGCTCCATCTCCTCAGTCCGGAGTTCGCGCCATCCTGGCGGATGGTCAGTGAATACGCCAACGGGCGCCATCCATGGCTCCTGACGATCGTCTTTCTGGGATGGGCGGTCGGGTCCTTCGCGCTGCTCGCGGCATTGCGGCCATTGTCGGCCAGCAAGCTCGGCAGAGCGGGACTGATATTCCTGTTCCTCGCCGGCGTCGGACAGGTGATGGGCGCGATGTTCGACATCAATCACGCGCTGCACGGACCCGCCGCGATGATCGGGATACCGGGTCTCTGCGTTGCCGCTGTTCTTCTGACCATGGCCCTTGCACGCCGAACCGGCGCGACCGCGCCTCCGACCTGGTCGGCGCATCTGCCGTGGATCAGCTTCGTCCTGATGCTCGGCGCCTTCGCGCTGTTCGTGTCGTCGCTCAAGTCGGCCGGCGTGGACGTGTCTAACCAGACCAGCCCGCTGACGGAGCTGCCGCAAGGCGTGTCCGGCTATGTCGGATGGGCCAACCGCCTTCTATTCGGCGCGTCGTTTCTCTGGGTCGTGCTCGCGTCACGCGCGATTCTGAAGCGCGACGCCGCGCCGTCGATCACGAGCTGAGGTTTGACGCGGCCGCCTTCGCCTGACGCTTGCCCTCGCGGCCGGGGATCAGCTTGGGGATCGCGCCCGGCTGGCGCAGCGCGCTGCCGCGGCCCGAGAGCGACGGGTTGGTCATGAACCAGGTGTGGGCGCTGAACGCGTCGGGCCCGGCCTTGCGCCTGACGTAGACGCCCTCGCCATCGAGATCCCAGGACTGCGCCTCGTCCTTCAAGGTGGCGACCATGATCTGGTCGAGGATCTGGCGATGCACCGTGGGGTTCTCGATCGGCACCAGCAGCTCGACGCGGCGGTCGAGATTGCGCGGCATCCAGTCGGCCGAGGAGATGAAGACCTTCGCCTCGGGCGACGGCAGCGGATGGCCGTTGGCGAAGCAGACGATGCGGGAGTGCTCGAGGAAGCGGCCGATGACGCTCTTGACCCGGATGTTCTCGCTCAGGCCCCTCACGCCCGGCCGCAGGCAGCAGATGCCGCGCACGACCAACTCGATCGGCACGCCGGCCGTCGACGCCTCGTAGAGCTTGTCGATGATGCGCGCGTCCACCAGCGAGTTCATCTTCGCCCAGATGCCTGAAGGCTTGCCCGCGGCCGCGTTGGCGATCTCGCGATCGATATTGGCCACCAGGGTGGCGCGCAGGGTCGCCGGCGCGACCGACAGCCTCTCCATCGCGTCGGGCTGGGCGTAGCCGGTCATGTAGTTGAACACCCGCGCCGCGTCGCGGCCCATCGCCGGATCGCAGGTGAAGAACGAGGTGTCGGTATAGATGCGCGCGGTGATCGGATGGTAGTTGCCGGTGCCGAAATGCACGTAGGTGCGGATCGATCCGCTCTCGCGCCGCACCACCATCGAGACCTTGGCGTGCGTCTTCAGATCGAGGAAGCCGTAGACCACCTGCACGCCGGCGCGCTCCATGTCGAGCGCCCAGCGGATATTCGCTTCCTCGTCAAAACGCGCCTTGAGCTCGACCAGCGCCGTCACCGTCTTGCCCGCCTCGGCCGCCTCGATCAGCGCCTTGACGATCGGCGAGTCCTTGCTGGTGCGGTACAGCGTCTGCTTGATCGCCACCACGGCCGGATCGCGCGCCGCCTGGCGCAGGAACTGCACCACGACGTCGAAGCTCTCGTAGGGATGATGGACGACGATGTCCTTGGCGCGGATCGCCGCGAAGCAGTCGCCGCCGTAGTCGCGGATGCGTTCGGGAAAGCGCGGTTCGTAGGGCGGGAATTTCAGGTCGGGCCGGTCATTGACGATCAACGCGCTGACGTCGCCGATATTGAGGATGCGATCGAGGTCGAAGATGTCGACGTCGCCGGCGACCAGCTCGAGCTGGTCGAACAGGAAGGCGCGCAGTTCCTCGTTCATGTCGGTATCCAGCGCGACCGACACCAGGTCGCCGCGACGGCGGCGCTTGAGCGCGGTCTGGAACACCTGGACGAGGTCTTCGGCCTCCTCGGCGATCTCCACGTCGCTGTCGCGGATGACGCGGAAATGGCCGCGCGCCTCGACGGCGTAGCCCGGAAACAGGCGGTCGAGGAACAGGTCGATCAGGGTTTCCAGCGGCAGGAAGCGCACGGCGGCACCGGGCAGGCGCACGAACCGATCGATCTGCGGCGGCAACGGCAGGAGCGCCATCATGGTGCGGTTGCCCGAGACCCTGCGCAGCTTCAGGATCTCCGAGAAGCCGAGATTCTGCAGGAACGGGAACGGGTGCGACGGGTCGATCGCCAGCGGCGTGAGCACCGGGAAGACCTGGCCGATGAAATACTGGTCGAGCCAGGCGCGCTCGGCCTCGGTGAGCTCACCCTGATCGAGCACGGCGATGTCGTGCCGGCGCAACTCGTCGCGCAGCTGCGACCACACCGTCTGTTGCGTCTTCATCAGCCTGCTGGCCGCCTCGCGGATCGCCGCGAGTTGCTCGGCCGGGGTCAGGCCGTCGTCGCTGAGCTGGCTGGCGCGGGTCGGCAGCATGTCGCGCAGGCCCGCGACGCGCACCATGTAGAACTCGTCGAGATTGTTGGCGCTGATCGACAGGAACCGCACGCGCTCGAGCACGGGATGGTTGGGATTGCTCGCCTCCTCCAGCACGCGGGTGTTGAAGGCGAGCCAGGAAAGCTCGCGGTTGATCAGCCGGCTGTGCCCCATTCGCGCGTCAGAGGGCCGCGCGTCGGTCGCGCCTGCGGTGGTGGACGGCGACGGCTGCACGCTGGCGTTCATGGTCCAAACGGGCGTCTACCCGTCCTCCCTGTATCTGGCGAGGGTAACCAGAATCACCCACCGTCGCCCATGAAATTCTGATTACACGTTCTTAACGTATTGAAAATACAACCGAATACGGCGAGTGTGTGGCATGGATCGCGACATCGTCCTCTATCGCCACGCCAAAGCCGGCATCAGCAAAGCCGGCGGCTCCGACCATGACCGGCCGCTGACGGGGCGAGGCCGACGGGCCGCCGTGGCGATCGCGGCCGCGCTTGTCGCGCGGGGCGCGCCGCCCGACCTGATCCTGTGCTCGACCGCGCTGCGCACGCGCGAGACGCTCGAGCCCCTGCTCGCGCGCCTCAAACCCGCGCCGCCGGTATCCATCGAGCCTGGCCTGTATCTCGCCAGCGCGCCGTCGCTTCTCGCGCGCCTGCGGCAACTGCCCGGAGACGTCGAGCGGGTGATTCTGATCGGGCACAATGACGGCATGGCCGAACTCGCCCGCCAGCTGGCGACCGATGGCGATCCGGCCGCGCTGGTGGCGATGAGCAGCAAGTACCCGACCGGCGCCGCGGCCTGCCTGCGCGCGACTCTCGACGACTGGTCCGATCTTGGGCGTAGCGGCGTATATCTGCAGGCGTTCCTGCGGCCGCGCGATCTCATGACCGGTGCCATCAACCCATGAAGACCTTCCGCTCCATCGTCATCACCGGCGCATCCTCGGGCATCGGCGAGGCGCTGGCCCTCGACTACGCCACATCAGGCACCCGCCTGGCGCTGGGCGGTCGCGACACGCCGCGGCTGGAAGCGGTCGCCGCCGCCTGCCGCGCGCGCGGCGCCGAGGTCGATGCGCGCACGATCGATATCGCCGACCGCGAGGCCATGGCCCAGTGGCTGGGCGCGCAGGACGCGGCGCGCCCGGTCGATCTGGTGATCGCCAATGCCGGCATCTCGATCGAGAAGGGCAAGGGCCAGGGCATCGACGAGGAGCGCACGCGGCGCACCTTCGCGGTCAATGTCGAGGGCACCTTCAACACGGTGTTCCCGTTGCTCGAGGCGATGCGCGCGCGCCGCACCGGCCAGATCGGCCTCGTCGCTTCGCTCGCCGGCTTCATCGGCCTGCCGCGCGCCGCGGCCTACAACGGCAGCAAGGCGGCGGTACGCGTCTGGGGCGAGTCGATCCGCCACCAGCTGCTTGCCGACAATGTCGGGGTCAGCGTGATCTGCCCGGGCTTCGTCGAAAGCCGCATCACCGTGGGCAACGATTTCCCCATGCCCTTCATGATGACCGCCGCCCGCGCCTCGGCGATCATCCGCAACGGCCTCGCCAACGACCGCGCCCGCATCGCGTTTCCCCTGGGCACGAAAGCCGCCATCTGGTTCGGCGCCACCCTTCCCGGCAACGCCACCGATCGCTTGTTACGAAGGTTCTCGCGCTAACCTCTTACCTTCCCCCGGAGGGGGAAGGTGCCCGAAGGGCGGATGGGGGATGTCGAAGACGGACTCGGTGTGGCCACTACTGTCCGATCGCTGAGTAAACCATTTCCACTACAGATTCAGGCCGCGCGAGCATGTCGTTGTTCCAGACACGCAGCACGCGAAAGCCTCGCTCCTGGAGAAATGCAGTCCGCCTCGCGTCGTAGCCAGCGGCGTCAACGTGCTGGCTGCCGTCAACCTCGATGATCAGCTTGATCTTGAAGCATGCAAAGTCAGCGATGTAGGGACCGATCGGTACCTGGCGGCGGAAACGCACACCGGCAACCTGATCAAACCGCAGGTAGCGCCAAAGCGCGCGTTCCGCCTCGGTCATGCCGCGCCGAAGGGTACGTGCGGATATGGATGCGGTGCGCGTTGCTTCCGGTCGCATTGACGGAGCTTGGCGCGGATCTATGGCGAGAAGATGTCTCTGGTTGTTCTACCGGTAGGCGTCCGTCTTCGACATCCCCCATCCGCCCTTCGGGCACCTTCCCCCTCCGGAGGAAGGTAAGACCAAGTCAGACAGGCCATCTGCGATAGCCCCGCTGTCCGAGGGAAGGTAAAGAGGAATGAATCAAACGCCGCCGAACACCACACTGGCGTTGGTGCCGCCGAAGCCGAAGGAGTTCGACAGCGCGTAGCGGACCTTGCGTTGCTTGGCGACCTTGGGCACGAGGTCGATGTCGCAGCCGTCGGACGGGTCGTCGAGGTTGAGCGTCGGCGGCACGACCTGGTCGGTGATCGACTTGATGGCGAAGATCGCCTCGATCGCGCCGGCGGCGCCCAGCAGGTGGCCGGTGGCCGACTTGGTCGAGGACATCGACATCTTGTAGGCGTCGGCGCCGAACAGACGCTTGACCGCACCGAGCTCGATCTCGTCGCCCAGCGGCGTGCTGGTGCCGTGCGCGTTGACGTAGTCGATCTTGTCGGTCGAGAGGCCGGCGCGCTTCAGCGCCGCGCGCATCGAGCGGAAGCCGCCATCGCCATCCTCGGCCGGCGCCGTGATGTGATAGGCGTCGCCCGACAGGCCGTAGCCGACGATCTCGGCATAGATCTTCGCGCCGCGCTTCCTGGCGTGCTCGTATTCCTCGAGCACGACGGCGCCGGCGCCCTCGCCCATGACGAAGCCGTCGCGGCCCTTGTCCCACGGCCGCGAGGCGCGCTCGGGCGTGTCGTTGTAGGCGGTCGACAGCGCCTTGCAGGCGTTGAAGCCGGCGATGCCGATGCGGCACACCGTGGCTTCGGCGCCGCCGGCGACCATGACGTCGGCGTCGTCGAACGCGATCAGCCGCGCGGCGTCGCCGATGGCGTGCGCGCCGGTCGAGCACGCGGTGACGACGGCGTGATTGGGCCCCTTGAAGCCGAACTTGATCGAGACCTGGCCCGAAACGAGGTTGATCAGCGCCGAGGGGATGAAGAACGGGCTCAGCCGTCGCGGGCCGCGCTCCTTCAGGGTTATCGAGGCCTCGCAGATCGTCTGCAGGCCGCCGATGCCCGAGCCGATCATGACGCCGGTGCGTTCCTTCTCCTCGTCGCTCGGCGAGGCCCAGCCCGCGTCAGCGACGGCCTGCGCCGCCGCGGCGACGCCGTAGATGATGAACGGGTCGACCTTCCGCTGGTCCTTGGGCAGCATGTAGAGGTCGGCGTTGAAATGGCCGTTGGCCTTGTCGCCGCGCGGCACGCCGCCGGCGATCTTGGTCGGCAGGTCCGACACGTCGAAATCCTGGACCGAGCGGATGCCGGACTTCGATTCCAGCAATCCGCGCCACGTCGTGTCGACGCCGTCGCCCAGCGGCGTCACCATACCCATGCCCGTCACGACCACGCGTCGCATCGGCTCTCCTCAGTCCCTCGATAGATCCAGCCAGACGCGCGAACGCCGGCCATCGGCGATGGCCGGCGCTCGCGCTAATCCGATCAGGAGTTGGCCTCGATGAACTTGATGGCGTCGCCGACGGTCTGGATCTTCTCCGCCGCGTCGTCGGGGATCTCCACGCCGAACTCTTCCTCGAAGGCCATGACCAGCTCGACGGTATCGAGGCTGTCGGCGCCCAGATCGTCGATGAACTTCGCCTCCGGCTTCACCTGGCCGTCCTCGACACCGAGATGCTCGATGACGATCTTCTTCACGCGGTCGGCGACGTCGCTCATTGGTCTTCCCTCACTCAGGATCTCTCGTCGCCGTTGGCTTCGGCGCCGTTCACAAGATGCGACCGCCGACGGCGGGTCGGCGGCGATAACGGCGCTTGGTAACACGTTTCCCCGGGCAAGGCCAGCGGCCGAGAGCGGAGCGAAATCAAGGAGATGCGGTGATTCCCACTGCCTGCCGGATCCCTTCCCTCGGAGCGGCGGCGCGATCGCAAGTGGCTGCGTACCATACTTACCTTCCCCCGCCAGCGGGGGAAGGTATTTGGTCGTCAGCCGAGGCTGGCGACGTACCTGGACACCGCGTCGCGGGCGGTCTGGACGGCGGTCTCGGCGTCGCCGCGGCGCTTGGCTAGCGCCTCGAGCTCGGTTTCCTGGCGATCGAGCGTCGCCAGGTAGCGCCGATGCAGGTCGGTGCCCGAGGGCACGCGGGCGAGGTTGTCGCGGATGCGGGCCTGCTCCTGCACGATGCGCTGACGCTGGCCGTCGATCTCGCCCAGCACCTTCTCGGCGGCGACGACGGCGCCCTGCAGCTGGATCACGCGGGTGAGCGCGTCGCGCGTCTTCTGGTCGAACTCGCGCGCGCGGGCGTAGAAGCCGACCTGCTCGACATCGGCATCGACCAGCCGCAGCTCCTGCGAGACGGTCTGCTCCTGCACGACCTCGAAGGTGTAGGCCTCGCCGCCCTTCAGCTCGAAGGGCACGCGATACTTGCCCTCGATCTGGCCGATATCCGGGTTGACCGGCTTGGTGAGCTTCCAGCCGGCCAGACGCGGCGTCTCGACCAGCAGCTGGCGGCCTTCGCGCGCCGGCGCGCGCACCCGGTAGGTCATGGTGGCGCGCTGCAGGGTCTCGTACTTCAGCACGCCGCCGGCGATGCTGCCGCGCACCAGGGTCTCGCTGCGCGCCTGGTCGCGCTCGACGGCGATCTTCTGATCCAGCGCATAGGACAGCAGGCGGTTCTCGCCCGGCGGCAGCGCGCCCAGGCGGGCGTCGCCGACATAGGTGATGTCGCCCGAACCCGGCGCGCCCTGGCGCTCGTAGATGGTGATCACGCCGGGCGGCAGGCCGCTGCCGCCGTCATTCGCCATGCGCACCGAGGCCAGCGGATGGCGCGCGCTGGTTTCCGGCTGATAAAGCGCCTGGCGCTTGATCGGCACGTCGCCGTTGATGATCGGCACCGACAGCGTGCGCCCGTTGCCCACGGTCACCGGCGTCGGGAAGCGGAACAGCACCTGGGTCAGCGCTTCCTGGGCCGCGACAGCCTCGGCCGGCGCCGCCATGTTGGTCGGCACGGTGCGCTCCGTGTCGCGCGCGCCCGGCGCGCCCATGCCCACCGCGCGGCCGTCGGCGCGGGTCTGGGCCGGTGGCGCCATCGTCGGCCGCGGCATCGCCGCTGCCGGTGGGGGTGGTGGCGGTGGCGGAAACGCCGCCTGGCCCTGATCGACGTTGGGCAGCAGGCGGCCGACGACCTCGACCGGCACCTCCGGCCGCTCGACGTAGTACGCGCGATAGAGCGCTTGGCGGAACATCACCGGCTGACCCGACACCAGGGTGAGCTCGACGTTCTTCCAGTCCTGGCCGCTGAGATTCTCGACCACCGCCCAGCCCTGCAGCTGCGCCTTGGTCGCGGCGTCGTCGGCCGGAATGGTCAGGCGGTACGACGCCTTCCACAGCGGCGCGCTGACGATATAGGCGACGCGCACCGTGCGCCGGTCCTTGCCCTTCGAGGTCAGCTCGATGGTGCGCGCGTCCTTCGCCCGGTTGTTGGCGACGGCGGTCAGCGCGCGCCGCACCTGCTCCCGTAGCGCGGGATCCGCAAACTGCAGGTTCTCCGCCTCCTCCAGCACGAATTGCTGCAGGCCCTTCTCGGTCATCATGGTGACGCGGTTGCGCGTCTGCAGCGCGCGGCCCTCGGGCGTCATGATCGTCTCGGGCGTCACCGCCACGACCCGGCCGGTCATGGCGCGCTCGCCGCCGACGCTGATCTCAGCACCACGCAGCGCGTTGAGCAGCGCCGCCGGCGAGCCCAGCGCGCCCTGATCGAACGGCAGGTCCTTGAAGGTCTGCGACAGCGGCTCGCGGCCGGCGAGGTTCAGGCCGCCCACCCCGCCCTTGTCGTCATAGACGACCAGGCTCTTGAGCACGTCGTCGACCTGCTCCAGCCCGACCGTGAGCTTCAGCGCGGCGTCGCCCTCGACCGAGGCCTCGTACTCGAAATAGCCGACGCCGCCGGAGGACAGCATCACGCGCTTGAGCGCCAGTTCCTGGGCCAGCGCGGAGGTCGACATCAAAAGGGCGGCTCCCAGGGCCGCCAGTCCAAGCACGCGAGGAACACGGGTCATGGCGGCGGCAATCATAGGATCTCCCCGATAACGACAATGCCTGAAGATGATTGCGCGGCGATATTGGCACCTTTGCGGCGCGGCGGCGATAAAGCCGTGCAACGCTTGACCCTCTTGCAAGGCGCACTTATACCCCGAAGCGCCTGTGCCGGTCCGATGGCAGAGTGGCTATGCAGCGGACTGCAAATCCGCGTATGCCGGTTCGATTCCGGCTCGGACCTCCAGCGCCTCCTCAGGGGAGAATCCGCTTGCAAGCGCCTCTGGCGTCTGCAAGAAACCGCCCCGCGCTGGGTGGACGCGACGACGTCCGCCACTGCCGTGATCCGGAGTAGCTCAGTGGTAGAGCAGGCGGCTGTTAACCGCCGGGTCGGGGGTTCGAATCCCTCCTCCGGAGCCAGGGCGACATCCTCTGACTTGCGCTCAGCCAAGCATTCTGTTCGCTTGGACGTGCTCAATCAGAACAGTCCGCTTCGTACCCGAGGCAGACCAGCGGGAAGTGCTGGGGCTGAAAACCGGAGCGCACCGAAACTGCTTCACGCCCCTTTTCAGCGCTTGTCCGCTGCCCCCTCAGCGCGGGGTACATGCCCCGAATTGCAGGCATGACAAAGGCCGGGATTCCACCGGCCTCGCCTTGCCTACAACTGGTGCTTTAAGCGCCGGGAGAAAACGTGCGCGCACGTTCTGGTAGTGTCAAGATGCCGAGAAGGGGAGCCCTGATGCCAACGCAAGAAGAAACACGGAGAGGTGTGCAAGCGGCCTTAGATCTAGTTCTAAAGGCACCACTTTATGACCCACGACCAGCCGATCCCGCTGCGGGCGAGCAACTCGCAATGGTGACATTCCTTCGGCGCCGCGGCTTTCAGTTCGATTGCCACTGCATTTACTGCAACAAGGAAACGACCTTTAGGAGCACGTCAGACCGCCCCTACCTGAGAGGAGAGGATGAAGATTGGGCGTTCGGTGTTACGGAGTTCGAAGTTACGTTTTCATGCCAACGCATCAGCAGCCACAAGTACACCTATTACTTTCATCGGACAAACTCGACGGTAGTTAAGGTAGGACAGTACCCCTCACTTGAGGATATTTCGTCAGCGGATATTCTGCGGTTCAAATCATTATTGGGCCAGGCCAACTACAGCGAACTGCACAGGGCGGGAGGGCTGGCCGCCCATGGCGTCGGTATCGGCTCGTTCGTCTACCTGCGGCGAATCTTCGAGCGTCTCATCGTTCAGCATCACAGCGCTCTGCCCCAGCCCATCGACGGCTTTGAGCGCATGCGGATGGATGAGAAAATCAAAGCATTGGAACCGATCCTCCCGCCGGCGCTCGTCAAGAACCGGGCAGTCTACGGTATCCTCAGTGTCGGACTACATGAGCTCACAGAGGATGCGTGTCGTAAGCACTTCCCTGTAGTCAGGGCTGCGATCATCCAGATCCTCGAGCAGGATCTACAGGCGCAGCAGCGCGAGCAAGCTGCCAAAGATTTGGAGAAGGCGATTCAAGATGCCGCCCTCGACCTTAGGTCGGCACCGCCAGGTCGCGGCTGAAGTCGTAGTTTGCTAATCGTGCCGATGAGGCCCCGGACCGTTGGCTTGCGGCCGTCTCCAGCCACCACAACTTGATCGCTTCCATCCTGCGATCGATGGATCCGGCGTTTGGTTTCGAGCAATTGCTGGGCTTGCGGACTCCCGACCTGTTCGAGGTGGAACTCGACGCCGGCCGGCCGATCAGCTTCGCGCGACTGGACGCCCTGTAAGGGTGAAGGATGTGAAGGATTCTTCCATATCGGCGTCACGCGCGCGGACGGTCGATATGGAAGAATCCTTCACATCCTTCACCCCTGCCAAGATCAGCCGCCGTAACGGGGATCGTCGGTGTCGTCGGGGCGGGTGAGGCGCACGCTATCGAATCCGGTCTTGCCGGTTCGCGCTTGCCGTCGGGCTTCAAACCCGCGATCGATCATCGTCTGGCTGAAGCGCTTGAGGCTGCCCGCGTTTTCGCCGGCGCGGTCGGCCCAGGTCTTCCATGACGCGAAGAGATCGGCGGTCAGTTCGTAGGCGGTCTCGCGGCGCTGGACGCATTCGCCGAGCCACAGGCCGAAGGCGTCCTCGGACTCGATGTATTGCGCGGTGGCGGCCTGGACGGCGGACGGCACCATGAGGCCGTGCCGCTGCCACTCGACGCAGCCCTCGATCATCCAGGCGAGGATGGCGGGCCATTCGTGCCTGAGCTTGTCGGACAGCGACGGGTCGCGTTCGGCGGGCGGGATGGTGACGCTGAACGGGATCAGGTGCAGGCGCCGGCGGATGGCTTCGTCGACGCTGCGCAGGCTCGGCTTGTGGTTGCCGGCGATCAGCAACTTGAACTGCGGGACGTACTCGAAGAAGTCCTGGCGCATGAAGCGCGCCGCCACCTTGTCGCCGCCGGTCAGCGCCTTCACACGCGACTCGGCCCAGCGGCGCCCCTGCTCGGTCTCGACCGCGCTCACGAGGCGGGCGCCGCGCAGCATGGCGAGCTCGGTCGGGTGGCGCTCGACCGCGCTCTCGGTGAAGGTCTCGATCGGCGCCGAGCGGGCGTAGTCGCCGAGGATGCCTGATATCGTGTTGATGAAGACGCTCTTGCCGTTGGCGCCGGTGCCGTAGGCGAAGGCGAGGATCTGCTCGTCGGTGCGCCCGGTGAGCATGTAGCCGCACAGACGCTTGAGGTAGCCGATCAGCGCGGCGTCGTCGCCGGTGACGCGGCGCAGGAAGGCCGCCCATGTCGGCGCGGTCGATGCGCGGTCGGGCGCGACCGCCGTGATCTTGGTCAGGCAGTCCTGGGGATCGTGCGGGCGCAAGAAGCCGGTCTTCAGATGAACCACGCCCTGGGGCGTGTTGAGCAGCATCGGGTCGACGTCCCATTGCTCGACGGTGGCCGCCAGCCGGCGATCGGATTGCGCCATGCGCTCGACCGCGGCGACGGTCTTGGCCGAGGTGAGCCCGATGGCGACGCGGCTGTCGGTGACCGAGGTGGCGCGCCAGCGGCAGACGCGGCGCGCCTGGTTGAAGGCGAACAGCGTGCCCTCCTGCCGCCAGCGGCCCTCGTCGTAGCGCATCCACGCGCCCCAGCTCGCGACGTAGCGCAGGAGATCGGCGTGGATCGTCGCGAAGTCGAGGGCCAGCGCGTCGTCCGACAGCGCGGGCGCGTCGCTCTCCAGGTCCAGCTCGGCGCGCGAAGCGGCGTCGGCGCTCATCGGGCGCTCGCCTCGATGCGCGCGACGATCGCCTCGAGCCAGGCGCGCTGCTTGGCGCTGAGCGGATAGCGCGCCTGGGCGATGTCCTGGAGGAACTTGCGCTCGCGCGCCTTCAGCGTCGAGGCGCCGACGCGCAGACACCAGGCGGCCTCACCTTGCGGCGACGGCGCCTCGTTGGCCGGCTTGGGCGGTGTCTCGCCGGCGGCCGCGCGTCGGACGATATCCGCCAGGGCGTGCAGGTCGAGGCCGGCGGACCCCAGGGTGCGCAGGATCGCGCCACAGGCGGCGACCTTCTCGCCGTCATGGGGCGAGGCCAGCAGCAGGATCAACTGGCCGAGCCGCTCGACGATCCGCGGCGTCAGGGGGGCGGTGGTAGGCATCCGATCACCATCGATTTGACCCGAGGTGATGTCGCTCAATCGCCCTTGTCCGAGGAAGGGGCGGCGGCGTTACCAAAACCACCCCGCAGCAAACGGTACGTCGAAACCGGCAGGTACAGGTCGAGCTGGTCACCGACCGCCTTGCGCGCCGCCGTCACCTTCTGGCGCAACGCGTCGGGCTTCTTGATCGACTGGAAGCGCCGGGGCAGCTCCCGCCGCGCCACCTCCGGCCTTGTCAGCGTCTTGGTCGGCAGCCTGCCCTTGAAGTGCTCGACCGCGCGCAGCAGCCAGGCCTGCGCGATGCGGTCGGGCCACAGCAGGACGGGCAGCAGACCGGCGCCACTCTGCAGGCCGGCGCGGAACACGTCGGTCATTTCCTGATCCGTCAGCCATTGCTCGCGCTTGCGGCCGCCCCGGCGAAACTCGGGCGCGTACTCGTGCAGCAACATGACCGCCAGGTCGCTCCACGCCGCCAGCCTGCGCTCGGTCGATCCGTCCGGGCCGTGCGCCTCGGCGAACCGATCCGCCAGGTCGAGGCGCGTCAGCACCGCCAGCAAACGGGGATCCGGCTTGCTCACGACGCCCTCGGCATCGCTGTCATCTCCTCAGCTTCGGGTCCTGTTGCAGCCAGCTTGATTCCGCATCGTCGTGTTCGAGATGGAAACGGCGGCGAATACCGTATCAGCCGATCGTGATTTCCCGCCAACCAAGCCGAATGATAGCGTTCGCACGCTTCCATGGATCATTTGGGGAATGGCGGCTCACGTGGGGAGGACGTCATGGTGATCGTATTCGAGAACAAGAAAGGGCAGTACGACTTCGTGATCCAGACCAGCGTAGCCTTTGCGCTGTCCAAGCTGAACTACAGCCAGACCGTGCCCGACAACCAGGTGGTGCCATTTTCGTCCACGCTCAACCTGTCGGCAGTGACCGGGCTGGCGCTGTGTGGGCACGGTAGCCCCGGCGCCATCGAGCGCTGGTCCGCCGAGGAAATCGGCAACGCGCTGGCCCGTCCGACGCTGGGCGTGACCGGCGCGCTGAAGAAGCTGATCGTGACGTCCTGCTATGCCGGCGTCCAGGTGGGGGGCAAGCCCGGCACCTCCACGGTCGAGGTGCTAGCCAGCAAGCTGCGCGGTCGCGGCGTGGGTGGGCTGGAGATCGTCGGCTACAACGGGCCGAGCATTAAGAATGGCGAACTGGGCTTCTTTGCCAAAGTTGTGAACGACCCGACACCGGGCGCCACCACCAATTCCGCTGAGCTGCAAAAGGCCATCAACCTACAGACGACCGCCCAAACAGGCTTCGCGTTTCCGTCGACGGTCAACACCACCACCAACCTCGGCAGCCTGGGCCCGATCGCCGCCACGGCCACCAAGGGCTTCTACACGAAATTCATCGATATGCTCGACAAAGCCAGCCTGACGCTGAAGGGCGACGACGTGGCGCGTGTGTGCGTGGTGATCGACTAAGCCCACGTCGTCGGGCTCCGGCGCCCGCTTGACACCGTCGACCATGGCGCGCGGCTCATGCGCCATCCGCTGGGGGCGTACAAGTGGCCGCGCTTGGCGCAGATCGAGCTAGTGCGGCGCGTCAGCGCCTCGGGCAGGTCGCCGTCGATCTCGAAACTGTTGCCTGTGCTGCGAATCGGAACGGCGCCGCCTTGACTCGCCTCGTGTCAAGTGTATATTTAACTCACCAGTTAATTGACCAAGCGCATCATGCCCGCCGACCAGCTCAGCACCACCTTCGCCGCCCTCGCCGACCCGACGCGCCGGGCCATCCTCGCCCGCCTGGTGAGTGGCGAAGCCTCCGTCACCGAGCTGGCCGAGCCGTTCGACATGAGCCTCCCCGCGGTCTCCAAGCATCTCAAGGTGCTGGAAAGCGCCGGGCTGATCACACGCAGTCGCGAGGCGCAGTGGCGCCCGTGCAAGCTGGAGGCCGCCCCGTTGAAGGACGCCACCGACTGGCTCGACCAGTACCGCCGCTTCTGGGAACAGAGCTTCGATCGCCTCGAGGCGCATCTGCGCGTCCTGCAAGCCAAGGGGAAGAAGCGTGGCCGCCGAAAGTAGGATCCCCGCCCGGCCAGGCGAGCGCGAGCTCGTCCTCACCCGCACCTTCGACGCCCCGCGCTCGATGGTCTACCGCGCCTGGGTCGAGATCGGTCAGGTCCAGGAATGGTGGGGGCCGCAGGGCTTCACCGTGGTCTCGTGCGAGATGGACGTGCGGCCTGGCGGCAAATGGCGCAAGGAGATCAAGTCGCCCGAGGGCCAGGTCTTCCTGCGCTATGGCGTCTATCACGAGGTCGTCGAGCCGGAGCGCCTGGTCTTCAGTTACGTGACCGACGATGTCGGCGGCGCGCGCGATCACGAGACCACCGTGACGGTGCTGTTCGCCGACGCCGGCAAGGGCAAGACGCGTCTCACCTTGTGGCAGACCGGCTTCGACACGGTCGTGTCCGCCGGCTCGCACAAGGACGGCTGGACCAGCACGATGGAGCGCTTTGGCGAATACCTGAAGGCGGTGTGAGCGCGGTAGGTATCCATCGTCAGCGGTGGAACGCGTCGCCCGGCAACTCGCTCGTCGTCCTTGAGCAGTCAATAAACGCAGCCCAATCCAGGAACGCTCAACCATGCTCACCGTCTATGGCGAAGGTCGTGGCTTCCGTGTTGTCTGGCTGCTCGAGGAATTGGGGTTGGCGTATCGGCTACGCCCGGTTGATCTGCTCGCGCCCGACGACGATCGCGAGTTCCTCGCGATAAACCCAGCCGGCTTCATTCCTGCGCTGCAAGACGGCGAGACGATCATGGTCGAATCGATCGCGATTCTCGAATACCTGCTTGCCCGCCACGACTCGGGCTCGCTTGCCGTCGCCCCCGACGATCCCGCCTTCGCCATCTATCTGCAGTTTCTCCACTTGGGAGAGGCCGGGCTCGCTGGGCCGATGAACGCCGTCTTGGTCGGTCGCCAACTGGCGCCCGAGGCCGAGCGGGAAGCCCACGTTACCCGCTGGGCGTTCCAAACCTTCGAGAGCCGGCTGGGGTTGGTCACCCGCCGCCTCGCGGATCGCCCCTATCTCGCCGGCGACAGATTCACGGCTGCCGACATTTCGGTGAGCTACGCCCTGCTGCTCGGCCTGCGAACTGGCAACTACATCCCTGGACCTGTCGAGCGCGACTATCTCGCCCGCACGACGGCCCGCCCCGCCTACGTCCGAGCGATGGAAAGCTGCCAGGCCACCAAGGCCTGGGCGGCGAGATCACCGGGGTTGTAGTGCTCGCCTAGAGCATCGAGCGGCCAATCAGACGCACCCGTCATCCCGATCCGTTCAAACTGATCATCCCGCAAACCATAGCTTTTCATCGCGAAGCCCTCCATCTGAAGGCTCGCTATGAATCACGCTTCAACTGATTGGCGAATCCCCTAATTGAGCGCAGGCCCTAGCCTGTTGCGTTGACTTGCCGATGAGATATGCGCGCACAGCCTCATCCTCCGTCAGGCCGATGGCCCGCCTGAAAGCCGTTGCAGTGGCTTGTTGGTCGGCGCCCAGCTGCTGCAGCAATTGCGCCTTGAGCGCCCAGAACGGCTGATAGTCCCCCGTCACCGCATCGGGCAGCTGCGCCAGTTCATTGAGGCCCGTTTCAGGGCCATGCACCTCGGCCGTGGCTGCAGCCAGCCCCACTAGATTGCCGATCGTGGGTGCTTTCTGCGCCAATAGCCCATGGAGCGTCCACATCGGCAGGCGCATATCCGCGCCCGTCAAGCGCGAATGCACCAGCGCCGACTGGATCGCCGCCTCCAGCTGGAAACGCCCCGGCTGCTTGAGCCCGCCGGCCGTCCGCAGTTTTTCCTCAGCCTCACGCGCCATCGGCAGATTCCAGAGCGCCGTATCCTGGTCGGCCAGCGGCACATAGCGCCCCTCCGCCCGCCGCGCGGCGCTACGGCTTTGGCAAAACAGCATCAGCGCCAGAAGGCCCAGCGCCTCGGTGTCTTCTGGCCGCAGCTCCACCAGAACCCGCGCCAGCCATATCGCTTCTTCGGTCAGCCCCTTGCGCGTCTGGTCGTCGCTACCCGTGCTGTCCCAGCCCTGCCCATAGGCGGCATAGATGGCCTCGAGCACATTGCCCACGCGCTCGCCTAGCTCGTCTTTCCCCGGCACTTCGAAGGCAATCCCGGTGTCCTTGATGCGCGCCTTGGCCCGGCTCAGCCGCCGTCCCATCGTGTCGGGCGAAACAAGGAACGAAGCGGCGATGCGCTCGGCCGTCAGCCCCAGCACGGTTTGCAGCATCAGCGGCGTGCGCGCGGCAGCATCGATTGCCGGGTGGCCGCACACAAACATCAGCTCCAGCCGCTTGTCGGCAATCACGGGTATTTCCTCGGTTTCTGTCGGTGCCAGCACCAGGAGGTTGTTGGTCGTTTGTTCGTGTGTTTTCCGCGCCCGCGCGCCATCACGCAGCCGGTTTCGTGCCGCTACCATCAGCCAGGCATCGGGGTTGGCCGGCACGCCTTGTGTAGGCCAGATGTCTAGCGCCCGGGCAAAGGCCTCGGCCAGGGCGTCTTCGGCCGCGGCCACGTCCCGCCATTGCCGGGCAAGATACGCGAGAAGGCGCCCGTAAGAGGTGCGGGCAGCGTTCTCCGCCGCCCGCCGCCCGTGTTCTTGAAGGCTGCCGCCCACCGCTCAGCCTTAATTGGGCGGAGGCAGCGTGGGGCGCACTTCAGTAGCCCCGTAAGAAGATGAAGGGCTGCGCGCCGCCCAGGACAGCGCCGCATCGAGGTCCGGTACCTCGATTACGACAAAACCGGCCAGTTGTTCCTTGGTAACCGCCACGGGTCCGTCCTGCACCATGCGGTTGCCGCCTTCAAGCCGCACCGTGGTTGCCGTCGCAGGGGGCAGGAGCCCGTCGCCCTTAAGGACGACGCCTGCCTGGTACAGCGCACCAATATAGGCGTTCCAGGCGTCCCAATAGGGTCCGGTACGTTCGGCGCGGTCGCGCAGGGGAGCGACCTTTGCCTCGTTCTCATAAAACATCAACATGTATTGCATTTTGTCGTCCTAGTCCTTGGTTGCAGAGGCGGCTCATCCGGCTCTGCAACACTGACGCGGCTAGAGCTGCTATTCGGACAGAGCCTAAAACTTTCTTCGGCCAATAGAAACGCCACCGGCGAACCAAGCGCTCATGACGACGGACGCGCCTGTCCGGAATCATGTGCGCTTTGCCGGTTCGCTCGCTACTGAAAGCCTCAACCGCAACCCAGGAGAGAGCCATGAAACACAAGCGACTTGGCATGGCTCAAATGAGGACAGGCCCTAGTCCGGCAGCGGGATGAATTCCTTGTTGTCGTTGGGCGGCAGCATGATGCGGCCGGCTTTCCAGTCGGCCTTGGCCTGCTCGATGCGCTCCTTGCGCGACGACACGAAGTTCCACCAGATGTGACGCGGCCCCAGCGCCTCGCCGCCCAGCAGCATCAGGGTCGCGGCGTCGAGCGCGCGGATCACCGGATCGTCGGCGCCGCCGAACACCAGCAGTTGGCCGGCCTCGTAAACGCGGCCATCGACCTCGACGCGGCCCTTGGCGATGTAGGCACCGCGCTCCGCGTGCTCGGCCGGCAGCTTCAGCTCGGCCGACGGCCGCAGCGCGACGTGCAGATAGAAGAGCGGCGAGCGCACCGCGACGGGACTCTTCAGGCCATAGGCCGCGCCGGCGATCAGCCGCATCCACACGCCATCGGCGTCACCCACCGGCAAGTCGCTGGCGCGATAATTGGCGAAAGCCGGCTCGACCTCCTCATCGGCCTCCGGCAGCGCGCACCAGCTCTGGAGCAGCTCGATCGGCCGTGCCTCGCCCGAGGGCGGCAGTTCGAACCGCTCGGAATGCGATATGCCGCGGCCGGCGGTCATCCAGTTGACCTCGCCCGGCAAGATCACCTGCTCGATGCCGAGGCTGTCGCGATGGGTGATCTGGCCGTCGAACAGATAGCTCACCGTGGCCAGGCCGATATGGGGATGCGGCCGCACGTCGGCCTTGCGCCGCCGCTCGCCCGGCAGGTCGAGCGGGCCGGCATGATCGAGGAAGATGAACGGCCCGATCATGCGGCGCTTATGGAACGGCAGGATACGGCGCACGGCCAAGCCGTGGCCCAGATCGTGCGGGCGGTGGTCGATCACCAGGTCGAGCATGGCCTGCGTCCTCCCTTGGTCGGCACGTCGATGTCTGCTACCGCTCGGCACATCGCGCAAGTGCGAAGCAAGCCGGAGTCGAGGGATGAGCGAGGAACGGGTGGTCTCGGTCGAGAAGCGCACCGCCTTCAAGGGCTATTTCGAGATCGGCGAATACCGTTTCCGCCACACGCTGTTCGGCGGCGGCGTCGGCCCGGAGGTCAAGCGCGAGATCTTCGAGCGCGGCCACGCCGCCACCGTGCTGCCCTACGATCCGGTGCGCGACGCCGTGGTGCTGATCCGCCAGTTCCGGCCCGGCGCGCATGTCGCGGGCCGCCACGCCTGGATCTGGGAGATTGTCGCCGGCATCATCGATGACGGCGAGACGACCGAGGATGTCGCGCGGCGCGAGGCGCGCGAGGAGGCCGACCTCGACATCCTCGAGCTGATGCCGATGCACAGCTTCCTGGTCAGCCCCGGCGGCACGTCGGAGACCGTGACGCAGTATCTCGGCCGGGTCGACTCGAGCAAAGCAGGCGGCGTGCACGGCCTCGCCACCGAAGGCGAGGACATCCTCGTCGGCGTCTTCAGCCTCGACGAGGCGCGCGCGATGCTCGAGCGCGGTGAGATCGCCAGCGCCAGCGGGCTGGCCTCGATGCTGTGGCTGCTGCTCCACCGCGAGACAGTGCGCGAGCGCTGGCGATGAGCGGCCGCGTCATCGTCGCCGGCAGCCTCAACATGGATCTGGTCGCCGAGGCGCCGTCGCTGCCGCGCGCCGGCGAGACCGTCATGGGCACGGCCTTCCACACCCTGCCCGGCGGCAAGGGCCTGAACCAGGCGGTGGCGGCGGCGCGCCTCGGTGCCGAGGTCGCGATGATCGGCTGTGTCGGCCGCGATGCCTTCGGCGCGCGGTTGCTCGACGTGATGCGAGCCGACCGCGTCGATGCCTCCGGCGTGCGCCAAACCGACGATGCGCCCACCGGCATCGCCCAGATCGTCGTCAGTGCCGGTGAGAACTGCATTGTCGTCGTGCCCGGCGCCAACATGACCCTGACCGATGCCGACGTGTCGTCGACCAGGATCGATGGCGGCGATGTCGTCGTCGCCCAGCTCGAAACGCCGATCGCGGTCACCGAGCGACTCTTCGCGCGCGCCCGAGACGCCACGACCATCCTCAACGCCGCGCCGGCGGCCGTAGTCCCCGACAGCCTGCTGGCGCTGACCGATCTGCTGGTGGTCAACGAGACCGAGCTCGCGACCCTGTCGGGCGCGACGCTGCGCGACGACAGCGCCCTGGCCGATATCGTGGCGGCGGCGCGCGCGCTGCGGCGTCCGGCCATGACGGTGATCGTCACGCTCGGCCGACGCGGTGCGGTCATGCTGGCTGGCGACGCGCCGCCGCACGCCATCGACGGCCACGCCGTCGAGGCGATCGACAGCACCGGCGCCGGCGATTGCTTCGTCGGCGCCTATGCCGCGGCGCTGGCGACCGGTCGGCCAGGATCGGCGCTCGCCTTCGCCAACGCCGCCGCCGCGCTCGCGGTCACACGGCGCGGCGCGGCCCCGTCGATGCCGCGCCTCGCCGAGGTCGAAGCGCTCATGCTGATATGAGGTTGTTCGGGTTGCCGGGCCGTGGCGCATGGCGCTAGGTTCCCGCCACTTTCCCCTCCCCTTGGGCACCGCGACCATGGACGTCCGTTCCGGCTTCATTGACACCATCGGCAACACGCCGTTGATCCGCCTCAAGGCCGCCTCCGAGGCCACCGGTTGCGAGATCTACGGCAAGGCCGAGTTCCTCAACCCCGGCGGCTCGGTGAAGGATCGCGCGGCACTGGCGATCGTCGAGGACGCCGAGAAGCGCGGGCAGCTGCGGCCCGGCGGCGTGATCGTCGAGGGCACCGCCGGCAATACGGGGATCGGCCTGGCGCTGGTCGGCAACGCCAAGGGCTATCGCACCGTGATCGTGATGCCCGAGACGCAGAGCCAGGAAAAGAAGGACATGCTCCGGCTGTGCGGCGCCGATCTGCGCCTCGTGCCCGCTTTGCCCTACGCCAATCCCGGCAACTACGTGCGCTATTCCGGCCGCCTCGCCGAGGAGCTGGCGAAGTCCGAGCCCAACGGCGCGATCTGGGCCAACCAGTTCGACAACGTCGCCAACCGTGACGGCCACTACAAGACGACCGGCCCCGAGATCTGGCAGCAGACCGACGGCAAGGTCGACGGCTTCACCTGCGCGGTGGGCAGCGGCGGCACCCTGGGCGGCGTGTCGCTGGCGCTGAAGGAGCGCAATCCCGCCATCCAGATCGCGCTCGCCGACCCGATGGGCGCGGCGCTCTACAGCTGGTACACGCGCGGCGAGCTGAAGGCCGAGGGCAATTCGATCACCGAAGGCATCGGCCAGGGCCGCGTCACCGCCAACCTGGAAGGCGTCGCCGTCGACATGGCCTTCCAGATCCGCGACGAGGACGCGCTGCCGCTGATCTTCGATCTGCTGCAGCATGAAGGTCTTTGTCTCGGCAGCTCCTCGGCGATCAACATCGCCGGCGCGATTCAATTGGCCAAGGCGATGGGGCCGGGCAAGACCATCGTCACCATCCTGTGCGACGGCGGCCAGCGCTATCAAAGCAAGCTGTTCAACCCCGCCTTCCTGCGCGAGAAGAACCTGCCCGTGCCGAAGTGGATGAGCTGAGATGCGTTGTCTTCCTTCTCCCCGCGAAGGGCAGGGCGATCGCATGTGGCCTCGAGACGCTGGGGGCGCGCCACTCCAGTGGCGCGTCGGCCGATCGACAAGACGCGCCACTGGAG
>LNFM01000018.1_pt1 | contig 82146 bp, 43 predicted proteins | sample 596031 | NCBI WGS metagenome assembly LNFM01 (sample SAMN04254537, study PRJNA301005) | activated carbon metagenome | isolation source: dual media filters at the Ann Arbor, Michigan drinking water treatment plant | place: USA: Ann Arbor | reverse complement strand
CTTCCCCCTTCCCCCTTCCCCCTTCCCCTCTCAACCCCCTACATATCATGCGTCCCCGGCTGCCGTCTGAGCGGCGAGGGGCGGTCCTCCGACTCCGGGGGTGGGGTGGAGGGAGCCGGGGACTGAGACCGGGCGCCACGAGCGGCGCGGAGCGCCATCTGGACCTTTGCCGTCTCGGTTCCCTTGCCGTTGTCGAACACCACGTAGTAGTTGCCGGCCGTCGGGATGGTCACGGCAAAGCTCATTGCCTGTTCGACGGGGGCGGTCAGGATGGGCTCCTGCACCTGCGGAAAGCGCCGGGCGTCCTCCTCGTTGAGGACGGACAGGACGATCCGGGAGGAGGACTTCACGGCGAGGGCCACCTGGGCCTCCGCCGGGACGTTGCGAAGTCGCAGGGTCTTGAACTTGCCGGGCGGCACCTCGGCCGTCAGGCGCGCCTGGTTCTGCTGGGCCCAGGCCGACGCGGGGATAGCCCCGGCGACGAGGGCGCCGAGGAGGGTGGCGACTACTTGCCGCCGAAGGTGACTTTGCACTTGGCCCCGGCGGGGATCTGGAGGCCGGGGTTGGGGAGTTCGAGGCGCACGCCGAAGGTGCCGCTCGCGGCGTCCATGACGGTGTCCACCGTGGTGACGGTGGCCTTGAACACGCCGTTCGGGGCCTCCGGTCGGACGCTGGCCACCACGCCCTTGCGGATCTTCCCGAACTGGTTGGCGGGAATCACCACCTCGACGTGGAGCGGGTTCACCTCGGCGATCTTGATGATCGGGTTCTTCACGTTGGTGCTCGCGAACTCGCCGGGGGACTGGTAGCGCTCCACCACGACGCCGTCGAACGGGCTGCGGATCGTCCGGAGCTTCACGACTTCTTCGGAGCGCTTCAGCTCCAGTTCGTTGAGGCGGCGGTTCTCCCGGGCCTCCCGCAGCTCGGACTCGGCCAGCTCGCGCTGGGTCCGCGCCTCGTCCAGGGCGCCGGCCGACACGAAGTTCTGCTTGAAGAGTTCCAGGGTGCGCTCTTCCTTCTTGCGGGCGAAGTCCAGCCGGGATTCCGCGGCCTTCAGGGAGCCTTCCATCGTGGCCTTGGACCGGGCGAGATCCGCGGCGGCGCGCTCGGCGCCGGATTCCAGCGTCACCAGCACCTGGCCCTTGCGGACGGTGTCTCCCCGCTTGACGTGGACCTGGTCGATCAGACCTTCCACGGGGCTGCGGATCTCCACGGTCTGACGCGCCTCGATCAGGCAGTCGTATTCGGAGGCGAAGACCCAGGCGGGAACGGACAGCGCGCAGGCCAGGAAGGCGGGGACGAGGGTTCTGGAGGTCATGAATCGCGGTTAGGTTTTCATCGGACAACGCGCCGGAGCCGGAGGTCGCCGACAGAGGATTCTGCTGGCAGGTCGGGGCAAAGTAAAGTCAAGAAAATCCGAAACTTGTAGCCGATCGGTCGCGTCATCTCACGGAGGTGGACAAAGCCCGGGGCCGGGAGTATTTTTTGTCCCAAGACGTGAGGAGACCTTTTGCCGGCGAAAGTCGGCTTCCAACAACCTCGCGCTATAACAACACGAATATCTGACCGGGGGAAGCAAGGGGCGCACCGCGGCCCGGCTTTCCCACTTGCGCACGGTCTTCGGTTGCGCTGTCGAACTTCCGGCCCCCGTTTGGGAGAGACCGGGAGGCGTTTGCCGGGCTCGTCCGGCGGCTCGACTCGCGACCGCGCCCCACGTCACTGCTGCGTGCCGGCACTCCCGCCTCGCGCCCCGGCCTCCCCGGCTATTTGGCCATTGCCGCGATCGCGGCGAAAAGGGGTGGTTCATCATGGTTCGGCGTCCGACCTTCACTCGTCTGTTGCGTGTCCCTGCCTCGCGCTCGGTGCGCTCAGTCCCCGTCCCGTTCCGCCGCAAGGCTCTGTTCGAGGCGCTCGAGCCCCGGATGCTGCTCTCTGCGGACCTCCCCGGCGCCGGTGTGCCGGATGCCCTTCGCGCCGCCGAAACCGCCGCCGAAGGCACCGTGATCCAGGTGACCACGAACCCGGGCCCCGCCTCGGTGAGTCCCGGGATCGTCACGCCGCCCGCGTGGACGAGCACCCCCGAAAAGGTCTGGACCATCACGGGTGCCGTCGCTGGCGATGTCATCGGCAGTGCCAACGACCGTGAGACCTTCATCCTCGGCCCTCAGGGGTCCGTGAGCGGTGTGATCGACGGCGGGACTGGTGGCTTCGACTCGCTGGTCATCGCCGAACGTCAGGTGGGCATCGTCATCTTCACGGCCACCGCGCCGGACTCCGGCACCGTGCAGCTGGACAACCAGACCGTCGCTTACCGCGGCATGGAGCCCCTGCCGGACGAGACCGTCGCGCCCGAGAAGGTGTTCAACCTGGCGACCAACGGCGTCGACACCTTCCGCATCAACGATGCGCCGACGGCGGGTCGAATCCTCATCGACAGCCTGAACGGCACCTTCGAGGACCACACGGTCCGCGAGCCGACCCAGACGTTCACGTTCAACGCTGGCGGCGGCAACGATGTCATCACGCTCGATGCCGTGCTGTTCGACAGCCAGTTCATCATTGACGGCGGTGGCGGCACCGACACCGTCGACGTGAGCGGCCGTGCGGTCGGCATGACGGCAATTCGCCGCTCGGACGGGACCATCCTGCTGGTGGACGGTACCGGGTCCCGTGTCGAACTGCGCAACGTCGAGACGGTCACCGGCGCCGACTTCACCCTCACTGCCAACGGCATCCCGGACTGGACCGAGCAGGGCCCCGGCGGCGTCGACAATGCCGCGGGATTTCCCCGGTTCCGCGGACAGCCCTGGGCCGGCGCCATCCAGGCCGTCGCCGATCATCCCTTCAACGCCAACGTCCTGTTCGCTGGCACCGTGAACGGAGGCGTGTGGCGCTCCCTCGACGGGGGTAACACCTGGTCCACGACGACCGACCAGTTCCCGTCTCTGGCGATCGGCGCACTCGCCGTCAGCACCCACGACAACGAGGGCAACCCCGTCACCGCTGCCACGCTCCCGGAAAAACTCGTGGTCTACGCGGGCACCGGGCAATTCAGCAACTTCTACACGGGCGGCCAGTCCGTCGGCCTGATGCGCTCGACCAACGGCGGCGGTACGTGGCAACTCGTGACGCCGACCGAGATGGCCGGGCTGCCCATCGCCTCCATCGTGGCGACGCGAGCGGGCGGACAGGATGTCGTGGTCGTGGGCACCATCGCCAACGCCGTGAGCGAGCGCGACGACGCTGGCGAGAGCCAGACCCGCGTGGCGCGTGCGGGCGGGGTCTTCCGCAGCACGGACGGCGGCCTCACCTTCACCAAGACCGAAATCGTTCCCGCGCCGGCCACGCCGTCCGGGTACTCGTTCCCCGTCAGTTCCGTGACTTCGATCGTCCAGGATCCGGGCAACCTCTCCCGGCTGTACGCAGGCGTGGTCGGCGGCGGGGTCTACCAGTCGGACAACGCCGGCCAGACCTGGACCGTCATCAACGGGAACCTCGGGGCGAACGCGGACGGCGCGGACAACGATGCCGAAGGCGGCGTAGACAACGTCGAGGAAGGCCCCGCTGGCGCAGCGCGCATCGTCCTCACGGTTCGCAACGACAACACCTCCGCCGCCAACCCGGTGTACGCCGCGCTCATCGGCAAGACGGATTGGCTGCTCGGCATCTGGAGCAAGGCGCCCGCCGGCGCCAACTGGAATCTCGTCGGCACCAGCCCGGCGCCGCGCGTTCCCGTCTATGCCGAAGACGCCGTGATGAACTTCCTCGCCGCCTCGGCCACGCAGACGGTGGACATCAATGCCGGGGCCATTCCGACCATTGTGCGCAACGACGGTGGCAGCTTTCTGACCGAAAAGTTTTTGCCGGGCCGTGTCATCTCCCTGGTCGGTGGAGGCAACAACGCTTTCTACCGTGTGAGGTCTGTGACCCCGAGCACTCTCACACTGGAGGCGCAATCCAACGTCACGGCCGCGGTCGGGCTGGCCGGCGTTTCCATCCGTCAGGTCGTGCAGACGCAGGCGCAGATCACGGGCAACCCGACGCTTACCATCGCTGACGGCGGCCCCCAGGGTTTCATCACCGTCGCGCGGCCCGCCGGCGCGGGGACCTGGGGCGCGGACGGTCTGATGCCCGGGCACCTCGTGCGCATGACGGGGACGGTCAACAACGACGGCGCGTACTTCGTCACCGGCGCGACGGCCACCACGCTCACGCTTCGGCTCACGACGCCTCCGCCCGCCGCGTTCGTGGCCGAGCCCGCGCCCGCCGCCGGGATCAACCTGCGCGGCGAGATCGCCATTGCGTCCACGCCTTCGGGGGTGCAGCCTCAGGTGCACGTGGGCGGGCAGGGCCTTCGCAATTTCGGCATGGCCGCCGATGCGGCCGGCAACGTCTTCATCGGTGGCGACACCGCGCGCCTGTCCACCAACCTGTTCTGGTGGGACAACCGTCCGGGCGCCAACGGCCAGGTCTGGCGGGCGTTCCAGCCGACCGGCACCCACCCCGACACGCGGGTCTTCACCTTCGACGCGCAAGGACGTCTGCTGCAGAGCGACGACGGTGGGCTCTACCGCCTGCCGAACCCCGCTGTCACGGCGCCGGTGAATGTCAGCGGCCCGTTCACTTTCGCTAACGGCGCACCGGCGACGATCACGCGGACGGTCGCAAGCGGCAGTTTCGTTGCGGACGGTTTCCAGGCGGGCATGCGACTGTCGATCCGCAACGCGTCCGGTCCGGAGGCGCTGGGCAATCTCACGTCGGGCCAGTTCACTATCCAGACCGTGACCCCGCAGGCAATCACGCTGTCCGCGGGTGACGTGCTGCCGGCGGCCCTGATCGGCGCCTTCCCCCGCACCCTCGAGGCCAGCGCGTGGACCGTGCTCAATCGCGATATCCGCGCGATTGAGTTCCTCGCAGTTGCCTACGACCCCCTCAACAATGTCGTGTTCGGCGGCACCCAGGACAACGGCGTGGCCGAACAGCCTTCGCCGAACAACGGAGTCGACGACGACGGTGACGGCATCACGGACGAGGCCGACGAGCGCTTCGACTGGAACGAAGTGGTGGTCGTGTTCCGGCCGGGCGACGGCAACACCGCGGCCGCGGTGCCGGTGAACACCGATGCCGATGCCGCCTTCGAGCAGGTGCGGCGCTTCACGATGTCCAACGGAGTCGACACCCTGGGCTCGCGTCTGTTCGACGCGAACGGTCAGATGATCGCTGGGTCGGACCATCTCGTCGGTCTTTCGGGAGCCGCCACCGACCGCGTGAACTTCACGGCGAACCCCGTCACCGGCGTGCTCACCGGCACGGCGGCCCACAACCTCGTGAACGGCGACGTGGTGTGGATCGACAGCACGGGCACCAACCCTACCGGGATTGGCGGCTTCCGCGGCTACTCCGTCATCAACGTCAATGTGGCTGGCGCCAACACGTTCCAGCTCTCGAGGTCGGCCGGCGGGGCACCCCTCGCCTTCACGGACGCCGGTGCCGGCACACTCACTGCCACCCGTCGCTTCACGGGCCTGTCGGGCAACGATCCCGGCCGCGTCGCCGATTTCTCGAAGTGGCCTTTCGCCGTGAACAGTGTCGATTCCTCCCGGATGGTGCTTGGCATGGGGCGCCTGTACGAGAGCCGCAACCTCGGCACGGCCGTGGCGCCGGTGTACGACGGACTCGACACGATCCAGCATGCTCCGACTCCGGTGGCGGGCGCGGGCAACGGCCAGTTCTACAGCGCGATCGTGGCCGGCGGTGTGAAGAATGGCACGCCCAATGCCGACTTCCTGGCCGCCGCTCGCGGCAACGAGGTGCTGATCCGCACGACGAGGACCGGTGTCGCGGCGGACTTCGTGCAGGAGCGCATCGGCTTTGTGAGCGAGATCCGGGATCTCGCCGCGGACCCCGCGAATCACGACATCCTCTACGCAGCAACCGACAACGGCGTCTGGCGCCGGAACGCCCCCGACGACTGGGTGCTGATTTCCTCCACCATGGTCAATCCGGACCTGCGCAGCCTCGAGATCACGCGCATGAACGGCCACCTGGTCGTGCTCGCGGGCGGCGCGGCCGGCGTGTACCGGGCGATCGACCCTGCGCCGGGCGGCTTCTGGACCGAATTCGGCAACGGCCTTCCGAACGCGCTCGTGTTCGACCTGGATCTCACCGAGCGCGATGCGGCGCAGTTCGACAACCCGCGCAGTCTCGCTCGGGACGACTTGCTGCTCGCGGGTACGCAGGGGCGCGGCGCCTGGACCGTCGGCAGCGCCGAATCGTTCCTGAGCACGCCAGCCACGTTGCGCATCGACGGCGGGACGGGCAACGACGAGATCGTGATCAAGCGCAGCGAGACGAATGCCTCGCTGGTCGAAGTACGCGTGGGTCTCCTGGGCGATCGCGTGTACACGGCGTCGATCGACACGCTGCAGAAGATCGAGGTCTTCGGCGGCGGCGGCAATGACACGCTCACCATCGACAGCACGAACGGCCCGCTCACGATGCGCGAGGGCATCTTCTTCGACGGCGGTGACGGCGCGGACGATCGCATCGTGTTCGAGGGTCGCGGCGTCGAGAGCAAGACCTCCACCGTGAACGGCGCCCGGACCACCCTCAAGGTGCTCGACGCGCGTGGCGACGGTGTCCAGAGCGTCACCTACGAGAGCGTGACGGCCGGCAACGTCGTCGACAACCTGCAGGCTGCCACCGACGGCGAAAAGTTCGGCCTGGGCCTCGACTATCTGTTCAATATCCTGGATGCCACCGCGGCGGGTTCGTGGGACGAGCTCGCGCTGGTGGGCAACTCCCTGCCGCGCGCGCTGCAGGGACGCGGCACCTCAGGGAACACGCCTGAAAGCGACGGTTCCGTTGCGCCCGCCGACCCGACTGCCGGCAACCCGCTCGCCGATGCCGTGCTCGCCGGATTCCGTCGCCTCGTCGAGGAAGGCCCCAACGGCTTCAGCATCGGCTCCATCGCCGGGATGACGGCCGCGGAACTGCGCCAGAAGCTCGATGCCCTCGACACGGTCGCCGGCAACGTCACCCTGACGTCCGCGGCCGGCGATACCCGCTTCGACGCCACCATCGTGCGTCGGATCGAGGGTCAGGCGGATCTCGACATCCTCACGCAGCAGCTGGGCGGCGTCATTGATCTGGGCGGTGACCTGCGTATCGGTGCCGAGGTCACGCTGCGGGTCGTGTTCGGTGTCGACGCCAACGGCTTCTACATCGACACCTCGAGCGGCAACACGCGCATGACGGTGCGGGACATCGACATCCTGGGCGATCTCTCGGCCGGCGGCCGCGTGGGCTTCCTGGACGTCACCCTCGCAGATGCCTCGCTGACGGTGGACCCGTCGCTGCGGCTCGATCTCGTCCTCAAGGACAGCGCGGGCGGCGACAACCGGTTGCGCATCCTCGATCTGGACGAAGCCATCGGCAGCCCCACAGCGCTCGGCAACACGCTCGACTTCGTGATTGCGGGCTCCGCGGCCGACGACATCTCGCTCACGGTGGACGCGCGGGTCGCGGCCGTTCTCCCCGGGGACGACGCGCCCTTCGATCTCGGTGCAGCGAACGTCACCTTCAACTGGGCGGACATCAAGAATCCGTCCACGGTGGGCCTCACGGCCAGTGCCGGTGCCGCGCAGACGCTCATCGACTTCCTGCGAGTGGATGCGCAGCAGGTGCTGGACCAGATCCGCTCGCTCGCGGACTTCTCCGTCTCCTTCAACGGCAAGGAAGTGCCGCTGCTCGCCGACACGCTCGACCAGATCGTGGCGGTGGCCGACTACATCCAGCGCAACATCATCGACCCGATCAGCACGGCCTCGGGCCAGGTGCGCTTCGGGTCGATCCAGGAACTCATCGCCAACCTCGCGGATGAGCTGGGGATCAGTCCGTCCGCGCTCGGGCTCGACTTCAATGTCGCGACGAAGGAACTCACCTGGGATCTCTCGTTCACCGAGCAGCTGTTCTCGGCAAACGCGCTCGATTTGGGGTTCGACCTCGAGGCGGGTCTCGCCGATCTCAGCTTCTCGTCGGATGCGTCCATCACCGGCGAGTTCGCCTTCGACGTCAAGGTCGGCATCGACTTCGACAACCTCCTCGCGACCCCGTCCGATCCCGGGTCGTGGATGTTCCTCCGCGATCCGCAGGCGAGCGCCGAGCTGATTCTCGCGGCCGAGAATCTGGATGCCGACGCCCGCTTCGGCTTCCTCGGCGTGGCGGTGGTCGACGGCAGGATCACCGCCAATCCGACCTTCACGCTGTCACTCTCGGAGCCGTCCGGCGGCAATGGCAATGGACGGATCGACTTCGACGAGCTCATCGATTCGCTCGGCACGGCGAGCCTCGCCTTCAGCGGTTCGGGCAATGTTGTCCTGCCCATCAGCGCGCCGTTCATCGGACTCGCTGCGAATCCCGCCAATGCCATCACCCTCGACTGGGTGGACTTGAGCGACGCCGGCACGATCTCGGTCAACATCCCGTCGTCCCTCACCGATCTGTCGCGCTTCAACAACATGGATGCGGGCACCTTCGTGAGCCTGCTGGCGCAGATCACGGGCTGGCTGTCCGACCTCAAGAACACCGATGCCTTCAGCGTCGACATCCCGCTCGTGGGCGATGTCGTGCGCGGGGCGCTCGAACTCGGCGACCTCATCCAGAAGGCGCTGATGTACGACGACAACGGCACCGAGGACAAGCTCGACGACGACACGGCCAAGCTCGTCGACAAGGACAACAACCCGACCTTCACGACCGCGCAGGGCATGGCCAACGCGCTGAAGGCGATTCTCGGGCTGCAGGACAGCGACAACATCCGCTACGACGCCGCCAGCGAGTCGCTGATCGTCGACCTGCTGCTGCAGCGCACCTTCGCCAAGGTGGACGTGCCGCTCGACTTCAACATCGATCTGGGCGACATCGCCGACATCACCGGCGACGGTGACCTGGAACTCACCGCCGACGGCGAACTGGGCATCCGCCTGGGGATCTACCTGGGCGAGGACGGCTACGTCAGCCTCTCGAACGGCACGACCCTGGCGAGCCTCAAGAGCGGCGCGATCACCTTCAACAAGGACCGCATCATCGCCGCCCCGAACGACGTGAAGCTGAGCTACGGCCAGCTCACGGGCGATGCCCAGTTCAAGCTGCGCATCGGCGACGCCACCGAGGACGTGCTGGTCACCGTGGCGCAGTCCGCCACGGCCAACAATCAGACCATCGAAGACCTCATGGCCGATGTGACGGCGGCGCTGGCGACGGCGGGCCTGTCGGCTCAGATCGGCGTCGGGCAGGGCGCTCTGCGCAACGCGGAGACCGGCGTCGTCACGCTCGAGAACCGTCTCGTGCTCGTGGGCAAGGGCGGTGTCACAGCGTTTACCTACAAGTCGGCCAACAGCGTCGCGTCGCAGCTTGGCTTCGGCAACAACCAGACCGCCGAGACTGTGGAGGGCCAGACGCGCATCCGCGCCACCAACGTGCTGGTCGGACGGCCCGGGCGCCTCAGCGCAGACGCCGCGTTCAACGTGGTCCTCGACGGCGTGAACAACGGCGGCCCGGTGACGGTCACGGTGCCGCAGTCCGAGGCCTCGGGCAACAACAGCATCCTCGATGTCGTGTTCGATGTGCAGAAGGCCATCGACAACACCGAGGTGGGCGGCGTCAAGGTCCTCAAGGACAAGGTCGTCGTCGGTTCGGAAGGCCGGCGCCTCATCTTCTCGTCGAAGGTGCCGGGGGCGGCCACGTTCGACATCACGGCCTTGGCCGGCAGCGTGGCCGTGACGGAACTCGGCCTCGCGACCACGAATTCGGCATCGGCGGCGGACATCATCATCACCACGCGGGATGGCGTGCGCCGTTCGGTGTCGTTCGATGCGCTCGATGCGGGCGCCACGCTCGGGGATGTCATCGGGGCCATCCAGGGCCAGACCGGCAATCGCGTGCAGGTGGAGTTCACGGACAACAACTCGCGGCTGCGTCTGCGTGACACCACCGGCAGCGGCAACACGGTCTTCCGGGTCGAGAACGCCATCGGCTCCAATGCCGCGAGCCTGCTTGGCATCCTGGGTGCCGATGTCGTCGACCCCGACGATCCGGACGAAGTGCGCGACTTCACCATCGACAGCGCCCCGCTGGGCGGCATCGACACGCTCGACCGGCTCTTCATCGAGAACGCCCACGCCCGTGCGGGCTTCAACATCGAGACCCCCGGCGACGGCGTGGAACTCGGCGCCCGGTTCGGCTTCGTCGGCGTCAAGCTGACCGGTGACGGGCAGATCCAGGGCGACATCACGCTCGCGCTGCAGGACCCGGGCACGAGCCGCGCGGATGGGCGCATCACCCTGAAGGAACTGCTCGAAGGGCTCTCCGACATCGACACGCTGATCGATGCGCCCACGGTGGACGGCAGCGGCAACCTCGAGTTCGCGGTGGACCTCAATCCGTCCTTCGGTCTCATCCAGACCGGGAACGAGCCCAAGGTCGTCATCGACATCACGGACATCGGCGATCCGTTCGCTTCCCAGGCGCCGCAGGTCACGGTGACCACGTCCGGTTTCGACGAACTGGGAAAGTTCGACGACGTCGGCTTCACGGACATCCTCGAGGCACTCCGCGGACTTTCCGACTTCCTGGGCGAGTTCGAGGCCTTCGGCTTCCTCAACCAGGACATCCCGCTCATCAACCTCAGCGTGAACGACATGCTGAGCTACGCCGACGACTTCGCCCAGGCGCTGGATGCGGCTGAGGGGTCGGGGGCGAACACCGTCCAGGCGCTGGAACAGAAGCTGAAGGAGATCTTCAACATCCCGGCGACGAGCGACCTGCTCGACCTGAAGATGGTGCGCGATGGCGCGGACAGCATCCTGCGCTTCGATCTCACTTTCAATCCGGGCTTCTCCGAATCTCTGCCCATCGGCTTCGAACTGCCGACCGCCGGCTTCGAACTGTCCGGCGGGGCCGACCTCCGCACGCAGGGGGATCTCAATCTCAAGCTGGCCTTCGGTCTCAACCTGGAGAACCCGACAGAGATCTTCATCTTCGGCGACACGGGGATCACCGGTCACATCGACGCCGGCGCGGAGGACATCGCGTTCTCCATCGGTCTGGGCGATCCGGACGGCGGGGCGTTCGTGGGCGGGCGCATCGTGGGTGGCAGCCTGGGCATCGAGGGCGACTTCGGGCTCACGCTGAAGGACTCCGTGATGACCGGCTCCACGCCGGACAGCCGGCGCATCCTCATCCAGGATCTGCTGAGCAATCTGGGCGACTCCGTCGACGTGGGCATGGACATCGACGTGGCGGGTACGCTGCCGGTGTACTTCCCGACCGAGAGCCTTTACCGCGGCGACATCTCGATCGGCGGGCGCCTTTCGGCGAGCCTGGACGACGGGCTGGTGGTGGGTGGCACGGTCGGTGACGCCGGCAACCAGTTCATCTTCGTCGACCCGCAGATCCTCAACTTCGACTTCAGTCAGTTCAGCGCGATGGACAACCTCCTGCTGATCATCGACGGGGTCGACGGCTTCCTCGCGCTGCTGCAGGACTTCCTGGACGGCGAGATGGCCGGGCTCAAGATGCCTCTGGTGGGAGACAAGCTGGGCAGCGCGGCGACTTTCATCGCCGACTTCCGCGAGGACTTCATCGACGAACTCCGAAGCGTGGTCGAGACCTCGAACGACCCGACCGCCAACTTCATCTCGGTGAAGCTCTACGAACTGCTGCACGAGACGATCCAGCTGAACGGCGCGGGCATCCTCGGCGACCGCAACGAGGACGGCGAGATTACCGTCGACGACATCGGCCTCACGACCAACATCGACGAAGCGGGCGTGCCCATCCGCGAACTCTTCATGCAGTGGGACATCCAGCTCGGGGGCAACGCGGTGAGCGCCGGGACGGGCATCGACTTCGACCTGGGCATTCCCGGCCTCGGGTTGGAGACGCGCGGTGCTGTCGAAGTCTCCGTCGACTGGGAGGTGAACTTCGGCTTCGGCATCGGCGGTGGCAAGGGCTTCTACCTCAATCTGTCCAACCCGGATGAACTGCGCCTGGACGTGGATGTCACGCTCCCCGGCGCGGGCATCACGGGCACGCTCGGCATCCTGCAGATCGACGCCGCCGACAACGGCGGCACCGGGCTCGGCGCCAGTATCGCGATCGACCTCACGACCACCACCGGCGAGGACGAACGCGTCGGCATCGCCCAGTTCGGCAACATCCGCCTGAACGCCGGGGTGGCCGCGGAGGCCAATGTGGACCTCGGCATGGAACTGCGGCTCAACAACGAGTTCGTGCCCAACGCCGAGACGGCGTTCCCCAAGATCACCGCCGACTTCATCGTCGAGTGGGCCATCGGCGACCGGGACGCCGGCGAGTTCGTGAGCTTCGGCGCGCTGGGCGACTCCATCCAGCAGGGCCTGAAGCTCGTCGAGTTCCGCAACGTAGGCATGGACATGGGCACGTTCATCTCGAACTACGTGCTGCCCATCGTCAAGGAAGTCCAGAAGATCACGGAGCCGATTCAGCCGCTCATCGACGTGCTGACCACGCCGATCCCCGTGATCTCCGACCTCTCGGGCCGGCCCACGACGCTGCTCGACATCGCCCAGCAGATCGTGCCGCCGCAGCGCTTCAATGTCGGTCTGATCCGCGACATCGCGGGCTTCATCACGCTGATCAACAGCATCCCGACCGATGTGGACACGCTGTTCATTCCGTTCGGCGGCTTCACGGTCTACGACATCGACAACCCGAATCTCCGCGGCAACCTGTCCAGCCGGAACAGCAGTTTCCGTCAGGGATTCACGCCCACGAATAATTCGTCCTACAACTTCGACCAGACCATGTCGCAGCTGCAGGCGAGCAATCCGGGCGCGAGCCGCACGACCTCGTTCACCCGCAGCCTCGGCAATCAGACCTTCGGGCAGATGATCTCCTTCCCGATCCTTACGGACCCGGGTCAGATCTTCGGGCTGCTGATGGGCAACGAGGTCGACCTCGTCAAGGTCGACCCGGCGCCGCTCAAGTTCGAGTTCCGCTACTCGCAGTTCTTCCCCATCTGGGGCCCGCTGGGTGCAGCGATCGAAGGGCGCATCGGCGTCGACATCGACTTCTCCTTCGGCTACGACACGCTGGGCTTCCGGCGCTTCATGGATGGCGGCTTCCGCAATCCGATCACGCTGTTCGACGGGTTCTACGTGGGGGACTGGAACGCGGCGGGGCAGGACATTCCCGAAGTGCGGTTCAGCGGCGGCATCACCGCCTCGGCGGAGATCAACCTCGTCGCGGCCAAGGCGGGCGTGGGCGGCGGCATCTTCTTCACCATCGACTTCAACCTCCACGATCCGGACGAGGACGGCAAGCTGCGTATCTATGAGCTCGCCACCAACTTCCTGAACGAGTTCAAGTACGGGGAGCCGGCGCTTTCGCCGCTCGCCATCTTCGACGTGACGGGGCGCATCTACGCGAAGCTGTTCGCGTACCTCAGCGTGAACCTCGGGTTCTTCACCATCGACAAGAACTTCGACATCACGCCCGAGATCGAGATCGTCAGCTTCGAGATTCCCTTTACCCGCATTCCGACGCTCGCCACGGAACTGCCGGACGGCGTGCTGCAGCTCAACATGGGCAAGTCGGCGAAGGACCGCCTGGAAGGCAACGACACGGATATTCCGGAGCAGTTCTTCGTCAAGCAGAACGGCAACGGCAAGGTCCTGGTGTGGGCACCGAATCTCGGCGTCACGGAGTCCATGGCGCAGGAGTACGACGCCACGTCGCGGATCATCGGGCTGGGCGGCGAGGGTGACGACATCATCGATTTGTCCGGCGTCACCGACGCGAACCTGACGGCCGAGCTCGAGGGCGGTTCGGGCAACGACATCATCCGGCTCGGCGCGGCGCGTGGCGTCGTCAAGGGCGGCGAGGGCGACGACCTCATCGAAGGCAGCGATCTGGCCGACATCATCTACGGCGAAGGCGGATCGGACACCATCCGTGCGCGCGGCGGCGACGACTTCATCGTGGCCGACAAGGCGCGGCTCGACAAGGAGAAGATCATCGTCTCAGCCGGGGCAAGCCTCGGTGACGGTGCGGACACGGTCGACGGTGGCGCCGGCAACGACTTCATCATCGGCGGCGGCGGGGACGATCTGATCCGCGGCGACGAGGATCCGCTGTTCCCGGCGTCCAGCGAGCCCGCGGGCAACGACATCATCTTCGCGGACGGCGTGGTCTTCACGCTGGCGACCGCGGACACCTTTTCCAGCTTCATCGACAGCAGCATCCGCGACACCAACAAGGGCGCGAGCGGCGGCAACGACACCGTATTCGGTCACGGCGGCAACGACCGCATCTGGGGCGGCAAGGGCGACGACACGATCGAAGGCAACGCCGGTGAAGACGTCATCCTCGCGGAGGACGGCTTCGACACGGTGTCTGGCGGGGAAGGGGCCGACACGATCGACGGCGGCGCTCAGGACGACAGGCTGTTCGGCAATGCCGGCAACGACACCATCGACGGCGGCGTCGGCAAGGACGTCATCCGCGGCGGCACAGGCCTGGATACCCTCCGCGGCGGGGCGGGCGCCGACGAGATCTTCGGCGACGAGGACAACGACGCCATCTTCGGCGAGTCGGACCCCGACAAGATCTACGGCGGTGGCGGCAGCGACACGATCGACGCGGGGGCCGGCACCAACCTGGTCTTCGGCGACGACAAGGCGGGCGAGAGCACTGGCCCGGAGGGCGACGACACGATCACGTCGCTCAACGACATGGACACCATCAACGGCCAGGGCGGCAACGACCTCATCCGCTCCGGCGGTGGCAACGACACCATCCTCGGCGGGCTCGGCAACGACACCATCTTCGGGGAAGCTGGCTTCGACCGGATCTTCGGCGATGCCGGCAACGACCGGCTGCACGGCGGCGCAAGCGAAGCCGGCAGCGATACGGCCGGCAATCACATCGAGGGCGACACGGGCCTCGACGAGATCTGGGGCGACCTCGGCGCGGACGTGATCCTCGGCGGGGACGACGACGACATCATCCGCGGCCTCGCCGGGAACGACGACATTCTCGCGGGCGAGGGCGACGACGACGTCTTCGGCGGCGAAGGCGACGACTTCATCGTCGGCGATGTCGGCGACGACGTGCTGGAGGGCGGCCTCGGTCAGGACGTGATGTGGGGCGGCTTCGACAAGGCGCTGCGCGCGGACTTCAACCTGGCCAACAGCGCCAACTTTGCGAATCCGTTCGCCTTCGATCTCAACGAGGCACGCTTCCACACCGGGTACATTCCGCCGCGCATCAACGCGGTCGTGCTCGACAACCTGTCCGTCGACGGGGATCTTGCCGACGGCAAGGACATCCTGCGCGGCGATGGTGGCATCGACTTCCTGTTCGGCGGGTTCGACACGGACGACCTGTTCGGCGGTGACGACTCCGACTACCTGGACGGCGGCACGGGCGACGACCTGGTGCGCGGCGAGCGCGGCGACGATGTGATCCGCGGCGGCAAGGACAACGACACGCTGAACGGCGGCGACGGCATCGACCAGCTCTACGGCGACGCCGGGGCGGACTTCCTCTATGGCGACGCCGGACGGCGAGGCGACGCGGGCGTGCTGGTCAATGGCGTCGGCGGCGATCGCACCGCGACCGAAGGCCAGCAACTCGGCCAGCGCCTGTACGGCGGTGATGGCGTGGACCGCCTGTACGCGTACTCCGACGTGCGCTTCACGGATGACGCCGCGGTGATCGCAGCGGAGTCGCTGCTGAAGGGCGACGAACTTCACGGCGGGTCCGGCAACGACCTGCTGTTCGGCAACCTGCGCCAGGACACGCTCCTCGGCGACAGCGGCAACGACTACCTGCATGGCGACCGGGTCTCGGGCCCGCTTTACGGCGACAGCACGCTGGCGGATGTCGTGGGGGCGAACGATCTGCTGTTCGGCGGCTCCGGGCAGGATCAGCTCTTCGGCGGTGGCGGAGCGGACGAGTTGTGGGGCGGTGCGGACGGCGACCGCCTGAAGGGTCAGGACGGTCTCGACAAGCTCTACGGCGGCGGCGGGATCGACCTGCTGCTGATGGACGTGGAGTTCAACTACAAGCCGCTCGGGCCGAACGAGAACGAGGTCTTCGACGGCCACTTCGGTGACGACTTCCAGGGCGACGTCCTCGACGACAACGCGACAGACATCCTCGAGATCAAGGGCACCAACCTCTACGACACGATTCTGCTCGGGCAGGTCGCCGACGGCCGGCTGCACGTGGAATTCACGCAGGACAACCCAGTGCTCGGCACGACCGAGCGGCGCACCTTCCGGGCGAAGTGGCTCGATGGTGCGGGCGTTCCGCTCGTTGAACAGATCCAGGTGGAAGGTCAGGGCGGCAATGACACGATCGCCTTCCGCGACGCGAATGCGGTGGTGGACGGCGTGCAGGTGTTCACGCTCGACCTGAGCCCGCTCAACGATCGCAGCAGCGACTTCGTCGGCGTGTTCGACGGCGGCCCCGGCAACGACACGCTGATCGGCGCGGGCGGCCGTGACCGCCTAGATGGCGGCAGCGGGGACGACACTTTGTTCGGCTTCGGCGGCGACGACCGCCTGTGGGGCGGCGAAGGTTCCACGAGCGACGTCGACTACCTCTACGGTGGTCAGGGCGACGACGATGCGATCGGCGGGTCCGGCCGCAACTTCCTGTTCGCGTGGTCGCGCGATCCGAAGGCCGGTGGCCAGTTCGGCATCTTTGTCGATCCGCAGGGTGGCCTGCACGACAACGACGGCGATCTCGACAACGACGGGCGGCTCGACGCCGACCCGACGAAGGCGCCCTATGTCCTGGAGGACACCGGCCTCAACCGGATGCTCGGGTCCAACCAGGATGACGAACTCTATGGCGGCACGGGCGTGGACTTCCTGTTCGGCAACGGCGGCAACGACAAGTTGTTCCGCGCCGACGGCACCGCGTTCGAGTCCCTCGACGGCGGCCTGCTCGGCGAGGACTGGAAGAACTACGCCCGCCAGAACAGCAAGGTCTGGTACGTGGGCGGCACCGGCGCCAACGACGAGATCGCCGTCGACTACGTAACGGAACCCGGGCTGCTGCGGGACTACCACCTCGTCACGCGCCTCACCAACAACAACGGCGCGCAGAGCTTCTCGGCGCAGATCCGTCTCGACGCCAAGGCGCTCAATAGCGCCGGCATTCCCATCTGGGACGAGACAGAGCGCGTCGTCGATTCCGGTGATCTCGATGCGCAGGCCGGTGCGATCGATCCGAACAGCACGGACCGCACCCTGGCGCTGGAACAGACGAACTTCATCGAGACCAATCTCGCCGACGAGATCCTCGGTGGCGAAGGCGACTACGACGTGATCCTCATCGATGCCCTGGGCGGCAACGACAAGGTGACGGTCGGCCCGACGGTGCAGAAGACCGTGTGGGTGGATGCGGGCGAGGGCGACGACACCGTGCTGATCCAGGCCGGCAACGCCATCCTCGTGGACGCCGCGGACCGCGACAAGCGCAACGACGTGAGCAGCCTCGCGCGCCAGCTCCTGGCGGCGCCGCTCGCGAGCAGCACTCGCGTAAAGGGCCTCACCATCGACAACGGCCTCGACGCCGACTGGTTCCGGTTCTCGCTGGCCAATCTGCCGGGGGCCGCGGCCAACATCGCTCTCACCAGCGGGTCGGATCTCGACGGGCTCGGCATTGCGCTCTACAACGCCGATGGCACGCCGGTCACGTCCGGTGCGCTGCAGCTGCAGCAGGACTTCGTCGATGCGGGCGCTCGGAACGAGTCCTTTGCCTCTGCCTTCGTCCTGCCGGATATCCGCGGGCTCGCGCGCGTGGAGGGTCTCACCCTGCACGGCGCCGGCAGCACCGACGTGGACTTCTTCAAGTTCACGCTCGCCTCGGCGGGTGCGGAAGACGACCGCATCGGTCTCGTCAAGAACGCGGCCTCCGAGGACGTCGTCCTGGAGATCTACAACCGGGTTGGCGTGAAGGTCGTCGACGGCGTGAAGATCGGCGAACTCGCCCTGAGCGCGTCGCTCGCCGGACTCGCTGCGGGGGACTACTACGTCAAGGTGTCCTCGCCCACCACGCCGGCGCGCTACACCCTCGTCACACAGGTCGGTACGCCCGACGCCGCCCAGGCCGCAAACCCGCTCGATCCGTCGAATCCGGGCGGCCCCGCTGCTCCCGTGGACGTCAGCTATCTGGGCACTGCCGTGCTGAATCTCTCCGGCAGGCAGACGAGCCGTCTGTCGCTCGCGGGGCTCGAAGCCGGCAAGGACTACCTGGTCCGGGTGTTCTCGCCGCAGCAGACGCCGACCACCTACGAGTTCACCATCGAACTCGGCACGGACGACGTGACCACGGTGGACTTCACCAACAAGCCGCAGATCAACCGCCGTGACGTGATCCTCGGCGGCGCCGGCAACGACGTGCTGCAGGGCGGCGCCGGAGAGGACTGGATCTTCGGTGGCGCGGGCAACGACGTGCTCACCGGCGGTCTCGACCGCCAGGCCGAGGATCTGCTCTTCGGCAACGAGGGCGACGACACCTTCCAGCTGATTCCCGACGGCCCGGCCCTGCTCAAGAACGGCAAGCCGAGCCTGCAGACCCTCACCGATCTGTTCGACGGCGGTGCCGGCATCGACCAGGTGCTGTTCCTGGGTGGCGACCTCGACAACCTCAACCGGCCGGTCAAGGACGATGTCGCGATCCGGTACGACATCTTCCTGCACCGCTACGAGTTTACCTCCCTGCAGTGGGACACGGCGAACCAGGAGTTCATGACCGAGAAGTCGGTCGTGAAGGCCGGCAAGCAGGGTCCGCTCAACGGCAAGCTCAGCGCGGATGCGCACTTCCGTCTGGTGGTGCCGGGTGCGACGCAGCTCGTGAGCGTCACGCTCTCGAAGGCGGTCACCGAGAACAACTCGTCCATCACGGACCTCGGCGAGGACCTCGCCGATGCCATCGAAGCCGCGCTCACTGCGGCAGGGCTCTCGGTGAAGATCGACGTCGAGTTCCCCGGTGGCGTGCTCCAGCTGTCCACCGCGGGCAGTGTGCTGGAGTTGCGCGTGGCCGACCCGGCCGATGTGGCCGTGACCGAGCTGGGTTTCTCGCCGCTCACCACGGGCTCGCCGATGTTCCGGCAGCTCTATTCCTACTACCGCACGAATGCCGTCGAGAAGCAGGTCATCGAGACCCGCGCCGGCGACGACGTGGTGCATGCGAACCCCGAGTTCAAGTACCCGAACCGCACCGAGGAATGGGGCATCAAGGAGGGCAACCAGGAAGCGCGCGCCAGCCTCGTGAATCTCATCATCCGCGGCGGGGCCGGCAACGACCGCCTGTTCGGCGGGGCCTACGACGACACCATCGAGGGCGGCGAGGGCGCGGACATCATCATGGGCTTCGGCGGCGACGACCGGATCTCCGGCGGCTCCGGCGGCGACCTTCTCTCGGGCGACTTCGTGCTCGAACCCGACGGCTACGAGTTCCAGACGCGCGAGGGGTTCTCCAGCAGCAACGACGCCGTGACCTACGCCGGGCAGCTGCCCGACGTTCGTCAGGGGTCGATCATCGACGGCCTCAACTTCCACCTCGGCGATACCGGGGACTGGTACGTCCTGTCCGCCCCCGAAGCGCTGCGCCGCTTCGGCAACGCCGGCAGTGCGGTGCTCACGCGCGACATGATCGACGTGGTGAAGGTCAACGTGATCGATTCGATCATCACCGAGGACGCCGACGCCAGGCTGCAGGCGTATCTGTTCCCGGCGGAAGACACGGACCCGGGCCAGGGCGTGTCGCTCGTGCCGCGCGAGCGGTTCTCGGGCACGCCGCAGTACTACCTGCTGCACGTTCTGCCGGAAGTCATGCCCGACGCCGACCTCGCCGGGCGAGGTCTCGTGTTCGACGGATTGCACGATCCGGTCAACGGCAGGATCGCCGACTTCGTGAATGTCGGGGTGCGCTCCTCGCTGGAGATGAGCACGGCGATGACGGTGGAAGCGTGGATCAGGCCCACTGGCCCCGGTTCGAATCCCGTCGAGGGCGGGATCATCGTCAACCGGGAAGGCGAGTACGAGATCGCCCGGTTTGCGGACGGCACCATCCGCTGGGCCTTTGCCAACATCAACCCGGGCTGGACGTGGGTCAATACGGGGGTGCGGGCCGAGCAGAACGAGTGGACGCACATCTCCGTCGTCTACGATCGCGGCCGCATCGACACCTACAGGAACGGCGTGCTCGCGCACACGTTCCAGGGCTCCGGAAACATCGGCGACATTGCTGGCAACCAGGACGACTTCCAGATTGGGGGGCGACAGGCGGTTCCTGCCGCGCAGAACTTCGCCGGCACCATCGACGAGGTGCGCGTGTGGAACACGGCGCGCTCGGCCGAAGAAGTCCGCCGCAACTTCCAGCGGGTGCTTTCCGGGCAGGAGGCGGGGCTGCAGGGCTACTGGCGCTTCGAGGAGGTCGCCGATGGCGATCCGCTCACGACCGGCAACCAGGTTCGCGATCTCACCGCCAACGGCAATCACGGTACGTTGTTCCAGACCGGTAACGCGAGCTTCACCTTCGGCACGCCGCGGTCGGGCGTGCCGCTGGTCTCGGAGTTCGGTGTCGGGCAGTACCGCATCAAGTTCCTCGATCCGCTGGGCGATACCGTGCAGGTGGATGCGACCGAGGCCTCCAAGACCTTCAGTTCCATCGAACTGCTTGGGCAGCCCGTCTACATTCCGCTCGGTGACGTGAACGGCGACGGCTACGGCGATGCCGTGGTGTCCGTGCGCGACGGCGTGGGCACGCAGTCCACCTTCGCGCGCATCGCCTTCGGCACCCCGACCGGGCTCGATCCGAACCTGTACGGCACCCCCATCACGCTGAGCCTGCCGGCACCGGTCCTCGCCGGCACGGCGTCCGGCAAGGCCGAGATCGTGGGCGTGGGCGACATCGACGGAGATGGCATCGACGATATCGGTATCGCCATCACGCAGACGCGCAGCAACGCGACCACCGGCGCTCTGCAGGCGACGGAGAATCAGGGCGCCTATGTCGTCTTCGGCCGCACCGACTGGCGGCAGCAGAACGTCGCGGCGGATGCCGGGCTCGTCGGCGAGTACTACGACCTGCCGGCGAACGTGCGCTTCAGCTCGAACCCGCGCGTCGCCAATGTCCCGTTCGACAACCTCACGCCGCGCTACACGCGCATCGACACGAACGTCGATGTGCCGAACGGCGGCGGACCGGGCTTCGCAGGGTTCGCGGATCTCAACGACTACTTCGCGGTGCGCTGGAGCGGCCAGATCCGCGTAGACACGGCGGGGGCCTACACCTTCCATCTCGGCTCCGACGACGGCAGCCGGCTCTTCATCGACGGGCAGCTGGTCATCAATCACGATGGGCTGCACGCCTATACCGAGCGCTCGGGGACCGTCACCCTCTCGGCCGGCTACCACGACATCCGGGTGGAGATGTTCGAATTCGGCGGTTTCGCCGGGGTGCGTCTCGACTGGGATCCGCCCGGCGCGGCGGGCCGCGAGGTGGTGCCGGGCAGTGTGCTCTTCCGCGACGCGCGGGACGTCCTCGACATCACCACCGACCGGGATCTCTTCCTCCCGAATGCCTCCGTGGGCGAGGTGAGCATCGCCGGCGCGGGCAATGTCACGCCCATTGCCGGCCACGGTCTGTTCGTCGAGTACTTCGATCTGGCGGAGAGCGCCAACGTCCTGCGCCTGCCCACCAGCTTCGCGAAGGGCAAGTTCCTGCGCAGCGATGTCGCCGGCGAGGAAGGTGCCATCACGGTCGTGCTGCAGGATCTTCCCGAGCACGACGTCGTGGACGTGGAGTTCCTGCTGGCACTGCTGGACGGCTGGGCGGGTCTCGCCGGCGGCGGCGACCGGCTAGTGGTGCGGGTCGACGGCAACGTCGTGCTCGACGCCGCGCTGTCGTCTCAGGGCGATCACGAAGGCTTCAACGAGGACCCGGGCGTGCTGATGCGCGACGGGCAGCTGGGCTTCGGGGCGGGTGCCGACCGCCTGCTCGACATGGGGCGCTCCCCCGTCCTGCAAAGCATCAATCACACGGGCAGTTCCCTCACGCTGGAGATCCTGGCCGGCGGCGATGGCTATCGCGCGGGGACGTCCGAGTCTTTCGCCATCGACAACCTCCGGATCTCGGTGCGGAACACTCAGGGCACGGCCACGACGGCCGACGACATCACCGCCGTGCCGTTCCTCACGGACTTCGACTCCGCCCTGCCGGCTCAGCTGAGCGGCGGCACGGTCACGCCGATGCAGGGATTCGGCATCACCCAGGCCAACGTCGAGATCACGAGCGTAGAGACGCCGTTCAACTACTTCGCAAACGTCGGAGAAGGACTTGGCAACGCCCCGACGCTCGGATCGAAGTTCGCGGTGCGCTGGACGGGCCAGTTCCTGGCGCAGACGGCAGGCATCCACACCTTCGCCGTCGGCTCGACGGACGGCGCGCGGCTCTACATCGACGGCGTTCTCGTGGGCGACGCGGATGGGGTGCATGACTACGCGGTCATCGAGGTCCCCGTCGACCTCACCGCTGGCCTGCACGACATCCGCTACGAATACTTCAGCGGCGGCGGCGGCGACTTCAAGGCAGCGCTGCTCTTCGTGGATCTCCCCGGTGGTGATGACGGGAAGAACTACGTCCTCGTCGACGGCCGCCACGTCTCGCGCGGCGAGGCCAACCGGAGCGCGAGCGAGCGGGCGGACGATCTTCTCGTGTCCTTCGGAGGTGCCGGCGTGCAGCATCTCCTCGGCGGCCGCACCCGCGAGGAGTGGCTCATCGACTCGTCGGCGACGTTCTCGTTCGACGGTGTCCGCGGGGTGGCCGTGGGCGACCAGAACGGCGATGGCAGCGACGACTTCGTCACTGTGGTCCCGGGCGGGTCACCGCGGCTGATGTTCCGTGCCGGCGGCAACGGCAGCGGCGAGCCGACGCTGTTTGCCACGCTGCAGGGCGTCGAGCCGTCGACGCGCGTCTTTCGCGCGGGCGATGTGGATGGCGATGGCGTGGGCGACCTGATCCTCGACGGCCCGGGGCGTGACATCCTCGTGTTCGGCGGTACGCTGTCCGGCACCGTCGTGCTGTCGACTCTCCTCGCCAACGGGTCCGCCATCGAGCTCGCCAATCGCGGGTTCCGCGGCATCGGCGACTTCAACGGCGACGGCCGGGACGATCTCGCGGCGGCCGTCATGGTGTCCGGCACGCGGCTCAACGAAGCGGCGCAGCTGGAACATCAGGTGACCCAGGTGTTCCTGAGCGGTCAGTCGCGCGAAGTCCTGCGGCTCACGCTTGGTGTCGCGAACCCCGTGCCGGATCTGCAGTTCGAGCCCGGCCGGGCCAGCTTCTCGGCACCGGGGACCGTGAAGGCGCAGCCTCTGCTCTTCAGCGGCGCAGAGGAGTTCACCGTCAACGGCGTCACGTATACGCGTCTCGCTGTCGCGGGGCCTGCAGGCGACGCGCTTCGGCTCTACAACGGCAACGCCCTGGGCGACCCGCTCCCGACCGACGCGGTCGCGGAGATCATCAAGGCGCCGGTATCGGCGTATGTGTTCGATCTTGCCCGCCCGCAGGCTCCCGACGCCGGGCCGCGCGCGGTGCCCGGCATCGATGTCGCCACGCAGTCGACGCCGCAGCTGCGCGACGCCTTCGCGCTCGCTGGAGACGTCGAGGCCGAGTCCCTGTCCCGTTCGGTGATCCTGGAGGATCTCAACGGCGACCGCATGCGCGACCTCCTCGTCGCGGGCTCGCGCGGCAGCTATGTGCTGCTCGGACCGGTGGGGCTCGACTCGGTGGCCAACGTGGCCGACCAGGCCGATGTGTTCGTGTCGGCCGATGTGGGCCGGGCGGCGGACCGCATGGGCGACGTGAACGGCGACGGCTTCACCGATCTGCTGTTCATCCGCCGCGCGGACAACAACGCCTCCACGGTCATCACGGCCGTCCTGGGCGGCCTCGCCGACGGCATCGAACTGCCGCGCGTCATCGACCGCGACTGGGTCGAGGACGTGCTGGCCGTTGCCGGACAGAACCGCGTCCGCCAGCTGAGCGTCGGCTCGCTCAACGGCAGTTTTTTCCTGAGCCGCGAACTGTCCAACCCGGGCGCGTCGTTCTCGGTGGTCAACTGGAACGACGACGGGTTCGCCGACCTGCTGGTGGTGAGCGACCAGCTTCACAACAATGCCAACGGCAACACGCAGGTCGCCGGCTACGTGTTCAACGGCCTGTCCTTCTGGGGCGGCGAGGATCTGGCTGCCTCCACGGCAGCCTCCCGGATCGCGATGTTCACGGCGCCGGCCACCAACGTGGTGGCCGAAGCGCAGGCGCTGCTGAACGACGGCGGCGGGCTGGGCTCCGTGTCCTCCCGCGCGGTGGCCAGTCCGCGTCTGTCGGCGATCGTGGCCGGCGATGTCAACGGGGATGGCCGTGAGGACGTCCTCATCGCGGACAGCGGCGCGATCACTTTCCCCTCGGCGACCGGTGCCGGCGGCGAGGGCAGCAGCGCGAGCCTGCTCCCCAACTACGGCAAGGTGTACCTGCTGTCCGCCACCGGCCAGAGCACACAGACCATGGCGCTCAGCGCCGCCAGCCTGGCGGTGGTGCAGGGCTTCGGCATGGGCGCGTCGCTGGCTGCGCTGGGCGATCTCGATCGCGACGGCTACGACGAGTTCGCCGTGGGCCGTTCCTTCGAGGGACGCAAGGCCGGGCCGACCGATCCGACGGAAGAAGGCGGACTGTTCGTCTTCGCCGGGCGTGAAAGCTTCGGTGCGCTCAATGCGAAGCTCGCCCCCGAGGATGCCCGCATCACGGTACGACGCGATGCGGCCGCCAGCATCCCGTTCGGCATCACCTACCAGGGCGCGCTCACTGCGACCGCGGGTGACTTCAACGCTGACGGCGTGGCGGATCTCGCGGTGGGCGAACCCGCCCGGCTCACCGTCAGCGGCGGCACGACCCTCGATCAGAGTGAGCGCGGTTCGGTGCACGTGTTCTTCTCTGTCCTGCAGAAGGGCGCGCAGATTGCGCTCACCGCCGCAGACAGCACCATCAGCGGCCAGTCGGAGTTCGACCGTCTTGGCGTGCTGCCTGCCACACCCTACCTCGACATCGATGCGGACGGCCGCAGCGACCTCCTCATGGGTGCCTCGGGTTCCGACTTCGTCACCGAACGGCTGGTCCCGGGCGCGGGCAAGATCTACGTCGCGTACGGCGCCTCCACGCCGCCCGACCTGCCCGCCGACGATCTCATCATCGATCTCACCAACGAGACGGTGCCGGGCAGCGGCGACTACCTCATCGACGACGGCTCCGGCCGGGCCACGGTATTCGAGAGCCTGGACATCGACGGCGACGGCCGCAACGACTTCGTCATCGAGAAGGGGCAGACCGAGCGCTGGTATCGCTTCACCACACTCGGAGATGGTCAGACCGGCAACGCCATCCGCGTGTCGCCGGGGCTGTCGGACTCGTTCCTCGCGCCGGTGCCCCGTGGCACCAGCGCGACCGTCGCCAGCCCGACACGGGTCGGGACGCAGTCGCTGGTGCTGCGGAGTGCGATCGACCCGAACGATGGCAGCCTGTTCGTGGCGGACGCCTTCTCCACCAACGGCCGGGTGGATTCCTGGTCGCTCGTCGCCGGGACCTTCGACGGTGGCGGCACGCGCGAGGTCACGCCGGTCATTTTCCGTGTCCGTGGCGACGGCAGCTACGAGATCACCGGTATCGGCCGCACCCGCACGCTGACCGCCGGTCAGCAGGCGAGCTTCGACTTCGACGTCCGGTCCGGCTCCGACGGAGTCGGGGCGGGCTACTTCTTCGGATGGAAGGACGGCGGCGTGTCGAGCGACAACCGCGGCGTGATTGCCTTCAACTCCGGCAGCGACGTCAACCCGACCTCGGGCGTGTCGGTCACGCGCAATGTCCAGTGGCTCGGTCAGGGTCAGGGCTCCGCGGGCAATGTCCTCGTCGGCAAGGCGCTCGCGTCGGCCGGGCAGTTCCTGCGCGCGTACTCCGTCCAGGCCAACGTGTCCTCCGGCGTTGCACTCGAGTTCGATCTCGGCCAGTTCCTCGAGTACGCCGGCAATCCGGATCAGCTCGGCTCGGCCACCCTGGTGCTCGATGCGCCCGGCTCCACCGCGCTCGTTGCGGCTCCCACCAATGTGGGTAACGCCACGCGGTCCGGCAGCCTGCTCTACTTCACGGGCAGCACGACGGCGGAAGGCAACGAACTCTGGGTGACGGACGGCACCGCCCGCGGCACTCGACTCGTCCAGGACATCAACCCGGGCGGCGCGAGTTCCTCTCCGGCGAACCTCGTGGATGTGGGCGGTGTGCTGTACTTCACCGCCAATGCAGCAAGCGGTGGCACCCAGCTCTGGCAGGCAGTGCAGGGCGCGGACGGTACGATCACCGCCAGCAAGCTGGCCGACGTGGCCGGTACCGTGAGCCGCTTCGAAGCGGTACTGGGCCAGGCCGCCGCGGACGCCACCGCACCTGCCGACGGCGTACCCAACGTCGATGTCGCGTTCACGCTGGAGATCCAGAAGGCGAACGGGGATCGCTTCAACGTGCCCGTGACGCTCACCAAGGCTGTCACGGTCGCGAATCCCTCCCTCGATGCCCTGGCGCTGGATCTCGACCAGGCCATCGCGGCAGCGCTGGTCGCGCCGGCTCTGGGCGGCGCATTCGATGCCACGGACGTGCGGGTCACAGCCGGCGGCGGTCAGCTCCGTCTGGTCTCGCAGGACGCCACGATCGTGCAGTTGCTGGTCCGCAACGCGGGCCGGCTCGGCTTCAAGGCCGATGTGGCCGCCGTCGAACTCGTGAAGTCGCCTGATGCTGTCACGATCAGCGCCGGGTCTGCGGTGCCCGCGGGCAGCACCATCACCACCGATCTTTCCATCGCCATCGACGTCGACGCGGTCGGTACGCAACGGCGCACGCTCACGCTCCAGGTGCAGCCCGCGCAGGTATCCACCAACACGTCGGTTGCCGACTGGGTGGTCGATCTCAATGCTCAGCTCGCAGCGCTGAACGAGTCCATCGGCTTCGGCGCGAACGACATCCAGTTTGCCGCCGGGACGGGCGGGAACGCCGGGCGTCTCGTGCTGCGTTCGAACACGGAGTCGGTGTACGGGCTCGCGATTCGCGGTGCCGCCCCGATCGGCTTCGCCGAGGGATTGTCGGCGGTGCGTCAGGTCCAGGTGGCGAGCACGGCCAATCTGACCCCGGCGAGCGGCCGGCCGAACTTCGATCTCACCTTCACCGTGGACGCTGTGGCGGCCGACGGGCGCCAGGTGGCGCTCGCGGTGTCGTTGCCCGATGCGCTCACCCGCGACAACCGCGGTTCGGCCAATCCGGTCGAGCAGCTCCGTCTCGATCTGCAGCAGCAGTTGAACGCCGCCCTGCGCGCGAACGACTTCGCCGATGGTGATCTCGTGGTGACGGCTTCGGGCGGCGTGCTGCGTATGGCCACCACGGCAGCGCAGAAGTTCGTGTCGTTCACGGTGCGCGGCGGCGAAGCCCTCGGCTTCGCGGCGGACGAGCGCTCGGTGCGCACGGGCGACGCCCTGTTCTTCGTGGCCAGCTCGGGCGGTACCGATGTGCTCTGGCGATCCGTCGGCGGCGGCGCCACGGGGACCGTCACGACCGCGGCCTCCGCCCTCAGCGAACTCACCGGTGTCGATGGGCGGCTGTACTTCACCGGTGTGGAGGCCGGCGTACGCGGCCTCTACCAGGCGACCCTCGGCGGCGCCGGGGCGAGCCTCGCGCAAAGCGGTCTGGTGAATCCGGCCAACCTCACCGGCGCCGGTTCCAGCCTGCTCTTCACCCAGGGCAACGGCAGCGGTGCCGACACGGACATCTATCGTCTGAGCGGCGGCGTGCTTACCCGCATCACCAACATCGAAGGCGATGCGTCGCTGCCGGCAGATCTCTCCCTGGCGGGCGGACAGCTTTACTTCGCCGCGCAGGATGTGTTCGCCGGCATCACGTCGTCCCAGACGCCGCTCAACGGTCGTGAGATCTACCGGGTCGATCCGAACGCTTCCGGCCCCGTGGCGCTCGACGCGCCCTTCCTCAACCTCGGCGCACCGGACAACCCGGCCCGCGAACTCGTCTTCGACTTCGGGATCTTCGGGACTCAGCGGATCCCCATCCCCGGCGTGGTCACCAGTTCCAACCCCGCGCAGTTCATCGCAGCGGGCGACCGGTTGTACTTCACTGCCACCAACGGGTCGTCGGGACGCGAGCTGTGGCGTGTCGACGGCGCGGGTGTCGCCCAGCTCGTGACCGACCTCACGCCGGGTGCCGGCGACTCCGCGCTGACGGAACTCACCGTGGTGGAGACCGAAGCGGGCTCACGCCTGTTCTTCGTCTTCAACGGGGCGCTCTACACCGTCAACACCGACACGCATGGTGCGGCGGTGCGCATCAACACCGTGAGCGGGACCGTATCCGGCCTGGCCGCCATGGGCAACAAGCTGTTCTTCCGTGCCGGCGAGTCGCTCTGGTCCACGAACGGGACCGAGATCGGCACCACGCGCTTCAGCCAGATTCCGCCGGCGCCTGTCACGCTCACCGTGAGTGTGCTGGAAGGCGAAGGCGACGACCGTTACGGCAACGACGATCTGACGCGAAGGGCTGTGATCAGCCTCAGCAGGCAGCTCGACGCGGGCACGACATCGTTCGATCTGACGGGCGCCGTGCGCGATGCGCTGGCGCGGGGCGACACCCGCCTCACCGTCCGGGTCGAGAATCTCGATGGCGCGCAACCCGTCACGCTGCAGCTGGCCGGCGGCTTCTCCAAGGGCAAGACCGGCCTGTCGGTGGAGCCGAAGACGAAGGGACTCGTCGCCGATCTCTACACGGAAGACGGGCAGCTCGTCGCGACCGGCCGCTCCATCGTCGACATGCGGGCGCTGGAAGCCGGCGGCTATCTGCTGCGCGTCTACAACCCCGAAGGCCCGGTCGCGACCGATACCGGGTTCAAGGTGGAAGTGGCGGCGCCCATCTGGGGCTACTCACACCCGAATACCGACCGCGATGTCATCCTCGGAGGCGAGGGCGACGATTTCGTGATCGGCAATTCGATGCTCGACCGCCTGTCGGGCGAGAGCGGGCGCGACCGCTTCATCGGCGAGTCGCTGGAGATCCGTGACTTCGACCAGGGCCGCGAGATCCGGCAGGACGTCGCGCTCGACGAGCGCTCGGACGAACCGCTCACGCCATACGTCGATGCCCTCATCGCCATCGAAGATGCAGGCCTGCGCGCCGCGATTGCCGAGGCGCTGGGGCTGCCGGTCACGAAGCGCTACGACGGACAGGTGCTCGTGCACGTGCCGGAAGGCTCGCAGAGGACCGACATTCGCGCCGTGTTCGGCGCCGACTGGCGCCAGCGCATCCTGGCGTCCGACCTCGCCGAGATCGCGGCGCTCGACGCCTCCTCGCGCGGCATCGTGAGCCTGAAGGGCCTCGAGTTCGCGACCAGCCTGCAAACGCTCAATCTCGCGAACAACAACATTTTCCGCGGTGAGCTCGATCGCCTGGAGGACCGCAAGTTCGGTGCGCTGTCCTCGGACGACGTGGCTCTCGACCCGAACCCGGCCGACACGAACTATCTGGGCGTGTATCGCGACGCCCTCAACTTCAAGGCGGGCCTGCAGCAGCTGGAACACCTCGCACTCGACTTCAACGAATCGCTGCAGCTCATGAGCAGCGGCATCCCCAATGAGTTCGCCGCGCTGGCGCGCATGCCGGAACTGCGCAGCCTCTCGTTCGACGGCACGGCACCGACGGATCTCGAGGAGTTCGCCGCGCTTCGCTGGCAGACGCCGAATGGCGGGACGCGGTCGCTGGAGTTCCTGTCGATCGACAACTACCAGACCCGGGGGCTCATGGCGCAGTACTGGCTGGAATCCGCGAAGCGGGGCGGAGGCAACAACTCGATCACGACCGTGAACGAGTTGAACGAAGTCGTGTCCGGATTGCCCGCATTCGACAACCTCAACCAGTTGCTGTCCCGTGTCGAGTCCACCGTCGACTACGCCCCCGGGAACGCAAACTTCGCAGGCATCTCCGGTCTCAATGACCGGTTCTTCGGTCGCTGGAGCGGTCGGATCTGGATCGGCGAGGCGGGTGATGTCACGTTCCACACCACGAGCGACGACGGGTCCCGCCTCTTCATCGACGGCACCCTCGTCGTGGACAACGACGGCCTGCACGGCTTCGCGACGCGGTCCGGGACCATCTCGCTTTCGGCGGGCTGGCACGGCATCCAGCTCGACTTCTTCGAGCAGACGGGTGCCGCAGGCGTCCGCCTGGAATACGACCCGGTCAACGGGCCGCGGCAGGTGATTCCGGAGAGCGTGCTGATACCCGCGGGGAACGTGGTGCCGGTGACCGATGCCCAGGCACCCCGTCTCGGCGCCCTCACCGACCTGCGTGTGCTGAGCCTGCGCAATCACACCGTCACCGACGTGCGTCCGTTCACCAAGCTCGAGGAACTGGAAGTGCTGCGCCTCGATGGCAATGCCATCCGCAACATCGAGGAGTTCGCCGGCCAGCACATCATCGACGACGGCGATCGCACCATCACCGGCACCGGTGCCAACGCGGTCAGCGTGTTCCAGGCGCCCGGCTGGGACCGCAATCTCCGGCCCGTCGAGGGCACGTTCGAGAACGACTATCGCTTCGCGAGCGGCGTGGACGAGACCAACGCGGCCATCTGGACCTTCGGCGATCTCGAGCCGGGACGCTATCGCGTGGAAGTCACCTGGCCGGAAGCGCCGTCGCGCAGCGACGAGGTCACGTACTTCGTGCGCGGGACCAATACCTCACAGGTGGTGAGCGGGCTCACGCTGTTCCAGAGCGGACTCGGCCGCACGGTAGAGGACGCCGGAACCGGCGCACGCACCGTCACGATCGATACGACTAATCTCACGATCAACGGTGACGACGAAAGCGCGCTCACCCTGTTCGGCACCGCGTTCATCGCGCAAGTGTCCCCCGACATGCTCACGCTGTACGTGCAGGGCGACCTCGACATTCCCGATGGCACCTCCATCCGGGTGGTCGGCAACCGGGCGCTGTCGGTGCAGGTGGCGGACGACGTCAACGTCGGCGAGGGCGTCGTGATCGATGCGTCTGCCGTCGGTACGCAGAATGGCGCGGGCGGTGGGGCTGGCGTCGGTAGCGGCAATCCCGGAAGGGGAGGTGAGGGCGGAGAAGCCGGGTCGTTCTTCGGCTATCCGCTCGGCGGTGGCGGGGGCAACGGCGGCGTCGGTGGCGATGGCGGTGCCATCCTCTTCTTCTTCCCCGATCTCGCGGAGTTCGGAGCGACTGGCGACAACGGCAAAGCCGGCGACTACGGTGATCGTGGTCGGACTGGTGACAACGGCAACCGCGGCAGCGGCGGCGTAGGCAATGTGAGCGGGGGTGGTGGTGGCGGCACCGGTGGCGCCGGTGGCGCGGATCCGTTCTTCGGCTTCTTCGGCGGATTCGGCGGCGCCGGCGGTGCGGGCGGTGGCGGTGGCGCGCGCAACGGCGGGACCGGGGGCAATGGCGGCGTGGGCGACAACGGCAGCACCGGCTGGAGCGGTCGTGACGGCCTCAGCGGCGGCGGCGGGACGAACAGCGTGGGTGGCCTCGGCATCTCCGGTGGTGGCGCGGGCGGTTCCGGTGGCGCGGGCGGCGGTGGCTCCGGGGGTGGCGCAGGCGGCGGCGGTGGTGGCGGCGGAGGGGGTGGTGGCGGCTCGCCGGGCTTCCTGTTCTACGGCGGCAAGGGCGGCAGCGGCGGCGCCGGCGGTTTCGGCGGCGGTGGCGGCGATGGTGGTGCGGGCGGCGCTGGAGGCGCAGGTGGCGGGGGCGGTGGTGCGTTCGAGATCGTCGCGCTCGGGCGCGTCACCATCGACGGCGCGCAGTTCAACGCACGCGGCGGCGACGGTCAGGCCGGGACCGGAGGTCAGGACGGCACACCGGGATTCGACAACATCTTCGCCGCTGGCACCGGTGCAGCGGGCGCTGCAGGCGTCGGTGGCGCGGGCACCGGCGGCCGCGGTGGCAACGGAGACATCGGCGGGGATGGCGCTGCGGGCGGCCGCGGCGGCAACGGCGGAACCGGCGGCGGCGGGGCGGGCGGCACCGTGAAGATCGTCGGGTCGGTGGTGAGCTCCGACGATGGCTTCGTGAACACGGCCGGTGGCGCCGGCGGAAATGCCGGTCAGCGCGGGCGCTTCATCCTCGGAACGAACTCGGGCGCCTTCGAGTTCATCAATGCGCGGCCCGGGACGCTTCCGGGCACCAACATCCCGTTCCCGGTGATCGAAGCGACGGTGACCGCCACCATCACAGTCACGGAAGGCTCGAAGCTCGTCAATCCGTTCCTCGCGGACGGGCAGACACGCACCCCGATCCTCCCTGATCTCGGGGGCGGCGCTGCCGTCGGCGGACTGATGTCGCTCACGGCGCAGGATCTGTTCGACCCCGCGTTCCTCGCGGCCGCACCGTCGGACGCAGCCTTTGCGCTCGTGCGCGTGGACGGCGCGATTCTGGGCCTCACCGACGAGTTCAACGGGTACGACCTGCTGCTCTACGTGAACCTGACGGACGGCACCATCGCAGCGCCGAAGATGGGCGCGGGTGCTCTCGGACATCAGACCGAACTCATTCGCGCGGGCATCGCGCAGAACACGGCGTTCGGCGGTGCGGGTCCGGAGGTGATCGGCAGTCTCAATGCGTATCAGGTGTACGCGACGCTCATCGAGGAAGGCACACAGGAGTTCACCGCGAGTGCGAACGTCGGTCTGGTCAACTACCAGGGCAAGACGCTCGCGCTCGGCGATGGCGATGTGATGTTCGTGCGTCCGCCGGGTCTCGTCGTGACGGTCGACCAGCGGCAGGCGCCTTCGGGCTCCGAGTTCGGCGGGCAGTCGTGGCAGGCGCTGGGGGAAGTGGATGTCACGCCGGATCCGACGCAACTCGACGGCCTGCGTCTGCAGGTGGTGCTGAGCAATGCGGACGGCCTCGCGGCGGCCGATGCCGTGCGCCTCGTGCGCGTCGGCGACACGCTGCCCAACCTCAAGGTGCTGGGTCTCGAGGGCAACCCCCTCGACAATCGCGCCCACGATGTGTTCATCCCGTACCTTGAATCCATCGCCTCGTCGCTGGATGTCCCGGCGCCGCTGCCCGCGGTGACGGACGGCAGGCTCACGGAGGATCTGTCCTTCCAGCTGCGCGTGGAGATGGACGGTGACGTACGCAAGACCGTCACGCTATCCGTGAATGCCGCCGAGACGGCGGATAACGCCGGGCTCGACGATCTGGTCGCCGATCTCAATGCGTCACTCGCGAACTCGCTCGGCCTGCAGGGGCTGGACACCGATGCCCTGCGCTTCGAAGTCGTGAGCGGCCGTCTCGGACTGAGCATCCAGGACAGCGCGATCCTGCCCACGCTCGGCACGCAGTTGCGCATCCTGGCGGCGCGTCTGGGTGTGGACCCGGCGGGTTCGCCGCCTGCGAGCGGGCAGCTCGCGGACGATCTGGACACTCGCATCGAGATCGTGCGCAGCGACGGCACGACGGTGGTCCTCGATGTGGGCCTCACGGTGGCGGGCACGGCGAGCAATGCCACGCTCGGCGATCTCGTCGCGGATCTCAATGCCGCCCTCGATACGGCGATCGCCGGAACGGGCGGTGCGCTGGCAGCCGGAGCCCTTCGCTTCGGGATCGACGGCGATCGCCTGCGCCTCGATGTCGTCTCTGGCGTCATCGCCTCGGCAACGATTCACGACGCGCAGGCGCTCGGCTTCCCCGTCGAGCAGTCCGAAGGCATGGATGTGATGTACACCGCGAACGCGGCCCCCACCATCCGTGTCATTGCGCCGCGCAGTGGTGCGACCACCGCGCTGGACCTGGATGGTGTCGACGACCGTGTCACGATCGCCTCCACGGCTGCGCTGAGCCCGACGCGGGAACTCACGCTCGAGGCGTGGTTCCGGGTCGATGGTTTCTCGGCCGCCTGGATGCCCGTCGTCCAGAAGGCCGACGGCACGACCGCGAACTCCCGCAGCTACTCGCTCTGGGTCAACAACCAGGGGTATCTGCACTTCACGTCAGCGGACGGGCTGGTGCAGGACTACGTGAACACGGCCGTCGGTTCGATACAGGTGGGGCGCTACTACCACGTGGCGGGTGTGCTCGATCGGGATACCGGACGCATCGACATCTACCTGGACGGTCAGCTGGCGGGCAGCAGTGCGGCGCGTACCACCGATTCGGTCGTTCACGGCTCGCCGCTGCTGATCGGCAGCACGCTGGAGGTCAACAGCGCGTTCCGCAACTTCAACGGCGTGATCGACGAAGTGCGACTGTGGAACGTGGCCCGGAGCGCCGAGCAGATCCGCGCGAACGCCGGCGATCTGCAGGATCGTGATCCGGTGGGTCTCGTCGGCCGCTGGGCGTTCGACGAAGCGTCCGGCACGGTCGCGCGCGATCTGAGCGGGAACGGACACAACGGCGTCGTGTCCGGCAACCCCGCGCGCATCGTGAGCCCTGTGTTCACGAGCTTCGGCGACATCGCCGGAGATCCGCTGCAGTTCACGGCCTTCTCGACCGACACCACCACCCGCGTGACGACGTCCGGCGGGCACGTGAGCGTCTTCTCGATCGACCAGACCGGCACGGCACCCGGCACCACGCCGGTGATCGTGCGGGTGACGGACGGCACGGGCGCGCTCGGCGACGGCCGTGGCCGCAGCACCGAGTTCGAGTTCGACTACACGTTCCGCGACAACGCCATCTACGGCACGAAGTTCGAGGATGCCAACGCCAACGGCGTGCGGGATACCGGCGAGGCGGGAATCGACGGCGTATTCCTGTTCCTCGATGCCAACGGGAACCGCCGCTACGACGAAGGCGAGCAGTTCACGTACTCCGACGCCAATGGAGATTACGCATTCCGCAACGCCAAGGTGCCGCTGGCGGCGCCTGCGGTGGCCGGCGGAGACGTCACGATCGACCGCTTCGCCGGGACGGCAGAGGTGAGTCGTCAGGTGATCAGCATCAACGTGTTCGAGTCCGTCGAAGACGTGGTCTATCAGTTCACCGGGGTGAATCTCACGCTGAAGACGCCCGGGCTCGGTACGGTATCGGCGCAGCTTGTCGTCGAGCCGTTTGCGGTGTCGGGCTTCGGTTCCTTCGCCCAACTGGTGTCGCATCTTCAGGCGCTCATCAATCAGTCTGCGCTCTCGGGTCACGTCGTTGCCGAGAATGGCGGCGACCGGGTCGTGTTCCGCAGTGTCGCTGTCGGCACGGGTGTCGAACTGTCCGTGGAGGGCTTCCAATATCGCAGTCAGTTCCTGGAGACCTTCAATCGCTTCTTCGGATTCCCGTTCCTGACCTCGCGTACGCTGGTTCAGGATGGGGCCGGTTCGCCTGATTCCGGGGGCCTCGGGTTTACGGGTCCGGCCACCGCGAGCGGAACGCCGAGTGCGATCGTGGTGGAGGTGCCGTTCGGGGGCTGGGCGCCCACCGGGAACGTGGCGTTCGACGCTGCGGGGCCGGTCGGGGTGACGCGTGTCGATTTCACGGAGCGAGGCGAGATCGCCACAGCCACCGACTTCGGCAACGAACATGTGTTCGAGCTCACCATCGCCGGGCCGGAGCGTGCGGCCGAAGGCGCGGAACTCGTCTTCACGGGTTCCGCGGTGGCCGTCAGCGGCGACACGCCTGCCGTCGCGCTGCGCTGGATGGTCACGAACGGAGCCGGTGAGACGATCCTCACGGCCACCGGCGAGATCCTGCGATTCCGTCCGACCGATGAGGGCGTGTTCCACGTCCAGTTGTTCGCCGACGATCCCGACAACGAAGAGGGCGGCAATGCCCAACTCGTCGGTCCCATGTATCCGCAGACCCTGACGTTGCGCGTGGCGAACGCCGCGCCGACGCTCGAAGCCGGTAACGACATCGAAGCATTGGAGGGGGTTGCCTTCGACCTCTCTGAACTCGTGGTGAGCGATGCGGGTGTGACCGATGCGATCTCCCTGTTCGTGGATTGGGGCGACGGGACGGTCGACAGGTTCGAGGGCGGGCCGGGCGTCACGCTGGGTGGCCTGTCCCACACCTATCTGGACGATGGCGAGTACCGCGTAAACCTGCGTGCCGAGGACAACGACGGCGGCGTATCCCGCGACAGCCTGATCGTCACCGTGCGCAACCAGGCGCCGAGGGTGAATCCCGGGCCGGACCGCACTGTGCCGGAAGGGCAGGCGATCGCGCTCACCCAGTTCGTTGCGACCGACCTCGGCAACGGGACGGTCCGGCTCGACATCACCGGTCCGATCTTCACTGACGCGGGGTTGCTGGATACCCACTCCGCGGAGGTCGACTGGGGCGACGGCACGGTGGACGAGCTCGCCATCACCCCCGCGGATGTCGGCGCCCCCGGTACGAGCGGAGGCAGGCTCAACGCCCAGCACCGCTATGGCGCGGCCGGCGAGTACACGGTGACGTTGCGGGTGCTCGATGACGACGGCGGCGTCGGAAGCGCGACGCTCAAGGTGACGGTCGAGAACATCCCACCGACGTGGGAGGACACGCCGATCTCCATCGACCTCGTCGAGGGCGAGACGCTGGCCTTCGGGTCCGCGGGCGGGTTCGATGCGATCTTCTCCGACCCCGGTGTGACCGGCACCTACACGGTGACCGCCGACTGGGGTGACGGCACGACATCGGAACTGGTAGTGGATTCGCTGCCGAGCGAGGGCAGATTCCTCGGCCGCGTGTCGGGGACGCATGTGTATCGGGACGACGGCCAGTACCGCGTGCAGTTCGTCGCCAACGACGGCGGGCGCGGTGCGCCGCTCGAGTTCACCGTCAACGTGGCCAATGTGCCGCCCGTCTTCGGGGAGTTCGAAGTGCCGCAGACGCGGGAAGGTTCGCCGTTCGAACTGGTGTTGTCCTATCGCGATGACGGCGTTGCCGACAGCCACGGTGCCGTGGTGGTCTGGGGCGATGGGTCGGAGCCCGAGACCATCGTGGCCTCGACGTTCGAGGGTATCGGTTCGCTGACGCTCAACCACGTGTTTGCCGACAGCGGCAACTACACGGTCAAGGTCACGCTCACGGACGACGATCTGGGCGAGTCCTCGATCGAGTTCGCCGTGTTCGTGGAAGGCGTGGCCCCGACGGTGGAAGCCGGCGGCAACCGCGCCGTGCAGGAAGGCGACACCGTCGAGATCCGTGCGGCGGTGAGCGATCCCGATCTGCTCGACCTCGGCGAAGGGGCGCAAGCCTTCATCGACTGGGGCGATGGCGGCGAGCCGGAAACGGCGTCGCTGGTGCTGGAGGAAGGCGCTTGGTTCGTGGTGGGTTCGCGTCTCATGGCGGACGACGGAGTGCGCACCGTGACGGTGGGCGTGACGGATGCCGATGGCAACACCGGCTCCAGCTCGTTCGAGCTCACCGTCGCCAATGTGCCGCCGCAACTTACCGTGAACGGGATTCCGACCGCGATCTCCGGCCGGCCTTACGTGCTGACACTGAGCGCGACCGATCTCGGCAACGACACGATCACCAGCTGGCGCATCGACTGGGGTGACGGGTCGGATGTCGTGATCGCGCAAGGCGCTCTCGTCGAACGATCCCACGTGTACACGACTACGGGGGCGCCGAGGAACGTGCAGATCCTCGTCACCGCGGTGGACGAGGATGGCGAGTACGTGGCGAATCCGTGGCCCGTGACCATCGTGCCGGACCTGCTCTCGGTGGAATCGCTCACGTTCGGCGGCTCGTCGATGCACGTGCGGTTCGACCGGGTCATCGATCCGGCGCCGATCAATCTCTACAGCGGGCAGGGCGGCGAATTCGGCCTGGCGGATGTCTCCGTGACGACGGCGGCGGACGGTCAGATTTCCGGTTCGCTGTTCCTCGACGACGACGGGCGCGGTCTCGTGTTCGTGCGGACCGGTGGCATCTTCGGTGCGGGTGAGCACACGGTGCGCATCCATGCCGGCGCGGGTGGCCTGGTGGATCTCGATGGCTTCACCCTCGACGGCAACGGCGACGGTACGGGCGGTGACGACTACGTTCGTACGGTGACGGTCTCGCCGGCCACGACACCGGTGCTGTCGCTGCCCGACTTCGTGCGCGGGCCCGGGCAGTCGGTGGGCGTGCCCAACGACCCGGCGGGCGGCGTGCTGCCGGTGCGGCTCACCGACGGTGCGGGCATCCGGACGCTGGTGTTCCATCTTCAGGTGGACCCGGCCCTGCTCACCATCGATTCCGTGCGACTGGCGGCGGGCGTCGCCGGTGAGGTGACTCTGACGGAGACCGATATCGGTCTGCGCGTGCGAGCCACGTTCGACCAACCCCTTGCGGCGGGCGCGGTCTCGCCCATCGAGATCCTCGCTTCGGTACCGGCAACGGCGCCTTACGGGGAATCGCAGCGCTTCCTGCTGGTGGAGGTGTCGGCGACCGGCGCGAACGAGCAGGCCATTCCGGTGGCCGCAGATGAAGCCGTGCATCTCGCCGCCTTCTTCGGCGATGCCAGCGGCAACGGCGCCTACAGCCTGCTCGACGTGCAGCGGCTGCAGCGTGTGGTGCGCGAACTCGACACGGGGCTCGGTGCTTTCCCGAACGTGGACCCGGTGATCCTCGGCGACATAAACGGCAACGGCCAGCTCACGACGCTGGATGTGAACCGCTTCAGCAACTTCGTGCTCGGACAGCCCCGTCGGGAGATCCCCGCGCTGCCTCCGGGCGCGACGCCGGCCACGTATCCGGATGCGCCCGCGCAGAACATCGCGATGGGCGTGGCCCGGACCGCGCGCCCCGGCGACACCGTCACCGTACCCATCACCATGGCCGATGCCCGCGGGCTCGAGAGCGTGCGTGCCCGCATCGTCTACAACAGTGCGGCGCTGCAGTTCGTCGAAGTGCGGCAGGTGCTGACGGCGGACTTCGAATGGCGCCTCGTGCGCGACTCGGCCGTCGATGAGGTGTCGCGCGCGGTGCTGATCGATCTGGCGCGCCTGACGCCTCTGGCTTCCGGCAACGGCAGTCTCGTGGAACTGGTGTTCCGCGTGCGCGAGGGTGCTACCGAAGGCGTCACCCTCGTCGACCTGCAGACCATCGCGATCAACGACGGGCACATCGTCCAGACGCAGCCGTCGGTGGCGGGTGAGGATGGCAGCGATTCCCTCATCACCATCCTGCCGGTGGAAACCCCGGCGTTGCCGGCAGCACCGCCTGCGCCGGCCGGTCAGCAGATCAGCGCGGAAGTCATGGCCGCCTTGCGCACGCCGTCGACGACCGGGCCGGTGAACTGGGCGGCATCGTTCTCGCAGCCCGATACGGTCACCAACCCGACCCCGGCGCCTATCAACCCCGACGACTGGAAGCGGACCCCCTGGGCCCGCGACCTGGCGGCGCGGTTGCAGGACACGGAAGGCGGCACCAATGCGGGTACGTCGCAGAACTCGGGCGTGCTACGGAGTCTGCTGCGGGGGCTTACGCGGCTGGCGAGGGGGTAGGAACGGCTGGCCGCTGGGGGCGGCACTACCCTTGCCGGAGGGAGCCGGGATGCCGTGATCGGATTGGTCGCAGAGCGGAAGGGTTCCGCGGCCCGTCGGGATCTCGCGTACGGTCATCGCGCGGCAAGTCGCCAGCACGTGGTCACTGTTCTTCGTGGCTTCGTTCCAGCGTTGTATCCCAGTGCGGCAGACGATCACCTGCTTCGGCGAGATCGCGAGTCGGGTAGCCGGGACGCGTCACGCGTGGCATCGCTCCGGTCGGGCGACTTCACCATGTGGCATTTCGGGACGCGCTTCGGGGTGTACCCCTCGACGGTGAGCGGGGCGGTTAACGACGGGAAGGAGGCGGGCCAGGCCGTCGGAATGCGTGCTTGCAAGACGCGACCGCATGGACGCTGGTTGCAGAATGCCGAGGCGGAGACCAAGACCCACGTAGGAGAGACTTCGAGCGTGCGCGGCGCAAGCCCGAATCGCTCTTGGGGTTCTCCGGGGCGGCCGCCCCGGAGAAGCTGAGGGCCTGGCGCCTACTTGTTCTTCGAGTAGAAGTCCGCGGCCTTCTTCACGTTATCTTGAAAGTCGCCGGCGAAGGCCCACTTCGCCTGCTCATTGCCGAAACAGTACGTCTTGCCGTCGGCTCCCATCTGGGAGATCGAGCAGTCGGTCTTGACCTTCTTGCCGATGGCGAGACCCATCGCGCAGTGGTCGCCGAATTCACCGGCCATGGCCGGAAGGGAGGCGAAGGACAGAGCAGCGAAGCTGAGGGAGAGCAGGTGGCGCATGGCGTTTCCTTAAGTGGTGAAAGTCCCGGAGTAAGTAGCGGCGAATGCCGGCACCGCCGTCCCGAACTGGCATAGGGACTGGCGACGCACGAAAGTTATGCGGTCGCTGTCGCCGCGTCTGTGACGTGGGTCACAATCGCCAGCCCGACAGCCGTGTCTCTAGGGCCCGCTGGCGGAACCCCGTCCGGTCCTATTTGCGTCGAACTCTCCACTGGGTTTCCCCAAGCGAGAAGACGCCCACTCGGGATGAGAACTGTGGACGACTTTCTCACGAGATTCGGCGGTGTTCGCCCGCTCACGTGCCGTCTGTGCAATCGGGCTGGCTGTAAGCGTTCAGCGCCCGGGAATTCACGAGTTCGGTTATCTCCACGCCAATTCTTTCGTCGCCAGTGGTTTGCTCTGTATCCGGCGGGTCTTGGAAGACCGGGCTGTTCGCAGTAACAGCAGTGCATCTTGCGGGTTGAAGTCCCGCTCAAGGAGTTGTCCGTAAGCCTTGGTAGCGAGAGGAAGCGGCGCTGGAGCAATCCAGTGTCGTGAGTTTCCGAATTGCAAAGCAGCAGGCCGTAACGCAAGTGAACCTATGAGTAGCCTCGTAAACGAATTGGAGGAGCCGACCTGGTGGTCAGAAGGGGAAGGCCGTTGGGTGAGCGCTGGAACAACGGAAGTGGCGCGCACCAACTCCCGGGGTAGCAGGGATGGCATGTTGCGGAAGCGGTACTGCCCAGTGCTGGAGACCCATGGTGCGGGGTGGGGAGGCCACAGACGGCTGCGTATAAGGCAACGAAAGCGCGGTCGGGCGTCATGGGAGTCGGAGGGGTTCGAAGTACCGTTGGAGGCTGAGGGACAACACAACCCAGGCCGAGGGAAGGGACCCTGCTTTGTTCGTGTGAGCGAAGAGCGGCGGATCAGGGGATTGCCATGTTGCTAGCCACCCCGGAGACGATCAGGAGCCTCCAGAGGAAGCTGTATGCCAAGGCAAAGCAAGAGCCGGCCTACCGCTTTTATGCGAACTACGACAAGCTCTACCGGGCCGACATCCTCGGTCTGGGTGTAGTGCATACATCGTACGTTTGACGAATGCCCAGGAGGTATAGTCGTAAACGCATATCGGTCCCCGTGCTTCTCGGCGCAACCTGTAACGCATACCGTCGTCTGTGTCGGTGGTCGGTGTGGGGCGGGATCCGGCGCCGGTCTCCATGGAAGGGCGCTGCGGGACAGTCGAGGAGCGTGCGTGCAACGCAGCAGACCGGGTCGGAACGAACCGACGCGGAGCTCGATCCGGATGTCTCACGGCGGCGAAGATCGTCTTGGTCTCTCAAGTGCCGAATCTTCGGGTGGCTCGGCCCACCAAGGTGCGTAGCGGTGAAGAGGGTGAAGGGGGGCAGCGCGCGCCATGGGTGATGACAGGACGCGACCCCGGTCCTTCCATATCGGGGGCCGGACGAGTGCCGTCGGAATTGACCGAAAGCGGGGGCGAAGTATGATCGTTACTGTCCGGCCGTTTGGGCGGCTGTTTCCACAGCATCGCCAGGCCCCATACCAGACCGCCTATCCCGTGCACAAACTTCGCGAAGTTGCCTTCCTGAGCCGTGTTTCGGCTGAAGCGTTCATTCCCGACGGGAGTGAGTCCGTCATTTCGATCACCGATCGCGGAGCTGAACCAGCGGACCTGAAGGACGGATGGAATTCAATACTGCGCATCCAATTCAATGACGTCGACACCGATGAAGACGATACCGAAGAGCTCGAGTTAGAACTGGGCGAGATTACGGAGGAAGAGGCGGAGGAGATTGCAAACTTCGCTCTGCAGGCGGCAAATGTCTCTGAGGTACTTGTGGTGCATTGCAGATTCGGTCAGTCAAGGTCACCCGCCGTTGCCAAAGCCATCTGCGAGCACTTCAAGCTCGACTTCCCGCCAGACTTCACTACTCACAACAGGCTAGTTCAGAGGCTTGTACGCAAGGCCCTCTCGCGGCATAGTGCTGCGTAGCTGCAACGAGCAGGCGCAACACCACTTTGTTCCGATGATGTGGCTCGTGAGGTGTCTCGGAGTCGTCTTGCTTTCCTTGCCGTCGCTGGAGCCGCCCCGTGGCTAACAGTCTTTCTGGAACGGTGATCCCCCACCCAGCGCTCGTGCGATCCGGCCGCGTGTGGCTTCCGGTCGCGCGGCGCTGAACGTCGGAACGCACAGGGCACGCCATGGCCGCCGGCTACTCTGCAACACCCCTGGCGAGGAAGCTCGGCATCAAGGCGCCCATGCAAGTGGCCGTCATCGACGCCCCGAGTCGGTACGAAACCATTTTGGGAGAGTCGCCAGTCGGCGTTACGGTCAGCGTTGCCGCATCGAGCGACACGGATCTCGTTCATGTGTTCACGACAGAGCGAGCTGTTCTGAGCGGGTACCTGAAGGAGTTTCGCCAGATTCTGGGTCCGAACGCGGCGGTCTGGGTGTCCTGGCCCAAGAAGGCATCCAAAGTCACCACCGACATAACGGAAGACACGATCCGCGAGCTGGCGCTGCCGCTTGGCTTCGTGGATATCAAGGTCTGCGCCGTGTCGGAGGTCTGGTCGGGCCTGAAGCTGGTAGTCCGCAAAGAGCTGAGAGGCACGCGGGCGGTCTAGCGGGTATGGTTGAAGGTGGAGAGAAGGGCCTCCTTCTCGCAGCGCCGAACTTGAGGCCCGAGTCGACGTCGCACGAAGTGCGCTGTCGAACGCTGCGCCCCGCGGGTGGAGTACGAACCCTTGTGTTCTCGGGCCGTCGAAGGTTGGCAGACTATTTCTGCAACCTGGTTACCCGGCGCACTCCGCGCGGCTCAACTCGCTACTGGCGCGAAAGCGGCGATCGCCAGTCAAGTGCTCTATCGCAGCCCGGTGCGATCGCAGGTAAGGTTGCGGTTTTTCCAGCCGCCAGCCCATGTTCAGCAAGCTCCGTGACCTGGTTCCCGTATGGCGCCTCAGCGCCATCGACGACCATTTGCTTCGGCAAGACGACCGGCCCGATCTCGTCGGGCTGTCGCGCGGGTTCGTGGAGTTTCTCTACTTCGGCCTGAAGGAGGCGCGGGCCTGCTTGTTCGCCGGGCTGTTCTTCGCCGCGGTGTTCACGGTGCCGCGCACGGGCCTGTTCGGGCTGCCTCGCTACGATGTCCTCCTGGTCGTAGCCTTGGCGATCCAGTTCTGGATGGTCTGGGCGAAGCTCGAAACCGTCGATGAACTCAAGGCCATCTCGCTTTTCCACGTCATCGGCTTCGTGTTGGAGGCCTTCAAGACGTCGAGCGGCATCAAGTCCTGGGTCTATCCGGATTTCGCCTATACCAAGCTCTTCGGCGTGCCCCTCTTCTCGGGCTTCATGTATGCCGCCATCGGGAGCTACATCATCCAGGCGTGGCGGCTGTTCGAGCTTCGGGTCGTCCATCATCCGCCGTACTGGATGGCCGGTGCCGTGGCGCTGCTCATCTACGCCAATTTCTTCACCCATCACTACATCGGTGACTACCGGTGGTACATCGCGGCGTGCGCCCTCGGTCTGTACGCCCGGGCCACGGTGATCTTCCGTCCCCTGGACCGGGATCGGCGAATGCCGCTCATGCTCTCGTTCGTGCTCATCGGTTTCTTCATCTGGCTCGCCGAGAACATCAGCACCTTCTTCGGCATCTGGAAGTACCCGAATCAGATGGGCGCCTGGTCTGCGGTGCACGTCGGAAAATGGAGCGCGTGGTCGCTGCTCATCATCATGACCTTCACGATCGTCGCCAACCTCAAGCACATCAAGGCACGGATCCATGTGCCGGCGTGAAGGGCGGGCACAGAAGGACGGATGCGCGCAGAGGCCCCTCGGTGCGAGCGCGTGTCGAGGCGGTGCGCGCATCGTCGAACATTCGTTTGAGGAACTCACTCATGGCCTTGACTGAACCGGACTTGCGACGCACCTGGCTGTTCGGACCGGGCGCGGACAGCGCGGCGCACTCCGCGATGCTGCAGAGCGGCGCGGATATCGTCATCGTGGACTTCGAGGACTCCACGCCGCCGGATCGCCGAGGCGAGGCGCGCGGTGGAATCGTCGGCCTGCTCGAGCGGGTGCGCGACGCAGGGGCAGGCACGGCTGTGCGCATCAATTCACTCGAAACCGAAGGCCCCGTCGACCTCGCGGCAGTCATGCCGGGCCGGCCCGATGTCATCGCCTACCCGATGGCAAAGAGCGCGGAGGAGATGCGTGCGCTCCATCGTGCGCTGGATCACTGGGAGACGCAGCTGAACATCCCCATCGGCACCACCGAGATTCTTCCCGTCTGCGAGACCGCGCTAGGCGTAGTGGAAGTGCGCAGCATTGCCGGCGGCAGCAGTCGCATCCGCTGCGCGCTGCTGGGTACCGAGGATCTCGCCGCGGACTTGTGCGCGGAGCGTCAGCCCGACGGACAGGAACTCGACTATGCCCGGCGGCGATTCGTCCTGGAATGCCGGGCCGCCGGAATCGAACCGATCGATGCCCCCTACACCTACGGCGACACCGAGGGGGCGGTGCGGGAGGCGCACTACGCAAGGCGGTTGGGCTATCGCAGCAAGTCGGTCGTCTGTCCCGAGCATTCCCAGGCGATCAATGACGCACTCACGCCCGGTGAAGAGGAAGTGCGACGGGCCACGGCGATGATCGAAGCCTTCGAAGCGGCGCGTGCCCGCGGGGAGGATCGCGCCCTCGTCAACGGTTTGTGGGTGGAGGTGCCAACCTATCGCAACGCGCGGCGGCTCGTCGAGCGGGCGCGTCGGCTTCAGTCACGGGGCACCACCTAATTGTGCGGGGGGCGGGCGACGCTTTCCCGGCGAGCCGGGTCCAGTGGCCGACGCGTTGAATTGTCGACGTCAGTCGCGAAAGCGGGTCGCGCTAGTCAGTGGCGGTGTGGTTGGCTATCCTCATGGCGTCGACTGTACCGAAAGGTGTTCCGCTGACTTCGCCTTGCCGGAATACCTGGAGCCGTTCCCTGGTGCGGTGCAGGGCGCCAATCGATGTCTTTGGTTTGGAGAATCGGCATGACTGGAGTATCGGTGCGATCCGCTTGCCTCCTTGGCGTGCTTTCCTCTGCGCTTGGCGGTTGTGTGTATGTGCCCAAGACTGTGGAAACGTTCGACTCCACGTGCAAGACCGTTCGTAAGGAAATGTACCTCGAGCCGGTGCAGGTGGCTTCTCTCCTCGAGGGATGCCGTAATTTGGAGTGCAAGGCGGGGCTCGCCTTGGCGGGTGCGATCACGGCGACGTCAGCGGTGGTCTCGGGCAGCATCGTCGTGGCGGGCAATGTCGTCTATTGGCTCGAAAGTCAGGGCGATTGTCCGAGTCGGAAAGACCGTTGGAAGGACCGTTCCCTGCCTGGAGGCTGGTTCTCCGCCGGGAGAGCCGAGTCCGGCGGGGGCGAGTTCCAGGTCGACATGGCTGCGGTGCGACGCAGGACCTGTTCGCCAGCACGGGCGGATTGCGTACCGAAGTCCTCCGAGGATAGGGCGCCTGGACCGGAAGACAGCGGTGAGACGACTGTTTCCGGGAGTCCCGCCGGGAGGTGATCCCCTGGAGGTCGAGACGTCGCGGTATCAGCACTATGTCGTCGCGGCGGGCGTGAGGCTGATCGACAATCTGCGGTTCATGCCACAATTCAGCGAGACTCAGGCGTCACGAATCTCGCATGGGATGTTTCACCGGATCCGTCATTCTGGTGGCCGCCAAGGTCCGAGACGGAATTGCCACGGGACACCTCGCGACCCTGACGAGCGCACATTCTGATGGACCACGAGCCCACGCTCGCGCCTGACCTGACGACAACACAATCGAATGAGGAAATGATGCCGAACACAGCGGTCGTAACGGGGGCTGGAAAGGGAATCGGTCGAGCGATTGCAGTGCGTCTTGCCGCGCTCGGGTACGACTTGTTTCTGCTCGGTCGCGATGCCGAGGCGCTCGCCAGCGCGGCAGCCGAATGCACCGCTCTGTCGGTGCAGGCCGGATTCTTCGCGGGCGACCTGCGGGACCCCAAGGCCATCGATGCCGCGTTGAACGCGGCGCGGGAGCGGTTCGGGCAGATCGACGTGCTGGTCAATAACGCCGGCACGGCGCGTGGCGGTGCGGTGCAGGACGCCGACCTCGAGGTCTGGCGCGAGGTGCTCGATCTCAACTTCGTCGCCGCGACGGCTCTCACGCGAGGGGTGTTGCCGGAGATGATCGAGCGGCGGCAAGGGGCCATCATCAACATCTCCTCCATCAGTGGCCGCCACACGAATGCGGGGAGTGCCATCTACGCGGCCAGCAAGCATGCGCTGAACGGCTTTACCGGCTGCCTGTTCGAGGACGTCCGGGAGTACGGCATCAAGGTGTCCAGCATCATGCCGGGCTTCGTGGACACAGCCCTGACCGCCGGTCTCGGCAAGCGTACCGATCGCATGATCCGCTCGGAGGATGTGGCCGATGCCGTGGCATACGTCCTCGCGTCTTCGGCGAATTGCTGCCCTACCGAGATCGTCCTGCGACCGCAGATGGCGCCGTAGTCGACGGTTCGAACTTTCAAAGATCGCCAGATCGCTTATCGAGGAGAGCGCAATGAATTACAAGCTGCTGGGCCGTACCGGGATTCGGGTTTCCCAACTGTGCTTCGGCACCATGTCCTTCGGCGGGGATGCCGACGCGGCGATGTCAGGACAGATGTATGTCGCCTGCCGGGATGCGGGCATCAACTTCTTCGACACGGCAGACCAGTACAGCGGCGGCCGTTCGGAAGAGATTCTCGGCGAGTTGATGCGCGGGCATCGCGATGACCTCGTCGTCGCCACCAAGTGCTTCAATCCGACCGGAACCGACCGTAACGCGCGCGGTGGCTCGCGTCGCCACATCAGCCGCGCTGTGGAGGCAAGCCTTCGTCGCCTTGGCACGGACCGGGTGGAGGTTCTGTTCCTGCATCAGATGGATCTCGACACGCCCCAGGAGGAAACACTTCGCGCGATGGAGGATCTGGTGCGCGCCGGTAAGGTTCTGTATCCCGCACTCAGCAACCACTCGGCGTGGATGACCCAGCGCGCTATGGACATTCAGGAACGCCAGGGATGGGCGCGCCTGCAGGTGATCGAGCCGATGTACAACCTGGTCAAGCGCCAGGCGGAAGTCGAGATCCTGCCGATGGCGCAGGCCAACGGCGTGGCCGTGATTCCCTACAGCCCCGCGGCTGGCGGTCTGCTTTCCGGCAAGTACTCGGACAGCAGCGCCCAGGGCCGCATCGCGACAAACAAGATGTACGCGCAGCGATACGGGGAATCATGGATGCACGAGGTCGCGGTGAAGTTCTCGACATTCTGCAAGGAGCGCAACTACCACCCGGTGAGCCTCGCGGTTGCCTGGGTCGGCTCGCATCCTGCCGTCACGGCGCCGATCATCGGTGCGCGCAACGTCGAGCAGCTTCAGGCATCGCTCGATTCCGTGAAGATCGACATGACGGCGGACCTGCGGGAGGAGATCGGCGCACTGTCGCGGACACCGCCGCCGGCCACCGACCGGTCGGAGGAAGCGAAGGCACCGGGCAAGTGAGGTAGAAACATCCGCGGTTCAACGGGCAGCACGCCCGTTGGGTCGCGGTGACAGCATGTATTCCTTGTTTCCCGGAGTCGGGGCGTTCGCCCCTCGTCCGGGCTACACCCCCGCCACCAGCATGTGCAGCTCGCGTAGCCCGGGCTCCGCCCGGGGCGCGACGGTCGATTCCTCGACATTGCGACCGCATCCCCGGACAAGTGCCGGCCTACGGCCGCCGCTCGCAAAGTTTTTCTGGACATTTTTCGGATGAGGGCAATAAGTCACTCTAAAGCCCTTCAGGAATCCTGCCGATAATCTTTCCAGGCGCAACTCGCTCAAGTTTTCCGGAAACCTGCCGCAAACGCGTTCTCAAGGCGCAATTCGATGTTGCCTTGCGAAGACGGACCCTCACGAGAGGTCTTTCGCCGTCGCGAGGCAACGGTTCCGGACGAAACCGACTCCGTGTCGGCGAGAGTGAAACTTCATGTCGTCAGTCGTTCTGCAGGGGGTGTCCGCAAGTGCCGGTTGGTGCTGCGCGATGCTCTGTCCGCACGATCTGACCCGTTCTCCGGACCCAGCCACCTCTCACGCCAGTTCGACACCCTCCAACACCGATGACGTCTCCGTCGTGATTGTTCACGCACGGACTCGTCCGCAACTTCGGTGTTCGCGAACCCGGCAGCACAACGAAAGGAGCGATCACGAAGCGCTCCCACTCCATTCATGGCTCATCGCGCGACCGGTGCGATGCGGTCTGAAGCAATCAAGTTCCATTGAAGTGTCAGGCAACCAGGGTGAAGGTCATGGCGAAGACCATATTGGTGGTGGATGACTCCGCGTCGTTGCGGCAGGTCGTTGGCATTGCGCTGAAAGGCGCCGGCTATCAGGTGGTGGAAGGGTGTGACGGCAAGGACGCGCTCACGAAGCTCGATGGCCGTTCGGTGAATCTCATCATCAGCGATGTGAACATGCCCAACATGGACGGCATCAGCTTCGTGAAGGAGGTCAAGAAGCTGCCGAACTACCGGTTCACGCCGATCATCATGCTCACGACGGAGTCCCTGGAAGCCAAGATGAAGGAAGCGCAGGCAGCCGGAGCGAAGGCGTGGGTTACGAAGCCGTTCAAGCCGGACCAGATGCTTGCTGCCGTAGCCAAGCTCTGCCTGCCATGAGTCCGGAGACGAACCGCATGCGAATCGACCAGAGAATGACCATCTACACCGCGGCGGAGCTGAAACCCAGGCTGCTCGCGGAGATTGCGGATTCGGCCGTTCCGAGCGTGGACCTCTCTGCCGTGCAGGAGATCGACGCCGCCGGCCTGCAACTTCTGCTGCTTGCGAGGCGGGAGGCCGCCGCGGTGGGTCGCGAGTTCCGCATCCTCGAGCCAAGTGAATGCGTGCGCGAGGTGCTGTCCCTGGCTGCTGTCTCCTACATGGACTCGGGGCCGACGTCGCTCGGAGGGCCCGCGACATGAACCTGGATCAGGCGTTCGAGACGTACGTCCACGAGAGTCGGGATCTGCTTCAGCAGATGGAGGAACTGCTGCTCGAGTTCTCTCAGGGCAGATCGGATCCCGAGTCCGTCAATGCGCTGTTTCGTGCGGCGCACACGATCAAGGGGTCCGCCGGCCTCTTCGGACTCGATGGCATCGTTGACTTCACCCACGGCGTGGAGAGTGTGCTCGACCTCGTGCGCGATGGTGCAGTCCCGATGACTCCCGATCTTGCGGCGCTTCTGCTGGAGTGCCGAGATCACATGGCCGGGTTGGTGGAAGCCGTGGCAGCCGGGACGGAACTCGACGACGAGGCTCTGCGCACCGGGGCGGAACTGCAGCGGCAGTTGGGAACCTATCTCGGCGGCGAGGCTTCCGCCGCCCAGTCTCCGACGGCAGTCGTCGAGACCGGTGGCAGCGGGGTCGCCGGAGACGAAGGCTACTGGCACATCTCGGTGCGTTTCGGGCGCGATGTCTTTCGCAACGGCATGGACCCGCTGTCGTTCATGCGATTCCTGTCGACCGTCGGTCGGATCGTGGCGGTGACGACGCTGGCCCACGAGATTCCGGCAGCGGACGAGATGGACCCCGAGTCGTGCTATCTCGGCTTCGAGATCGGTCTGGTGAGTGCCGCGGACCAGAGCACGATCGAAGGCGTATTTGACTTCGTCCGAGACGATTGCACCCTCCAGATCCTGCCTCCCACAAGCCGGGCGGCGGACTACGTGGCGCTGATCGAAGCGCTGCCCGCGGATGAGGTGCGGGTGGGTGACCTGCTTGTGCGTTGCGGTGCCATCACCGAGGCGCAACTGGAAGCGGCTCTGCGAATCCAGGGCGCTGAAGCGGCCGGCATCGGCGACGCTGCGGCGCAGGCCCGCCTGATTGGCGAGATCCTCATTGCCCAGAAGTCAGTGGCCCCGCCCGTGGTCGAGGCCGCGCTCGACAAGCAGAAGCAGTTGCGGGACGGCAAGGCGCAGGAGTCCCGATTCATCCGTGTGGATGCCGACAAGCTCGATCGCCTCATCAACCAGATCGGGGAACTCGTCATCGCCGGCGCCGGTATCAATCTCGTCGCGAAGCGGCGCGGGGCTGCCGACCTCCTCGAAGCGGCCTCAGTACTCGGGACGCTGGTCGAGGACGTAAGGGACAGCGCGCTGCAACTCAGGATGGTGCCGATCGGCGCCACCTTCAATCGCTTCCAGCGGGTGGTCCACGACGTGGCCCGCGACCTGAACAAGGACATCGCCCTCCTGATCAACGGCGGCGATACCGAACTCGACAAGACCATGGTCGAGCGCATCGCCGATCCTCTGATGCATCTGGTGCGCAACGCCATGGATCACGGTATCGAGCCGACCGAGGTCCGGGTGCAGAACGGCAAGCCCGCCCGTGGCACCGTGAAGCTGAACGCGTACCACGACTCCGGCGGCATCGTCATCGAGGTGGGGGACGACGGCGGCGGCCTCAAGACCGACAGGATCGTGGCCAAGGCGGTGTCGCGGGGGCTGATCCCCGAGGGCGCTGCGCTGACCCAGCGGGAAATTCACGAGCTCATCTTCGAACCCGGCTTCTCCACTGCCTCGCAGATCAACAACCTCTCGGGACGCGGCGTCGGCATGGACGTGGTCAAGAGCAGCGTCACGGACCTCCGTGGAACCGTGGAGGTCGACAGCCGCGAAGGGGAAGGCACCACGATCCGGATCCGGCTCCCGCTCACGCTGGCCATCATCGATGGCTTCCTGGTGGGCGTGAACGACTCGGTGTTCGTCGTCCCCCTCGACATGGTGGAGGAGTGCATCGAGTTCACCGATGCGGCCCGCACCGAGGCGAGAGGCCGTGAGTTCGTCAACCTGCGCGGGCAGGTGCTGCCGTTCATCCAGATCCGAGATCTGTTCGAGATCGGCGGTCAGCCAGCGCGCAGGGAGAACATCCTCGTGGTCCGCTACGCCGGTCAACGCGCAGGGCTCGTCGTCGACGAACTCCTGGGCGAAGCGCAGACGGTCATCAAACCCCTCGGCAAGCTGTTCCAGAAGGTAAGGGGAATCGGAGGTTCCACGATTCTCGGAGACGGTCGTGTCGCACTGATCATGGATATTCCAGGTCTGCTGCGACACGTGCACGGCAAGGCAACCAATCGAGAAGGCGCGTCGGCGACGGCGCTCCAGTAACAACCCGGGTGTTCACAAGACAACCGCGGATCTGATCATCGCAAGCAGAAAGGAGCAGTCCATGAAGACGAAGTCGCAGGAAAGCACGAAGCGCCCCGCCACGAAGTCCAGCAGCGTCAAGAAGACGGCGAGCAAGACCACCGCCAAGGCGGCGCCTGCGAAAGCGGCCAAGTCAGCTAGGACGGCCCCTGCCAAGACGACGAAAGCCAGCGCGAAGAGCGCCGGCACCACGGTGAGCCAGGCGGCTTCCGCGACCCTCATGGACATGAAAGGAAAGCTCGCAGCGATCGACAAGGCGCAGGCCGTCATCGAATTCTCGCTGGACGGCCGGATCCTGACGGCGAACGACAACTTCCTCACGACACTCGGCTACACGCTCGACGAGATCAAGGGACAGCATCACAGTCTGTTCGTGGAGCCTTCTTACCGCGACACCCTCGAGTACCGGATGTTCTGGGAGAAGCTCGGGCGCGGTGACTACGACGCCGGGCAATACAAGCGGGTCGGGAAGGGCGGCAAGGAGGTCTGGATCCAGGCGTCGTACAACCCGATCTTCGACCAGAAGGGCAAGCCGTTCAAGGTCGTCAAGTACGCGACGGACATCACGGCACAGAAGCTCCAGCAGGCGGACTTCGAAGGCCAGCTGGCAGCGATCAGCAAGGCGCAGGCCGTCATCGAGTTCACCACGGACGGGAAGATCCTGCACGCGAACGACAACTTCCTGAAGACCGTCGGCTACACGCTCGACGAGATCCGCGGGCAGCACCACAGCATGTTCGCCGAGCCTGAGTACCGGGCAAGCGCCGAGTATCGCCTGTTCTGGGAGAAGCTGGGTCGCGGCGAGTACGACAGCGGCCAGTACAAGCGGCTCGGCCGCGGCGGCAAGGAAATCTGGATCCAGGCGTCCTACAACCCGATCTACGACATGAACGGGAAGCCGTTCAAGGTCGTCAAGTACGCGACGGACATCACGGAGCGGGTGCACGAGGCCGAGGCGCTCGCGGCCGTTGTCGCTCAGACCAAGGATGTGGCACGGGCCGCCGGTGTCGGCGACTTCACGCAGCGCATCGACGTGAGCGACAAGCACGGCGGCCAGCGCGAGCTGGGGGAGAGCATCAACGAACTGCTCGACACGTGCCTCGGCGGCATGAACGATGTGGTTCGCGTCGTCTCCGCCATGGCCCAGGGCTACCTGACCGAACGCATCACGACCGAGTACGCCGGCACGTTCGGTCAGATGAAGGACGCGTGCAATGCCACGATCGACACCCTGCGCGGAACGATCACGGATGTGCGGTCCGTGGTCCAGACCATCGCGGCGGCGTCCGAGCAGGTGAGCGCAACCTCGCAATCCCTCTCCCAGGCGGCAAGCGAGCAGGCGGCCAGCGTCGAAGAGACGAGCGCTTCGCTCGAGCAGATGACAGCGTCGATCTCCCAGAACACCGAGAGCGCGAAGGTGACCGACGGCATCGCGTCCAAGGCGGCCACCGAAGCGGCCGAGGGTGGCGAGGCGGTGACCGAGACGGCCTCTGCCATGAAGAGCATCGCCCAGAAGATCGGCATCATCGACGACATCGCCTACCAGACGAACCTGCTGGCGCTGAACGCGGCCATCGAGGCGGCGCGGGCCGGGGAGCACGGCAAGGGATTCGCAGTGGTGGCGGCCGAAGTCCGCAAGCTCGCGGAGCGCAGCCAGGTGGCGGCGCAGGAGATCAGTTCGGTGGCAGGCAGCAGTGTCGAACTGGCGCAGAAGGCTGGCAAGCTGCTCGAGCAGATGGTCCCGAACATCCGCAAGACCTCGGACCTCGTCCAGGAGATCACGGCGGCTTCCGAGGAGCAGTCCTCGGGCGTCAACCAGATCAACGGGGCCATGATGCAGCTCAACAAGGCGACGCAGACCAACGCGGCAGCTTCCGAAGAACTCGCCGCGACCGCGCATGAGATGGGCGACCAGGTCCAGCAGCTCGAGCGTGCCGTGGCCTTTTTCAAGACCGGTATCGAGTCGGAGTCGGACCCCGTGGCGTTGCGCGCCAAGCCTGCGGCGAAACCGGTGGCACGTCCGGCTGCGCCTCGGGTCGCCGGCAATCTCGCCCTGTCGGCGAGGAACGAGCCGGATCCTGCCCACTTCACGCGGTTCTGAGCAGAGGCGAAACCATGCAGACATCAGCGACGGTCGCGCCACGCGGCGCGGCAGGGGTTCCCACGTCCCACGCGGCAGTGCAGGAACCTCAGCAGTACCTCACGTTCGTCATCGGCGGGGAGACCTTTGCGATAGGCATCCTGCGCATCAAGGAGATCATCGAGTTCTCCGGTCTGACGACCGTGCCGATGATGCCGGAGTGCATCCGGGGTGTGATCAACCTTCGCGGGGCCGTTGTCCCGGTGCTCGATCTGGCGACCCGATTCGGTCGCAAGCCCAGCGAGGCCACGAGACGTACCTGCATCGTGATCGTCGAGGTGGAGTCGCAGGACGACAAGCAGGACATCGGCGTCATCGTGGACGCCGTGAACGAGGTGCTGGAGATTCCCGGTTCGGAGATCGAACCGCCTCCCAGCTTCGGCACGAAGCTCCGCCCGGATCTCATCCGAGGCATGGGCAAGATCGGTGGCCGCTTCGTGATCATCCTGGATACGAACCGCGTCCTGGCGAGCGAGGAGATCGGCGCGGCTTCGCGTGGCGGGAGTGCCGAGGCGGTGGGCGACCCGATCGCAGCGGCGGCGTGAGGGGAGAGCATGTCGGACATCGCCATTTCGGATCAGGAGTTCTCCTGCTTTCGCCGCTTCATTCACGAGACCGCCGGCATCCAGCTGTCGGATGCGAAGAAGGTGCTGGTCAGCAGTCGGCTTTCCCGCCGGCTGCAGGCGCGGGCACTGGACAGCTTCGGCGAGTATTTTCGGCTGATCACCAGCGGGAGCGAAGCCGCCGAACTCCAGATGGCGGTGGATCTTCTCACGACCAACGAAACCTACTTCTTCCGGGAGCCGAAGCACTTCGATTTCCTGCGTGAACGGTTGCGGGAACGTGTGGCGGATCGCCGCAGCGCCTCGGCGCCGTTTCGCGTATGGAGCGCCGCGGCGTCGACCGGGGAGGAGGCCTACAGCATCGCCATGCTGCTGGCCGACGTCCTGGGAGAGCGACCCTGGGAGATATTCGGGTCCGACATCAGTACGCGCGTGCTCGAGAAGGCGCGCACCGGACACTTCCCGATGGTGCGGGCGACCAACGTGCCGAAGGACTACCTCCGCCGTTTCTGCCTGAAGGGCGTGGGTCCCGAGGAGGGCACCCTTCTCATCAACGGCAGCTTGCGCGAACGCGTGCGCTTCGAGCAGGTCAACCTCACGCAGCCGCTGCCGAACGTCGGCACCTTCGACATGATCTTCCTGCGCAATGTGATGATCTACTTCGACAACGAGACGAAGCGATCGGTGGTCAGCAGGCTGATCGACACACTCGCGCCTTCGGGGCACTTCCTCATCGGGCATTCCGAGACGTTGAACGGCGTCTTCGAGGACCTGGCGCCCATCGCCCCGGCCATCTATCGCAAGGCTGCGGGTGGATGACATCGACGGCTCGCCGGCGGACGTGCTGCTGCAGCCGGGCGAGAGCCATTTCGGGACAGCCGGAACGCGGATTCGTACCCTGCTCGGTTCCTGCATCGCCATCACGATGTGGAACCCGGTCCGTCGCATCGGGGGCATGACGCACTGCCTGCTTCACGGGAGGGCGGTTGAGTGCATCGGCGAGCCGGACTGCCGCTTCGTAGATGAGTCGACCCTCTGGCTTCTGAGGGAAGCCGCCCGGCGGGAGACGGATCCCGCCGAGTACGAGTTCAAGCTCTTCGGAGGCGGCGACATGTACCAGCGTCTCGGTCTTGGCAATCGCAATCACGTGGGCAAGCGCAATTCCGCGACCGCCGAGCTGCTGCTGGGAAATCTTGGTTTGCCGATCACGGCACACGACGTGGGCGGGGCGGTCTACCGCGCCCTCGTATTCGATATCGCGACGGGGGCCGTCTGGGTCCGCTACGGAGACGACGTCGCAACGCCCGCGCGCGAGGAGTGCATCCGGCCATGAAGAAGACAACCGTACTGATCGTCGACGATTCGGCAGTGGTAAGACAGGTGCTCCAGGCACAACTCGCGGCCGACCCGGAGATCGAGGTGATCGGCGCTGCGGCAGACCCGATCGTGGCCATGGAGCGGATGAAGCTCCGATGGCCCGACGTGCTGGTGCTCGATGTCGAGATGCCGCGCATGGACGGCATCACGTTCCTGAAGAAGATCATGGCCGAGCGGCCCACGCCGGTCGTCATCTGTTCCACGCTCACCGAGAAGGGCACGCAGACTTGCATGGAGGCGCTGGGCGCCGGTGCCATCGCCATCGTCACGAAGCCCAAGCTGGGTCTGAAGCAGTTTCTGCAGGACAACTCCGGTGACCTGGCGGAGACCGTGAAGGCGGCCGGTCAGTCGAGTGTCCAGAAACTCAGGCCCCGGGCCGCGGCACCGGTGCCGCTTCGGGAGAAGCTGAGCGCCGACGTCATGCTCGCGCCGGCCAACGCCAACGCGATGATCCAGACCACCGAGCGGATCGTCGCCATGGGGACTTCCACCGGCGGAACGCAGGCACTGGAACGGGTGCTGACGGCGCTGCCCCGGGTGTGCCCGGGCATCGTCATCGTGCAGCACATGCCCGAGAAGTTCACGGCGGCCTTTGCCGCACGCCTCAATTCGCTGTGCGAACTCGATGTCCGCGAGGCGTGCGACGGCGACCGCATCGTGCCCGGAAGGGCGCTCATCGCCCCCGGCGGTGCTCACACGATGGTCAAGCGAAGCGGTGCTTACTACCACGTCGAGGTGGCGGACGGCCCTCTGGTCAGCCGGCACAAACCGTCAGTGGATGTGCTGTTCCGCTCCGTGGCGAAGTTCGCCGGCCGCAACGCCCTGGGCGTGATCATGACCGGCATGGGAGACGACGGGGCGCGTGGCCTGAAGGAGATGCGCGACGCGGGAGCAGCCACCATCGCGCAAGACGAAGCCTCGTGCGTGGTGTTCGGCATGCCCAAGGAAGCCATCAAGCTCGGCGCGGCCGATCGCGTGATGCCGCTCGATTCGATCCCTGCGGAAGTGCTGAGGTATCGGTAGGGGCCGTCGTCGGGCCGAGGGGCAGGACGCTCCCGGAGTCGGGGCTTGCGCCCCTCGTCCGGGCTACTCGGTCGTGGCGTAGCCTGGACGAGCGCCGCAAGGCGCGACTCCGGGGGAGTCGTCGGCGGTCGCATGCACCACATCCCGGAGTCGGGGCTGACGCCCACGCGTCCGGGCTACTCGGTCGTCGCGTAGCCCGGACGAGCGCCACAAGGCGCGACTCCGGGGGAGTCGTCGGCGGTTGCACGCACCACATCCCAGAGTCGGGGCTGACGCCCACTCGTCCGGGCTACTCGGTCGTCGCGTAGCCCGGACTAGCGCCGCAAGGCGCGACTCCGGGGACACCGTCAAAACGCCTTGCCAGACCCCGGCTTGAACTTGTTCGACGGCACGAAGCCAGACTTGGCCGCTTCCCGCGGGGCCTTCACCCAGAGCACGCGATCGGGGTGGATGCCTGCCCCGTACACGGCCGTGACGGCAGAACGGCGCATCCGGTGCAGCAGGCGGGTGTCCGCCACGCCCACGTTCGGGTGCGTGCCGCCATTGGCGTCCACGATCTTCTGCCAGGCAGCCTTGCGGGCACCGAGCGTGGCCGCGTTCGCAAGGGCCGGGCAGTTGAGCTCGTTGGTGTTGAGGTCGACGCGAATCTCGTCGCCGTCCTCGATGTAGGCGATCGGGCCGCCCAGGGCGGCTTCCGGTCCGACGTGGCCGATCACCAGACCGACGGAGCCACCCGAGAACCGCGCGTCGGTCATGAGGCCGACCACGATGCCCTTCTCGCGACAGAGCGTGGTGATGCGCGAGGTGGAATCCAGCATCTCGGGCATGCCGGGAGCGCCGCTCGGGCCTTCGTACCGGACGATCACCATGTCGTGGTTCTGGAAGACCTCCGGCTGCTTGGCCAGGGTTTCGAGCAGAGCAGCTTCGCCCTCGAACACGCGCGCCTTGCCGATGAACACGTTGTTCTCCAACCCGCCCTCGACCCCTGCGAGCTTGAGCACGGCACTGAAGTCCGGAGACACGTTGCCACCCAGCAGACGCAGCCCGCCCGTGGGCTTGTAAGGCTTCGCCACGCTGTAGATGACGTCGCCGTCGGGCGCGGGCGGATTCAAGCGCGCGATCTGCTGTGCGAGGGTTTCCCCCGTGCAGGTCATGGTGTCGCCATTCAGCATGCCGGCGTCGAGCAGTTCCTTCACGATGACCTGCATGCCGCCCTTGGCGTCGATGTCGACCATCGAGTACTTGCCGAAGGGGCGCGCATTCACGAGCACCGGGACGACGTTCTGGGACAGGTGGTTGAATTCCTCGGGCGACATGATGTCGCGGTAGAAGTCGGCGAAGCCGGCAGCGCGGGCGATTTCGGGCGCGTGCAGCACGACGTTCGTGGAGCCGCCCACCGCCATCGCGACGATCATCGCGTTGCGGATCGAATCACGGCTCACGATCTTCCGCGGCGAGAGGTCCTTCGCCATCATCGCCTTCAGGTAACCCACGAGCTCCGCGGGAAACTCGGTCATCCGGCGCGGATCGTCGGAGGGCGGCGAAATCATGTGCAGCGGCTCGAGCCCGACAACACCGATGAAGGTCTGCATCGTGTTGTAGGTGAACATGCCGCCGCAGCTGCCGTAGCCCGGGCACGCCTCGCAGGCGATGCGCTTCTTGAAGGCTTCGTCCGGACTGCCCGCAGCCTGAAAGCCGGTGATGATGTCGATGGGTTCGTGCGTGGCGGAATCGATGCCCGGACGGATGGGGCCGTCGGACATGATGATCGCCGGGCGATCGTGTTCCAGCAGGGCTGCCAGCGTGCCGACGGGCGGCTTGTCGCAGGCGACGACGGCGATGGCGCCTTCGAGGCCGCTCGCGCTCAGGTGCTGGCTGAGGGCATCGTGCGTGATCTCCCGGCCGATGAGCGAGTAGCGCATCTCGCGCGTACCGTTGCGCATGCCGTCCGACGTGGCGATGGTGTATTCCGGCTGCACCAGGCGTACGGCCATCTTGCCGTTGCCGCGGCCGATGCTGCCGAGCAGACACTCGTGGATGGCCTCCACCTTGCGCTGCACGCCGATGTAGCACTGCGAGTCGCCCTTGTTGCCGACCACCCCGACCGACGGCTCGTGGATGAGCTCGATGTCCGTGCCGAGTTCCCGGGCGATACCGACGGTCTGCGCGTTGCGGCCGGGATTGTTGTCGAACAAAACGACTCTTCTGGTACTCATGGCGAATCCTCCGTTGGATCGTTGGTGTGCTGGCTGGCGAGCCCGCCCGGAAGGGCAGCTTCTGCCTCGTGCGCGGCGTTCTCGCCCGGTCCGGGCAGGCCGGCCCGAGGGGGTTTCCCCAGCGCAGCCGGCGCGTGGGCACGGAGATTACCCTAACTGCCCAGGGTCCCCCGCGGAGCCTGGCGCCGGGGCTGCGTGACGCCGGTCACAGACCCTCGTCCGGGCCGGGGATACAGTCGTCTCCACACATCACACCCGTATCCGTGGAGAGAACATGACCCATCTGACCAAAGCGCTCGCCCTTGCCGCCCTGGCGATGACTTCCTTCGGCGCCTCGGCCGAAGGCTGGAAGATCCTGCCGATCGTCTCCGATCCCGACTTCAAGCTCGAGCCCACCCTTGCGCTCACGCTCAACCGGGTCGACCCGACAAACGGGAGCGCCGTCAACGCCTACGGGCTCGACTTCAACTTCAAGTGCCTGCTGCTGCAGGATCCGGACGGTCGCATGCGCACGCACCTCAACCTGAGCCGTTCCGACGACAAGGGCACGGACGTCAATGCGTTCGAATTGTCACCGCGCTACACGATACCGCTGGACGGAGGGTTGTCGGTCGGAGTCGGTCCGAGCCTCGGCCTGTTCGATGTGAACGCGGGAACTGCCGAGAAGAATCTCTTCGGCATCGGCCTGGCCGCGGGCGTGAATTACCGGGCCGGCATGCTGTTCCTCGGCGCGGATGTCCGTTACCACGAGACAAGCTCACGCGGCGGGCTGGACTACGATCACTGGGCAGTGGGCGCCAAGGTGGGCGTGAACTTCTGACGGGTGTGCAAGCCGGGCATCAGGGCCCGGCTTCCTTGCGGGGCAGGTGCGGTGCCATGGGCGGTGTCGCGTTGACATGGCGCAAGCACAACAAAGTCGCATAAGTTATCCTGGGCCATGCGCATCCCGTGAGTGCACGGGGTGCGCAGATTCCTTCCATTTCAGGAGACAAAATGAAGTCGCACCTCTGCCTTTCCTTTCTTCTGGCTGTCGGAGTTGCCCTTTCCTCGACGGCCCAGGCGGAAGATGTCGCCGCCATGAAGCGGGAACACCGCACCTGGACCAAGGATCACGAAACCTGGATGTCTACCCACAAGGCGCTGCACCGGGATCACGACCGGATCGAGGCCGCGGTGAAGAAGCTGGGCTCCCTGGTGGCAGGCCACGACACGGTGATTGAGAGCCATGAGTCCGACATCCGCAACCACGAGGAGGCGATCAAGGCCCACGCGGCTGCCTTGGATGGTGGCTCCGCCACGCCGGACCTGTCTGCGCAGCATAAGGAGATGGGTGCGAGGCACGCCAAGTGGAAGCGGGAGCATGCCAAGTTCGACAAGCTGCACAAGCAGCTGATGTCCCTGGTGCGCCAGATCGAGAAGCTTCCCGAGTCCGAGTAGTACCTGTGGGCTGTGAGGGGGGACGGACCGGTGCCCGATGGATGCGCATCCTCCCACGTGCAGCTGTCGCGGCGCGTGGTGCGGTGTTCTCAGCGAAGGTTGGCCCTTGACGCCACCCGCCCCGCGGAGCGACAGTCCGGGAAACCTCACACAACAGGAGATCTCCATGAACCTCGCCCGGGTTTTTCCCGTCATCGCGCTCATCGGCGCGGCAGTGACTGCTCCCCAGGCGCTCGCCCAGGTCCAGTACGCGGCGAAGACCGGTGTCGGCATCATCGCGCCATGTCCGAGTTTCTGCGGCGGGCCTGGCGGGCGCTTTCTGTTCGACACGGACGGCGGTACAAACGTCACCAACAGTTATTCATCGGCCTCCAATGCCGATGGAAACGGGCAGGCAGAGGCCACCCTGACCGGGCCCTCGTCACTGCCCGTCCTGAGGGCGGAGGCGTACTCGATCGGCAGTTCCGAAGTTTCTGCCGAGGCCGGAACGCTCCAGGGGTTCTACGTGGGTCCCGGCGGGTTGCTCGACTACACGCTCGAAGTCGTGCTCACCGGACAGGCGACCCGTTCCGCCATCGCCACGGTGGCGATCTTCCGCGATACCGATCCTACGTCGGATTTCTTCTATACGAGCGACGCTGCGACCATGTTCTTCGAGGTGATTCCGCTCACCGGGGACCTCGAACTCGTCGACAGGATCACCGTTGATCTGCTGGCGGATGGCACACCGCAGACGGCCACGGGCACGATCACGGTCACCGACTTGCAGGCAGGCGATCTGTTCTATGTCTGGGCGACGCTCATCGCGACTGGCCGTAATGGCACCTACGGCGATGCCTACAACACCGTGAACATGGCGTTCACGGACCCGACCGGCCTCTCGCAGACCGCGCCAATTCCCGAACCCGGGACCTGGGCGCTGCTCGCAGCCGGGTTGGGGCTGACGGGTTGGGCAGCTCGTCGACGCCGCGGCTGATGTCTGGCTCGGCACGCCGGGTCGCTGGCTCGATCGCTCGCAACGGGAACGCGGCGGTGACGTGTTCCCCCTAAAGAAGGTGACTTCACTCGATCCGGAAGGCGCGTGACGTGACGCCTGCGTTCGACTTCCTGATGAACGTCGACGTGGACGTGGGTGAGGTCGTCACCCTGGGCCACGGCCCGCTGGGTGAACGCCGCATGGTGAGCATTCTGGGTGGCACGTTCGAAGGATCGGGTTTGCGGGGCGAGGTCCTGCCTGGCACGGACTGGCAGATCGTTCGCAAGGACGGCGTGCTGGACATCGACGCGCGCTATGCGCTGAAAGAGGCCGGCGGCGCGGTAGTCCGCGTGGTGAGCCAGGGATATCGCTACGGTCCGGGCGAGGTGCTCGCCGCATTGGCGCGCGGCGAAACGGTGGACCCGTCCAGCTACTTCTTCCGCACCGTGATGCGATTCGAGACTGGCGCGACCGAACTCGACTGGCTGAACCGCACGATCGCCATCGCGACTGCCGAACGACGGGCACGGCAGGTGTGTCTGAAGGTCTATCGACTGCTTTGACGGCGGCAGGGCGGTGTTCGAAGCCCGGCGCGCTGCCGTTCGGGAGGATCGGGTCCGCTTCTCGTGCTACGGTTGTGCCATCGAGAACGACCTCAAGGAACCCCGATGACCGACCTCGCCGGAAAGTGCCTCTGCGGCGCCGTGCGTTTCCGCGTCGCTGCCGAGCCGGTCGCGACTCGTGTCTGCTGGTGTCGTGACTGCCAGCACATTGCCGCCAATGGCACCGTGAACGTGACGGTACCGACCGAGGCGATCGAGGTATCCGGCGAACTGCGGGATTTCACTAGCGCGGCAGACAGCGGAAACCAGGTGTTGCGCCGCTTCTGTCCGGTCTGCGGCTCCCACCTGTTCGCGAGTTCCTCCGCGCGACCGCATCTCACGGTGGTTCGTGTAGGCAATCTGGAAGACCCATCCTGCGTCCGACCGACGATCAACATCTGGTCCGCGAGCGCGCCTGAATGGGCCTGTCTCGATGCTGCGCTGGAGCGTGTCGAACGGCAGCCGGCGCCGCCGCAGATGTCTCCCTCCAGATAGTTCCTTCACGGGACATGCTATCCGCGGTCAGGCCTGGCTCGTACGGAACACATGCCGTCGCTTCAAGGCCGATGCTGCATCATCGCCTGCGCCATGTCGCGGTCTGCCTGGTGGCGGGAGTGACGCTGTGCGGGTGCCTCTTCCTGCCGAAGACGACCACCGACTTCGACGCGAAGTGCCAGATCGTCACCAGGCATGTGGAACTCGAGGCACAGCAGATGAGCTATATCGGCAACTGCGGTGGAGGGGACCACTGCCTTGGCATGCTGGTTGTCATCGGGGCGATTTCGGCAAGCAGCGCGGTGGTCTCCGGAAGCATCGCCATCGTCGGCAATGTCGTTTACTGGCTGGAAGAGCGGGGCCGATGCATCAGCCGCACGTGACGGAATCGCGGCGGGACCGGCCTGGGCGTCGCGCACGACGAAGGAGGGAAGCATGACATCGACCGACGTGTATCGGATCACCGATCAACTGGACGACGAGACACTCGAAGTCATGGCCGCTCGCCTCGAGGCACGGGGCAGGCATCCGCGTTTCGTCGCCATGTACAACCAGTATCTCGACGCCATGGAGATCGACTCTGCTCGGTCAGTTCTGGATGTCGGTTGCGGCACCGGTGTGATCGCCCGCGCCATCGGGCGCCGGACCGGGTTCTCCGGCAGCATCACCGGTATCGATCGCAGTCCCAGTCTCATCGGTACGGCAGTTCGTCTCGCGCGGGAGGAGGGGCTGGATCGCAGGGTGGCATTCCATGCCGGGGATTCGCACACGCTGAATCTGGACGACGGCGCGTTCGACGCTGTCGTGGCGCATACGCTGTTCAGCCATCTCGACGATCCGCGCGCCGTTCTGGCGGAAGTCGTGAGGGTGCTCGCGCCCGGCGGGAAGGTGGCGATCTTCGACGGGGACTTCGCGTCGATGACATTCGCCGGGGACGATCCCGCCACGGCCAGGGCGATCGACGAGGCGATCATCGGCGCCGTGGTCACACACCCGCGCATCATGCGCGAGATGCCGCAGTTTCTGCGGGAGGCAGGCCTGCGGCTCGTCGCGGCCTTTCCGCATGTCATCGCAGACGTCGGGCGCATGGACTACTGGGCGTCGTCCATCCAGTCCATGACACGCCTGCTGCCGAAGTCGGGCGCCATGACCGAGGGGCAGGCCGAGGCCTGGGCCGCGAACATGACACGCCGGTCGGAGGAAGGCACCTTCTTCGGGGCATGCAACTTCTATGGGTACATCGCGGCAAAGGCCTGACCTCGCGGCCGCACCAGGGGGGTGGTACCTGACCGTTCGCGCCAGACTGCAATCCGGGCCTCGAGTTGCCGGAAATCCTGCCGATGATTAGCTCGGACATGGAGGGCTGCCCGGGGAACTGCGTCGCCGGGAATCCCTCTTTTGCGAAGGCTGGTCCACGAGACGCAGCAGGAAGAGGCGTCCGCGAACGGTGGTATGGTGCGGACAGGCTGCTGTCCTCTGCGTCCTGTCTTAGCCTGCCAATGCCTCGAAAAGGAACTGCAACGTGGCTGCCGAAGAAGCCGTCTGGTCCGGTTCACCTTCCCAGGTTGTCAACGCGGGAAAGTTCATCCTCTGCGCGCTCGCGACGCTGACGGGTATCTTCGCCATTGCGGCGATTCCCTATGCGATCTGGATCTGGCTGGTCGTGAAGAACACCCGCTACGAACTCACGACCCAGAGGCTCAAGCTGCACTCCGGGGTCCTGAACAAGACCACCGACGAGCTGGAGCTGTATCGCGTCACCGACTCGAAGTTCGAACAGCCGTTCTTCCTCCGCCTGTTCAGTCTCGGCAATGTCGTGCTCATCTCGTCCGACGACACCACGCCGACCACGATCATCCGCGCGATTCACGACGGCGGGCCGCTTCGCGAGAAGATCCGCACCTTCGTCGAAGCGCGGCGCGACCAGAAGCGCGTTCGCGTGGCGGAGTTCGAGTAGTCACGAACGGCGAGGCACCGCCCCGGGCAGAGCCCGGGCTACGAGGCGAGTCCCCCGTAGCCCGGACGAGGCGCATCGCGCCGACACCGGGAGCCCCCCCGCTATCGCGGCCGTCTCGCTCCCGGAGAGAAAACTACTCCCGCGTCACCACCAGCGACGAATTCTGCCCTCCGAAGCCGAACGCGTTCACCTGCAGGACGTCGATCTTGCCGGGCGCAGGCTCGTTGATGACGGCGTGAAGTCGTCCCACCTCATCCATCAGTTCACGCTTGTCATGGGTGCCTGCCGTGGGCAGTAGGGCGCCTTCCTGCATGCCGAGCATGCCGGCGAGCAGCCCGAGCGCACCGGCGGGGCCGTGCGGATGTCCGAAGTTACCCTTGGGTGACATCACCCGAAGGGGCTCGGCCCGGTTGCCGTAAATGCGGTTCAGCGCGGCAAGCTCGGCGATGTCGCCTACCGGCGTACCCGTACCATGCGCCACGACGGCATCCACATCGTCCATGCCGCCGGGCAGGCTTGCGTTCTCGACCGCCATTTCCATCACCTTCTGTTCCCATCGTCCTTCGGGCTCGGGAGAAGACGGGTGGTAGCCGTCGGCGAGCGTCGCGTAGCCGCGCAGGCGGCCGTGAATGACAGCGCCTCGCTTGCGCGCGCGCTCGACGCGCTCGAGCACGAACATGCCCGCGCCTTCGCCGAGCATCACGCCGAACCGTTCCTTGTTGAACGGTCGGCAGGTCTTGTAGGGGTCGGGCTGTGGCGTGAACATCTTGTTGTTGCGCGCGCCGAAGAACACCAGCGGGCTGATCGGGCAATCCGTTCCGCCCGCGATCGCGACGTCGATCTCGCCGGCCTCGATCATCTTCGCGGCGATCCCCATGGCGTCGTGAGAAGACGCACAGGCGGTCGCGATGGACAACTGCGGGCCGTGCAGGCCGAAGCGCAACGCGATGTGCGCGGCCGGCATGTTGAGCAGGCAGTTGGCCATGAACTTCGACGAGACGGCATCGGGCCCGGCGGAATCCAGCAGGGCCTGGTTCTCGCCGTCCCAGTCGACGCCGCCCAGCGCACTGCCCACCACCACCGCCGTGCGGAGCGGATCGAAGTTGTCGATGCCGGCTTCGGCCACCGCCTGCGCCGCCGCGGCGATCGCGTAGTGCGCAAAGCGGGCGGAATTGCGCACCACCCGACCCTCCATCCACACCTGCGCGTCGAAATCGTCGATCAGCGACATCCAGATGTTGTCGTGGTCGCTCGCCCCCCGTGCAGGCCCGGCTGCCACCTTGCCCGCGAGCAGGTTGGCGTTGAATGTTTGCAGATCGAGTCCGATGGAGGAGATCACTCCCCGACCGGTGATGGCGACATGTTCCAAGATGGCTCTCCGGATGCTGGCGACCGGATGCTAGAGTGCTCCGGTTGCCGGTCCTTCGCTCGCGCTGAGGACTTGCGCCGATTGTAGCAATGCGATGCCGGCAGGGCGCCCGGTGCTTCGGGCCCGGCTGCTGCGCCGATCTCTGACGGGAGACGCCTTGACCAAGATGAAACTCCGCACCGAAGCCTGGCTGCTGCGCGGGATCAGCAGCCTGCCCGGAGAACTGGCCCTCATGAACGGCACACTCACCTACTTCGTCGCCGGTACCGGGTCCGCCTGGCCGTGGCAGCTTCGCAAGCTCGAGAGGCTGCTTGGCGTGTCCGGTCTCGAGGGCGGCGTCGATACCGGCAGACGGGTCAAGCTCTTCAGCGAACCGGTAGCCGGCGTTCGCGCGTGGTGTCCCTGGTACTACTTCGGAGGCGGCATCAAGATCGCAGTGCGAGGCGTGACCCTGCGCTTCAGCTTCGGCACGCCTGCCAACATGAAGGTGCGCCGCCGGCATCTCGGCGCGGGCGGTGCGCTTCAGGATGTCGCGGACAATCTCGGTGAGATTGTCCTCATGCGGAGCCGCGGGAAGCTCTGGCAGAAGGCATTGCAGAAGGCGGCGGCCGAGTGACGACGGACCGGCGGCTCTGTCTCTCGCGGTTCGCATGACTTTCCGCGATCCCCCGAAAAGAGGTAAAAAGCCACTTCGAGCCCTCACGCCATTGCGGACCACGCCATGAATCGGGAGCAGAACGAGCTTGTGACCAGGATCGGCCCGGGAACCGCCTGCGGCGCCCTCATGCGCAGCTACTGGCAGCCGGTGGCCATGCTGGACGAGTTCGACCCGGTGATCGATCCGCGCATGGCGCAGCGGCCCCTGAAGGCGGTCCGGCTGCTCGGCCAGGATTTCGTCCTGTTCCGGGACGGTGCCGGACGCTGGGGGTTGCTCGATCGGGACTGCCCCCATCGCGGCGCCGATCTCTCCTATGCCCGACATGAGGGCGACGGCGTGCGTTGCCCTTTCCACGGCTGGAAGTTCGACGTGACGGGGCGCTGCCTCGACACGCCCGCGGAGCCGGTCGGCAGCCGCTTGTGCGAACGCGTCCGTCAGCGCAGCTATCCCGTCGTGGAACAGGCCGGCGCGCTGTTCGCCTGGCTGGGCGAGGAGGGCAAGGCGCCGCCCATGCCGGCGTTCGACTGCTTCCTGGCGCCTGCCACCCACAGCTTCGTCTACAAGGGGTTGTGGCGCTGCAACTGGCTGCAGGCGTTCGAAGTCGGCATCGACCCGGCGCATCCTTCCTTTTTGCACCGGGTACTTGCCGACGCGCCGCTGGAAGCCCTCGGTGACAACCCCGCCGGGATGCAGTTTCGCAGCGCGAGTGCCGGTGACGTCCACGGCGAGCGCTGGCCCATGTCGCGCATCATGCGCGAGTTCTGTCGGCCCGAGATCAGCTCCGAGCCCGCGCCCTGGGGCTATCGCATCACGGCACTGCGCCCCATGACGGACGAACTCACGCACGTGCGTATCACCCACGGCGTGTTTCCCCACACGTTCGTGATCCCGCTGTCCGAGACGCTCACGATCACGCAGATGCACGTGCCGGTCGACGACGAGAACACCTACTGGTACGCGTTCTTCACGAGCTTCGCCGGCCCGGTCGACAAGGACGCCATGCGCCGACAGCGCGACCGATTCATTCCGCCGCCGGACTACGTTCCCAAGGTCGGCCGACGCGAGAACTGGGGCTACGATCCCGATGAGCAGCGGGAGCGCACGTTCCTCGGCATGGGCGAGGAGGACATCAACGTCCACGACCAGTGGGCGGTCGAAAGCATGGGCGCCATTCAGGATCGAACCCGCGAGCATCTGGGTACGTCCGACCGCATCATCATGGCCAACCGGCGCCTGTTGCTGCAGGCCATCGAGACCGTTCGAAACGGTGGTGTCGCGCCGTTCATCGGGGATGCGGCGCAAGCCGATGCGCAGGCGGGACCCGATACGGTGGACGGCATCGCGCCGGCGGCCGAGTGGGCGAACTGGTGGCGGGAGCGCGTCCAGGCCAAGCGCGACGGCGCGCCCTGGATCGCGCGGGACCGTCGCGGCGTTCCCGCATGAGGCCGTTCCTCCGGCGCTGCGGACTCTACGATGCCGCCCGTGAGGCGGCGGTCGAACGGGTCCTCGGCCTGATCGATGCCGAAGGCCTGGAACTCGTGCGTGTGGGCTGGTGCGATCTTCATGGTGTGGTGCGCGGCAAGACGCTGACGGCCGACGCCGTGCGCGGTGCGTTGCTCGACGGCGTGGGCATGGTGAGCACGCTCATGCTGAAGGACATCGCCGACCGCACGGCGTACCCCATCTTCGAACCGGGCGGCGCCGACAGCCTCCCGGGCTTCGGTCAGGGCAACAACTTCGTGCTGCTGCCGGATCCCGACAGCTTCCGCGTCCTGCCCTGGGTGGAGACCACGGGATGGCTGCGCGCGCAGCCGTGGCTGACCGATGGCAGCCCGGTCGTCTTCGATACCCGTCGCATTCTCGAAAACGCTCTCGCGCGCCTTCGCGAGAAGGGCTACCGCATGGTGTGCGGGCTCGAGGTCGAGTTCCACATCTACCGGATCGAGGACGCGAGTGCGCAGATGGATCCGGACGATGCCGCGTGGCCCGGTGAGCCGCCGCGGGTATCGATGATTCATCCCGGGTATCACCTGCTCGGCGAGGACTGGTTCGATCTGGCCGAGCCCGCGCTGCGCATCGTCCAGCGCACGGCGCAGTCGTTGGGCCTGCCACTGCTGTCGTTGGAGGTGGAACTGGGGCCCAGCCAGGTGGAAGCCGTCTTCGCGCCGACCGATGCGCTTACCGCGGCGGACAACATGGTGCTGTTTCGCAGCGCCGTGAAGATGGCGCTGCGCCGCGCGGGCTACCACGCAACCTTCGTGTGCCGCCCGCCCTTCCGGAACGTGATGTCGAGCGGCTGGCATCTGCACCAGTCCCTCGTGGATATCGGACGCGGACGCAATGTGTTCCAGAGGGACGAGCCCGCCCCGGATGCGTTACCGACGGATGCGCATTGCGTGCTGTCCGATCTCGGTGCGCACTACCTTGCCGGGCTGCTCGCGCATGCCCGCGGCGCGACGGTGTTCTGCACGCCGACGGCCAACGGCTACGGACGCTTCCGACCGAACGAGCTCGCACCCCAGTCGGTGCTGTGGGGACGCGACAACCGCGGCGCCATGCTTCGCGTGGTGGGCGAGAGCGGCGATCCGGCCACGCGCATCGAGAATCGCGTCGGCGAACCGGCAGCGAACCCGTACCTCTATCTCGCGTCACAGATCCACGCCGGGCTCGACGGCATCGAACGGGAGTTGCCTGCGCCGCCGGGCACGCAGTCACCCTATGCGAGCGGTGGTGCGGAGCAACTGCCCACGAGTCTCGCCGAGGCGCTCGATGCGCTGTCGCAGGACGAGGTGCTCGGCGAGGGTTTCGGCGCCGGTTTCATCCGCTACTTCGACACCATCAAGCGTCAGGAGGTGAGTCGACTGGACCAGGCGGAGGACAAGGAGGCGTTCTACCGCCGGGAATTCTTCGGGCGCCTCTGATCCGATGATCACTGTTCGTTTCGTGTCGGCGGGCATCGACGGCGAAGGGACCGTGCAGTCGGTTCCGGCCAAGGCGGGCCAGAGCGTGATGCAGGCTGCCGTGGCAGCGGGCGTACAGGGCATCGCCGCCGACTGCGGCGGGATGCTCACTTGCGCGACGTGCCATGTCTTCGTGGACGCGGCCTGGCGCGATCGCCTCGTGCCGCCGGACGCGGACGAGCAGTCGATGCTGGACTTCACGGCGACACCGCGCGAGGCGAACAGCCGGCTCAGCTGCCAGCTCGTGCTCACCGAGGCGCTGGACGGATTGACGGTGAAGCTGCCGGCCTCGCAATACTGAGTCCTCGGTCCGGCGCGGAATGCACAAGCGGACCGCGCACGCTCTCCTTATCGCACCGCACTGCGAATCAGCATCGGGGAACCGGATACCGTCAGGGTCCGCACTCCCGCCATGGACGCGGCAGCGCCGAACAGATCGGCGCGCGACTGGGCAGCCCAGTCCGCGGGGACGGACAGCGTGGTCGTGGCGCCTTCGCTCCAGACGATCCAGCCGCGGGTTCCGTCGGTCATGCGCAGATGCAGAGTCCAGAGGCCCGAGGTCTGCCGCGTCACGGACAGAATGCGGGCACCGATCATCCACGTCTGGACCACGCCGAGCGCCCTGCCGGCCGGCGTCAGGTCGAGACCGTCCGGGGTCGTCGTGGCTGCACAGAACGCCAGCGCGGGTCCCCATGTGTACCAGTTGAAGCGGTTGGCCCCGGCCGCGAAGCTCGCGAGGTACATACGCGCCAGAAACATCGCTCCCATCGTCGGCGGCGTCGTCGTGTCGCCCGCGGCGGCCTCGGTGTGCCAGAGCGGCTTCATCCCGGCTCCGCGGGCCCGTAGCACCTGGCGGAGATTCGCGAACGCGGCGAAGAGTCCCTCCGGCGGCGTGGCGTAGTGGTGGTAGCCGATGATGTCGACGAACGCGCCCCCGCCGAGCGCCAGGAACTCGTCCATCCAGCCGACGCTGTAGGGGGAAGGGGAGATGACGCTCGCTGCGGGATCATTGGCGCGCACGATGACAAAGGCCTCGCGGGTGAGCTCCACCAACTTGGCAACGGACCCCGAGTAGAAGGTCGGGTCATTGGGTTCGTTCCAGATTTCGTAGAAGTGGATCCGGCCCCGGTAGCGCCTCACCACGGCGGTGACGTAGTCGCGCCAGTCCTGGATGTTCGCCGGTTCGGCCGGCGCGCCGGCCCCGTTGTACGAGACATCCGCCGGACGGGCCGAGGCCCACAGCGGGGACTGGCCGAGGGTCAGCGTGATCTGCATCCGCCGCTGTTCTGCTTCCCGCACGTACTGGTCGAGCAGGCTGAAGTCGAACTGACCCTTCGCCGGTTCGAGCGCGGCCCAGTGCGTGTTGGAATCCCAAAGGCGCAGAGCCGTCACCGGCACAGTCGGCCAGCTCCAGCCTCGATTGGCGCCGGTCAGCGTGACGTCGTCGACCTGAAACGTGCCGGTCGAACTGGTGCGAAGCATGATCAAGCCTTCGCGAGACCCGTTCACGAGCCCGCTCACTGAAACCTGCTGCCAGTTGCCCGTGAGCACGACGTCGCGGGCGGCATGATCGGTGAAGGGGGCGCCGGCCTCGCGCAGCGCAAGGGTGACTGCCATTCCCGGTGTGCCGCGCAGCCACGCGGACAACGTGTACGTCCCGCCGGCCGCGAGATATTGAGATCGCACCAGTTGCACGGCGCCGCTTCGCACGGCGCGCACATCGACCTTCTGCGACGCGAGTCCGGACCGCGGCGCCACGAGGTCCTGCGAGTACTGCACGTCGACGTCGGCCCAGTCGGAGTTGTCCTGCCACCAGTTCGCGATCTGTCCGGTGATGGTGCGCCGCGAACTTACGAGCCGCCGGTAGGGCGCCTCGAACCCGGGGTTGCGGATCTGCGTGTCGGCCAGCCCGTTCACGTGCATGCCGAACTGGGACCCGATCGTCACGCCGATCGGGGGAAACGGTGCCGGCGAGCCGGAGACATAGCGGAGGCCCACGTCGTCGACGTGGATGACGCCGGCCTGCGAGGCCGAGATCATGAGCATCGCGGTAGTGGACTCCGTCACGAAGCCCGGTAGCGAGATCTCCCGCCAGGTTCCCGTGAGTTCCACCTGCTTGTCCGCATAGCGGGTCCACGGCGGGGAATCCTTCTGCAGTCCGATGCTCACCCGCATGCCGGCTGTGCCCTTCAGCCAGACGCTCGGCGTATACCGGCGGCCGGCGACGAGCGGAACGTTCTGGAGGAACTGCATCTCGCCGCTGCGCACGGCGTCGATCGATATCTTCTGCGCGGAGCGTCCCGAACGCGGGGTGGCGTTGTCCTCCGCATAGCGCACGTCGACATCGGCCCACGCGGAATTGTCTTCCCAGCCGAGCGCCACCTGTCCGCGGATGCGGGCCGATCCTGCCAGCGTCGCGTAGGCGCCTTCCAGGCCAGCATTGACGACCGGCACGGCCGTGGGCGCGGAATCGCAGACGAGGCGGGCATCGGCCCAGTTGGCGGCGTCGAGCGTCGTGCCGTCAGCGCCGTCGAGCGTCTGCAGGACGAGTTCCCTCACTTGCGACACGTCGAGGTGCACGGGCAGCGCCGGGCTGTTGCCACGCATCACGCCGGACTCGAAACGAAGCGCACCGTCCAGCCAGATGCGGAACACGACTGAGCCCGCGTCCCCGACTGCTGCGCCGAGGTGACTGTCGTTCACCCCCACGACGACTCGCAGTTCCGTGCATTGACGATTCAGCGAGTACGCGATGCGCGAATTGCCGAAGGTGCCGAGGCCTTTGGCAAACAGGGTGGAATTGATGATCAGAGGAGAGACGACACCCGTCGCGGTGGCGCCGTGGGCACGGTCGCGTTCAACCGACCCCTGCGTGGTCGAGGAACTCGTCCACGTCAGATCGGAAAGAAACAGCTCTCCCGGGGCGGTGCCGGTCTGAGCGCGGACGCCTGCCGTGCCCAACATGGCGAAAATGGCAGAAGCTGCTGCGAGGTCGCGAAAGATGCGTAGTGCGGATGCCATGGCGAACGTCCCCTGCACCCCTCGATAACGGCGTCCTCACGGCGCGCAGATTCCTTTCCGGAAATCGACGTGCAACGAGTTTCCCCAAGCCCCGCTTGAAGATTAGGGGAAGAGGCAGGTCCGCACAACTGTCGTCGAAAGACGTCGCACCTGTTCAGGCAGAAGGGGCGATGGGGGTGGGACCGTACCGTACCGAGCTGCCGAGGCACGGGCCGCAAGGGCCCGCGCCTCGTCCCGCTCAGTTTCTGACGCCGGTCGCCAGCTTCGGCGTTTGCGCCTTGGGCAGCAGAATGATGATGAGCGCGCCGACCAGCGCCAGGGCGGAGAGCGCGAAGAACGCGGCCTCCGTCGCGCCGCCTGCCGCGGTCCGGATGGTGCCGATGAGGTCGGGGCCGAAGTAGCCGCCCAGGTTGCCCACGGCATTGATCCAGGCAATACCCGCCGCTGCAGCGGTGCCGGACAGGAATGCCGTCGGCAGAGACCAGAATGTCACAACGCATCCTGCCCAGCCCGACGTGATCAGGGTGAGCGCGATGATCGAGACGACGGGCGACTTGTGCGCCACGGCGAGCACCAGCAGGCCCACCATCGTGACGAGCATGCCGGTGGCGCAGTGCCAGCGACGCTCGCCCGTGCGATCGGACCGACTGCCCCAGTAGACCATCGATGCGATGCTGGCGCCCCAAGGAATCATGCTGATCAGGCCGACCTTGAGGAGGTCCTTCTTGTCGATGCCGAGTTCCTGGATGATCGTCGGCATCCAGAACCCTACGGCATAGAAGCAGGTCGCCAGCGCGAAGTACACGGCCGCCAGGGCCCACACGCGCCCGTCCTTGAAGGCGCCGGAGAAGCTGTGCGTGCCGCCGAGATCGCCCTTGGCGGCGTTGTCCTCCTCTATGCGGCGGACGAGAAGGTCGCGTTCGTCTTCCGTGAGCCACTTGGTGGTCTTGGGGCCGTTGGGCAGGATCACCAGCACGAGCGCGCCGATGATCACGGAAGGAATACCTTCCAACAGGAACAGCCATTGCCATCCTCGCCAGCCGTGAACCCCGTCCATGAACTGCATGATGGCGCCCGACACCGGGGAGCCGACGAGTTGTGCCGTGCCGATGGCAGTCATGAACAGGGCGACCATCTTCGCGCGGCGGGCGCCGGGGAACCAGTAGGTGAGGTAGAGGATCACGCCGGGGAAGAAGCCCGCCTCGGCCACGCCCAGCCAGAATCGCAGGAAGTAGAAAGTGAACTGCGCGTCCGTGCAGTGGAACATCGTGGCGATCGAACCCCAGTGGATATCGCCCGTGAACATGAACGCCGAGGAGATGAGCCCCCAGGTGATCATGATTCGTGCGATCCACATGCGCGCACCGACCTTCTCGAGGATGACGTTGCTCGGCACCTCGAAGACGAAGTAGCCGATGAAGAAGATGCCGGCGCCGAAGCCGTAGATCGCGTCGCTGAACTGGAGATCGTTCGCCATCTGCAGCTTGGCGAAGCCCACGTTCACGCGATCGAGAAACGCGACGATGTAGCAGAGGAACAGGAACGGAATGAGACGCGCGGCGGCCTTCTTGTAGGTGGCCTCCTCGAACTGCGGTGTGATCGTGGTAGCCACGGTGGGCTCCTCCCTGGTTCGTTGTCGTTGTGTCCTGCATTTGGGTGCAGCGCGCCTTGAACCTCGAGGCAACCCTGGGCGCAGTGTACTCGGCTCCGGTATCGTTCACATCGGCTTGGCCGGAGAGCGGCAAGGCGTTCGATTCGATGAGCGACGGGATAAAGGCGCCGCTGACGCGTCAGGGCGTCCAGCGAACCGCGACGAACGCGTTGCGTTCGGGCATCGGGTAGAGGCCGCCGCTGTAGGCGATGGTCGCGTAGGCGCGATCGAACAGGTTGCGGATGCCGGCCGAGAACTGGAACTTGCCGTAGTCGATTCTGACGGAGGCGTCCCAGACCGTGTAGGAGGGCAGTCTCGGGAAGTCCCGATTGCTGAAGTCGTTGCCGTCGAAGCGCGGTCCCACGTGCCGCGCACCCAGCGCCCAGCGCACACCTGCTGGCTGTGACCACTCCACCTCGGCCGAGGCCGTCACCCGCGGGACGAGCGGCAGGTCGGTGCCCTGGTTGCCCAGTTTGGGAATCACATAGCCGCCGCTGGCCCGCACGGCAATCGAAGGCGTCACGCGCCATCGCAGTTCGGCCTCGCCGCCGATCCGACGCGTGGGTTCCGCGAGATTGCGGTTGAGGCTCACGTTGCCGAGCGCGTCCGCCCCGAAGAACACCTCGTCCCGGACCCGCATGAGAAACAGCGCCGCGGACCACTCCAGCGAGTCGCTCACCGAATGACGCATCCCGGTCTCGAAGGTCAGGCCCCGTTGCGGCCGCAGGTCCGTGGTGGCGAGCAGAAGCTCGTCGACGTTCGGATTGCGGAAATGCCTCGTGACGCTGGCGAAGGTCGTGAGCGTTTCGCGGGCCTGCCAGGTCAGGCCGAGTTCGAGGGCGTGATTGCGCCACGTGCCGCCCTGCGTGGCCTGCCGCCGATAGGCGTTCACGCAGTCGACCTGCCGGACGATCGGCACGGGCACGAGCACCACGCCCGGACCGGGATCCACGTCGACCAGCGTGGTGTCGTTCACGGTCCGGCAGTCGCCGCTGGTGAAGCGGGTATCGTCGGCCCGGGTGTCGAACCGGTCCACCCGGAGCCCGCCCATGAGCGAGAGGGTGTCGGTTGCGCGCACTGTCGTTGCGGCGAACATCGCCCCGGAAGCGACCGTACCGGCACGTCGCGTGGACACGTCCAGGATCGACTGACCGTTCTCCGTGCGCGCGTAGTCGGCCGAGAACATCTCGAGCCCGGCGTTGAAGTCGTGGCTCCGGCCGAAAGCGGCATAGGCGCGGCTGTAGCGAAGCTGCACTTCCTGGCGCCGGGAGTCGATGGCCGAGCGCTGGTTCGCCAGCGGGATCGACGGATTGAAGCCGAGCACGAAAGGGTTCTCTCGATCGCGGTAGTGCCACCGCAGTTCCAAGAGGCCGGCAGCCCCGAGGTCGGCCTGACCGCCCAGTGTGAATCGCCGGTCGTCCGTCCGGCTTTCGTCGTGAGGATTGGAGGTCGCCCGCCGGCCCGCCGTGCCCGACGCGAAAGCGGCAGCGCTCACCGGTCCGGGCAGACCCGACGTGTCCTGGTGGATCGCGACGCGGCCATACAAGTCGAGGAACGAGAACCGCCCCGTGGGCGAGACGCGCACGGATGCCGCTGCGTCGCGCGCGGACACGTCGCCGTTTGCCCGGAAACCATCGGTGTCGAATCGCTGCCCGTCCAGGCGCAGTTCGACCGCGCCGATCCGCGTGGCGCCGGATACGCGCAGGGCATTGGTATTGTAGGACTCCCGCCGGGCGGACGCCTCGAATTGCGGACCCTTGCCGACGCCCCGCTTCGTGCGGATGTCGATCACCCCGCCTACCGCGCCATTGCCGTACCGGACGGCACCACCGCCGCGGAGGATCTCGATGCGTTCGATCTGCGAGAGCGGAATCGACGAGAGATCCGCCCCGGAGAGGTCCGACTCGTTCTGGCGAACGCCGTCGACCATCACGAGCACGTTGCTGCCGGCGGCGGCACCCATGCCACGGATGTCGATGGTGGCGCGCTTGTCGCCGCCGAAGTAGCTCTGCAGATTGAGGTTGGGTTCGCGGGCGAGCAGTTCGCCCACAGTGATCGCCGTGGAGCGTTCGATGTCGTCGGCGGTGATGATCGAGACGCTGTGAGGTGTGGTCCGGAGCGTGCCGTCGGGGGCGGCAGCCGACACGACGATCTCACGCATCTCCAGAACGCGTCCCGGGCCGGCCGCGATGGCCGCAATCGGAAGCGCGCTCAGGAGAAGCGCGAAAGCTGCCGGCCGCCGATGAGGGCGCCGGCGACCCGATGCGCCCGGTGGGGGCGCGGGGTCAGCGACGGCGCCGGGCCGCAGGCGCCAGCAGGGCAAGGCCAATGGCGAGCATGGCGTACGTGCCCGGCTCCGGTACCGCGGCCACCGTGAGGTTGTCCATCGCGAAGTACGCCGGCGTGTTGATGCCGAACGGCCCGGAATCGGACGAGGCGAGCTCGAAGTGGAGAGAACTCACCGCCCCGAGGCTGGCGAGATCGGTCTTGAGCCAGCTGGAGATGATGAAGTCGCCGACGCTCGCCGGCGAACGGTAGTCGGCGAGCGAAACCGTTAGGCTGCCCGTCATGGCATTGGCCGCGTTGCGGCCGATGATGGTCAGGGTGAAGAAATCCGGATCATTGCCGGTCACCCCGCCGAATTTCTTGGCGAAGCCGTCGCCGTTCAGCATGGAGAGCGCGGCATAGGTCGTGTTGGCGAAGTAGGCGGACTCGACGATCACCGGCGCGGCGAAGGTGATGACCGGCGCTGTCCCGCCGAGGTACGCGATGCCGTACTGGGACGAGCCGTTGTGGCCGCTGCCCGGAAAGGCGCTGTACTGGTTATTGAAGGTGCCGTCGGTGGTGTCCGTCTTGCTGGAGTAGGCCCAACCCGACCAGCAGCAGCCGCCGCCGAAGTCGGAGAACTCGTAGTTGAAGGTCGCCGCGCCGCTCGTGAACGTGCTGGTCGCGCCGGGAGCGTAGTAGCCGTTCGGGCCCGGCGTCAGGTCTTCGAACGTCGTGACGGCGGCCAGGGCGGGCAGGCTCGTCGCGAACACCGCCGAGGCGGCGATCCAGCGCTTGATGGAAGTCATGGTCTCGTCCTTGTCTTGTGGGGGAGTGCGTCAGGCGGCAGTGCCGTTGCCGCCACGGGCGCGGTTGCGCGCATGGCGGGCACCGAGGGGCAGCAGGACGGCGCCGGCCACCAGCATCCAGAGCGTGGACGGTTCGGGCACGGGCGCGGCCGTGAGGTACATCGCGCCGACGGCGTCGAGATCGAAGCCGCCGCTCATCTGCGTGGGCGTCGGGTCGTAGATCGGGCGCCCCAGGCTGTCCTTCACGGAACCGTCGCCGAGCACATCGACGATGCGGATGTGCGTGATGCGGTTGACGTTTAGTGTCGGAACGGCGCTCAGCGTCTCGAGATCGAAGGGCGTACCGAAGCCGCCCCGGTACTTGCCCGCGAGCCCGTCAAGATTGGTCGGGTCCAGCGTGCCGAATGCCGGGACGGGGTTGGCCGTCAGCGAGAAGTTCGGGAAGCGGTAGAAGTTGGTGCCGTCCGACGAGACGTCGACGAAAGCGACTTCCAGGAAGGTGTCACCGAAGCTGTTCTCGAACACCGCGAAGTCGGCGCCGGGCCCGTTGGCGATGGGCGTGGCGAAGGAGAGAACGATGCTGCCGCCATCTCCGAGCGATACGACTTCCGTGGGGACGCCGGTGGCGGGGCCGAGCGCCTCGTTAGGGTCGATGAACGGCGCCGAGGCGTTGGTTCCAGGCGTGTAGGCGCTGAACTTGGTGGCCCAGCCGGCGATGGCACTGGAACTCATCGGGATAGCGGTGGAGCCGGGCTGACCGGCGGCGGGCGCGTAGGGCCCCGCCTGCGCGACGCCTGCCCCCAGCAGAGCGATCGCGCCAAGCACGATGTTGCGATACATGATGTCTCCCCTCCGTGCGACCTGGGCAGATCGGACGGCACGACGTGAAAACACCGTTGCGTGCGGGACAGGGGGTGAGGATCGAAGGGCCGGCAATGCGGAGAGGCCGGGCGATGCGGATCGCCACCGCCTTGCCGCCCACCGCAGCAATCGGTGCTTCGTGGCCCGCGTGAGCGGACCGACATCAGGCCGGTCTCCGGGCTTGCGAGTACTGCTGCACGACCCGCCTTCCCATGCAGTTGCACAGTGGCAGAAGGGGTCGCGCCGCTCGCTTACCGTTGCGGGGGCAGCGCCGGAATTGCAATCGGCATCCTGGATGCCGAGCACTCACCGAACTTCCCGTTTCACCCGCGCACCGGAAGGGCGCAGGCACCTGACGGTCGGAAGACTAAGCCGTGGGGTTGTCCTGCGTCAAGGGGAAGGGGCGGCCGGGGCGAGGGCCGCACGGGACGAAGATGCGTCCCGTGCGGGTCCGTCGGGGACGGGAACCACGGCCGCGGCGCGTGACTACTTCGTCTTCACCTGCTTGAAGTTCTTCGGCACGACGAAGGTCGAGTCACGCACCGGTTCCACCCGGAAGGACTTCACTTCGGTCGTGAACGACAGGATCGGCTTGCCTTCCATCTCCTGCGCCGTGCGCTTGGATTCCTTCTTGATGAAGTAGGAGGTGATCGTCGAGATGATGTCGCCGCCGCTGGTGGGGATGGACTCGGTCTCCGCTTCCTCGGCCTGCTGGGGCTTCTGGTCGGCGCAGGCGTCGCCCTTCATGTCCCAGGTCAGGGTCTTGCGGATCGGGTAGCCCTTGATCTTGTCCATCTCCTTGCCGGCCTTCATGAAGGCCGAGGTGTCCACGGAGCCGAGGATGGTCGCGAGGTAGGTTTCCATCATCCTGAGGGCCTCCGCCGGCACGACCGGGGCGACACCCGCTCCGCCCTTGCCTGCGAGCATTTCCGCGGCGAACGCCTTGGCATAGGCTTCCTCCATCGCGACGGCCTCGCGCATCTCCGGGGTGATGGCGGTGGTCCACATGTCGATCGCGACCTTGCTCGTGGTCGTGCGCGCCTTCGGATCCGACACGGCGACGATCCACGACACCTGGTACTGCTCGGTGTCGAAACCGTTGATGTTGCTCTTCTGACCCGTGGGCGTGACCTTGAGCTCCGATTTCGTCACCTTCGCCGTGCATTCGGGCGGCGCGGAGGGCTTGTCCGCGGGCTTTGCGGGCTCGGCAGCGGTCGGCTTCATGCCCTGCGGCAGCGGGCACCCGGTGATGGGGCACTCGACATAGGTTTTTTCGGGCACGTCGAGCGTCCAGACGAGCTTGCGGTCCAGGCGCTCGATGCGGCCCTCTTCCTTGTTGCCCACCAGGAAACGCGTGACGGTGCCGGTGCCCTTGAGCGTGGAGTCTTCCCGGCGCATGTCCGCCCGGGTGAAGGTCTTGTTCGTGCCCGCCATCGGGACGAACCCCTTGATGCCGTCACTCGTGAAGGTCGACTCGAGCACGGCTGTGGGGACGGCGGGCGTGGTGTCGGGTTCCGGGCCCGACGCACAGCCGGCGGCGACGAGGGCGAGGGGAAGGAGCGGTAGGAGCTTGCTGGGCATGACGGTATTCCTGGGTGTTGATGGGAGTGCGCTCGTGCCGGCGCGACATGCCGGCATGCTGTCAGGATGCCGCGGCCATGGCCGCTGGTGTGACTCGATATCGGCAAGATGTGCGTTGACCGAAGCCCGCGCCACCTCTCCGGTGTCGCCAGGCGGCTACGGTTGCGGGAGCGTTCCGATAACGTTCGCACGGATGTCGATCCCCGTCCATATGAGGTTCTGCGGACTACGAATGCGCATGGCATCCGGGCTACACTGCCCGTGGCGGTGTCGAATGCCAGGACACGCGCCCAATCGGCGGGAGGAATGACCATGGCGGACAAGAATCTGCTTTTCTTCATCCACGGAATCGGCCAGCAGCGCGATGGCTGGATCGACGCGGATGACGGCCCCGTGAAGGCGCTCGACAAGGCCATGGGCCTCTACGAGTGCTTTCCGGCAGGCACGAAGCTGCGGGATGTGGTGGACGTGGTCGAGGTGCGCTACGACGACATCTTCGACGACCAGATCCAGCGCTGGACCGATCAGGTGAAGGGCCTGCCGGTGGGCGGCCCCGGCACGGACTGGGTGGCAAAGCTCCAGGAGTTCTGGACCCGCGCCAACACCGACAAGAAGACCTTCACGGACTTCGGCGGTGACATCATCCTCTACCGCGGTTTCGATCTGCTCGCGCGTTCCGTGCGGCTGCGGGTCAACAAGATTCTTCTCGCCGAGATCTACAAGCGCCATCTCGACAGCCTGGCATCGGGCAAGCGCGCGCCCGAGGTCACCGTGGTCGCGCACTCGATGGGGACGGCTGTCACCTACGACTCCCTGTTCTCGCTCTTCACCGGCAGCTGGTTCGCCCAGGGGGACGAGGTGCTGGCGCAGGCCAAGATGACCGACGAGCAGAAGGCCCTGTTCGCCCAGGCGCTGAAGGACATCGAGTCCCCTGCGGGCACGTCGGTGCCCGTGCGCCTCAACGCGCTGTTCATGGTGGCCAATACCTCGCGCCTGCTGTCCCGGTGGGACGCCGCGCAGGTCAATCCGATTCTCAAGCCGGGCGCCGCCACGCGTTCCTTCTACAACGTCAACCACGCGCTGGATCCAGTCGGTCGGGTGCAGCCGTTCCAGATCCCGTCGGACTGGAACAAGTCCCGCGCGAGGAACATCGCCGTGACCCACCTGCATCAGGAGAACATCCACGCGCTGTCGCACTACCTCGCGAATCCCGCCGTGCATGGCCGCCTGTTCAGTGCTGTGCTCGGGGAGGAGGGCGGGTTCACCCAGGTGTGCTTCGACCGTGCCCTCGAACTCGCGGACACGCCGGAGTGGAAGGCGCTGGGCGGGACGCTCGCGACCCAGGCGCAGGGCGAGATCGACAAGGTGCGCAAGAAGCTGGAGGAGATCGCGGCCGCGCTGGACCAGGAGGACCTCTTCGGCCTCATTGAGCGGCTCGACGAATTCAACCGCCGCGTGATCGGAGGTGCCGCATGAGCGCCGCCCTTCGTTGGACACTTCTCCTTTGGGTGTTCGTTGCGACGCAAGCCGTCGCTGCGGTCACCATGCCGGCGGACGAACCGCCGACGATCTGCGGCCGCAAGCTCGATGTCGCGGCCGAGCTCTCCTGGCGGCAACTCTGGCCGGAGCTCGGATTGCAGCGGGTGCTGCGGGAACCGGGCAGTCTGCCCGCGCCCGAGGTGCCGCGGGTGGTCCAGGGTGTGGCGAAGAAGTTCCGCTTCCTGCATCCGGACGCGGTGGGCCAGCCTGACTCTCTCGTGTTCCTGCAGGTGCTCGACGACATTGCCCAGGGCCGCCGCACGCTGCAGTCCGTCGACTGGGGCGTGGTGGCCAACCAGGAAGAGAGGCGCGTCGACATTCTCGAGACGGAAAAGGAGGGCGCGATCCGCTTCGACTGCAAGGCCGCGCAGACGCCGCCCATGTATCGCGAGGACATCGCCCGGCTCGCGCGGGTGCTGGAGAAGATCCAGAACTTCGCGAACACCGCGCCGCTGATGGTGATCAACGCGACCGTCGCCCTGCGCGAGAAGCAGGCCACCGATCTCCTGCGCAACGGCCTCACCATGACGCCGTGGGAGATGAAGCTGAACGAGCGCTTCCTCAGCGACGACGACGCCCGCTCCGGCTTCAACCGCCAGATCATCTTCCTGCGGCCTTCCGCCGGCACGGAGATGAACACGCGAAGCCGTGCAGCCGCCGATCTCCAGGGCAGTCTCGCGATCGAGCCCATCGGCATGGTCTGGTATCTCGACCCTGAGAAGAACGACTACCGCGAATGGGTGGGGGTATCGGCGCTCGTCACCTCCAGCACCGACGGCGGCCTGGGGTACGGGGCATTGGTGCGCTACGGCAATTTCGCCGCGGGTCTTGCACTGCACAAAGCCGAGAACGGCGGCCGCGATGACGTGTACCTGTTCCTCGGCGTGGATCTCATGAACCTGCTCGACAGCAAGCGCTCGGACCTCGAAGCGTTCGTCGAGAAGTACCGCGGCCGGGTGCGCCAACTCAAGTAATGCGGACTTCCCGGAGTCGGCGCGTTCGCGCCTCGTCCGGGCCACGGCGAGTCGACGTGTAGCCCGGACGAGC
>LNFM01001915.1_pt1 | contig 82215 bp, 89 predicted proteins | sample 596031 | NCBI WGS metagenome assembly LNFM01 (sample SAMN04254537, study PRJNA301005) | activated carbon metagenome | isolation source: dual media filters at the Ann Arbor, Michigan drinking water treatment plant | place: USA: Ann Arbor | reverse complement strand
ACCAGCGTCAAACTGCTGAAAACCGCGATGGTCGTAGCTTTTCGTCACGCTATGCCCCATTTTTTACCCACACGATTTCCTGAAGAGCCAAAGATTTTAGTGCAACTGATACTTCCTCACCGCATTATTATGCTCTTGCAGTGTTTCCGAAAAATAGTGGCTGCCATCGCCGCGCGCCACAAAATACAAGGCCTTGCCTGGCGCCGGATGCACTGCAGCTTGCAGGGCATCACCGCCGGGCATGGCAATCGGTGTGGGCGGTAGGCCACGGCGCAGATAGGTATTGTACGGGGCATCCGCCATAAGATCATGCTTGCGCAGGTTACCGTCAAACGCGTCGCCCAGGCCATAAATAATAGTGGGGTCGGTGGCCAGCGGCATGCCGATCTTCAGGCGGCGGATGAATACACCCGCAATCATTGGGCGCTCGGCGGGCGCGGCGGTTTCTTTCTCAACGATAGAGGCCATGATCAGCGCCTCATAAGGCGTTTTATAAGGCAAGTCTGGGTCGCGCTTTTGCCAGGCTTCATCCAGGCGCTGGCCCATCAAACGATAGGCGCGCTGTAAAAATGCCACATCAGTGAAATTGCCGGAAAACTGGTAGGTATCCGGGTAAAAACGGCCTTCAGGGTGCTGGTCTGGCCAGCCCAGCTTTGCCATGATCTGCTGATCCGTCAGGCCAGACAGGGTATGCACCAACTTCGGGTGGCTGTTGACAGCGGCCATCACCTGCCGGAAGTTCCAGCCTTCCACGATAGTAAGCGCATATCCCACCACCTTACCCGCCACGAGATTGTCCAGCAGTTCTACGGGAGTCATCACGGAGGTCAACTGGTATTCGCCCGCCTTGATGCTGTGCTCCTTGCCCTGCCAGCGCGCCAGCCATACGAGATAGGTGGGGTGATCAATCATGCCGCGCTGCGCAAGATCTCTTGCAACCTCCTTCAAACCGGCGCCAGGCATGACGGTATAAGAGACACTCTTTTCCGGAATACGCAACGGGGTTTCGACGAATTGCGTCATATCCATGTACAGCCAGCCGATGGCAAAGCTGCCGAACAGGATAAGGAAACCGGTAAGTTTGAACAGAATATTTCGCATGGTGTGGGATCAGGTTTAGAAAAAATCAGCGCCACGGCATCTATGGAATTCAATAGCGCCTATTTTTATTTCTAAAACTCCTGCCTCCCAATCCTATCAGCAATATAGCGTGTTATCGGACGATGCACCGGAAAATCAACCCCCGCGCAGTGCCTCACTGGCCACACGCCAATCAGGCTGTTGCATAGAAACACTTCATCGGAGGACTTTACATCATCAAGGGTAATTTGCGCGATATCGGCCGGAATATCCATGCCGCGCGCGCTATCAAGGATATAGCCGCGCATCACGCCCGCCACGCCGCACTGTGACAGGTCCGGGGTCAGCAGACGCCCATTGCGCACGATGAAGAGATTACTCATGGTGCCTTCGATGACATGCCCCTCCCCATCCAGCATCAATCCTTCCGGGATCGCCGGATCATCCCATTCGCTGCGCGCCAGCACCTGCTCCAAGCGATTGAGATGCTTGATGCCTGCCAACGCGGGATTGCTGCCCAGGCGGGTTGAGCATAGCCGCACGGCCACCCCCTCCACCCAAAACGCTGGGGGATATTCCGGCCACGCATAAAGCGCCACCAGGCGGGTAGGTTGTACCGCGCCGCAAGGTGGAGCGCGATATCCCCGGCCACTGCTGCCACGCGTGATGATGATCTTGAGCACACCTTCGGCGACACCCTCACACAACTGCGATGACTCGCGCCGAAGCTGTGCAGTGTCTATCGGAGCAATACCAAGGCGCTCGCAGCCAAGCAAAAGACGCTGCATGTGCCTGTCCCATAGCGCGGGCACGCCATCATGTACGGCAATGGTTTCAAACAGACCATCGCCGTAATGCAGGCCACGGTCATTGGCGTCGACTCTCGTGCCCGGCACACCATTCACCAGCATCCCAGCCATTAACTTCCTCCCTTTGCAAAAGGAGGATCCATGCCCAGCGCCAATAACAGCCCACGCGCCTTGGCGCGGGTCTCCTCCAGTTCGGCCTCCGGCACGGAATCGGCCACGATGCCTGCACCAACGCGCAGCCGCACCTGGTTCTCTTCCACCCACATGGTGCGAATCAATATATTCAGGTCCATGCTCCCGTCATGGTTGAGATAGCCCATCGAGCCAGTGTAGGGTCCGCGCGCCGCTTGCTCAAGCTCGGCAATGATTTCCATGCAGCGCACCTTGGGGCAACCGGTGATGGTGCCGCCGGGGAATACTGCACGAATCACCTGCCCCGGCGTAACATCGGAGCGCTTGATTCCGCGCACATTGGAAACGATGTGATGCACATGGGCATACGATTCCAGCCCCATCAATTCATCCACCTGCACGCTGCCGGGCACACACACGCGCCCCAGGTCGTTGCGCTCCAGGTCGATCAGCATCACATGCTCGGCACGTTCCTTGGGATGGGCAAGCAAGGTCTGCGACAACGCGTGATCTTCATCGCCGATACCGCGCGGCCGGGTACCCGCGATGGGACGGGTCTCGACCACATCATCGCGCACCCGGACCAAGCGCTCCGGCGAAGAGCTTAGTATCGCGCCACCGTTGTATGTCACCAGTCCCGCGAATGGCGCCGGGTTGTGCCGCCGGAGATTCCGATAAAGTTGCGCACAGGCAACGCCTTCCGCCAACACACCGGAATAGGCACGCGACAGATTAACCTGGAACACATCACCTTCAACAATGTAGTCTTTGATGCGCCGCACTGCTTCCAGATACCGCTCCGGTTCATCCTCCCGCACGCCCGTCTGTATATTGGACAAATCGTCATCAGTCTCCATCGTCACAGCTTGCAGATCACACATCATCACATCCAGCAATGACGCATAAGAATCCTCAGCCACGATGAAAGTCTGTTTCAGCGCGTGGTCCCTGATGACAGCCGCAGGAATACGTGTGGCGAACGCAATGGGCAGGCATGAGGCACGCCCGGACAGATCCCCGGATAGATCAAGTCGCAGGTCAAGACAGGACTCAATCTGTCCGGCAAGTTCATAACCAAGATAGACAAACCATCCGCCGGAAAATGGCAAGTTCGATTCAGCCTCTGTGGAGGGTAGACGTTCTCTCGCCCACCAGTCATCGAGGTTATTCAGAAAATCCGGCCCATTGACAGGCAGACCGCCGCCTTTGAGAGCGTAATCACCGGTCAGCGGCCGCTCCCGGCATCCGGCCTCTGGCGGCACTCGTGCATCCATGCACAGCGCAAGCGATTGCCCAGGAAAAGCAAACAGGATGTCATAACGGGCATGCGGCATGCCATGAGCAACGCTCTCCAGCAGGAAGGGATAGCGTTGCGGATGAGCCAGGTGTAACCCTAGCAGATCTTGATAGATGTCGAGCTGGCGTATCAGTTTTGCAGTCAACCCAGGACAAAGAAGCGATATTTAACCGCGAATCATACTATGAAAATCAGTCAGCCACAGAGACGAGGATTCACAGCGAAAAACGATTCTCCATGAACCTCTGTGTTCTCTGTTACTTACATCTAACGCAGCTTGCTCACCACCAGCGTCGCATTGGTTCCGCCAAACCCAAACGAGTTGGACAACACATGTTCAATCTTCATCTGCCGCGCCGTATTGGGCACATAATCCAGATCGCACTCAGGATCCGGCGTGATGATATTGATCGTGGGCGGAGCGACCTGATCGCGTATTGCAAGCACACTGAAAATCGCCTCGATGCCACCCGCCGCACCCAGCAAATGGCCGGTCATGGACTTGGTGGAACTCACCGCCAGACGGTAGGCATGCTCACCGAAGGCTGCCTTGAGCGCCTGGGTTTCAATCTTGTCACCCGCGGGTGTGGATGTGCCATGGGCATTGATATAGCCAATATCATCAGGATTGAGACGCGCATCGCGCAGTGCGTTGGTCATGCAGCGCCGCGCGCCGTCACCACCCTCGGAAGGCAGAGTCATATGATAAGCATCGCCGCTCATGCCGAAGCCGGTCAGTTCCGCGTAAATCGTGGCGCCGCGTTTCCTGGCGAATTCATATTCTTCCAGCACCACCACGCCCGCGCCATCACTGAGCACAAAGCCATCGCGGTCTTTATCCCATGGACGGCTGGCGGTCTGGGGATCATCGTTGCGGGTGGACAACGCCCGCGCCGCAGAAAATCCGCCCAACCCGCTGGGAGATGTCGCCATCTCCGCGCCGCCCGCCACCATCACGTCGGCATCGCCATACATGATGATACGCGCCGCCTCGCCGATATTGTGCGCTCCTGTGGAGCAGGCGGACACCAGCGCAATATTGGGACCCTTCATGCCATACATGATCGAAACATTGCCAGAGATCATGTTAATGATGTTGCTGGGCACGAAGAACGGTGAAATCTTACGCGGACCGCCATCCAGGAAGTTCTGGTATCCCTTCTCAATGCCCGGCAGGCCACCGATGCCCGAGCCTATCGCAACCCCGATACGCTCGGCATTCTCTTCAGTAACCTCCAGCCCGGCATCGGCAATCGCCTCTTTTGCGGCGGCGACGCCGTAGTGGATGAAAGGGTCCATTTTTTTGACATCTTTCGGAGGGATATAATTCGTAGGGTCAAAATTCCAAACGGATCCGCCAAAACGCGTCGGAAAATCCGAGACATCAAAATGGGTAATCGGGCCAATACCGCTCCTGCCCGCCAGGATATTCTCCCAAGACTCCTTGACTGTCAGGCCCACAGGGCCAACCATGCCAAGTCCGGTGATGACGACACGTCTTTTTGCGCTCACGCTTGATCTATCCCTTCAAGTTACATCAAAAATACGGCGGGGCATAAACAAAAGGCCGCCACCACAACAGTGGTATGCGGCCCCCCATCCGGTAATCTTCTTATTAATTTGGCGAGTATTATTTAATCAATGGCTCAGATGGGTATTGACGTAATCAATCGCCTGCTGAACAGTGGTGATCTTTTCTGCTTCTTCATCGGGTATTTCGCACTCGAATTCTTCCTCAAGCGCCATGACCAGTTCTACAGTGTCAAGCGAATCAGCGCCAAGATCATCCACGAATGAAGACGTATTGCTCACCTCTTCATCCTTCACCCCTAATTGTTCTACAACGATCTTCTTGACACGTTCTTCGACAGTGCTCATGACAGGTAAATCCTCCAAGTATATAAATAGCAGATTAACTGCAAGCGGTATTTTATTGAAAAAGTGCTACGGATGCTAGTTGTTTAACTGTAAACCCTGCGCTATCGCACTCAACCCATATACATTCCGCCATTGACATGCAATGTTTCACCGGTAATGTACGAAGCGGAGGGCGACGCCAGAAAAGCCACCGCCGCCGCGATATCCTCGACACGGCCCAGACGGGTCAGCGGAATTTGCTGCAGTAACGCCGTTTTCTGATCCTCCGGCAAGGCACGCGTCATGTCGGTATCGATAAAGCCGGGGGCTACGACGTTGACGGTGATGTTGCGCGCTGCCGCCTCGCGCGCCAAAGCCTTGCTAAAGCCTATGATCCCTGCCTTGGCAGCGGCATAGTTTGTCTGGCCGGCATTGCCGGTGCACCCCACCACTGATGCAATACTGATGATGCGCCCCTTGCGCGCCTTCATCATGGCCCGCAAGCAAATCTTTGAAAGACGGTAAACGGACGTGAGATTGGTGTTGATAATACTATCCCACTCCTCGTCCTTCATGCGTATCAGCAAGTTATCGCGCGTGACACCCGCATTGTTGACCAATATCCCCGGCGCACCAAAATCCTGCCCGATCTTTTCCAGCGCGGCGTCAATAGAGGCCTGATCGGTGACATCAAGGACCATGCCTGCGCCCTTGATCTCGTTGTCCGCCAGATACCTGGAAATCTTTTCCGCAGCATCCGGTGAAGTTGCCGTGCCGACCACCACAGCACCCTGACGCCCCAGTTCCAGCGCTATCGCACGCCCAATTCCGCGGCTCGCACCAGTCACGAGAGCTATTTCGTTATTCAAAAACATTGAATCTCCACCTGCAAAGACAATTTAGTGCTATCCGGCGACGCACAGGGAAGAGCGACAGCGAAGGGTTTTGCTAGTGTCGCTGGAGGCGCGGCGCCGGAAGCAGCCGGCACGCCACAGGGTTCCACTATGCCGGGAGCGGTCAAGCCTGAAGCGCCTCATCCAGAGTGACTGGATCGAACACCGGCAGCACCGCCATATCACGTTCGATGCGTTTGTTAAGCCCGGCGAGCACTTTGCCGGGGCCACATTCTACCAAACTTTTTACCCCCGCGTTTGCCATGGAACGAATGGTTTCCACCCAACGCACCGGGTTATACAACTGCCTGACCAGCGCATCGCGGATTTTATCCGCTTCGGCATAAACAGCTACATCGGTATTGTTAACGACCGGTATTCCGGGTGTTTTCAATACGACCGTTTGCAGCAGCGCGGCAAGGCGCTCGGCGGCGGGCTTCATCAGCAGGCAGTGTGATGGCACACTCACCGGCAGCACAAGAGCGCGCTTGGCACCGGCCTGCTTGGCCAGCTCGACGGCACGCGCCACTGCCGCCGCCGTCCCTGCCACCACCACCTGGCCGGGAGAGTTGAAATTCACCGCTGCCACCACCTCATCCGAAGCGCCAGGGGCGGCCGACGCATCCCTGCACACCTGAATCACCTGCGCGTCCTCAAGACCGAGAATCGCCGCCATCGCGCCCTCGCCCGCCGGCACGGCCTCCTGCATGTAGCGCCCACGCTCCGCAACGAGGCGCACAGCATCGTTAAAATCCAGCGCGCCGGCGCACACCAGCGCCGTATACTCACCCAGGCTATGCCCAGCCATCATCATAGGCATAGCGCCCTGCCGGGCCTGCCAAACGCGCCATACGGCAACCCCCGCGGCAAGCATGGCGGGCTGGGTTTTATGAGTCTGATTCAGCTCCGCTTCCGGGCCGGACTGAACCAGGTCCCACAGATCATAACCCAGCACCTCCGATGCCTGGCCAAACGTCTGGCGCACCTGGGGATAGGCAATAGCCAGCTCCGAGAGCATCCCCACGGATTGTGAACCTTGACCGGGAAAAACAAAAGCAAGCGACATCGACGTACCCTGTAACAGATTTATGTTTTTTAACGAAACATTACGAGATATCTTGTCCACGAAACTCACGAAAAAACAAAAACAATGGATTGATTTAGCAATTCACTGGATAGGGGCAATATGCACCTAAATATTTTCGTGTTTTTTCGTGACAACGTGGATAACCAAGTTTTTCAGGTTAATACTTGAGCAATGCCGATCCCCAGGTGAAGCCCGCGCCAAAGGCCTCCAACAATAGCATATCACCCCGCTGGATGCGGCCATCCCGAACCGCGACGTCCAGCGCGAGCGGCACCGAGGCCGCCGAGGTGTTACCGTGCTCGCCCACGGTGACAACCACCCGTTCCATGGGCATTTTCAGCTTTTTGGCGGTGGCTTCGATGATGCGTATATTCGCCTGATGCGGCACCAGCCAGTCCACGTCGGACTTTTCGAGCTGGTTAGCCGCCAGCGTCTCATCCACAATACGCCCCAGGGTATTCACGGCGACCTTGAAAACCTCGTTACCCTGCATCTTGACGTACTGACTGCCCTGTTGAATGTTTTCAAAACCTTGCGAGATGCCGTAGGGAATGGTCAGCAGGTTTTCATAGATGCCATCGGAATGTGTATGTGTAGAGAGGATACCCGGCGTATCACTGGCGCCGAGCACCACCGCGCCGGCGCCATCACCGAACAGCACACAGGTGCCGCGATCGGTCCAGTCAACGATGCGCGACATGGTTTCCGCGCCCACTACCAGGACATTGCGCGCACTGCCGGAACGGATAAACTTGTCCGCAACATCCAAGGCATAGATGAAGCCGGTACAGGCGGCCTGAAGATCAAAAGCCGCCGGGCCGCGGATATCCAGACGCCGCTGGAGCAGACAGGCAGTGCTGGGAAATATCCGGTCTGGGGTGGTGGTTGCTACCACAATGAGATCGATATCGGAAGTCTTGATACCCGCGGCTTCAATGGCGCGCCGCGCGGCGGCTTCGCTCATGTCACAGGTGGTCTCACCGGGGGCTGCAATGTGACGCTTACGGATGCCGGTACGCTCCACGATCCACTGATCCGTAGTGTCGACCATCTTTTCAAGATCGGCGTTAGTCAACACCTTTTCAGGCAGATAGCCGCCGGTGCCGATGATGCGCGAATATTTCAACTTGCACGCCTCTCTGTCAGGAAGGATTCCAGTTGCGTTCTGATGCGTTGCGGCACATCCTTTTTGACTTCGGTCACCGCCTCTTTGATGGCGTTGGCGAACGAAAAAACATCCGCGCAACCGTGGCTTTTAATGACGATCCCCTGCAATCCCACCAGACTCGCACCATTATACTGGCGGGGATCAATCTTGGCGCGAAACGCCTTTAGTACCGGCATCGCCACCAATGCCACCGACCGGGTAAAGATTGAACGTTTGAATTCCTGTCTCATGTAATGACTGATCATTTTCGCCACGCCTTCGCTGGTTTTCAGCGCGACATTACCAATAAAACCATCACATACCACGACATCGACGCTGCCTTTATAAATGTCATCGCCCTCGACGAAACCCACATAATGGATGTCGCTGGCGGCGAGCATGCGCGCAGCCTCCTTGACCGTCTCGTTGCCCTTGATCTCTTCCTCACCGACATTGAGCAGGCCGACCCGCGGGCGCTCGATGTTATCCACCGCACTGGTCAACACCGACCCCATTACGGCGAACTGGAATAAATGCTCGGCGGTTGAATCCACGTTCGCGCCCAGATCGAGCATGTGAGTGTGCCCCGTCATGGTCGGCAAGGCGGAGATAATGGCGGGCCGGTCGATACCAGGCAAGGTTTTCAGCACATAGCGGGCGGTGGCCATCAATGCGCCCGTATTACCTGCGCTGACACAAGCCTGGGCGCGGCTAGACTTGACCAGATCAATGGCAACACGCATTGATGAGTCCTTCTTGCCACGCAACGCCTGGGAAGGCGGCTCATGCATTTCGACACATTGAGAGGCGTGCTGGATCTGCAGCCTGTCGCTGGTCCGCGCATTGTGCGCCAGCAGTTGCTTGGCGAGGATATCCTGATCGCCCACGAGGATGAGCGTGAGATCCGGCTGCTCGGCAAGCACGCTCAGGGCGGCGGGTACCACCACATGGGGGCCATGATCGCCCCCCATGGCATCCAGCGCGAGAGTAAGACCCAAGTCTTACTCGCCCTTGGTGTTGATGATCTTGCGGCCGCGGTAATACCCGTCCGGGCTGATGTGATGGCGCAGATGGGTTTCGCCCGTGGTGGGCTCAACCGACAGGGTGGACGAGGTCAGCGCGTCATGGGATCTGCGCATGCCACGCTTGGAGGGGGTTTTACGGTTCTGCTGTACGGCCATTTTTCATACTCCTGCTATATATTTAAAGCGTTTAAAATCATTTGAGCAACCCGCAAAGGTCACCTACATCTTCTTCAGTTGCGCTAGCACTGCAAACGGGTTTTTCCTGTCTTCCTGGGCCAGCTCATCCTGTTCTTCCTCAACAACACGCTCTTGCCACGCCGGGCATTGCTGCTCGGGGTGCATCGGCGCCACTGGCAAGACCAGCAGCAACTCGTCCTCAATCATCTCATTTAGAGAAACAGGCTCCGCGCCTACAATCAACGGCTCATAGGCGCTTGGCAAACGCCCAGCTTCCTGCATCGACGCCACCACACCCAGCGCCACTTTAGCTTCCAGTGGCAGTTTCATTGGCTGTAGACAGCGCTGACAAACAACATCCAACTGTGTGCGCAGGGAACCGTGGATGCACCGGATTCCTTCCATGTCCACACTAAACGCCAGCTCGAAATCCACCGCGCCTTGCGTCGAACACAATGAAGGTGCAAGCCGCGCCATGCTTGACACAGCCACTTGCCCCTGCAACACCGCTCGGGCATCAGCAAGACGTAAAGGGTCTATATATTCGGGCGGCTGACTGGGCATAAGCCGAGCATTTTACAATTGGCGGGCACCTCCTGTCAAAAAATGCCCGATAAATCCAACTCTTCCAATTTAGCAGTCTTGACTATAGCGATTGATTCCCGTAGAAGTCGATAATTAAAGAAAGCAAGGCGCAGGCCGATTCTCTGATACGACACAACCAACCCGCGAGGCAGCCGCTTGATCAAGAAAGTGTTGATCGCCAACCGTGGCGAAATCGCTGTGCGCATTGTGCGCGCATGCGCGGAGATGGGCATCAAATCGGTGGCGATCTACACCGATGCCGACCGCCATGCCCTGCACGTCAAGAAGGCCGATGAAGCTTACAACATCGGCCCCGAGTCGGTCGCCGGCTACTTGAATGCCCACCGTATCGCCAATCTGGCGGTGGCCACCGGCTGCGATGCGCTGCATCCCGGTTATGGCTTTCTATCGGAAAACCCCGAACTGGCCGAGATTTGCGCGCGTCGCAACATCCGCTTTATCGGCCCTTCCGCCGACGTGATCCGCCACATGGGCGACAAGATCGCCGCACGCCAGGCGATGATTGCCGCGGGTATTCCGGTCATACCGGGCAGCGAAGGCAATCTTAGCGGTATTGACGAGGCGCTGGCACGTGCCGGTGAATTCGGTTACCCGGTAATGCTCAAGGCCACTTCGGGTGGCGGTGGACGCGGCATCCGGCGCTGCGAAAACGCCGAGGAACTGAGAAAAAACTATGATCGCGTGATCTCCGAGGCCACCAAGGCGTTCGGCAGCGCGGAGATCTTTCTGGAAAAGTGCATCGTCAATCCACGCCACATCGAAATGCAGGTGCTGGGCGACCACCACGGCAATGTGATTCACCTGTTCGAGCGCGACTGCTCGATCCAGCGCCGCCACCAGAAATTGATCGAGATTGCCCCGTCGCCACAACTTACCGATCAGCAACGCGCCTTTTTGGGCGATCTTGCAGTGCGCGCCGCGCAAGCCGTTGGCTACCAGAATGCCGGAACCGTGGAATTTTTGCTGGATGCCGGGGGGAATTTCTATTTCATGGAAATGAACACCCGCTTGCAGGTGGAGCACACCGTCACGGAGCAGATCACCGGCATCGATATTGTGCGCGAACAGATCCGCATCGCCGCGGGGCTGCGGCTACGCTACCGGCAGGATGAGGTGCAGCGCCGCGGCTACGCGATGGAATTCCGCATCAATGCGGAAGATCCGAAAAACGATTTTCTGCCCAGCTTCGGGCGTATTACCCGTTATTTCGCGCCCGGCGGTCCCGGTGTGCGCACCGATGGCGCGATATATACCGGCTATGAAATACCGCCCTATTATGATTCACTGTGCGTGAAGCTGACGGTGTGGGCATTAACCTGGGATGAGGTGCTGGACCGCGCCAATCGTGCCTTGCAGGATATTGGCGTGTACGGCATTAAGACCACCATTCCTTATCATCTGGAAATCATTCGCTCACCGGAGTTCCAGAATGCGACATTCGACACCAGTTTCGTGGAAAACCATCCCGAGCTGATAAACTACTCCGTGCGCCGCCCGCCGCGCGAATTGGCCGCCGTGATTGCCGCCGCCATATACGCGCACATGGCCACGGCCAACGCCCACTCTTAACCCAGCAGCGAGTGCCTGACATGTCCCGCGTCCACATCACCGACACCATTCTACGCGATGCACATCAATCCCTGATTGCCACCCGCATGCGCACCGAGGATATGCTGCCGATCTGCGCCAAGCTGGATCAGGCGGGCTTCTGGTCGCTGGAGGTCTGGGGAGGCGCAACATTTGATGCCTGCCTGCGTTTCCTCAAGGAAGATCCGTGGGAGCGCCTGAAAAAGCTCAGGACGGCACTGCCCAACACCCGGCTGCAAATGTTATTGCGCGGACAAAACCTGCTCGGCTACCGCCATTATTCCGATGATGTGGTGCGCGCCTTCGTGCAGCGTGCTGCCGCTAATGGCATCGACGTATTCCGCATTTTTGATGCGCTCAACGACACCCGCAATCTGCGCGTATCCATAGAATCCGTCAAGGCCGCGGGCAAACACGCCCAAGGTACCATGTGCTACACCACCAGCCCCGTGCACAGCACGCCCAAGTTTGTTGAGATGGCGCGCGAGCTGCAAGCAATGGGCTGCGACAGCATCGCCATTAAGGATATGGCCGGGTTGCTCACACCGATGGTCACCGCGGAATTGGTGCGCCACCTGGTCAACGCGGTTAAAATCCCCATTCATTTACATTCACATGCCACCTCTGGCCTGGCAAGCATGTGTCAGTTAAAGGCCGTTGAAAACGGCTGCCGCCACATTGACACCGCAATTTCCAGTTTTTCCGGCGGCACCAGCCATCCACCTACCGAGAGCATGGTCGCGGCACTCCGTAGCACGCAATACGACACCGGCCTCAATCTCGAACTACTACAGGAAATCGGGTTCTATTTCTACGATGTGCGCAAGAAATACCAGCGCTTCGAGAGCGAGTATACGGGCATCGACACGCGTGTCCAGATCAACCAGATCCCCGGCGGCATGATCTCCAACCTCGCCAACCAGTTGCGCGAACAGGGCGCATTGGACCGCATGAATGAGGTGCTCGCGGAAATCCCGCATGTGCGCGAAGACCTGGGATTCCCTCCCTTGGTCACACCCACCTCGCAAATCGTTGGCACGCAAGCCCTGCTCAATGTATTGGCGGGCACGCGTTACAAGACCATCACCAATGAGGTAAAATTTTACTTGCAGGGGCGTTACGGCAAAACGCCGGGGGTGGTAAACGCCATCGTGCGCCAGCAGGCTATTGGCAATGAAGAAGCCATTGATTGCCGTCCCGCGGACCTGCTCAAGGATGAGATGGAAACACTGCGTGACGACATCGGCGTTCTTGCAACATCGGAAGAAGACGTATTGAGTTACGCCATGTTCCCGGAAATCGCCCGCACGTTTCTCGAACAGCGCGCCACGGGCACGCTCATACCCGAACCGCTTGAGATGGCACGCGAGGGCGAGGCCATACGTGGCGCGACACCCGTGGAATTCAACGTCACCCTGCACGGTGAGACCTATCACATCCACGTAACAGGCAGCGGCCACCAGGAGCAGAACAGGCGGCCCTTCTATGTCTCCGTGGACGGTTTGCCTGAACAAATTATCGTTGAAACGCTACAGGAACTCTCTAGCGAGCCTGCAAAGCAAGCCACGGGGAAAGGCAGCAGGCGGCCGCGAGCCCAGGCGCCGGGGCATGTCACCACGTCCATGCCGGGCACCATCGTCGATGTCCTGGTAAAACCGGGCGACGCTGTGAAGGCGGGCGACCCGGTGCTGGTGACCGAGGCCATGAAGATGGAAACTGAAGTACAGGCGCCGATTACCGGCAAGGTAATCGCCGTGAATGTACGCAAAGGCGATAACGTTAACCCCGACGAGGCACTGATTGAAATCGGCTGAACATCATAATAATGGGCACAAGCGGCAGCAGCTGATCCTGGCTTCTTCCTCCCCTTTTCGAAAAGAATTGCTGCACCGGCTGGGCTTGCCCTTCAACGCCATCCCGCCGCAAGCCGATGAAACGCCTCTGCCCGGCGAGTCGCCGGAAAGCCTTGTGGCACGGCTCGCCGGCACCAAGGCGCACGCGGTCGCGCAACAACACTCCGATGCGCTGATTATCGGCTCCGATCAGGTAGCTGTGCTGGACGGCGAAATGCTCGGGAAACCGGGCAATCACGACAATGCGGTAAAACAACTCACCAACGCCTCCGGCAAGCGCGTGGAGTTTCTGACCGGGCTGTGCCTGCTCAACAGCACCACCCGGCGCATGCAGGTGGATGTCATCCCCTTCGCGGTTGTGTTTCGTGTGCTGAGCGCGGCGCAGATCGAGAATTATCTGCGCCGCGAGCAGCCATATAGCTGTGCGGGCTCGTTCAAATCGGAAGGTTTGGGAATTGCGCTCTTCGACAAACTGGAAGGCGAAGACCCTACCGCGCTCATCGGTCTGCCATTGATTAGCCTGGTGCGGATGCTGGAGCATGAGGATGTGAGGATTATTTGAAAAAGCTCCGATGATTTCATCCTGGAATCATCGGAGCGTGCACCTCCCTATGCCCAGGAACCTCTGACATATCAGAGGTTCCTTGAGTTTTTTTATGTTTAGACGCAAAGGCGCAAAGAAAATATTCGATGAAGGTCCTTTCAAAATGGCTCTGGCGCGGCCTTATCCTCGCCCTGCTCGCAGCACTGCTTTACCAAGGCTGGATCTACTGGCAAGTAACACGTCTCGATACCCTCAATCCTGAAGACACCGCGCTGATGCGCGGACGCATGGCGGAGATGACTACCGCATCAGAACCAGCCCGCATAGACTATCGCTGGGTGCCGATGCCGCGCATTTCACGCTACCTGCAACGTGCCCTCATCGCCTCGGAAGACGCCACTTTCTATAGTCACGAAGGCTTCGACTGGGAAGGCATCAAGGTCGCCGCGGAAAAGAATATCAAACAGGGAAAGGTCGTCGCAGGCGGCAGCACCATCACCCAGCAACTCGCAAAAAACCTGTTCCTCTCCACCCAGCGCACCCCGTGGCGCAAGGGGCAAGAGGCCATCATCACGGTGATGCTGGAAAAAAGCCTGAGCAAACAGCGTATCTTTGAAATCTACCTGAACGTGATCGAATGGGGTAATGGTGTATTCGGCGCGGAGGCCGCCGCCCACCACTACTTCGGAAAATCCGCCGCGAAACTGACGCCCCGCGAAGCCGCATGGCTAGCCGCTATCGTGCCCAATCCGCGCTATTACGATACCCACCGCAACGCCCGCCGCGCAATGCGCAAGACCAAGATCATCCTGGCGCGCATGGCGGTACGATACGGCCGTGACTTCAACGCCGCGCCACGCCTCATCGCACCCCCTGCCAAGCCTATGCCCGAACTCGACATGCCGAAAGAAACTGAGCCATCGGCTGAGCCGGAAATAGCGCCCACGCCCACAGCCGGTACGGAAACAAGCGCGCCACAAGCCACACCGCCCCCGGACGATAGCAGCCCGCCTCCTCCACCGGGCCCTAGCGCTCTGCCAGGTCTGTGATATTGTGGTGGCTTGATTAGCGCCGCAAACAATCCAGGGTGATGCTCATGATCGTTCTATTCACGGATTTCGGACTGGAAGGCCCATATGCCGGGCAGATGAAGGCGGTTCTTGCGCAACTGGCGCCGAGGGAACTGGTAGTAGACTTATTCTCCGACGCCCCCGCTTGCAATCCCAAGGCAGCGGCCTATTTGCTGCCCGCATATACCGAGGAATTCCCGTTGGATACGGTGTTCCTTTGCGTTGTGGACCCCGGCGTCGGCAGCGCCGCGCGGCGGCCCGTCATCGTGCGCTCGAGCGGCCGCTGGTTTGTCGGACCTGACAATGGATTATTCGACATCTTGACGCGGCGCGGATCGCATGTCGAATGGTGGGAGATCGCATGGCGGCCACAGCGGCTATCAAACACCTTCCACGGCCGCGATCTATTCGCGCCGGTGGCGGCACATCTAGCGCGCGGCATACTGCCTTCTGATGAACTTATCGCCGGCAAGCCGCTGGATGGGGGCTTGGAAACAGGGTGGCCCGATGACCTTTATGAGATCGTCTACGTTGACCATTTCGGCAATGCCATGGCGGGGATACGGACAGCATCCTTATCCAGCAATGCGGTTTTAAAGGTAGGGAAGCATACCCTGCCATGGGCACGCACCTTTTCCGATGTCGTGCCGGGCCAAGGATTCTGGTATGGAAATGCTAATGGTCTTGTTGAAATTGCCGTAAATCAGGGGCGCGCGGATCAGCTATTGGAGCTGAAGATAGGGAATTCTCTGAAATACATGTAGGAGCGAGCAAGCCCCCTCCTACATGCTGTGCCCCACTTTACAAAATCTCCGCTGCGTGATCAGCCAGGCGTGAGCGCTCTCCGCTCTTGAGGGTGATATGCCCGCCATGCGCCCAGTCCTTGAAGCGATCAACCACATAGGTGATGCCTGAAGTGGTCTCGGTGAGATACGGCGTGTCGATTTGCGCGACGTTGCCCATGCACACAATTTTTGTGCCGGGGCCGGCACGTGTGATGAGGCTTTTCATCTGTTTGGATGTCAGGTTTTGCGCTTCGTCGATAATGACGTATTTTTTCAGGAAGGTGCGGCCACGCATGAAGTTCAAGGAGTGAATCTTGATGCGGTGACGCAGCAGGTCGTTTGTGGCGGCACGGCCCCATTCACCGCCATCGGCGCTGGCGAGCACTTCCAGGTTATCCATCAACGCGCCCATCCAGGGCACCATTTTTTCCTCCTCCGTACCCGGCAGAAAGCCGATGTCCTCGCCCATCGGCACGGTGGCGCGCGTCATGATGATCTCCTGATAACGGCGCTCATCGAGCACCTGGGCAAGCCCGGCCGCCAGCGTCAACAATGTTTTGCCCGTTCCGGCGTTGCCTAACAGGCTCACAAAATCAATCGCCGGGTCCATCAGCAAGTTGAGGGCGAAGTTCTGTTCGCGATTGCGCGCGTTGATACCCCATACGGCGTGGTGCGCGCTGCGGTAATTAATGCAGATCTCGACAATTGCGGTATCGTGCTCAATGCTGCGCACAATGCCTTCAAAACCACTCTGTGCGCCGTCGTGCACCAACTGGTTGGGGTACCACTGCGCGATGTCCGGCCCGGAAATCCGGTAAAACGTGCGGCCCTCCTCCTTCCAGGAGGTCAGCTCCTTGCTGTGCCGCTCCCAGAATTCCGGTTCAATCTCAACCTGGCCTTTATAGAGCAGGGTGAGGTCGTCGAGCACCTGGTCGTTTTGATAATCCTCGGCAGGAATCCCCAGTGCCGCAGCCTTGATGCGCAGATTGATGTCTTTGGAGACAAGGATAACCGTAGCGTCGGCAAGCTTCTCCTGGAGCGCCAGCACGGTTTCGAGTATGGTATTGTCCGGCTTGTTGCCCGGCAGGCTGGGCGGCAGGTCGTGCGACAATATCTGGGTTTGAAAAAACAGGCGTCCACTTTCGAAGCTGGCGTTAACGGAGGTAGGCAGCTTGAGGCCCGCCTCCATACCTTGCTCCAAACCGCCACGCATTAATTCTTCCATGAAACGGCTGGCCTGACGGGCATTTCTCGCCACTTCGGAGGGGCCGCGTTTGTTGTTATCAAGCTCTTCCAGCACCATCATGGGCAGAAAAATATCGTGCTCCTGAAAGCGGAAGAGTGCTGCGGGATCGTGCATCAGGACATTGGTGTCCAGCACAAAAAGACGTTTTCCGGTGACTTTATTTCTTACCATGGCCGTGCCCTTTTATTGACTAAAACAACAACAATGCGCCAGATAAAGTGCTCTATTAACTTTATCGGCAACATGAAAATATTTGCCAGTTGCCTGCCGCCCTCACAAAACCCGCCGCGTCCGCACATCCACCCAGTCGCGCAAGTGATCACCAAGAAGATTGACGGCGAGCACCACCAGCATCAGGATAATGCCCGGCGCCAGCACCATGTGCGGCGCAACCAGCATGTAGCGTGTACCATCACGGATAATGCTACCCCACGAGGCGGCTGGCGGCTGAACGCCTAGCCCCAGGAATGACAAACCTGCTTCGGCGATAACCACGCCCGCCACGGCAAAACTGGCCTCGACAATCAGTGGCGCGAGAGTCAACGGCAGAATATGACGCACGACAATGCGCACCTGCCTCACACCCATTGCCACTGCCGCCTCTACATGCAGGCGCTGCTTGATGGACAGCACTTGGGCGCGTGCCAGCCGTGCAAAGCCAACCCAGCCTACTGTGCTCAAGGCGATGATGACGTTATCGACACCCGGCCCCAGCAAGCCGGCCATGGCGATAGCAAGCAGGATGCCGGGAAAGGCGAGGAAGATGTCGATGATGCGCACGATAACGTGATCCCACGCGCCACCCATATAGGCGCCGGCCGTACCGATGGCAGTGCCCATCAGCGCGGAAATCATCACCACCCATAGCGCCACGAACAATGAGGTGCGCGCCCCAACGACAAGACGATCCCACAAGGGACGGCCCAGATCATCGTAGCCCAGCCACGCATCCGCGCCGGGCGAAACAAGTATCCGGGAAAGCTCGATATGATCAGGCTGCAAATCCAGCAGCGGGCCAAACACGGCCATGCCCAGCCACAACAGCAAAATACTCGACGGCAATCCCAGACGCATCACCCGCATTACATATCCTCGTGCAGACGCACGCGCGGATCAAGCCAGACATAGGCAAGGTCGGTGAGAGTGTTCACCAGCACATAGGTCACGCTGATTAACAGTATACATGCCTGCACTACAGGGTAATCACGCCTGTGGATGGCCTCGATGGTCAACTGTCCGATGCCCGGCCAGGAAAACACCATTTCCGTGACTATCGCACCGCCCAGCAACGCGCCGAGTTGCAGGCCGAGCACGGTGATCACCGGCAACAGTGCGTTGCGTAATGCGTGGTGCAAAACGACTGTATATTCGGTAAGCCCCTTGGCGCGTGCGGTGCGGATGTAGTCTTCATTCAGTGTTTCCAGCAGCGTGGCTCGCACCATGCGCGACAGGATCGCCGCCAGCGCCGTGCCCAGCGTCAGCGCGGGCAGCACCAGCGACGCAAAACCCTCGCGCCCGCTCACCGGCAGCCAGCCCAGCCACAAGGAAAATATCAGGATCAACAGCGGCCCCAGCCAGAAGTGGGGGATGGAGATGCCAAGCAGCGATATGACCCTGGCGCCATGATCCAGGGCCGTATCTTTACGCACCGCCGACAGCGCGCCGAGAGGCAAGGCAATAACCACGGCAACCAGCAATGCGGCAACCGCCAGCTCCAGCGTCGCCGGCATGCGCTCCAGCATCATTTCGGCAATGGGACGCTGGCTATGCAGCGATACGCCAAGATCAAAATGCAGCAGACCATTGAAATAGTTGAATAGCTGCACAGGCACCGGTTGATCCAACCCCAGCGCGTGGCGCAATGCCGCCCGGTCCGCGGGTTGGGCGGACTCCCCCAGCATCACTTCCACCGGGTCGCCGGGCACCAGATGGATCAGGAAAAACACCAGGGATGACACGCCAATCACCACTACGGCGGCGCTCAACAGGCGGGACAAGATGAAATTCAGCACGCTCGGCCTACTCTTCGATCAACACTTTCGTCCCCGCCTCGACCTTATCGAATAACGCGATGATGTCGCGGTTGCGCATCCTCACACAGCCATGTGAGCCGGGAATGCCCATCGGCACATCATCAGGCGAACCGTGAATATAGATGTAACGGCGCATGGTATCGACATCACCCAAGCGGTTCCTGTCCGGCTCCAGGCCGCTCAGCCATAGAATGCGCGTGAGTATCCAGTCGCGATCCGGGAATTGTGCGCGCAACTCCGGGCAATAAATTTCACCCGTAGGACGCCTGCCGACGAAAACCGTATCCGGCGGACAACCCTCACCAATCCTGGCACGAATCACATGCCAGCCGCGCGGCGTGCAGTTGCTACCCTTGCGCTCTCCTGGGCCGTTCGCCGCCGTGGAGACGGAGAATTCGCACACTATCTGGCCGTCTTCGCGCAATTGCAGGTGTTGGCTGGCAATGCTGATGTGAATGGTTTTTTCAGGCATGACACACAGCATTCAGTTTATTTACGCACATCCGGGATTTTTCTGGCTTCCTTGATTGCACTGACGACATTGTACCCTGAAGCAGGCGCCAGCGAGGTTTCTGTAGCGAAAAAGTCTGAAAAAATCACCTATCAAGCCCTAACCGGCAGGAATACCCTGAACGTCGTGGCTTATGCACTGGCTGGAGGATGAGGCGCGCGCAGGCAGCCCGCTCTAGCGGGCCAAACATCTAACGCATAACTGGCTGAAGATGGATACCGAATTCAGATGCACGTTGACTAAGGAAGCTCTGAATAATTCCATCCTGGAATTCTCAGAGCACGAAAAGCAAAAAATGTGATTTTTGCTTTTCTTCATTTTTCAATCCCTTGCCGTGATCGAAAAATGCCGGCACCACCATGTGCCAAGGAACCTCTGAATAAATCAGAGGTTCCCTAAATCATCAGGGATTCACGGACATATTCTGCTTGGTTAATACCCTCAATGTATCGATCAGCTCCTGATTCGAAACCTGAGACTTCACCAGCACGGCGGCTGTCTTGCGCGCATCTTCGGCCGTAACATCCTGCACGGAGAATATCACCACCGGAGGCTGCGGATTGAGCACACTGAGCAGTGGCAGCACGTCCCAGCCCGAACCATCGGGCAACCCCAGGTCAAGAATAATCAGATCATAGCGTTGCTGCTTGAGCTTGTCGGCCACCTGCCGCAGACTGCCGGCGTAATCAAAATCAGCGATATCCTGCGCCATGGAAGAGACCACCTGCCGGACATCAGGATCATCCTCAACATGCAGGATACGCGGCTTGTGATTACCGCCACACACTGCGACCTGTTTTAATGCGCCTAGCAGCCGCCCCTGATCAATCGGCTTGTTGAGCCAATCCAGTACGGCAAAACCGCCGCCATTCAGCTCCTTGCGGGCCTGCTCGACCTGTGCGGACACGACGATGATAGGCAATGTCCGCGTAGCCTCCTGTCCACGCAGCTCACGAATCAACGTTACGCCATCCTCATCCGGCAAGCCGATATCCAACGTCATCGCGGCATAGCGATTCTTGCTGAGCATCTGCTTGGCGTGCGCCGCGTCATACGCAACATCGACATCAAAACCATCACCCTTCAGCATCACCTCAAGAAATGACGCCACATCAGGATCGTCCTCGCAGACCAAAACCCGAGGAAGCGCAGCATCGCTACCGGCCGCGCTTTCCCGCCACTCTGGCAAATCAAAATAAAACATGGCGCCCGTTTCACGTTGCGCATCAAACCCAAGCTGCCCGCCCATTCTTTCGATGATCACCTTCGAGATGCTCAAGCCCAAGCCGGTGCCGCCTTTCTGGCGCGTATCGGACGTATCAGCCTGGGAAAATTTCTGAAAAATCTTGTCGCGAAAGGCAGGGGGAATGCCGGGCCCTTGATCCGTCACCGACACCCTGATCATCGAACCATGCCGCCCCACATCTATACCAACACGGCCATTCAGCGGGGAAAACTTCGCTGCATTTGAAAGCAGATTGGACATAACCTGCATCAGACGGTCGCTATCCATGTTCACCTTGACGCCCGGCAGTGCCGTAACCAGCTCAAACTTCACACCATACTGCTCGCCATAAGCATGATTCGACTCCAGCGCGGACTCGATGAGCGGCATCAATGCTTGCGGATGCAGATTAAATGTCATCTTGCCGGACTCAATCTTTTCAATATCCAGGATATCGTTGATGAGATGCACCAGCCGTTCACTGTTTTTGTAAGCAATATCAATCAGAGGCTTGGCGCGCACGGGCAATTCACCCGCCACGCCACCCGCGAGCAGTCCTAGCGAACCGCGTATCGAGGTCAGCGGGGTACGCAACTCATGGCTGACCGTGGAAACAAACTCGTTCTTCATCAAATCAATTTTCTTGCGCTCGGTGATATCACGCACGATGGCGATAAATAATCCTTTGCCTTCTTCCGTCTCCACTAACTGCAAAAATATTTCAACAGGAAAGTCATGGCCATCCTTATGGCGATGCAGTGTTTCGAATTGCATGGACGCCTTTTCCCCGGAAATCAGGGGCGCTATCGCACCGCGAAATACAGGCTCCGGCATTAGCGGCTTGATTTGATAGGGTGTCATGGTCATCAGCTCATCACGCGCATAGCCCATGCTCTCCACCGCCCCCCTGCTCAGATAAACGAAACGCAGGCTGTCCGCTTCAAACATGAAAATCATGTCGAGAGTATTATCTAAAACATGCTTGAATCTATTCAGATCCTCCAAGATTCGCACGCGCTCGGTCACATTGTAAGCAATCCCCAAAAAACCTGTAATATCACCCTGACTGTCCCGCAATCCCGTCACCGACAGGTTTACTTTGAGACGCCCGCCATCCTTGCGGATACAAGTCCACTGGTTTTCATCTGCCTCTCCCAGACGCGCCTTGGCAACAAACGCATCAAACCCAGGCTTCACCTCGACACCCAGCTCTGCGCTCAACACCTGGGCACGGCGCGCAACCTCACCAGGATCGTGCAGAATAGCCGGGGTGCATTTACCTATCATGTCTTGCGCGGCATACCCCAGCATGCGCTCGGCCGCGGCATTGAAAGTACTGATCACTCCGCTCTGATCGGTCGAAATGATCGTGAAATCCGCGCCATCAAGGATGGCTTTCTGCAAAGCCGTGGTCTCGCGCAATACGGCCTCGCTTTTCCTCAACGCGCCCGTCATGCGGTTTGCCAGGGCCAACGCCCTTTCTCGATACGTTGATAAAATCAAGATAATCGCGCACAGCAGGGCACTCAAGGCCACGCCGCTGATCAGTATTATCCACGACTCCTCCTGATTGATATTCTCAATAAAAGCCGGACCAGGGGAAAATCGCAGCGTCCATGAGCGCCCACCCACATCTATTGATGCTGTTTTCGTAAAAAGAGGAGGGTAATTTTCTTGATCCTTGGGGGCCTCTCCGTACAGACGCGCTTCTGGCACAACCTGCCTGCCATCAAACACTTCAAGCCTGATGTCCGGCCATTGCCGGCCCAATATGCCCTGCATCAAATCGTTAACGCGAAACGGACTATAAATAAATCCCAGCATTGCCGCGCGGCGCTCGGCCAGTGTGCCGGCAGGTTGCCCGTTAGCGTAAAGCGGTAAATACATCAAAAAACCAGCCTGCTTGTCCTTGCCGGTCTCCTGAATCAGCGTCACCTTCCCCGAAATCGCGGTCACCCCTGTATCCCGCGCCTGATCCATGGCAGCGCGTCTCACACTTTCGGAGTACATGTCAAAACCAAATGCACGCAGGTTGCGCCCTGCGAACGGCTCTAGATATAGGACAGGATAATATTCCGGACGCTGGCCCGGCGGCTTGATGCTGTATCCAGGAAATCCCTCGCTACGCACAGTTTCTTCATGAGCATCACGCTCCGGCAAGGAAACGCGCTTGGCAAAGCCGACCCCCTGAATCCCAGGATAGCTTCTTGCCAAATCCAGGCCTGCGACATACCGACGCCACTCGTCGCGCTCAACAAACTTTGAAGCAGCAAAATAAGCCACCCCGCCTTGCAATACCTGCTCATAACCCTGCATGCGATTCTTTATAGCCAGTGTCATCTGGCTCGCCTGCCCGTCAAAGTACAGCTGGCCTTGTTTCAGGGCATTTTCCCTGGAAACAAACCATCCCCACACAGTCAGCGCCAAACAAACCAGCAGCACCGTCCAGGCGAGGGGGCCACCTCGAATCCATCCATTTGCATCAGTACTACCAGACATAGGCATACGGTTCCCGCCAAAATTCCGACAAAATGACTAGAATATGCAATTTTAGCGCCGTCTACAGCAAATCCGACTATCGAACAACAATGACAATAAGGATATAATGATCAAATATATATACGACGCCATATCAATCCTCCGCACGCTGGAAGGCAATACCACTCCAGTGCACCCTGGCAACCCGCTATCGCAATGAATAATGAGCACTAACATGACCCAGGCCTCACCCAAAGTTGGCTTTATCAGCCTCGGCTGCCCCAAGGCGCTCGTTGATTCAGAGCAGATCCTCACCCAATTGCGCGCCGAAGGCTATGCCATTTCCCCTTCTTATCAGGACGCCGACCTGGTGGTCGTCAACACCTGCGGATTCATCGACAGCGCGGTAGAGGAATCACTGGACGCCATCGGTGAAGCGCTGGCGGAGAATGGCAAGGTCATCGTCACAGGCTGCCTGGGCGCGCGCGAAGAGGTTATCCGGGAGGCACACCCACACGTCCTGGCCGTCACTGGCCCCCACGCCATGCAGGAAGTCATGCACGCCGTGCATAAACACCTGCCACCCTCACACGACCCCTACACCAGTCTGATACCACCTCAGGGCATCAAGCTGACGCCAAAACATTATGCCTATCTGAAAATATCCGAGGGATGCAACCATCGCTGCAGCTTTTGCATCATCCCCTCGATGCGCGGTGATCTGGTTAGCCGCCCCATTGGCGAAGTCATGCAGGAAGCCGAGCATCTGGTCAATGCGGGGGTGCGAGAATTACTGGTGATCTCGCAAGACACCAGCGCCTATGGCGTTGATACCAAATATCGCACCGGCTTCTGGAAGGGCAGGCCGCTCAAGACCCACCTCACGGCGCTCGCGGATGCACTGGGAGATCTTGGCGCATGGGTACGCCTGCATTATGTATACCCCTACCCTCATGTCGACGACCTCATTCCCCTCATGGCCGAAGGCAAAATCCTGCCTTACCTGGACGCCCCCTTGCAGCATGCTAGCCCCCGCCTGCTCAAGGCCATGAAACGCCCCGCCAACAGCGAAAACACCCTGGCACGGCTGCGGCTATGGCGCAGCATTTGTCCGGACATCACAATACGCAGCACCTTCATCGTCGGCTTTCCGGGGGAAACGGAGGATGACTTCAAATATCTGCTGGATTTCCTCCACGAAGCCCAACTTGATCGCGTCGGATGCTTTGCTTATTCCCCCGTGGAAGGCGCCAGCGCCAACGCTTTGCCGAACCCGGTACCTGAAGAGATCAAGCAGGAACGTCTGGAACGATTCATGAGCGTCCAGGCCGGAATCAGCGCCGCAAAATTGCAAGGCAAAATCGGAAAAACGTTCAAGGTGCTGGTGGATGAAGTTGGGGCCACAGGCGCGATCGCCCGGTCAGCCGCGGACGCACCGGAGATTGACGGTCAGGTGTATATCGAAGATGCGGCTGGCCTGAACCCAGGAGAGTTCGTGGAAGTGGAAATTATCGACGCTGACGACCATGACCTTTGGGCTACAGCAAAGAAAGCCAAGGGATAGGGTTGATTGCTGTTCCCTATTTATAAACCTGCAAGAACGACTTGGCGTCCTTGAATTGAGACTCGTCGGCAAACTGTCCGAGGTGAAAAACATACTGCTGCTTCTTTCCAGACAAATCCAGCCCAGTCAAAGCAAAGCTCTTGCCCGCGAAATCCGCAAAAAACCGCACACCCTTCACCAGATCCACCTGCGTCCCACTCCGCAACTCCAAGCGCACGCGCTGCTTACCGATATCGATGGCAACCGGCGCCGCCGGCAATATCATCAAGCGGGTTTTGAGGATACGGTTAGCGCCCGTAAGCAGAAAAAAAGTGGCCATGAACACCAACAGATATGCCCAGCTCTGGTTCGGCCCGAACCATACCTTAAGGGCAATCGCCACAAGGAATATCACGGTGGGGACATACAGCAGCAAATCCCAGGTCATACCCTTGCGATCCTGAACCAGGACGTAGCGTTTTTCTGATTCCGCCATATTAACTCTTCGCAGGCAAAACGCGGGTAATGGCTGCCTCAAGCTCGCCATACAACATACGTCCCGGCTGTTTCGACCGCACCACACCATCTTTGTCGATCACAAACGTCCAGGGGTCGCCTTTCACGCGAAAAGCAATAAAGGCTTCGGTATTTTGATATTGATCCATATGCAGGAAAAGCACTTGAGACTCGTATTTGGTAAGCAGGGATTTCAACATTTGCAACTGCACATCGCACACAGTGCAGTGGCCGGGCGTGGCAAACTCCAGAACAATAGGCTTGCCTGTTTTGAGCGCCTCGTCAATCGAATACTGATACATCCTTTCATCGGGCTGGCGGTAACTGGTGATCTTGCTGAAATCGCCCCCCACATCCGCCAGGGTCTTGGTTCTAAGACTGGGCGCTTTCTGGCCGACCAGCAAGGTGTCCTTGTTATTTCCCCCATCGCACCCGGCAAACATCAATCCAACCAACAGCGCACAGGCGATGCGGGTGCCCTTCAGCGCAAAACGGCGGCTGCCGGACTGGTTGTTCGCACGGCCACCGGTCATTTTCATTGGCGTTCTTTCCATCCCGAGCATGTGCGAAAGATGTTGTATGCCCAAATACAATTGGCCAGCAATACTATTGAACCAAACACGCCAACCAATATCATGAATGGCTTTACAACTGTTTTAACCTCATCGGGTGGCATTTCCATGCTCGCCAGTCCGCCCATCGTGCCTGCGGCAACAAAAAACACCACCATACCCATTAGTCCAAGATTGTGCGTCCAGAAATGAACCTTCACTAGCTTAAGACTAAAAATGGGCCGCTTCACCAAACGCGGCACAATAAAGTACACAGACCCGAAAATAGCCATCTCCACCCAGCCCAGCAAATTGATATGTCCATGACCAAGCATGATCAAATGAGCGTGGGGACGGTTATTAATAAAATCCCGCAGGTCCGGCAGCATTCCCACCACCACTCCCCAGGAAAAACCAATCAAGCTATATATTACGCAGGCATAAAAAAACCATAATGTATAACGCCTGTATTCTATTTCGTTCTGATGCAGCCAGGGTTCGCTGTTACTCATTAGTGCTGATGTTCCTCTCCGGCAGGACCACTACCCTGTGGCTTGTCGCGTATATCTTGATATTTATCCTTCCAGGTTTCCGGTGCAAAAGCACCCACCATTCCATCAATAAATCCGGAGCGCTCCTTCGGCGGCTGGGCAGCCGCCGCAGAGCCACGATCCGCTCTCAGCTCCGAAAGGAAAACGGCGATCTTGTGGAGATCCTCTTTAGGCAACGATGATACATAGGCAGCTTCTTTGGGCGGCAAGCCATGATCGAGCGTCGGTCCGCCATACGTCTTTTCCGGATCAATGAAAAAACTTTCGATCCATTGTATAGAACGCTTGGAGCCAATGCCATCGAGACTCGCGCCCATGTTCGTGCCATTGCGCATCGCCCGATGGCAGGAGTTGCAACGGGCTTCACGATAAACCTTGGAACCCTCCAGCCCCACAGGTGAGAAATCGAAGTGGGTGGTTACGGTAAACATCGGGGCTTCGGAGCGCGCGCGCACCACTTCCATAGCAATGAATGCAATGATCCCCAATATAAAAAACGCGCCGAAAATACTGAACAGTATCTTTTCGCCGTACTTGAGACGTTGTTTACTCATGTGATTCTAGCGCCTTTAAAAGTATCGGAAATCACCAAGCGCCGCGGACACACTGAGTGATTCGCGCCGCCAGCAAATATAACCAAGCAACAAAACGACGCTAATGAGACAAAATTCCAGGCATGAAGTTCAGGCGGCCCATCTAAAATTAGGGGTGAGGAAGTACTTCCTCACCCTCTAGTACATCTGATGACAACCAGCGGAACGCCGGTTTAGTGCGGGTCGTAAGCGTGGCGCGTATTGCCGCTGGAATAGAATGAGGTGATCGCCAGATAAGCAGCTGCGTTATTGATATCATCATCGGACATCTTTTGTGCAACAGCGCGCATCGCACCCTTAGGATCATTGGCACGGCTGCCATCACGCCATTTCTTCAATTGATTGACAAGATACACATAGCGCTGCTGACCAATCATGGGGAAAACTGGCGGGGCGCCCATGCCATTATATCCGTGACATGATTTGCAGGCGGTGATGCCCTTCTCATTACCGCCCCACTCGACCAGCGACTTGCCCTTGTGCGGCAAACCAACCACTTGACCTGCGGCCTTCAACTCTTCAAGGTTGGAGACCTTGGTGTCACCATGCTTGCGCAGGCTCGCCAAGTAGGTCGCCACATCCTTGCGGTCCTGCTCGCTCAGACCCTTGGCATTGGTGTTCATGACGAACATGGTGGTGTCGGTACGCTTGTCGGCCGCAAAATCCTCCAACTGCTTCAAGAGGAAGTTATAAAACTGGCCGGAGATGCGGGGCGTGCCCATATTGTCGTCGCCCAGCCCCTCAGGACCGTGGCATGAATTACACGCGGGAACACTGCCCTTGCCTTCCGTGAAAATCTTTTTGCCATTGGCAAGATCACCGTCACCCTTGGGCCACGCCACACTCGCCATCACTACCGATGGCAACATTGCCGCCATAAGTAAAGCCGCAGTCGAAACTATTACACGTTTCATCTTAAAGACACCCTCCCAAGTATTTAACCATTTTTATCATCCTGTGGCCCAAGCCCGGCAGGCGGGCAGATCGAGCGTGCGATCGCCAACCATAAACAAAGCCACACCGCAGGATTCCCACCCGCACGACATGCCACCACTTTTGTTGAAAGCCCCCCGACCCATCAAACGGGATCAGGAATTCATCTTAACCAAAAGTGCCGCAAAAACAAACGCCCCAACAAACCAGATCGCGTAGATAGTAAAGACTTCAGCCGAGTACATCATATTAATCGCCTCCACTTTTATGAGTCACCCTAATAACTAGAGCCTGAATATTATATTGTTTTATTCAAGCTTGAGGATATATAACATGACACCTAATATTAATGCAAGCACTATCCCCTCCGATCCATGCGTGATAATTTTATCTACTTTAAGGAAGCTCTGAATAATTCCATCCTGGAATTCTCATAGCACGAAAAGCAAAAAATGTGATTTTTTCTTTTCTTCATTTTTCAATCACTTGCCGTGATCGAAAAATGCCGGCACCTCCATGTGCCGAGGAACCTCTGAATAAATCAGAGGTTCCTTAAACTATCCTCCCGCCCTGCTTGTCATAGTAGGGCGGGTGCTTCGAGCCACACATCGCCTCAAACATGTTAAGCTACAACAGAAAACTAAAATTCTAAAGGAAAGTCAATGCAATACCGAATCTCAGGCCGCCATCTGAGCCTGTTAGCCATGATCATCTGGGGCGGAGCAATACTGGCACTGGGCCTGGTTAGATTTGAACCCTACGGATTGGATGAAGGCGCCGCCAGGGGGCTGCTGCTGAATTGGTCTGTCGTCGACAACATTGCCAGCCCCATTGTCATCTTCGGGCTTCCCGACTTCCGGGCATTGTTTTTTGTGCCGCTGGGGCTTTATTGGTCGGGCAGCATTATCGCGGCCAAGGTATATACCTTAATGATGGCCTTCTCCGCCATCCTGCTTCTCTATTCCTGGAGCCGCCGGACTAGCGGCATCGAAGCTGCGCTGATCCCCAGTACACTACTGGCGATATCGCCGCTCATGATCACGCAGATTGACGCCATCGGCGCGGGCCCCTACCTGCTTCTGACATTTGGCCTTGGTGCTTGGCTGGACAAGACCTATCGCGCGGCACAACGCCCTCTGAGTGGCTGGTATTTTCTGCAACTCTTGGCCATCGGCACCAGCGTCACCCTGCACCCTGCCGGACTGGCTTACCCCCTGGCTCTGATGTGGCGATGGTATAAAGACCCCGCCGATACCCGCCAGAAAAGACATGTCCTTATCGGCGCCACCCTCATCACGGCGCTCGTTTTGATCATGCGGCTGGGATGGCCTGACATTACGACGTGGTGGAGCAACCCTATCGCCACGCTTGGCCTGGCGAATCTGGGTAATCCACTGGAAGAACCAAGTTGGGCCACCGGCACGGTGTTCGCAGCGTTATTGCTACTGGTGCTGTGGCTGGAGCGGCGCACATTGCTGGGTGACCTGATGGGCAGCATGCTGCTGCTGGGTCTGCTGATCGGCCTCGCCGCCGCTGACGCCACATGGGCCATGCTGGCGCTGGTGCTGGTTTTATATCGCGGAGTCCCGCGCTTGATCGCCGCAAATCAGGCGCTGAACAAAAGCAGCCTGATGGGCCGCTATGGGTTGGTGATGATTGTAATGGTAGTTATCTCCACGACCTTCATGCTTGCGGACAAAAGCTATGCGCGCATCGTGAAAGACGGCGAATTAAGCCCCGAGGATCAGCTCATCAAGCTGCTCGCAATGGAGGCATCGGACACCAAACAGCCGTTTCGCGCCGCCAGCCAATGGCCGGCCCGCAGCATGATCGCGTGCAAGCGTGACGTATTGCCATTGCCGCCGCCCGCCAAGGATGGGGAAACCCTGCTCAGGACGATCAAGGGCATTACGCACCTTACTTTCAACCCCTATAACCCTGCCTACCGCGAGCTTGGGCGCAATATTGCTCAATTGGGCGCCGCAACACAAACGCTGGCGCTACAACAAGGGGGGGTAATTATTAAAATACGGCCGGCGAGCAAACCTGCCACTCAATAAGGCTCGCGGACGGCAGACTTTAAAAAACCGTGCAGGCCGGGGCGCCCAACATCAACAGCGTGAGGAGCTGCCCCGGCGCCGTTGTTGCGTTGGAGCCTCTGGCTCTACGTCCTCCAGCATCATTCCGCCGCTTTTTCTTGCGATGATGCGGACTTCGCCATATCCGCCATTCGTCTCTCGCGCTGGTACACAACCACCGAGCCGATACGCAATACGGTCAGCACCAGCATCAGGGCACTCAGCGCATAAATCTCATCGGGCATGATCTTGTGCTCAAACAGGCCAATCATCAGCTCCCGCAAAACAAACACAATCCCGGCATCGACGATAAATGTCATGCGCAGACGCTGGGTATGGAAATACTCAACGAGCGAACGCGATAGCTCCACCAGAATGAAGAGGGTCAAGACATCGGAGATGATCTTGGAGTAGTGCTTGCCCAGCTCCTTCTCGACCATCAGGTCACCGACGGACATGAACAGGTGCAGCACGCCAATGATCATGCCCAGCGTGATGAATAACAGCATGGCACCGAATACAACGCCGATAACCTTGTTGAACAGCTTCAGAAAATCGATATTCATGTTTTACCCTTCGTCTTTTTTAGCTGTATATCAGCGCTGGCACGCCGAACAGAAAAATGTGGAGCGCTGCCCCTGTTTAATTTGAACAATAGCACGCCCGCAGCGAGCACAAGGCTGATCCGTCCTGCCATACACCTTGAGCTGCTGCTGAAAATAACCCGGCTTGCCCTCGCCATTATAAAAATCGCGCAGCGTGGTACCGCCTTGGGCGATTGCGTCGCTCAATACCTGCTGGATGGCCTGCGCCAGGCGCTGATATCGCTGCTGCGAAATACGGCCCGCTGCTCGCAGGGGGTGGATGCCGGCGAGAAACAGTGCCTCACTCGCGTAAATATTACCTACACCCGTGACAATATGACTATCCATAATAAATTGCTTAATGGCAAGGCTGCGGCTACGGGAACGCTGATGCAAATAAGCGCCATCAAACGCATCGCTGAATGGTTCGGGGCCGAGATCACGCAACAGTGCGTGGTGTTGCGGATTTTCCTGCGTCCACAACACGGCGCCAAAGCGGCGCGGATCGCGCAGGCGCAGGCAATCGCCGCTAGCGAGCACAATATCCACATGATCGTGTTTTTCGGCAGGGGTTGCGCCTGGCAGGATGCGGAGGTTGCCTGACATACCCAAATGGATGATCACACTGCCCGCCGGGGAGCACAACAGAAGATATTTGCCGCGCCGCTCCACTGCCTGCAATGTTTGCCCTGTCAGCCCACTGGCAAGCTCCGGGGAGACGGGTTGCCGCAAATGGGCATTACGCACAATAATGCGCGCGACACGCTGTCCCACGACATAGGGGGCAATACCGCGGCGAGTGGTCTCGACTTCGGGGAGTTCGGGCATATTATGGACTCTGTCCGTTGCCTTGGCGGCTCTTGAGAGGCTCCTGCAACAGCAGGCGTTTTGACTGTTCCGCAGTAAAATGATACTGCATGCCTATGTCGCGGCGAGCCAATATCAACTCCGGTTCTCTGGCGACAATTTCAAATCGCAGCTCTGCCTCCGGCTGAAGACGCACCACAACTTCACCCAGCGCCTTGCCGTCCGGGACATACGTCTCAACGCTGCGCGCCTCGGCGCGTTGCCATTCGTCCGCCAGGCGCTGCATCGCATCCGCGGAAAGACTCGCCGATGGCGGCACCGCCGTCCAGCGCCCATCTTCCGCGCGGCTGATCGTGGCGTCAGGCAGTTTAATCTCCATCTGCTTGAACCCCGCTGGAAGCAAGGCGGGATTCACCAGCGCTGCCAGTGCGATATTTGCATCCCGGTAGCCGCCATCGTCGATCAGATGCACGACTTGCCCTACCCGCACGTATCGCCGTCCCTCCAGTGGTTCGATGCCGCCAAAGGCGAACTCGATATCATCGAACTCCACATAAAGATCGGGGGAGTCAAGTTTGAATTTTTTCAAATCCACGCCACGCACATCAAGTTGCGCGTAACTCGTGGCCCGGGCCAGTTCCAGTAAGCGCTGCACATTTCTGCTATTGGCGGGCACGCTGATGGGCTGATTGAGGCGCCAGCCATGGACATCTTTAACCAGGCTGATAGTTTCGCCATCCCTGTGATTGATGCGAATTTGGCTGATCTTGCCGGGATCAATAACCGTCAGGGTGAGTGGCTGTTCTGTTGACTCCCTGCCAGCCTCATAAAATGTGAACAAGGCCAGTCCCGCCAGCAGGATAAACAATACCAGGTTGACCCAGGCGCGCGAACTTATTTTCATCTGTGTATCGCCGTTAGCGTTTGCGGCGCCGCAACCAGATCAGCAAACCGCTACCGGCCAGCATGGCTGGGATGACGACGAGAAAGCCGGCACCAATAACAGCATAGCGCGTTTGCGACAAATTGAGCGACAGGTCAGGGGCGGTCTTGACTGGGATGGCGATAAAAGCGTCGTCATGCGCTAGCCAGTTCACGATATTCATTCCCAGGTTCAGATTACCGCCATTGCCGAGATAGGCATTGGAGAGGAAATCGCCATCCCCCAACACCACAACACGCTGCTGCATGTCCTTGCCGCCGGCATCCTTGACTGCACGGTTCAGGCTCACGCCAATGGCCAGCGGTCCTGCAACATCACCACCTTGATTAAAGCTGATATCACCGGAAAGCCTGCCGCTTTCCGACCAGCTGCGCTCTCCCGTCATCAGAAATGGCTGGCCATCCCAACCTGCGGGCGCGGTTAATTTCAGGCCGCTCGCCAGGGGAAACAAAGTGACCACATTGAAATCCTGCGTGATGGGATGATCGCCGTAATCGGCCACCAAGGCAAAGGCGGGATTGTTGATCGAAAACGCCTGCGTGGCGGGATCAACGATTACGCCGGGCAGAAATTCAACGCCAAGCTGCTGGGCCAGTGGCATCAGGCCGTGCAATGAGCCGGGATCACTCAGCCACAGGAGATTGCCGCCGTGCGCCACGTAATCCTGGATCAGCTTCACCTCGCCCGGCAGCAAATCCACTTGAGGACCGGCGACAACCAGTGCCGTGGTGTTGGCGGGGATCTGCGGATGGCTGGCCAGATTGATGGTTTGCGCCTTGAAACCCTTGGCCTCGACCTGACCGATCCACGATTCCAGGTCATGATTGGCCCGGCCATGTGGGTTGCGCTCGCCATGCCCTTCCAGAAATACAATCCAGCTTTCTCCGCCGCGCGCGAGACGCTGCAAGGCATTGGTCAAGCTCTGCTCGCCAAGATCCTTGATCTTTTCCATACGCCCTGCGTACTGAATGACTATCTCGCCATCCGCGGTGATGCCCTGTTCACGCACTCTATCCGGCTCGGCATCGGGATTGATGAAAGTAAGGCGCATATCGCTTTTATGCCGCTGATACATGCCCACGATTTCGGAGATACGCTTGCGCAGCGGCTCCGCCTCACGGGCAAAGGCGGTGACAATGACAGGCCCCCGCACCTCCTTGAGCAGTGCCACGCTTGCCTGGGAAAGAGTGTTGCGCCCCGTGGCCGTCCAATCCGCCTGATAGTGATAGCGCGTGCTCAACCAGGCCAGCAGGCCAAGCACACCCATAAACAACACCACGAACAGGATGTTTTGCAACCGCACCTGACGACGGGATTTGCGTGTAACCTCCATGGGATATTTCCAATCAATGCTGTAGGCGATCGGCATCCAGACGACGCACGCTCAACCCAAGAAAAAAAACGATAAACAACAGGTAATAAATCACGTCGGCGCTGTCAAACACCCCCTTGAGCAATGGCTCATAGTGGCGCAGCAGAGAGAGATAGGCAAGGATGCCGCTGACATGCTCATTCATGACACCGTTCCCCGCGTTGCCTGCCCAATCCAGCACCCACAACAGGAGCAACATGCCGAAGCTGCCAACGGCGGCGATAGCGGGCTGCACGGTAAGGGTGGACATGAACAGACCCACGGCAGCGAAGCTGGCCAACAGCAACGTCAACCCAAGCAGGCCGGACAGAAACATACCCATATCAATGGAGCCGCCCAGCAACAGTGCCAGCGGCATCAGGGCGATCATGGCGAGCACCAGCAGTAAAAATGCCATGATTCCAAGATACTTTCCAAGGATGATCTCGCTCATGGAGACCGGCGCGGAAAACAGCAGGCTGATAGTCTGCGCCCTGCGCTCCTCGCTGATCAGACGCATCGTCACCAAGGGCACCACCAGCAACAGCACAATGGCGGCGCTGCCAAACAGCGGCACGACGACCAATCCGGTGACGCCGGGCGCGCCCTCCAGTCCCACAAGGCGCGGCTGGATCTGCATGAATGTCTCGATCTGGGCCAAATACAAATATGCCAGAATAAACTCGACCACGGCCATGATGGACCAGGCCAGCGGAGAGAGAAACAGGCTGCGCAGCTCGCGCGCCGCTATGGTGAATATCATTACGCCGCTTCCTCCGTCACTACGGCATGCTGTTCCGTACGCGTGATGTCGACAAAAATCTCCTCCAGCGACATGCGCTCGGGCGTCAGCTCATACAATCCCCATCCGTGCTGCACCGAACGTTCGACCAGAATCTGGGCTGGACTGGCATCGGGAAAATAGTGCACCCGCAGGCGGCCATCCGGCAGAGGGACCACCGACCTGACGCCGGGCAACGATTCCAGCTCCAGCACTGGAGGTGGATTGCGCAACGCCACCAGCATACTGGAGGACTGCATGCGCGCCAGCAATCCATCAATGCTATCGTTCAGCACCAGCCTGCCCTTGTTGATGATCTGTACCCGGTCACACGTCGCCTGCACCTCGGGCAGAATATGCGTCGAGAGAATCACGCTGTGCTCGCCGCTCAACTCCCTGATCAGCGCGCGGATCTCGCGCACCTGTATCGGGTCCAACCCCACCGTCGGCTCGTCGAGTATCACCAGTGCAGGTGTATGAACAATCGCCTGGGCGATGCCCACGCGCTGCTGATAACCCTTGGAGAGATTGCCAATCAGGCGCGCGCCCACCTCGGTCAATCCGCAGCGCTGCTTGGCCTTGTCCACGGCGGCATTGCGCCTGTCACGCGGGATGCGGTTGAGGCGCGCGCAATAGTTCAGATATTCATCGACGGTCAGTTCACGATACAACGGAGGCTGATCAGGCAAGTAACCGAGCGCGGCCTTGGCGAGTTTTGGTTGGTCCAGGATATCGATGCCGTTGATCCACACCCTTCCCGCGCTGGGCGCCAGATTGCCGCTCAGAATTTGCATGGTAGTGGACTTGCCCGCGCCATTAGGCCCCAGCAATCCCAGCACCTCGCCCTTGCCGATATCAAAAGTAACATCGTGCAAAGCGCAGATATCGCCGTAATAGCGAAAAAGGTGTTCAACACGGACCAGAACGTCGTTACTCATTGGGTCATTATACATGATGCACGACCGCCCCAACCGCCTCACAAGTTGAACATTTTTAAAACTTTCACAAACCCGCCATCAACTGCCAAGACGAAGCGTAAGGCCTTTCAAAAAATTTCTGAGCAATTGATCGCCACACTCCCTGTAATTTTTTTGTCCTTTCTTTCTGAATAATGCACTCAACTCGGACTTCGATACCTGGAACCCTGCCAGCGCCAAAATCCCATGCATATCATCCTCCTTCAACTCGAAGGCAACCCTGAGCTTTTTCAATATATCGTTATTTGTTAACAAAGAAGCTGGAGATTTATGCTGATCCGGCTCACGTCCACCCTTGCCTCTCTTGTAAATAATCAACCCATCCAGAAAAGATTCCATGACATCATGGTCACACTCAAGGTAGCCTTTCTCATCTTCCTTTTTCAGAAGATTAGCTATAGTTTCCTGATCAATTTCACGGCCTGACAATTTTATTATCTCGGCCATTTTTTCGTCGCCAACATTCAGCGCGTATCGAAGCCTTCGTAACACATCATTATTTACCACAGTCAACTCCAGCTTATTGAGAATACAGTGATCCTTGCCACGCCATCATACCCCTGCACGCAGCAATTGAGTGGCGCGGACATACGGCGGTTTTTTCCTTGAGCCTAGACGACTGGCAAGGAAAATATCATATTACAAGATGACAGGCCTAAACGGATCTCCCCTGCCTTAACGAGCGTTGTATAATTTCCAGCTTTGAGCAGGGAACATATGGGTAACTTTGACGAAGAACTCCGGGGCCGGCTTAACGCCGAGACCGGGAAATTGACCTTGCATGAGCTTGAGCGCCATTTTGCGCGTGGTGTAGTGGTCAAGGTTGCAATGGATCTTGACTTGGTCGAGGTCGCGGCGTCCATGTCCAAGGATGACAAGACTGCCATTGAGAGCCTGATACAGGCCGACAAGCTCGCGCGCGCATCGGTGAAAGATCTCAAGGGCTGGCATGAGCGCAGCCCAGTATTCTGGGCCGTGGTGGTCGCGCCGTGGGTACTCGTTCAAGAAGCCAAGCCCCCGCATTCCTCATAAGCAGGCGTTGACGGCCTCGCTAAACGAAAAATCTTGCCAAGCATCACAATGATCCTAGAAACGGCAGTTGACCGCTTCTTTGGACGATTAGCAATATGTTTTAGATGGGTTTTGTCATACCCTGCGGACTCATCTGTACGATTTTCAGTGCGCATGGCAGCGTTGCAACTCCTTGGAATGGAACAACCATTCCGCGTCGTTGCGCCTCATTGTGCCCTTCACGGGCATGCCCTGCACCCCGAAAACCGCACACTTACACCGTTCAACTGCCGTTTCTAGGATGATTTGATTTTATTGGTGGGCCCGCTCGGACTCGAACCGAGGACCAAGGGATTATGAGTCCCCTGCTCTAACCAACTGAGCTACAGGCCCTGGATAGAAAAGGGAGTATACCGCTGAAGCGGGTCTCTCGTCATCCTGGATGCGCAAAAAAACTATCTCATCAGGCGGCTATAATACCGCCTGATGAGATTTACCCGGTTAATCCAGGAAACTGCGCAGATTTTCGGAGCGGCTGGGATGGCGCAGTTTGCGCAATGCTTTGGCTTCGATCTGGCGAATGCGCTCGCGCGTTACGTCAAACTGCTTGCCGACCTCTTCAAGCGTATGGTCGGTATTCATATCAATACCAAAGCGCATACGCAGCACCTTGGCTTCACGCGCCGTCAGCGTTTCCAGCACGCCCTGCGTAGCTTCGCGCAGACCTTCGACCGTGGCGGCATCAGGCGGGGACATGACATTCGGATCTTCGATGAAGTCGCCCAAATGGGAGTCTTCATCGTCGCCGATTGGCGTCTCCATGGAGATGGGCTCCTTGGCGATTTTCAACACCTTGCGCACCTTGTCCTCCGGCATTTCCATCTTGACCGCCAGTTCTTCAGGCGTGGGTTCGCGCCCCATCTCTTGCAAGAGCTGACGCGAGATACGATTGAGCTTGTTGATGGTCTCAATCATATGCACGGGAATACGGATCGTCCTCGCCTGGTCCGCAATGGAGCGCGTGATCGCCTGCCGTATCCACCAGGTCGCGTAGGTGGAGAACTTGTAACCGCGACGATATTCAAATTTATCCACCGCCTTCATCAGGCCGATATTACCTTCCTGGATCAGATCCAGGAACTGCAAGCCACGGTTGGTGTACTTTTTGGCTATGGAAATCACAAGACGAAGATTCGCCTCAACCATTTCCTTCTTGGCACGCCGCGCCTTGGCTTCGCCGATAGAGATCTTGCGGTTGACATCCTTGATCTCGTGGATACCCAAGCCGCATTCATCCTGTATGGCAATCAGCCGGTTCTGTGCAGACAGAATAGCCTCAGCATGCTGCTCGAGCACCCGTGAATAATCACGCTTGGCCTTGATTTGCCGTGTCAACCACTCCAGGTCGGTTTCATTGTCCGGAAAAGAGGTAATGAAATCCTTGCGCGGCATATGTGCCTGGCCCACGCAAATGTCCATGATCACCCGTTCGTGGGCGCGTATGCGATCCATCGTTTCCCGCAGCCTGTTGACCAGGCGATCTATCTGAAGCGGCGCAAGCTTGATCTCCAGGAGCGCGTCGGAAAGCTCCTGACGGCATTTTACGGCTTTGGCATGTCCCCGGCCGTGCTTCTCGGATGCTGCCATGAATTTCTCATGCAGTTCACGCAGATTGGCAAAACGCGCACGCGCCTCTTCAGGATCCAGCCCGGTATCAACGTCGTCCAGCTCGGCGTCGACATCCGCCGTTTCCTCTTCATCATCATCGGGGATGTCGGCCGCGGCAAATTCGGGTTCTTTTTCAAAGTCCGCAGCGGGAAGATCACCCTCGGCCACAGCGGGATCAATATAACCTCGGATCACCTCGGTAAGACGAATTTCACCGGCCTGCACCCTGTCATGCTGCCGTATCAGCTCGGCAATCGTCTCGGGGTACGTGGCGAGCGAGGACAACACCTGGCCCAGGCCGTCTTCGATTCGCTTGGCAATCTGGATCTCACCCTCACGGGTAAGCAGTTCGACCGTTCCCATCTCGCGCATATACATGCGCACCGGGTCGGTAGTGCGGCCGAATTCACCATCGACGCTCGCCAGCGCCGCCGCCGCTTCTTCCGCCGCATCCTCATCTGCGGCAACGGCAGTATCGGCCAGCAACAAGGCATCGGCATCGGGCGCAACTTCATGCACCGGGATACCCATGTCATTGATCATGCTGATGATGTCTTCGATCTGTTCGGGATCGACGATCTCATCCGGCAGGTGATCGTTGACCTCGCGATAGGTAAGAAACCCTTGTTCCTTGCCTTTTGCGATTAATAGTTTTAACTGCGACTGTTGCTGTTCCTGATTCATATTACCCAGTAGTCTTTAGGTTTAAGGTTGATTGAACTCAGCAAAAATAACTTTCTATCTTACACTAAGCCGCATGTCATGCAAACGAAACCTGCAAATTAAGCCAAACGTTCCTCCGCACACGCAGGATGGAATCATCCAGAGCTTCCCTTTTTTTCGCTGGCCGCTTCCTGCTCGCCTCTCGAAAGCAACCGGCCCAATTCGCCTCTCTCCTCAGCGCTCAGACCCTCCAGACGCTCCTTGTGCAGCAAGTTCTCGACAAATTGCTCAATGCGCTGCTCACGCAGGCGCCTCATCACACCGCCAAATTCCGCTTCCACGCCCTCGGGCAAGGTAGGGGTCCACTGCGCCAATGTAGCCAGATAATGACCTTCCTTGGTATCGCGCCAGCGCTCTAGAAGGGCGCCAACCTTTAAATGAGGCTGCGCATGCAGTAATTCAAGCAATTCTTCCAGTAAGCGTACTCCGGGAACATCAAGATCCCTCAACCACCTTGTATCACCCGCCCGAAGCGCCAGATCCGGCCTGTAAAGCAGCAACTCAATCGCCATGCGCACGGGCGAACGGCTGCCAGCCTGTCTGGCCGGCATGGCTGCGGGCCGTCGCGGCGCTCTGGCATCAACCTTGCCGCCGCTCACCATACCCGCCAGCGCCACGGCATCCATGCGCGCCACCTCAGCCAGCCGCGCCATCATCATATGCTTGAACGCGCCCTCCGGCACATTGGACAATTGGGGGCGAACAAGTTCCACCAGCCGGGCGCGTCCATCCATGCTTGATATATCGGCCTGTTTGGTCAAACTGGTATAAAAAAAAGTCGAAAGTGGGATCGAGTTCTCAATACGCGCCTCAAAACCCCCTTGACCTTCCTTGCGGACCAGCGTATCGGGATCCTCCCCTTCGGGCAGAAACATGAAGCGCGCGGTTCGCCCATCGGTCATCAACGGCAGGGCGTTTTGCACCGCCCGCCACGCCGCGTCGCGTCCGGCGCGGTCGCCGTCAAAACAGAACACCACCTCAGGGACAACACGGAAGATGCGCTCCAGGTGCTCGCGCGTGATGGCGGTGCCCAGGGTTGCCACCGCATTGCGAACGCCGAACTGCGCCAGCGCCACGACATCCATGTATCCCTCCACCACCAGCAGCCGGTCAAGCTGGCGCGACGCCTTGCGCGCCTCATACAAACCGTAGAGTTCACGACCTTTGTGGAACACTGGCGTCTCGGGCGAATTGAGGTATTTGGGCGTATCGTCCCCCAGCACCCGCCCGCCAAAACCGATGACACGGCCACGCCCATCACGGATTGGGAACATGATGCGGTCGCGGAAACGGTCGTAATAACCACCACCTTCTTTCTCTATCAGCAAGCCCGCCTCCGCCAACCGCGCCTGGGATGGGGGATTCCCTCCCTGCGCGCGCAACAGGTTGTCCCAGCCCGGCGGGGCGAAGCCGATATCGAATTCGGCGGCGATTTCGCCACTCAGGCCCCGCCCTTTCAAGTAATCGGTTGCACGCCGCGCCTGGGAATGTTCGCGCAACTGCCGACGGTAGAAAACAGACGCCTGGGCAAGCAGCTCATACAGATCCTTACCCCTGGCCGCCACAACAGAGTCCGGGGCTGTCTGCGGCACCTGCATCCCGGCGCGCGCCGCAAGATCATGGACGGCTTCAACAAAATCCATGCGCTCGTATTCCATCAAAAAGCCGATGGCAGTGCCGTGCGCACCGCAACCGAAACAATGATAGAACTGTTTTTCAGGGCTGACGGTAAATGAAGGGGTCTTTTCGTCGTGAAACGGGCAGCGTGCCGTGTAGTTGCTGCCCGCCTTGCGCAAAGGGACGCGCGCATCGATCACCTCGACGATATCGACGCGCGCCATTAACTCATCGATAAACTGCTGGGGAATTCTGCCTGCCATGCGCTATTGTAAGCTTCCAGCGCTGCGCCTGCGAGGGCAGGGGGAGAGAAATTCTGAAGCTCGCGGATGAAGTCCTCATTCACGAAGCTTGCCAAGCGGCTTTTATCAGGGGGACGGAAACAACGCAGTCAAGGTAGTTTTGATCTTGGCGCCCACCACGCCCATATCGGCACGGCCCTGGACGCGCGGCTTGAGCGCCGCCATGATCTTGCCCATGTCCTTGGCCGAGGTGGCGCCGCTGGCGGCTATCGCCTCGTCAATCAGCGCGCCGATCTCCGCCTCGCTGAGCTGGGCAGGGAGATATTCCTGGATCAGGCCTATTTCAAAAGCCTCTTGCGCGGCAAGCTCGGCGCGCCCCGCCGCCTCATACTGGCTGAAAGAATCGCGCCGCTGCTTGATCATCTTGTCAAGTATGGCAAGGACTTGCGCATCATCAAGGGAGATGCGCTCGTCGACTTCGCGCTGTTTGAGCGCCGCCAGGATCAGGCGAATCACGCCCAATCGCTCTTTCTCCTTGGCGCGCATTGCGGACTTCATGTCGTCCTCAATGCGCTGCTTCAGGCTCTGCTCACTGCTCGCCATAATACCCCCACGCAGGAGCGGGCACAAAATCCGCCCCTGTAGCCTGCCAGGAAAAAGCCTAATACATGCGCACCCGTTTGGTAATATCGCGCGAGGACTTCTTGAGCTGCCGCTTCACCGCCGCCGCCGCCTTGCGCTTGCGCACCGAGGTTGGCTTTTCGTAGAACTCACGAGCACGGACGTCAGCCAATGTGCCGGCCTTTTCACATGTTCTCTTAAAACGACGCAAAGCGACTTCAAACGGCTCGTTCTCTCTTACGCGAACTAATGGCATCTATAAACCTCAACAAATGAAAAATGGATAAAAATCAATACAAAACTTAAAAAAACCGCGCTTGGGCAACTACTTGCAACCGATTAAACCGCCAATTCTAATCCCAAAACATCAGGGATGCAAAGATTTATGCTTGGCGCGCGGCACACACCGGACAAGCCGGGTCTTGCGATAGCCGGATCGTCCGCCAGTTCATGGTGAGCGCATCCAGCAGCATCAGCCGCCCGGCCAGGGTATCGCCAATGTCAAGCAATAGCTTGAGGGTTTCCGCAACCTGGATACTGGCGATAATGCCGGCGGCAGGGGCAAACACACCGCCCTGGCCGCACGTCTCGGCGGCCTCTCCATCCTCCTTGTACAAACAGCGGTAGCAGGGGCTGCCAGGCTGATCCGCGCGAAACACCGTCACCTGCCCTTCCATGCGGATCACGGAACCGGATACGAGGGGCGTCTTTTCCATCACACAGGCTTCGTTGAGCGCGAAGCGCGTGGCAAAATTATCACTGGCATCAACCACCACATCGGCAAGCCGCACCTGCTCGCGCAGCGCCTCTCCGGACAGGCGCGCATTGATGGCGCTGACTTCGATGCCCGGGTTGAGCGCCAGCATGACATCCCTGGCGGAACTGACCTTGTCGCGCCCCACGTCGGCGGTGCGGTGGACGATCTGGCGCTGGAGATTGGTAAGATCAACCTGATCGTCGTCGCTGATCACCACATGACCGACGCCGCTGCTCGCCAGATACATCACCACCGGCGACCCCAAACCACCCACGCCGATCACCAGCACCCGCGAGCGCAGCAATTTTTCCTGCCCCGCAAAGTCGATCTGGGACAACAGGATATGACGGCTATAGCGCCTTAACTGTTCATCATTCACAACAGAGCACGCTTAACCGCACGTGTAGACATAAAAAGCATCCACCGGAACGCGCGCGTTATCGGCCCATCCACCTATCAAATAAGCGGATCTGCCTACCACCGCAACCCCCATTGCCGCCAGCGTGCCCGGCATGGGGCCGACTTGATGCCACACGCCCGCTTCAGCGTCATAATAAGCGGCGCGGTCATGGATGCCATCGCCGCTGTACCCGCCAAAGATGAAGATTTTCCCATCCAGGATACAGGCGCCCAGGCCTGCTGCGGTCCATGGCAGTACCAGCGTCTCGTCCCTCACCCATACACCTTGCGCCGGATCATAAGATTCCACAAAGTCGAAGTTATTAAAGCCCTTGCTGCTGAAAGCTACTCCGCCCATCGTCAATATCTTCCCCCCGGAGACGACGGCGGTGAGAGCGAACCTTGGCGTGGGCAATGGGGCAATCTCCTCCCACCCCCCTTTCGTAATGTCCAGGCGCTCACAGAAATCAAAACCCGGGTCGGTTTGCGGCCCGCCCTGCGTGGCGTCCGGATGATGCCCACCCATTACATAGATGCAACCATCGAGATACGCCACCGCCGGGTAATCATGCGGCCTCAGCAGATCAGGGCCACGCTCCCACGCATCCCGCCCGGGGTAATAAATTTCGACCTCTGTCAAAAAACGGAATGTCCCATTTGACTGCTTGAATCCCCCGCCCATCACATAAATACGATCACCAACAGTGACTGCCACCGTCCCCGACCTCAACGTAGGCATATCCGCGCGCTTTTCCCAAACCCCAGTGGCAGGATCGTACATCCGGGTCAAATTCATGCTGGCGAAATTCACGCCGCCGCCGCCAAAGGTATAAATTTTATTTTCATGGACAACCACCGACGGGTGAGACCGCGCGACATCCAGAGGCCCCTTGCTAACCCATCCGCCCGAACAAAAAGCATCTCCCATACAACAGCCCTCTTTTAAGTAGTTAACATATTAAATTATAATTGTTTTTTATTGAGAAACACCCCGCCGCCATCCATGCCATCCTATCACCAGCAACAAAAAAACCAAAAATTAAACCATCAATACTCTATAAAACGAGCTCCATTTATGGTAAAAAAAGCGGGTTGGGGTAGGGCAGAGGAGCTTAAAAAGAGCGAAAAACTCACATAAGATCCTTTTTAATATACAAAAACAACTAAAACATAACACAAGAATAACCGATACATAAGTTAGATACGCACACAATACGGCCTTGCAAGATAAAGAAATGACATTGAATATGCCCAAACGCTCTTTTAGTCACCAAACGTCAGGGCAGCCATATTGGCTATTGCAGGGTTTTTCGTGTATGTTACTAATATCTGACTATAATGCTAGGTTATTCACGTGTTGGCGAAACCCACTCACTCAACCCTGAGGAGACAAAACCGTGCTCCATAACAGCTCTCTTAACAACAGCTTGAGCGTGGCTCCGCAGGCGCCTGCCAGCGTCCAGACGACCTCGCTTCCACCCCTTCAAGACGCCTTTGGGCGCACGTTCGACTATGTACGGATTGCCGTCACGGATCGATGCAACCTGCGCTGCACGTATTGCATGCCGGAAGAAGGCGTCGAATTCAAGCATAAGGATTCCGTCCTAAACGCTGAAGAAACCATGCGCATTATTTCGGTGCTTGCCAAGATCGGCATAAAAAAGGTGCGTTTTACCGGGGGTGAGCCGACCATCCGCAAGGATATCGTCGATCTCGTCGCAGGCGCGGCGTCGACCCCAGGCATCAAAGGAGTGCATCTCACCACCAACGGCCTACTGCTGCACCGCTACGCCAAAGACCTGCTCAATGCCGGACTCACCGGACTCAACCTTAGCCTGGACAGCATGGATGCCGACCGCTTCATGCGCATCACACGCCGCACCGGTGTCAATACGGTGCTCGACAACATCCAGTTAGCGCTGGACATGGGTTTTCCCCGCGTCAAGGTCAACGTCGTGCTGATGCGCGGCTTCAACGAAGACGAACTGGAGAAGTTTACCTCCTACACAAAAGACCATGCAGTTACTGTGCGATTTATCGAATTCATGCCGTTCGATGCAGAGCAGATCTGGGGCAGCGGCGACCATTTCGCCAGCGCGGAGAGCATTGTTGCACGCATTCATGCGCTTTACCCTGATATCGGCCCTGCTCCGGGCACACGCACCGAACATCATATTTTCAAAGTCCCCGGCTGGGCAGGCAAAATCGCCGTCATTCCCGCCTTCACCCGCAGCCTGTGCGGCAATTGCTCGCGCATCCGCGTCACCGCCGATGGCAGCATCCGCAACTGCCTGTACTCCGATGACGAGTACAATCTCAGGGAAGTCATGCGCGAGGGCGGGACGGATGATGACATGATCGCGCTGTTCCGAAAGGCATTCGCCGACAAGGCCATCGACGGCTATGAGTCGAAAAAGCGATCCGACTCTAAAATCAGCCTTTCCCCGCACCGCGGCAGCATGACCCAGATCGGCGGCTAAATCAGACAAGACAAGACCCAGCACCTTGCCTTGCTCGAAAGGCAAGGCGCTCGCTACAATCAATACTCCGGCCAAATTCAAGCAGGTACACAGCACAATGGAAAATGAATTTACCCATTTCAACGCCAAGGGCGAGGCCCATATGGTGGATGTCGGCAACAAGGCCGTAACCCAGCGCGAGGCCGTCACCGAAGGCCGCATCTACATGAACCCAAAGACCCTGGAAATGATCATGCAGGGCACCCATAAAAAAGGCGATGTATTGGGTATCGCACGCGTTGCCGGCATCATGGGCGCAAAGAGAACACCGGATCTGATTCCATTGTGCCATCCCATAAACTTGACTGCGGTCGAACTCGACCTGATTCCAGAGCCGGATAAAAATGCAGTGTATTGCCGTGCCGCCGTCCGCTGCGGCGGACAGACCGGTGTTGAGATGGAAGCGCTTGCCGCCGTGCAGATCGCGCTGCTAACCATCTACGACATGTGTAAAGCGGTAGACCGTGGCATGGTGATGCAGGACATCGGCCTGCTGGAAAAATCCGGCGGAAAATCGGGAACCTGGACCAAAACCGCACAAGGCTAGCCGCGCCAACACATTCGAGGGTTGAATATGAACATCAAAGTACGCTATTTCGCCAGTATGCGTGACCGAATGGGACGCGCCGAGGAAACCGTCTCGGTTGATGGCGACACTGTTACCGTTGCAGACCTGTGGAAAAAGGTTTCCTCCGGCCAGGACTTGCCCGGCAGCACGCTGATTGCCGTCAACATGGAATATACGGATGGTCTGGCAACCGTGAGAAACGGCGACGAAGTCGCCTTCTTTCCGCCCGTCACGGGAGGCTGATAATGAACACCAAAACCGGAATTACAGTCCTGGTTCAAGAGGAATCCTTCGATCCTTGCCAGCTCACCGCGGCACATCAAGCCACACTCGATGCCAGTAAATGCGGAGGCATCGTAACCTTCGTCGGTACCATGCGCGACTACAATGACGGCCACAGCGTGTCATCCATGTACCTGGATCACTATCCGGGCATGACCGAGCGCCACATCGAAAAGGTGTGCCAGGAAGCCGCCGAAAAGTGGGAAGTGATAGACATCCTGGTGGCGCACCGCTACGGCGAGATCAAACCTTCCGACGCTATCGTACTGGTCGCCGTGTGGTCAGCCCACCGCGCCAATGCCTTCGACGCCTGCCGCTTCGTCATCAACTACCTGAAAGAACGCGCCCCGTTCTGGAAGCGTGAATCAACCCCTGCGGGCGAGCGCTGGGTGGAGCACAACACCAAAGACCCCGCTGCCGAAGCTGCGGCCGCAGCCGTCAGCACGGCAGGCATCCGCCGCACAGGCTAGCCAGCATCGATTCACCCCCCTCCCCGCTTCATGAGAGGGGGGTGAATACGAAGGCTCTGACCAAACTTTAATGGCCAATAGGCGCAGATACCGGTTTTTTGCCGGACCCCTCCAGGCTTATGCTATCAGTTCCGGCGCAGGCGGGCAGCAACGATACTCTTGAGATTTCTCCAAAAGCTCAATCTTCTTTTTTAGCAGCTCGTTTTCAAGCGCCGCTCGCTCCAGGCCAAGCTCAACTTCCTTTTCCACCGCAGGCTCGCAGATATTGCAATCATCAAGGCAGCCTTTGACCAGCAGACCCGGCGTGGGTAATGAGCTGCGCCGCTCATACGAAAAACGCTTTTTGATCTCGTCAGAAAGCTTGCCAGTTTTGTCCAGCAGCCCCTCCTTGACCAAGCGTTCATCGACGTAAGCGAGGGCCTTGAGCCGCGTCGCTTCGGGAATCGGCTCAATGGTGGAGGCCGCACTGGCGAACAGTCCTGCGGCGGACCTGAAATTACCCACACCTGCGGCGTCTGTTACACGCTGCTGTGCCAATACACTGGCGCGGGCTGTCTCTTCGATCTTGAGGCGATTCGTGTCCGTGGCCAGCACGGCGCTGGGAATGGCTGTGACACCGCCGGTGGAAACAAAACGATTATTCGTGATGCGTGTATCGGCTGCCGGGTCGATGACGCGCCGCTCGATGGACTCGATGGTGAATTTCACGATTTGCGTTTTATTAATCTGGTAAAAATAGAAGGTGACGACATGACATTTGTTGGGATTGGAAAAAGTCCGCGACGCCGACTCGAAATGATCCTCCGACTCTCCTTCTGTATGGCTGCGGCTGGAGACTTCGCCGACTGACACAGAACTTGCAGCGCGGGTGGCCATTTCGGCGCGGCGATCCGAGCTTGATGCATGCTGGCTGAGTTCGCGCAGGAAGGTGTTGGTCGACGACGCTTCATATGAGCCGCTGACATCGACCGAAGGACCCGCGAAGAAACTCTCGATCGCGCCGCTGGTTTCCGCATGCCCCTGAGCCGAACCGCTGCTGGAGCTGGTCGCAGTGGAGGAGTCGCGTACATTCAGGTCGGACATGGAATCGTGCATGCTGGCCATGAAGTAACGCTCTTCCGAGGTCTGTTCGTGACGGTAACTAACTCGGCTTGCGGTATCCAGACTGAAGCGAGTACGCCGGTCAGAGGTGAACAAACGCACCTTCTCGCCAGGCAATAATGTGGTGCTGTAGGCCAGATCACCCAGCGCCATCGGGCCAGGGCAACGCTCGAAACGCGCGTGGATAATGACCTCCACCTGCACCGGCCGGTTTCCCGCCACCACGTTGGTAGTGTGCTTGAGCCGGTAATGGAAATCCAGCACGTCGCAGGCGTTGTCTTTTTCCAGCGGCGGGCAGCAGGGAATGATTTGGGGATGGGGATCGGTGATGATGTCATTCATGACGGTACTCTCCTTGTGTGTGGTCGTGATGTCCTGAAAAATCCATCCCGGCGCGCATCACGCAGGCCGGGACGGAAGATCTCTCAAGAACACTTTTCTATGGCGATAGCCTTGATCTGCTCTTCATAGTAGATAAAGCCATAGCCATTGCGAATGTGTGGCCACGCCCATAACTTGAGCGCGAACGCGCAAGTGCTGTTCAGACCTGTCAGCAGTGGCACACCATTCACTATGGTGTTTACCGGACTTAACGTGCCGGAATTCGAAACCGTCGCCGGCAGGTAATTTGGCGGTATTGAAAGCACAGTGACCGCCGGATTGACGCCCTTGGTGTATTGCAATCCCCACGAATGAAGCCTGCCGTTTTCCTGGGTGACGCTGACATTAAAGTCAAGCGGAGGCACGGAATTCCAGGGAATCACTCCGCATTCGTTCAGCACGGCGGGGATTTGCAGATTCACCACGGGTGGCTTGTTGTCGAGCGTGATCACCAGATCACAATGGTCGACCATAGGCGGCAACACGGCGGGTGGCGCCACCGTACCGTCGCGGTAATCCACCTGGCCGGAAGCCGTGTTGAGATAGACGCCATTTTCGTCGAATACTTCAAGCCGCAAGACATAAGTGCCGGTATCTTCTTCTGCCAGCTCGGTATTCCAGGTACCGATCCAGTCCGGGTTATACCAGTAGTAACCGGCACGGTTGCGTACCTCATACAGCGTGGTAGTGCCGTTGACCGTCTTTGGCCCCAAGGCATAGTCATCGCTGAACAAGGTGGCCTTATCAACCCGCGTATCCACGAGATCGGCGTCTATATATTTGAAGCTACTGCTACCCTGCTTGGCATAAGATAGCCGGTAATAACGCGCTGGCACGCCATCTGCCAGATTATCACCAAACTGGCCATAGACCCACAGAGTACGGCCGTAGGCGACATTGGTATAAGTGGCGTCGTTATAGAGACCGCTAGCCTGGTTGATCTGATACACCTCGTCGTTGCCTATGCGCGTAAAGAAGGTGGCAGATCCTTCGGGCTGCGGATTGCACCCTTGGCCACAGCGCACTTCCTCGTTATCCAGGAATAGATCGATATGCGCGTTTGTTGTATTCCAGCGCGTGCTGGTATAGGGATCCATGTAGACGACTGTCTCGACCCCGTTGATCACCTGCGTCACACGGATGATGATGTCAGGGCGCGAATCGAAGCGCAGGCGACCGCGGCGGAAATGGAAGGACCACCACGGGAAACAGCAACGGAAATGACCGTTGCAATCGGTATAGGTCTCGCATACCAGTTGCCTGCTATAAAAACAGTGCGGAAAGATATGCCATGGTGCGATTTTGGAGGTGAGCGTCAGTTTATCGAGACGCGCGGCAAGTGACGAGGACAATGCGCTGACTTCACCCACGCGCGACAGCGCCATTTGCGCTGACACTAACCGGCCGGGCGGATCGGGCTGCGGATCAAAGGATACCGCATCACTCAAACCAGCATGCATGGCTGCCGCCGAGACTCGCGGCGGCAGTGGCTGGGGATTCAGCGATACGGTATCACCCGCACCACCAAAGCGCAGCTCCGGCGCGGGATCGGACTCGGGGAACGGTTTCGGGAAAGGACGCTCTTTCAGCAGGTCGGGGACGCGGATCACCGGACGGTCCAGCAACACATCCCACCATTTGTGAATCCACGGCCACCAGCAAAATTCGCGATCCACATCGAATATCTCGACCTTGACGTAAGGTACCGGACAGGTGGTCGTACTATTTTCGTGATGAGAGATTTTGCGCACATGACCGCTGATACAGATCCGCCGCGGCCACCAGGGACGCCACACATCCAGAGGCAGTAAGGCTTCATGCCGCAGACGAAATTTTGTCCCCTCCCCTATCCACTCCTTGGCAGTGAACCGCTGGCTGTAGGCGCTGGACTGCCGTATCTGCCCCGCATCACCCGGCCCGATCATGAGTTCCACATCAGCGGGCTGGGCTAGCTTGACTGCTGCGCTATATCCACCTTTATCATCCACATCAGCCTTGCCCAACAGGGTTCCAGCCTTATCGAAAACATATACTGCCAATTTCAGTTCGCCGGACTCACATTCGGCTTGCTCCCGCTGTATCCGGCCTTCTATACGGAAATCTCCGTACTTCCCAACGCCACGCGATTGTTCCTTTGCCATAAGTTGCTCCTTGTGCCAATGTTTTGATTAAGATTAGGAGGTGTATAGAGCAAGGAGAGCAGTGCCCGGAAAAAAGACAGCCATCCATGGCCACAAACCTTATCCCTGGAAGGAGGGGTACCCAGGAAAAGCGGAATCGGAATCCCGCAGGCTCTGCACATCCTTACGCTGAAACTGCTCCATGTCATGATCGAGGCACTCCTCGATGGACTTAAGAGTACCGGAGGGGGCGTTACAGATCGGTTACAGATTCGAAAAAACGGGGATGCGCCGTCAGGGGGAGCCGTGCGCTACGGGCGAGGTTGCCCGGAATCTTCTTGGCCTTGATCGCCATGCTGTTCATGCCGCGGGCCGTGAGGATGGGAGTGGATGACATCACCGTGGCGGTGGATGTGTTCGTGAAGGATAAAGCGTTCCTTGATGTAATTAACCAGCTGCACCAGGCAAAACAGGCTGGCGCCGAATAGCACGATGGTTGCGCCTGAAGCGGCGTTGAAGATATAGCTCAGATACATACCCACTACACCCATGATGGCGCCGATGATGGTGGAATAGATGATCATCCGGCTGAAGCTGTCGGTGAGCATGCGGGCGGTGATGGCGGGTATGACCAGGGTGGCGGCGATCATGGTGACGCCGACGATGTTCATCGAGGCGATGATCGCCAGGGTAAGGATGAAGGAAAACATCAGCTGCACCACCCCGGTGTTGATGCCAAAGACGCGCGCCGCTTCGTTGTCGAAGGTGGAGAACAGCAGGGGCTTGTACATCAAAAATACCGTTACCATGGTGAAGGCGGTAACCAGCGCGATGACGGTCAGGTCCTCACTGGTAACGCCCAGGATATTGCCGAACAACGCCGCCTCGAAGCTCTGGGTAAAGGTGCGCACGCGGCTGATGATGGCTATACCCAGCGCGAAGAAGGCGGTGGTGACAATGCCGATGGCGGCGTCGGATTTAATCTTGCCGCCCTTCGCTACCTGATTGATCAGAATGGCAGCCAGCAAGCCCATTGCGCCCGCGCCGACATAGAAATTCAGTCCAATGGTAAAACCCACCACGGCGCCGCCAAAGGCCGCGTGGGATAGCCCGTGGCCGATATAACTCATGCCGCGCAACACGATGTACACGCCGATCAGCCCGCACAGTGCCCCTACCATAAGGGAGGCAAGCAGGCTGTTCCTGAAAAACTCGTAGGCGAGCGGCTCAAGCAAAAAATCCATCATCCTAGAAACCTCAGCTGGACGGGGTGGAGTGTGCGGTTATGGGGGTGCAGGGCAAGGCGCAACGACGCGGAATGGTTATTCCATTCCAAGGAGTTGCAACGCAGCCATGCGCCGCCATAACCGTGCAATCCGCTCCGTAGCGCGCCCGCCCAATCGGTGCAATGGTAAAACAACACAAAAGCCATCTTAGTCATTGCCCTATGCGCTCCAATGAGCGGTCAACTGAGGTTTCTAGGATCATATTTTTTCTTTCTCTGCGAGATGCAATGGCGTGCCGCTGGCAATCAGGAAATGATCTCCGTGCTCTACAATCACAATATCACCGCCATAGGTTTTGGTAAGTATGCCGTTGGTGAAAATGTCGCGCGGCCTGCCCTGGGCAACCAGTCCTTTGTTGAAACAGACCACCCAGGGCAGATGCGATGCGACGGCGTTCAGATCGTGAGTAGTGAGCAGAATGGTGATCCCTGCTTTATTCAGGTCACCCAGCAGGTGCAGCACATCGTGCTGGGTTTTTATATCGACCCCGGCGGTAGGCTCATCGAGCACCAGCAGTTTGGGATTATTGATCAAGGCGCGCGCAAGAAAAGCGCGCTGGCGCTGCCCGCCTGAGATGTTCACTATGTGGTGATGCAGGCAGTCGTGGATGCCGAGCCGGTCCGCCAGATCGTGAACCTTGTTGCGATCCTGCCGCGTGGGCCAGGGCCAGATCCCCTTGTTGGTGTACAAGCCCATGAGGATCACCTGCTCGACGGTGACGGGGAAGCTCCAGTCCACACTTTCGAGCTGGGGGACATAGCCGATACTCCCCGGCGGGAGCTTGTCCACGGGCAACCCCAGCAGCCGCACATCGCCCGAGAACACCGGCTGGGTACCGAGTATGGTTTTTAACAGCGTGGTCTTGCCTGATCCGGTCGGCCCCACAATACCGGCAAACTGGCCTGCGGGAATCTCCAGGGAGAGGCGGCTAAAAACGACTTTGCGCTCATAACCCACCGATACGTCATGCAATTTGACAGCAGCTTCCATTTGTACCTTTTATATTTTCGGTTCGATATTCGTCGCGTCCACATTGGCGGCACAACCACGGCTGCCACCAAGCGCCTCGGTCATAATCTCGACATTGCTGGCCATCATGCCGATGAAGGAGTGCCTCGGGCTGGTGGGCGCGCCCGGCAATTCATCATCGGACAATTGGTCGATAAACTTGACGCCTGTTTCGCGCGCGATCTGCTCCATGGTCTTGCTGGGGAAGACCTCTGAACCAAAGATAGCGGGCACCTTTTCCTGTTTGAGCTGTTTGATGATCCTGATGACTTCGCGCGGGCTGGGCTCGGAAAAGTCCGAAGGTTGGATGGCGGCGATGACTTTCATGCCATAGCGAGGCGCAAAATAGGCAAAGGAATCGTGATAGGTCACCAGCTTGCGGTTTTGTTCGGGGATGGTTTTGACACAGGCAAAAATGGCGGCATCAAGCTTTTTCAATTTGGCCACATAGGTGGCGGTATTGGCGGCATAGCCCTCCTTGCGCGCCGGGTCGATAGCGGCCAGGCTATCCCGGACCGTCTCGGCATAGCGCACCGCCAGCGCGATGTTCGGCCACAGATGCGGATTGGGATGGCCTGCTTCGCGGGGAAAACTGAAGTCATACTGCCAGTCTTCCTTGCGTAGTGCGCGCTCGCCCAGACGCACAATCGGCGTCCGCGCTTTTTTAACCTTTTCCGCCAGCTTTACCGTGGGCAATTCAAGATCCAACCCGTTCACGACGATAATATCAGCAGTGGTCAGTACTTTTGCATCCGCGGGCACGGGCTCAAAAGTGTGGGAATCGGTGCCATCGGGGACGATCCCGGTGACGTTGACATACCCCGCGCCGACATTCTGGACAATATTGGTAATAGGCGCGACAGTGGTGACGATGTTGATTTTTTTGCCGGCGTCAGCGGCATAGAGCTTCCCGGACAAACACAATGCCGTCAGGGACATCAAAAATAGAGCGGAAAACCGGAGCGGCTTATTCATGGGCATCTCTTAATCCTTTACAACATATCGGCATCATTAGCGAAACTTGCACCCCGGCTGGATTGCCTGTGGCTGATCATTATTCCCCTGGCTTGACATTAACGAGACTGCCGTGATGTACTGTATGATGAATTAATTTTTCATCACACAATGTTCATCTCACGACACGACATGGTTTTTCAAGCTATTTTTTTCATGGCCAGTATGAAGATCTGGCAACATTTCACATTATAGAGAAAAATGTTCTTAATACCTATAGAAAACATATAGACCAAGCATGAGAATAGCAGCGCAAAATGGGGGCATCATTCTTCCATCGCCAGAGCGGCCGCGCCTGGTGATGATGGCCGTGCTGGTGACACTGATCGTACATGTGTTCATGGTTTCGGTTTTGTGGCGTTTGTGGAGCAATCGGCCCATGCTGCAACCCACTCCTCCACTCGAATTAAACCTTATCGCGCCACCGCCTAAACCCGCGCCAGTGACGCCGCCGCAACTGGCGCCTCGTACTCCACCCGTGAATCAGCAGCCGATCAAGCAAACGCTTCCTTTGCCTGTTCAGCAGCCCGTCGCGCCGATTACAAAACCGGCGCCCCCCTTGCCCATGCCGGTGGCGCCGCCCGTGGCGGAGCCAGTCCATCAGCCAGAGGCCGCTCCGCCGCCGCCTGTAGCTGTAAAGGAGCCGGAAGCCGCGCCCATCAAAGCAGCGCCGGTAGCAGAGATCCAGCCGCCGGAGTTTGGCGCCGCTTATTTGAACAACCCGCCGCCCAGGTACCCTCCTGCCGCGCGGAAAATTGGCCTGCAGGGCACGGTACTCCTGAGGGTGCTGGTCAGCCCGGCGGGGTTGCCGGAGAAAATAAGCGTTCTGACCAGTTCGGGTTCACCGGTACTGGATGATGCCGCCATAAATACGGTCAAGCAATGGACATTCGTGCCCGCCCGCCAGGGAGACCATGCAGTTTCTGGGTCGGTTAATGTACCGATCCGTTTCGTTTTGAATTGAATCGACTTTCCAGCACATCACCCAAAACCAACCAGGAGAACTAATGAACAGTACGCCTCAATCAACAACGTCCTTCATGGACCACCTGGGAAGTGCGGACCCTATGGTCTCAGGTGTGCTCTACCTGCTGTTGATTCTTTCCCTGCTGACATGGTTTTTGATCATCTACAAAGGTTCGGAGCTATGGCGCGCCCGGCGCGCGAACGACGAGTATGCCAAGCAATTTTGGGAAAGTGCCGATGCCGTGATCTTCCTGAAAGAATCAGCCGCATCGCATTCCGCGTGCCCCCTGGCGCGGCTGACAAAAACCGGCGTTGCCGCCGTGGAACACTATCAATCTCACTACACCGATCCAAACGATGCCGCCAAACACATCAACAACATCACCGACACGCTCACCCGTGCCTTGCGCCAGGCCATCCAGGACCAGATTACCCACTTTGAAGCGGGCCTGGGAATATTGGCGACCATCGGCAATACCGCGCCGTTTGTCGGCCTGTTCGGCACCGTCATCGGCATCATGTCGGCACTGGAAGGCATTGCCGGCAGCGGTTCGGCGGACCTCAACGTGGTTGCCGGCCCGATTGGCGAAGCGCTAGTCGCCACCGCAGCGGGCATTGCTTGCGCTGTCCCGGCAGTGGTGGCCTACAACAGTTTTTTGCGGCGCATGAAGGTGTTCAGCAATACGCTGGATAGCTTTGCCTATGACTTGCTGTCCCACCTTGCCTCTGAACGTGCCGTCCGGGCGCTTGCGCCGGGCAGGATGCCCCAGCGCGGTGAGCGCAGGGATGCGCAAGAATCGCCAACACATGGGGCAATTACCGGGGAGAAAAAATAATGGCATTCGGTCAGCTTGATCGCGGCGGCGCGCCGCAACCCATGCACGAAATCAACGTTACCCCGTTGGTCGATGTGATGCTGGTACTGCTGGTGGTGTTCATCATCGCCGCTCCATTGCTGACCCATAAGGTCAAGCTCAACCTGCCCAAGGCCACGGCCCAGCCATCATCGGTCATTCAAAAACCGCTCGTCCTCAGCCTGACGAAAGATGCGCAGCTCTATCTTGATGGTAAACCCATCGGCAGCGCGGCATTGCAAACGATGTTGCAAGGTCTGGTCGCGGCCAATACCCCGCCCACGGTGGAATTGCGCGCCGACGGTGACCTGGCCTATCAGCATGTGGTGCGCCTTATGGCATTAGTGCAAAGCACCGGGGTAACCAAACTTTCGTTCATTACGCAGCCTGAAGCTGTAGGCGCGCCATAAAAATCACATTCAACACCAAACTACGGGAGAATTACACAATGAAAAAAAACACGCGGGCTCAACGAGCGTTACGCAGCGCCAGGGGCGTAACATTGACGCTGGCAGGCATCACATGTCCATTGATAGCCATGGCGGCCGGCGTGCCGACACTCGATGTGGTGGAGGTGAAATCCGCATCAAACAACCTGATCGGCGCCGCCGATTCCGCCAACCAGGGCACCGTGACCAAAAAGCAACTGGAGGCACGCACCGTTTATCGCCCCGGAGAATTACTGGAAACCGTGCCGGGACTGATCGTCTCCCAGCACAGCGGTGAAGGCAAGGCCAACCAGTTCTATGCGCGCGGCGTTAATCTTGACCACGGCACGGATTTGCGTATGAGCGTCGATGGCATGCTGGTCAACCAGCGCAGCCACGGGCACGGCCAGGGCTGGACCGATTTGAATTTTCTGATACCGGAGCTGGCGAGCGGCCTGCAATACAAGAAAGGGCCTTATTATGCCGAGGAAGGCGATTTTTCGTCGGTGGGCAGCGTCAACATAGGCTATCTTGATGTCCTGCCGCGAGGCATTTCCAGTATTGGTATCGGCCAACAGGGTTACCGGCGCCTGCTGCTCGCCGACTCTCCCAAGCTGGGTGCGGGCAACCTGCTCTACGCAGCCGAGATAAGCACCAAAGATGGGCCGTGGCTCAACCCCGACGACTATCGTAAATTCAATACCGTGCTACGCTACAGCCAGGGCGATGACCAGAATCGTTTCAATGTCACCGCCATGGCCTACCGGGGACTATGGAATGCCACGGATCAGATCCCGCTGCGCGCCGTGAACAGCGGTTCAATACCTCGATTGGGCACGGTTGACCCCAGCGATGGCGGCGATGTCTCCCGCTACAGCCTGTCAACTGCATGGCAGCGCATGAGCGGCAATGGCATCACCCGCGCCAATGCCTATATCATCCAGCACGATCTCAACCTGTTTTCAAACTTCACCTATTTTATGAATGATCCTATCCGCGGCGATCAGTTCGCTCAACCCGACAAGCGGACCATGTCCGCCGCGAATATCAGCCAGGCCTGGTTGAGCCAATGGGGCGGCCGCGATGTCGAAAATACCGTCGGGCTGCAACTGCAGAACGATAATATCTCCAATGGCCTGTTGAGCACCGTCAAGCGGCAGGTATGGGGCACAACCCGGCGTGACAAAATCGTCGAGAGCAGCGCGGCTGTTTATATCCAGAACAGCACGCGCTGGACGGAAAAATTCCGCACTGTGGCGGGGCTGCGCAGCGATTTCTACCGGTTCAAGGTTAACAGCAACAATGCTGACAACTCCGGCACCGAGAACGCCAGCATCACCAATCCCAAGCTGAGCATGATCTTCGGCCCCTGGGCCAAGACCGAGTATTACATCAACCTGGGCAGCGGCTTCCGCAGCAATGACGCACGCGGCACTACCCTCACCGTCGATCCGATGACCGGCAGCACGGTTGATGCCGGCGGCAATCCAATTCAAAGGGTCACCCCGCTGGTACGCACCAAGGGTGTCGATCTGGGGCTGCGCACCGCCATCATACCGGGCTTGCAAAGCACCTTCACCGTGTTTCAGCTGGACTCCGCTTCCGAGCTGGTATTCCTGGGCGATGCCGGCACCACTGAGGCCAGCCGCCCCAGCCGCCGCACTGGCTTTGAATTTGCCAACTACTATGCGCCCACGCCGTGGCTGACCATAGACGCGGATATCACCTACGCCAGGGCGCGCTTCAAGGGAGATGCCCCGGAGGGAAATCGCATCCCCGGCGCAACGGAAGGCGTCGCCTCGCTGGCAGCCCTGGTGGATAACGTCGGCCCCTACTTCGGCAGCATGACCCTGCGCCACTTCGGCCCGCGCCCCCTGATTGAGGACAACAGCGTGCGCTCAAACAATACCACCACGCTTAATGGCCAGATCGGCTACAAGTTCCACAAAAACCTGCGTGTCGCGCTACAAGTCTTTAATTTGTTAAACAGCAAGTCCAACGCCATCGACTACTATTACGAATCGCAACTGCAAGGCGAAACGGCACCCATTGCGGACAAGCACTTCCACCCCATCGAGTCACGCTCGTTCAGGGTAAGTTTTATCAGTAATTTTTAGGCTATACTTTTAGTCAAAGCCGTTAAAGAGGGAGTTCAATGGAGCGCCTCACCATATCACTGGAAACCACGCTCGCCAAACAATTTGACGAGTTCATTCGTGCGCGCGGATATTCAAATCGTTCTGAAGCGATGCGTGACCTGATCCGGGAGCGTCTCGAAATCGAACGTCTCCAGAAATGGGAAGAAGGCTATTGCATCGCCACGCTGAGCTATATCTACAATCACCACGAGAGCGAGCTGGCGAGCCGCATCACTTCGGTGCAGCACGAGCACCATGATCTGACACTGTCCAGCATGCACGTGCACCTCGACCACGACAACTGCCTGGAGATTGCCATACTGCGCGGCCCAACCCAAGAGGTGCGCAACTTTGCCAACACCGTAATCGCCGCGCGCGGCGTGCGGCATGGTAAGCTGCACATGGTGCCGGTGGAGATGCGGGAAGAAAAGCACCCCGCCTCGTCTCACGCGCACACCCATAGCTACCCCATCACCTGACTGGCGACTTATGCGATCCAAAGAAGCAAGCACCCGCATCATCTATGTGCGTCACGGCCAGACCGATTTTCCGCTGGACCGCATCTACAATGACGACGCGGAAGACCCTCAGTTAAATGCCGCAGGCGTTGAACAAGCCCGGCACGCCGCCGGATTGTTGCACAACACGAAAGTCGACCTGATCTGCGGCAGCCCCAGCAACCGCGCCTGGGCGACGGCACAAGCCATTGCGCAGACCACCTCCGCACCACTGGAGGCAAATACCGCGCTGAAAGAACGACGCTTCGGCATATGGGATGGATTGTTCTTCGATGAAATCGAGCGCAACTATCCTGACCTGTATCAACAGTGGAAACAAAATCCCAGCGCCTTCAAACCGGAGGGTGGTGAATCGGTCTACGACCTGCTCGACAGGGTTAAAGCGGTGATTGATGGCCTTATTGAGCAACACAAAGGAAAAACCATCGTCGTGGTTTCTCACGTTGGCCCTATTCGTGTGTGTTTGACGGCCGCACTCCAGATGCCGGTGGAATTATACCGGCAATTGACCATTGATTACGCATCGCTCTCCAGGGTGGATTACGGCAGGAGCCAGAACAACTTTGTGTATATGAATATCTCAAGCAAGGGGCTTGGTTAAGAGCCTGACCCCGCAGCGTGCGGGACTCGACACTTCATGTCATCCGCCGCGCCGGATACATCGGGGCCATGCGCTCGACCATAGCGTAAACGACCGTCAGCGCAATAAATGCCACCAGCACAGCCCATAGCAACTCCTCGCGATGGACATTCGCCCACAGCGCGATCAACGCCAATACCGCATTAAGCGCAATCGTCCCCCCCAGTATCCTGCCATGACTCCAGCCACCGCCATGGTGCAAACGCTGGTAGGCGTGTGACCGGTGCGCCGCATACCAGCGCTCACCTGCCGCCATACGCCGCAGCAGGGTCAACGTGGCATCAAACCAGAATACCCCATACAAAATCACCCACAACAACATGGGCACGTCGAACCACACCTCGCCCGCCAGCGCAAACACAGCTATCAAAAAACCCAAAACACTGCTGCCCACGTCGCCCATAAAAATCTTGGCACGCGGCCAGTTCCACAGCAGAAAACCGGCCACCGTCGCCGCCAGCACCCATGCCGGAATCGCCAAAGCGGCCCCGCCCGCCTGCCACAGGAAAAAACCGCCCACCCCTAGCACAAACACAATGCCTCTACACCCGCAATGCCATCCGTGCCGTCCATAAAATTAAACAGGTTGATCGACCAGACAACGGCAAAGACCGCCAACCCCGCGCCCAGCCAACCCAGCGGCAGATCTGTCACGCCAAGGCCCACGGCATCAACACCACCCAGGGCCATGACACTGCCACCCGCCATCCCAAAATGCACCAGCGCCCGCCAGCGCGCCGGAAGATCGTGGTGATCATCCCAGTAGCCTACCCCCGCCAGCAGTAAGGCACCCGGCAAAAATGCCAGCGCCTGTGGAAACGACCACACTCCCAGCAAAACTGACCCGGCCCCTGCCACCAGCCACAGCAGTACAAACACCAGCCCCCCACCCCGTGGCGTAGCCAGGGTATGTGATGAGCGGGCATTAGGGTTGTCAAGCAAGCCCTTGGTCAATGCGTAGACACGAAAACGGCCAACAAAGAACCAGGACGCGACAAAAGCAAGCAGTAGAGATAAAGTCAGTATGAGCATGATGCCAACTTTAACCTCGTCAGGAAATTCTCATTAGGTACATGCATCGTTAATTTTATTAGTAGCCCGCTACTTTCTGGCGCCGGAAGGCCAGCCGGGAAAAGCGATTAAATTTAATATAATGACGGAAGCTTTAGAGAATGAAAGAGTACCGTGGCTTATGCCAATACCACAGGATGACTTGGAGCGGCTGTATCAGCGAGTTTCTTCAAGCGTTTGTCAAAAGTGGCGAACTGCACCGCCTCCCGTCCGGAGACCAGATGCAGCGCATCGGCGAAATCCATTCCAGATTCAAAAAGATCTAACGCCTCCGCCACCGCAGGACTATCCTCAACGGTAACTTGCGGCAGTCCAACAGCGTTTTTCAGCACATTTAGAATAACCGGCCCGCTCAACTCGTAACTGAAACGCAACACCCATTCGGTTTCAAGCAACACGGTCTTGCCAATGTAAATCCTCTCACACTCAAACAGCGCTGCCGCACGTTTGGCTTGAACATCGTCATCGCGAGTCACCAGACGGACAAGAACATTGGCATCAATCGCGATCATAGGTGGCCTTGATTCCTGCTGCAATGGCGGCATCCATTTCTTCGATCGTCTTTGCCGGCCCCGTGTAGCCGGCACAGCCAATGACATCCTCCAGCCGCGTCGGCTTAAAAGGCTTTAAAGGGCGCAGCAATACACCATCAGGAGTATCTTCGACTGAGAACTCCACTCCTGGCTGCCATTTATGCGCCGTCCTGATATGCTTGGGCAGAATCACCTGCCCTTTGCTTGAAAGCTTGGTGGTTTCCATGAGACTTACCTCACCACTAAAGTAAGAAATATGTAAGACAGTATGGCGCTAACCTATTTCGTTTGCAATCAGAAAATTCATTAACCCTGCGGGTGCTCAGACGCCAACCCGTGTTCGCAGATACCAGTCCGCCGTCTCCCGTAATCCCTGCTCCATGGTGAATGGCGGCGCCCACCCCAGCTCCCGCCGGATTTTAGAGCTATCAATCACCAAAGAATCCAGCAGCCGCTCCATCTGCGCTGACTTGCCGGTCAATTGACCGGCTAAACGCAGCAAGGCAGGTGCACAGTCAGCAAATGCGCCGGACGCCCCAGTGAAGTGGCAATACGCCGGATCAATTCTGGCGTTGATACATCCTCGCCGTCACTCACCAAATAGGTTTGTTCAACCGCCGCAGGGTGTTCCAGACAAGTGATGATGGCATCAACAAGATTGCCGACGTAGACAAGACTGCGCTGATTTTTTACGGAATAAACCAGCCCCCCTGGCGCCGAGTAACGATGCTGTAGGAAAACTTGATTCTGAGGCACCAGCCAGGGAAGCGAGCAGTGGCTCGCGCCAATGTGTTGCCACTGCGGGCGTACCCACTTGCATGGTGCGGAACTTGGGCATTTTGAAAATCGTGTTGTTACGCCCTACTCGGTCAGACTAATACAGGGCCGGGCCTTTGGAGGTCAAACACCGGTGACAAGCTGCCTGAGTCAAGCCGGACGGACATTCCTCACAAAACCCTGACGTCCGGTATCGCCCGGATATTCGCTGCCATCTTACCGAGCGATTTGTCGAAAGTGTAGAAACCATCCTCCTCGGCACTCAGGGCAAGGTGTAGCGCATCTCCGAAATCCATCCCTTCCTCATACCATTGAATGGTGTAACAAAGAGCTTCAAAATTCTTGGGCTTGAAGTTGGGCAATCCCAGCAGCAAACGCACCCCCCTGACGATATCTTCGCGAGAGCCCCCATTCACCTTGAGCACCCAAACCAATTCGAGCATGACGGTCGGCGGAACTGTAAAGTCTTTCTCTTCAGCAAGAAGGGTGGCAGCAGCCTTCGCTTGCGCCGGCTCATCGCCGAGCAGATAACGCGCCAGGATGTTCGTATCGAGAGCAATCATCGCTTGGCAGCCTCATCAGCCTCACTCAGCATCTGCCCGATCGCCCGTTCCGTTTCCTCATCGCTTAACCGCTTCCGGCCAGGCTTTGCCAGCACCCCGGCAACATCATCAACCCTCGTGCGAGGAAAGGTGGGAACCGGCCGAAGCCGGATTTCATCTCCCGCGAATGAAACGATGAATTCGGTTCCCGCAGTCAAATGATGGGAATCCCTCACTGATTTGGGAATAACAATTTGCCCCTTGCTAGACAATTTAACGGTTTCCATATAGCAGCACCCAAAGAAGTAAGACAATAAGTAAGGCAATGTTACACTAAGAAGGCTCCTGTGTCAGCCCGACCCCACTAAGAACCTGTTGGTGGACACGAAGTCGTGCCATTACATAGCGACCTGTTTGCAGCGCCTTTATCGATGTAGTGGGCAGTCAGTCCGGCCAGTTTTGCACTGTAGGAACGCCTTCAGGCGCGATCACCACTCCCTTGAAACCATTCCGCCGTCTCCGCCAGCCCTTGCTCCATCGTGAACGGCGGCGTCCACCCCAGCTCCCGCCGGATTTTGGAACTATCAATTACCAGGGGATCCACCAGCCGTCCCACCTCCGCCGATTTAACGGTCAACTGACCGATTACACTCAGCAATGTGAGCCGCACAGCACACCTTCGTATTGAAAACGCGCTCTGAAATCATTGCCAATCATAGCTATGTTAAAACATTGGCATAAGGAACAGGTCGGAACCAACGAAAACCAGCCGCAGAGAAATCACTAACGTGACGCTTGCAAAAAGATGTCCCTCACCGCTGCGGCGACTTCTTGCATATACCCAAACTCCAAAGTTGGATGAACCAAAAACATCAGGCTAGTCTCACCCAATTCTTTAGCGACCGGCAAGCGGCCTTTAGGTTTTGAAGGCAAGGTTTCAAATGCTTTTTCAAGATAAATCTCACTACAAGATCCAGAAAAGCAATGCACCCCCCGCTGGCTCAACTCCGCAATGACCCTGTCTCGACTCCAATCAGCCTTCAAACGGTTTGTTTCTACAAAAGCATAATATTTATAGTAAGCGTGGCCAATATGCTGCGGCGGCAAAGTCACCCGCAATGCGGGAATAGTTTGAAATGCTTGCGTCAGCACAGCGGCGTTCTCTCGCCGTTTAGCAATCCAGGCATCCAGCTTTTTAAGTTGCAAGCGTCCTATCACTGCCTGCATCTCGGTCATTCGCCAGTTTGTGCCGAATGAATCAATCAGCCACCGGAAGCCAGGCGGATGCTCACGGCGATATACCGCGTCATAACTGCGTCCGATATCTTTGTAAGCCCAGGCACGTTCCCAAACACCCTCATCGTGCGTCGTCATCATCCCGCCTTCACCACCGGTGGATATGATTTTGTCCTGGCAAAATGAAAATGCGGCGGCATGTCCGAATGATCCGACTTGGCGACCTTTATAGGTCGCGCCATGTGCCTGTGCACAATCTTCGATCACCTTCAGGTCATGTTCTTTGGCGATCGCGATAATCGCATCCATATCGCATGACCAACCTGCCAAATGGACAACAATAATCGCCTTGGTGCGAGAGGTAATGGCAGCACGAATAGCTTCTGGGGAAATATTTTGACTGACACGATCGACATCCACCACCACAGGCAATGCCCCGCGCATGACCACGCAACTCGCCGAGGCAATATAGGTGCGGCTTGTCGTGATCACTTCATCATCTGCACCGATGCCTAGCGCATAGAGCGCCAACTCTAGGGCGACTGTGCCATTTGCAACTGCAACCGCATAAGGTGTACCGACGTAGGCGGCATACTCCCGCTCAAATGCCCGACAAACATCACCTGTCCAGTAATTAACCTTGTTGGAAAGTAGCACACGGGAAACCGCCTCAGCCTCCTCCTGAGTAAAGCTTGGCCAAGGTGAGAAGGGGGTGTTCAGCATAGAGCCTCTACATAAAAAATGAAGTCAATTTTTCGATCGTCTCATACCCAAGACCGCTATGTCGCAAGGCGTTCACATGTACATTTAGATCATATGATACTGGGTGAAATCTAACGCTGACTGATGAAGGCGCAATATCCAGAGTCAATACATAGACAATCTGTGATTCGCCTCTTGGCTGTCCAATCGAGCCAGCATTGAGGACATACGGACCAAAACCCTCATTCAGAAAAAAATATCATTCTGCGGTTTAATAAAGTTTCAGCGTGTCTTTGGATCATTCGATGGGTTACGCTACGCTCCACCCATCTACCGAGCTTCCTCACCTATCCAGTAATTAACCTTTTCCGACCGCAAAACAGAAGTTGTGACATCAATTTCGCCTTGTGGAAAATAAGGCCAGGGGAAAAAAGGAGTTGCACGCACAGGTGAGTTTTTTCCATCTCAGCATATAGCTCACGTATTTTTTTTTATCATCTTAGCAGGAACACCAACCACAGTAACATTACTCACAATGTCACTTATAACAGCAGCTCCGGCTCCAACTATGACATTATTGCCAATTTCTATTTTTTGAATCACCGAAGCACCAATTCCAAGCCAACTACATGCACCAATAGATACCTCACCAGCCAAATTAACACCTGGTGATAAATGTACCCCCTCATCTAATATACAGTCATGGTCAACCGTAGCTGCGGTATTAATAATACAACCCAGTCCAATTTCCGCACCAACATTAACCACTGCATGTGCAAAAATGACAACACCATCATTGATCCTACTCCTAGAGCTCACAAATGCAGCTGGATGAATAACGGCTGGCAATGAAAAACCTATCGCCATAAATTTTTTTAATAAATCAATTCGCAGATGATTATTACCAATAGCAACAGCTATATCAGAGTATTCCGACAACAATGGTTCAATTTCGTCAACTCGACCTATAACAGGCCAACAAAACACTTCAGTTAAAGATGGATACCGATCATCGACAAAGGCGACCTTGTTCCAGCGACCCATTTCACATGCGGCATCTGCAACCACCTTTCCATGACCACCCGCTCCCACAATTAGCAGACCTGTCACTATTTATCACCCAGAAACTTTTCCGTTGTGACATGCCCTCTTTGGCTTATTCCTTCAGATTTTATTACCTTCGAAACCGTCAGCCATAGAATTTTGATATCCAACCAGAACGACCTGTTATCCACATACCAAACATCCAGCTTGAATTTTTCTTCCCAGCTAATAGCATTTCTTCCATTCACTTGCGCCCAACCGGTAATCCCTGGCTTAACTTCATGTCGGCGAGCCTGCTCAGGCGTATATCTCGACAAATAATCCATCAAGAGCGGGCGCGGACCGACTAGGCTGATATCACCCCTTAATACATTAAACAACTGCGGCAATTCATCCAAACTGGTGCGTCGTAAAAAAAAACCAAATCGCGTCAAACGCACAACATCTGAAAGCAATCTACCCTCGCTGTCCTTGGCATCGGTCATTGTCCTAAATTTGTACAAAGTAAAAGGGTAGCCGGCTAGACCGGGTCGCTCCTGCACAAAAAAAACTGGGCTACCCAATTTAACTCGTATGGCAATCCCAATTACAATCAACAGGGGGGCCAGCATGATCAATGCAAATAGCGATACCAAGAAATCAAAAAACCGTTTTATCACGCCAACCCCATGCTGTTCAAAATCACGCCATTTACCATGCGCACATCATACTTTTCCATAGCAAGCCGCCGACTCTCCATGCCCATAGACCTGGTCAGGTGTGGCTGAATAATAAATCTTTTCATCGCACTAACCAAGGCCGCCGAATCACGCGGCAATACCAAGAAACCGTTCAATCCTTCCTGTACCGTTTCACGACAACCTGGCGCATCGGTAGTTATGATTGGACGCCCCATGGCCATGGCTTCCAACACTGTGCGAGGCGTACCCTCCCGGTAAGAGGGTAGAACATACACAGTTGTATTCGCAATCGCAGGACGAACATCATCCAACTTTCCCATGTATTCAATCACACCTTCCTCAGCCCATTGCTTTAAATCATTTTCTGAAATTGCCATTGGGGATTGATCAATCCACCCCACCAGACGAAAAATCACCTCTGGATACTGCTCTTTTATCACCCTGGCTGCCTGAACAAATTCGATAACTCCCTTGTCGCGGAGTAATCGCGCAATCAAAAGAAATGAAGTCATAGCGGGAAATGCCGCCTGCTGGAAATGACCCACATCTACTCCTGAGCCGTTCACTAGGACCGCCTGATCGGCATCACGTAATAGATCAAACTCCTGAAACAAATTACGATCATCAGGATTCTGAAAAAAAACCTTTCGATTGCTATTCAAGCTCAACTTATAAAGAAAACGCACCAAATTACTTACCAAATATCCTTTGACACCCTGCACTGAAAACGCATATCCCACACCAGTGATCATCGAATAAATAGCAGGCACACCAGTCCATCGCGCCGCCAAAGAACCGTATATGACCGGTTTAATTGTATAACTCAGAACAACATCAGGCCTAACTTCGTGGAACAACGCCACTAACGCACATGCAGCACGGATATCACGCAGAGGATTCAATCCTGTTCGATCCAGAGGGATATCTCGATATTCCACGCCGATTTCAGATAGCTTCTGTTGAATTTCCAAAGAAGCCGCTGGAGCACAGCCAACCACTGAGTGGCCGAGTTCAACCATAGACTTCAAAAGGGGACCACGGAAATTTATCAAAGATTCGGCAAAACTACCGAGAACTAAAATTCGTGCCATGATTTTTCTCGGCTTGCAGCCATGCTTGAAACATTAGTACATCCCACAAATAATGTTGCCAATTTCTCTTCCCAGAAAGATGCTCTAGCCACTTGGCGCGAATCGGTTCTGGGTTGAAATAACCCTCTCTCCGTAACCTTCCCTCATCTAATAAATCCTCGGCCCACTCACGCAATGGGCCGCGCAACCAGGAATCTATCGGCACACCAAAACCCATCTTGGGCCGCTCGATCAATTCCTTTGGCACATACTTATACAAAACTTGCCGCAACAACCACTTACCTTGTCCATTGCGTATTTTCATGGAAAGCGGTATATGCCATGCAAATTCTACTACTCGATGATCCAACAATGGCACGCGTGACTCTAAGCTCACGCCCATGCTGGCCCGATCAACTTTCACCAGAATATCATCGGGAAGATAACTCATCATGTCCAGATACATCATCCGCTGCGTAAAATCCGGCAGATCGGCCCACTGGTCTCGATCAGTGAGAATAGTGGATGGCTCCCTGGCGCCTAATACTACAGAAGCAGGGTCTTTCCAATGGGAAACCAGCCCGAGATACATTGCCTCTGGATTACCGACCGCCAGTATCTCGGCCAGCTTATGTAATTTGTCACCCGGAGTGCGCTGCTTGATCTTGTCTGGCAACACAAGGGACAGTTTATTGAATAATTTTTCCCATGCCTGTGGCGACAAAGTCTCCAGGGCTTTGGCCATTACCCTCCTCAACCCTTGCGGCATCCACCCGATTTTTTGCCATATACTCCGCCCCCAAAAATAGCGATTATACCCCGCAAAAAGCTCATCGCCACCATCGCCTGAAAGACTCACCGTCACATGTTGGCGCGCCAATTGTGACACAAGAAAGGTTGGAATTTGAGATGAGTCTGAAAATGGCTCACTATACAAGGTCGGCAGCTTGGGAATCACCGCCATCGCCTGCTCCGGCGTCACATAGATCTCGGTATGTTCCGTACCCAAATGCCGCGCGACCGCTTTGGCGTGCTCGGCTTCGTTATAACCCGCCTCATGAAAACCAATGGTGAATGTTTTGACCGGCCGGCTCGATTGCGCCTTCATCAAAGCCACCACAGTGGACGAATCCACCCCGCCGGAAAGAAATGCACCCAGCGGCACGTCTGCCATCATCTGCAAGCCGATGGATTCCAGCAAAAGCGCTTCCAGTGCCGTAACGGCTTCCGTCTCGCTGCCCGCGAACGGCTGGGCCTGCCCCCGCTCGGCCACCTCGCGCAGTGACCAGTAGGGAACCGGCGCGCCTTCCCTCTTGCCAATCAGAAGTTTCAGATACGTCCCCGGTGGCAGCTTGCGGATACCCTTGTAAATCGAATGCGGTGCCGGAATGCAGTTGTGCCTGAGCATGAGCGCCAGCGAGTCGCGATCGATCTCCGCCTGGAACGCCGGATGCGCCTTCAGTGCCTTCAACTCCGATCCAAAGAGAAACGTATCTCCCTGCCAACCATAGTAAAGCGGCTTCTCGCCCATGCGATCCCGCGCCAGGGTCAACACCCGCTCTTCCCGATCCCATAGGGCAATGGCGAACATGCCCACGGATTTTTTGAGAGTGGCTTCGATGCCCCATGCCTCAAACCCCGCCAGCAGAGTTTCAGTATCGGAATGTCCTCGCCACGCAATAGCTAAACCTGCCTTTTCAATTTCCCACCGAACGAGAATATGGTTGTAGATTTCGCCGTTGAAGGCAATCACATACCGCCCACTCGCCGAGACCATCGGCTGATGACCGGCGGGAGACAGATCCACAATCGACAAACGTCGATGAGACAGGCCAACCCCCGCCTCCACGTCAAACCACACGCCACTATCGTCTGGTCCGCGGTGGGCAATCAGGTTGCCCATTTGCTGAAGCAGCGCGGCGGGCGACTGCATCGTTACACGGCCATGGCCTAGATAACCCACAAATCCACACACGGTCAGCCCCCCTCCCCGGCAGTGCGCAACAAAGCCGCCAGTCGTGGCGCTACTTGCTGAATACAGTATTCCGCTTCCACACGCTTGCGCCCGGCCTTGCCCATTTGCTGCCGCAGAGTGGCATCACTCAACAGCCTGCTCAAGGTATCCACCCACTCACTGGCAGTATCCGCCAAAAAACCGTTTTCGCCCACGCGAACAATTTCGCCATTCACTCCTACAGGGGACGCCACCACCGGCAAGCCGCAGGCCATGTACTGAATCAGCTTATAACCACACTTGCCCCGCTCCCAAGGTGAATCCAATAAGGGCATCACACCAATGTCACACGCTTGTATCGAAGCTACCTCTGTCGCTTCCGTCCATTGCACAAACTCCACATCCACGCCAGGCAGATCCATTGCGCCCCCACCAATCACCCGCAATTTGAGAGCAAACCTCTGACTAAGCGCCGCCAAAGGCTCACGCAACAACGCCAGATACCGGACGGTAGAAGGCGAACCGATCCAAACAATGCGCAACGGCTCGCCAGCAGGCGCCAAGGCAAGTTTGGCCGCATACCTGTCCAGATCAATCACCGTGGGAACGATTTCAACCCACGCCGCACCCGCATCACGCGCCCGCTGCGCCAGGTACGCATTACCCGCCACAACCAAGCGCGCACCAGCCATCAAACGGTCTATGCGACGACCCAGAAAACGTCGCGCCCAAGCGGAAGAATGCTGGTCATAGTTATGAAAAATGGCATCGTCGTAATCCAGTACATAGGGCACACCGCGCAACAAAAAGCGCTCAACCCATGCGGGCAACCACGGTAATGCCTCCTTTTCTATCCACACCACATCATAACTGCGCCGCTGCATCAGGGTGCGGACACGCCTCCAGTAAGATTGCACCAAACCGAATAGCTGATAACCATTTTTTTGGTAGCGCGCCTGAAGTTGCACATCATCCACAAGAGGCGCAACAGTGCATTCCAGGCCCGCTTGCTCAAGCCATGGGAGGAACTGCAAAAAGCGCATGCGCGATGAGGCACCCAAGTGGCCATAGCGTGAGAGAAGCAGAACTTTCATGGGTGACGTGCCTTTTTTAGGATGCCAGGGAGGTCACGGTACAACATGCCATAGGCCTTTAGCGTGTTACGCACATCCTGCACCCCGCCTCGCAGCAGCGAGAACACTGACCGGCTGACCGGCTCCAACACCAGCGTAACGACCAGCAGCGCCCAAGCCTGCCAGCGCGTGAAATGCTTGAAGCCATACAGCAAGCGACTGCGTAAGGAATAAAACAACCGATGTGCCTTTACCTGGCGTGAAGTACCGCCACCGGCGTGAAAGGCTTGTGCATCTGCCAGATAGACACTGTGCCAACCGGCTTGGCGGGTACGGAGGGATAAATCCACTTCTTCAAAATACACAAAAAAACGTTCATCAAAACCACCCAAGGACTCGAACAGGGAGCGCCGTATCAAAAAAAAAGCCCCCATAACCTGATCGACCTGCTGTGTAGTGTCATGACTCCATTCAGCCATAAATTGGGTCAAATGCCGCAACCACGGCAAACGATTAACCCCCAATGCTTGCGCCAAAAAAATGCCCAGGGAGGGAAACCGCGCGCAGCTTCGAGCAATGTGGTTGTGTTCATCGGAAAGCTGGATACCAACTATGCCAACGTGCACATTTTCCGGGCGCTGCATAAATGTCAGCGGTACTGAAAGAGAATGCTCAAACAATCGTGTATCGGGGTTCAGGAATAGCAGAAATTCGCTATTGGCCAGCGCCGCACCTTGGTTGCAGGCCGCACCGAAACCCCGATTCTCAGTGTTGCGGATGATATGGAGCTGAAACGGCAAACCCGTGAGTACTTCGACATGAGCCAAAGAATCGTCGACTGAGGCGTTGTCAACAAGAATGACGGAAGAGACGAAGTTGTGGTGGTGTTGAGCAATGCTGGTAACAGCTTCGGCGAGTTGAGAGCCGGCGTTCCAGTTGACCAAGATGAATGAGCAGGTCATTACCCACCTACTCCAATCGATTTTTTCTGGATTGAAAATTCATTGCACTGAGAAGCAGAAAGTCTGCGATGAGCAACACAAAGCGCAAATAAAGACCAGAACGCCATTACATACTGCGGTGTAAAGTTCAAGTCTTCAACAAATAGGTGCATTAATACGATTAACCACACCCAACGGTATCGGGGCAGACCAAGACCGCGTCTGCCAAGGGATTTGAATAAAAAAATCCAGAAAAGTGCACCTACAGCAATCCCAAATACACCCTGCTCCAATCCGGTAGTAATGAAATAGTTATGCGAGGTCAGTCCATCGTAGATGGTTAATGATGAGTAATAGCCATTAGGAAGAAAAAATGCGTCAGGCAAGTCATGAATATGGTCAGCCCATATTTCAGTCCGCCCACTAGCCCCTGTGAGATTATCGTTATCCAGACGATCTGAAAGTAAAGTTTCAAAAGAATCGGGTTCCAATTTCTCCACCCATGTCGCTCCAGCAATAAGAACAAAAAAAGTGAATACAATGACTGTCATAACCCAATGGATTTTTGTTTTTTCCAGAGCAGGAAAAACAAGCAACACAAATGAAATAAGAGATAAAAAAATCACCGATCTTGAGAATGTGAGCGTTATAGCAGATAAACATAAAACAGGCACTAACCAGCCCCACTTAATTTTCATACACCTTCCAACACTGAAATATCCAACCAGTGTAAGCAGAATAACTCCGGCAATAACATTACTTGCACCCCATGGTAAAGAAGATGCGCCACCAACATAACGCTCTAAAATCACATGATTGAATCCTAGCTCAGCACCTTTTGTAAAAAAATTTACGACATAGTATACCGACAATACTACTCCACCAGAAAAAAACGCCTTGGCTATTGCATGAAAATGATCGGTTCGATTTGAAATGCTGATTATAAAAAGTGCAAAAAGATATCCCAGCAAAAAAACACTAGCGCGATACATTGAAACAAAAGGATCGGGTGACAGCAATGCTGTTACCACAGGAACCAGCGCAAATAGAAGTGCCACAGTGAGAAGTGTGGAGGTGTTCGTTTTCAAGGACAGGACATTTAAAATAGGGGTAATGTTGAGCATCACCACTGCAAAAATGAATGGCAACCCAAAGGCGAAAACAATACCTTGCTCCAGTGACGTTGAGAACGGCATCAGCAGCATCCCTGTTACACCGAGCCATATAGACAATTTACGCATTAAAAACGTCCACTTTATTTGTCGGGATGTACATCCAACATTATCAGCAGCATACGGTCTGCCACTGAATCCCACGAGAAGGATCGTAAAGCTGTTAATCCATGATTCATTTTGGTGCTTCGCTCTTCGAAATCCATCACCAGTTGATTAATTGCACACACGATTGACTGCGCATTCCTATTTTCCACGATCCATGCCGTATCAGGTGTTGCCCCCATATATCCGGTGGTAACAACTGCGCAGCCACAAGCCAAACCTTCAAGAACCGGATAATGCGGCGCGCCATGCTGGGTGGTGCCTGGCGCCACAAGGATATCCAGACTACGGTAGTAATCAGCCAACTCGAGATCGTTCTTTGGCACTACAATCTCGCATCGTTCGTGTTGCCAACCACCGGGTAGATTTCCATAAGCAACTCGCAACAGAAATCGCTTGTCTTTCTTGTACAATTCATCGAATGCACGCAGAACGTAAATAGTGCCCTTCTCTGGCTCATGTCGACCGATACATCCGATGATGATTGTTTCGGTCGTTTCGACATTCCGCCTTGGCTCAGTCGGCTTGAAGATGGCCAAGTCGACACCGGGCGGAACGAAGTCCCAAGCCCTCAAGTTTTTGTATCGAAAATAAATCGGGGAGTTGACAATCTTCTTGAGTGGAAAATGATAAGAAAGCGCCGACACGATCGCCAGCAAATAGCCTTTTATGGTTTTTGAGCTGGCATAATACTCGGGCTCGTAGGCCTGCACATAATACACTTTTTTCGCCTTGCCACACGACACAAGAGCTACCGGCCACGCGGTGAGCGAGTGATTCGCAAAAATCACGTCGTATTGACGACCAATTGCTTTCAAGCCGTAAAATAGCGCTTGCAGATGGTAACGCCCACCCGGCTTCGCCTTGTTGCACCGCTCTTCTGAAATGGTGCCTGCTCCGTCGACCCAGATAATCCGTGCCTTGGTCGGAAAATATGGCTCATCACTGCTATCCGGACACAGGAATACAACGTCGTGGCCACCCCTGATCCACGCGTTTGCAAGCTCAGAAAGCACGCGGTAGCCTCCAGCCCGCCCAAATCCAAGAATTGGGATAAGTATTTTCACAGGGCAATCCTTACTGCTTATCAAAACGGGAAAAGGTGAACCACGAACTGCTTGTGCTCCGACTGCAGCACCGTCACCAGCACCCATCTGGTTTCAGCCTCACAAGGCTATCGGAACGATGAATAGCTTGTATTTCCTTGTGTGAGGCCATTGATCAATATTGGGTAGCAAGAACCCAGTTCGCCGCCACTCGCGGTCCAATAGTGAGGATTTATGCGGATTAACCATGATTTACCTCCATACGACGCATTTCATGTCTGCAAATAAAAACCATACACCCCCAATACAAGCCATAATTGACCGCATAGGCGATAGTCACCCCAGGCAAGCCCCACACACTCACGAATACTAAGGTCAGCAAAAAGAAAGAGATGGAAAAGCCAACTTCCGTGATGACGTAAAACTTCACCATCACCCGGCCGAGCATGATGTAAGCAAGTATCCAGGAACCGATCTTGATCACATCCCCCGTCAACTGCCAAGGGAACAACTCGCGCATCGGCGCAAAATCTTGGGCAAAGAGGGTATAGATAATGAAGTCCCGCGACAGAAAAATCATTACGGCACCCGCTACAGCCAAGGGCAATACAAAGCGATAAACCTTGATAATTTCGGCCTTCAGCTCAGGAGCAGTTCTGATTTCGGCCAAGCGTGGCAGATAATAGACAGACAACGTGGTGGTTGCCAGCATTAAATAAATCTCGCTAATCTTCCATGTGGCCTGCCAATAGCCTGCGGCAGCCAGTCCGAAAGTATCCACCAGATGATCACGAATCAGCATGTGGGTCACAGGTATCGCTAAGGCTGAAGTTAATGCCATCAGGCCAAAACAAGCCAATTCGCGTGTAGCCAGCTTATCCATACCTCCCCAAAGAAAACGCGCGTTAAACCAACCCCTGCGTGCCACAAAAGCGCCCGTGGCAAGCAAGGTTAATGCTGGCGTAACAACGAAGGCAGTGAGTGCTCCATATAGGCCAAAATTGACAGCCAGAAAACCCGTCGCCAATAGAACAATCAGACTGCCTATAATATTGGCAACGACATAAAGCCCTACTTCTTTCTTGCCATTAATAATGGCCAGCAACAGATTGTTGGCCGCCATGGCAGGCAAAGCAAGTGCCAGCCAGACAAATACGGTAGCCATATCCTCCCGATGCAACAACCATTGTGCCAGACTATCGCCAATAAACAGCAAGCTAACACCCGCGATCAGCGATGCGCCCAGAGAAAACCGGATCGCCGTTTGCCAAACTGCATGTTGCCTGGCTTCGTCATCAAAATGTTGGGCGGTCGCCTTGGTGACTCCCGTCGCCACCACGCCACCGGCAAGGCTAACCACAATTGAAACTGCATTTTGAAACTGCCCGATGATGGCGTACCCGGCTGGGCCAACATAGACCGCCAATATCTTGTTGAGCACGAGGGCGCTAGCAACTTTCACCACAACGGCGATGCCGTTGAGTAGACTGGTCTTAACCAAACTCATTCGGCTACTACTTGTGCTTCGCGACAGGCCACTATCACGTGGTTGGTTTGCTCCAACGTCATACCCGGAAACATGGGCAGACTCAATACCTCCCCATGAATTTTCTCAGCGATGGGAAATGCTCCTTTACCAAACCCAAGGTCGGCGTATGCTCCCTGTAGATGCGGCGGGATCGGGTAATGAATCAGGGTACCGATACCCGCTTTGTTGAGCTGCCGCTGAAATTGTTCACGTGCCTTGCTGCGCACGACAAACAAATGCCACACGGGTTCTGCCCAATCGGGAACGAATGGAATAGTCAAACCGATGCCTGCTAGCCCAACCAGATATTGTGCAGCAATTTTTCGGCGCGCATCGTTCCAGCGATCCAAGTGTTGCAGTTTGACGCGCAATATCGCCGCTTGCAGGGTATCAAGACGACTGTTAAAGCCACGAACATCATTGACATACTTCACACGCGAACCGTAGTTACGTAACACACGAATACGATCCGCGATTACCTGATCATCTGTGGTAATTGCACCACCGTCGCCGTACGCCCCAAGATTTTTACCGGGATAAAAGCTCCATGCCACCACGTTGCCATGCGCACCGAGCCGCTTGCCTTTGTAACGTGCGCCGTGCGCCTGCGCGCCATCTTCCAGCACTTTTAAACCATGCTTGCGCGCAATCGTAAAAATCAGATCCATGTCGGCTGGTTGGCCATACAAATGAACGGGTAGAATGACTTTTGTACGCGGTGTAATCGCCGCTTCAATGCGCGCCGGGTCAATGTTGTAGGTCACAGCATCCGGCTCAACCGGGATCGGCGTTGCCCCACACTGGCTGACCGCCAACCAGGTGGCGATGTAGGTATTGCTTGGAACGATGACTTCATCACCTGCACCTACTTCCATTGCCAACAGTGCTAGGTGCAAAGCATCCAGCCCATTCGCCACTCCCACGCAATGTTTTGCTTCACAGTAGGCCGCATACTCTTGCTCAAAGGCTTCTACTTCTTCGCCGAGGATGTACCAACCGGATTCAAGGACGCGTTTGATCGCAGCATCAATTTCGGATTGAAGTTCGAGATAGGCGGCTTTTAAATCAAGGAAAGGGAGGTTCATTTCGTATTGTTCTGTTGTTTTACAGCGTCAAGGAATTTTGAATAATTTCGGATGTAGTCCCCTCCATCATAATGATGTGATGCAAAGACCAGCAGCACTGCGTCTTCTGAATATTTGTATTGCACGCCCCAGATCATCGGCGGCAAGTAAATGCCTTTGTCCGGCGAATCCAGCAACACCTCAGCGCGATTAACTCCATCATCAGTCAGGACGGCACAGCTTCCACGCACACAAATCAAAAATTGATGGCAAATACGGTGAGCATGTTCACCGCGTGTTTCTTTGCTTGGCACATCAAATACCATGAAGTATCGTTTGGGCAGAAAGGGAATATGTTGTTCAAATTCACCTACCGTGAGACTGCCACGTATATCGGGTATCAGGGGGAACCTATGTGTTGTGACACCTCGCACAACGGTGGTATCTGAGAATGGTGGCTTGCGATCATCCTTCGGTTGTTGCTGTTTAATGCTTTCTTCCAGCTTGGTATTCGTGTAACCCACAATACGTGCCGGATTACCTTGCACAATTGCATTGGGTGGCACGGAGCGTGTCACCACTGCACCGGCTCCAATCATCGCACCTTCAGCTACCGTCACGCCCGGCAAGATGGTGGCATTCGCGCCAATCGAGGCGCCCGACTTGATGATAGTTTGTAAAAATTGCTCGGGATGCACTTTGGAGCGAGGGAATAAATCGTTGGTAAAGGTGGCATTTGGCCCGATGAAGACGTTGTCTTCGATATGTACGCCATCCCACAGCTGTACGCCGCTCTTAACCGTAACGTTATCGCCAATTACCACATCGTTTTCAATCAGCACCTGCGCGCAGATGTTGCAGTTAGCCCCAATCTTGGCTCCCGCAAACACCACGCAAAATTGCCAGATGCGTGTACCTTCACCAATATTTGTGCTCTGAATATCGGCAAGCGGATGAAAATTATTCACAATGCAACTCCACAAAAAAAACCATCCAAAAGAACCTCACTTAAACAACCTAACAATCGACAGGGGAAAACTCTATTTCCATTTTCATATCAGTGCGCTAGCCGCCTACTGTAATTCTTGATGAACAGTTGCCAGCCATTCAGTTCACAAAGATGGAAAAAAGAAACAAATCCATTTTTCGTGATACGGGTGATCAATCCAGGCTCTGTTGAACAGTAATGCGCGGCGCTTGATGCATGCACTTCATAGCCCTTATGGAGCAGAAACTCCGAGAGGTACACCCTGTCTTGCCCAGTGACACCGGTAATTAATACACGCTCAACCATGCTGTAAGCCGAACAGCCAATACTCACGCCACTTCAAACTGCATCTGTTTCAGGTTGGCCTGGGGGACACGATCTTTTACCCTTAGAGTTTCATTCCCCACGACTTGATTGTGCTCATTGAAGTCAAGGACAATTCCAGGCTGGACTTCCTGAGATTCTACGATTTTAGATTCATCAAGACGCATATATATTGCGTCTGCCTTTTCATCAAAATGTACTCTCATAACTTATCCTTTTGTGTCCGGTCAAAATAAACGGTAACAATCCGCCACGGTTTAACCGTTTTATTATAAACCACGCGCAATACCCTATCACCATGTTCTGGAATACGGCCCAAAGCGTGACCCAATGCCGGGTCTTCCGAATCCGTTTACATTCTTTGTGGGTTCGTCAATATGCGAGCCACCCATTCCATCTGGATTTCACGCTCGGCAATAACCACCTTGGCATGAATTGTCAATGCGAACGGAAAATTTTCAGGCGCCATAGTTAACGATTACTAAAATCGAAAAAATGAGGTTGAATTCGATTTCCATTTTCATATTAATGCGTTATCTCCCTACTGTAATTCTTGATGGGCGGTTGCCAGTCATTCATCTCACCAGGATGGAAGTGATCAATCCGGTCAGTATTGAACAGCGATGCACGGCGCTTGATACCATGCACTTCATATCCTTTACCCAAGAAGAATTCAGCAAGGTAAGCCCCGTCTTGTCCGGTGACACCGGTACACATGCGCGTTTAGTCATGTTTTTTTACTTTATGACACTCTGATGTGTGGTGCGCCGTCATTTCTACTGCAGCAGATATCTTTATATTGTTGAGCATGCTTCAGTGTTTGCCATTATTGATTATGGGCAAGATTTCTCCCTGCGCTCGAAATGACACATATCAATAGCGGTGTTTTGCATTACGCCCAACCCCGCCGCTCGATTTCGGTACACATGTTGTTGGCTACAGCTATGAGTGCTGGCACAAAAGCATGACCGCTTTGCAGGGCACTGGTGAGCACGACCGGGTCTTCAACGTATTCGTGAATCATCTGGTTTCTGAGATTGCGCATGGCCATCCATTCGTCGGCAGATTTGAGCAGCGCCAAGCGTTCAGCCCGATCAAGGTTGTCGATGGCGGCGGATGGTTTTTCACCCAGTGCAGTCAAGAGTAACGGCAACAGTTTATCGCCTACTGTGTCTTGCAGACGGCCAAATCTGCCCACAAAAGCTTCCACCCGTTCTGCCAGATCGGGGTTGTCTTCGAGCTGCGCTGCTTGCTCCAAGGTAAACAGGCCACCAAACAAGCGCTGGTTGGTGGTGGCGAGGTGCTGGCATTCTTTGCGCACAACGCGCACCAAAAACTGCAGGCGTAGCACAATCCCGGGTTCCACTGTCATAGCAATTGCCCTTCTTTAAATGCAATGTCGTGGATGGGCAGGCGCATAAGGTTGGGTGCGCTGAGCAACACATCTACTTTGCGCCCGTGCATGGCGCGTGACACTTGAGCGGACATCTGCGCGGCCATGAGGGCAGGATTGTCTACGGGTTCCGGCAATTCAAGCATGAGGTCAAGATCTCCGCCGTGCGCCGTGTCATCAAGCCTAGAACCGAAAACTCGCACGCGGGACTGGCTTCCCGCCACTTGGCGAGCAAGTTGGCGAATAACTTGGACTTGATAATCAGTCAGACGCATGGGCTTTGAGTCTTCTACTATAATTTTTAAGGAGCGGTTGCCAACCATTCCGTTTATCAGCATACAAAAAGAAGCGCACTCCTTCCTCGTGAAGGCCACGATACAGGTGATCAACGGTAATGAATGCGCGCTGCATCATCTTTGATTTATTTTTACTCTATTTTCCAAGGGTGTCCATTCCAAACATCTTCTTCGACACGGGCCAGAACATCTTTTGCAAAACCCGTCGATTCTTGCAGCTTGGCGAGCATGGATTGGCTGGCGGCTGATGCTTCATTGAATTCCAGGATGGAATTATTCATAGATTTCTTAATAATATCTTCACAAGTAAAGCCTCACAAATCGAGATGTACGAATAAGTTTGTGAATACGTTTTTCCTCCTTCACCCCCTCTCCCGCAAGCGGGAGAGGGGGTGAAGAAGCTTGCCGATAGCGTTTTCTACTAGAACTTGCATCGCATGCAGCACGCCGTTCTGCTCCAGACGGGACAGCGTATTACCCAACATTATCTTCTTCCTGGCATCTGCCAGAATTTCTGATTGGTAACGCGCGAGTTGCGCCGCTTCCTGCTGATAGACGTCAAGCCGCATGGTCTTTCGCCCAATAAAAATCTTCGATATCGCGCCACGTTTTTAACAAAAAGTGGCTCCATGGCAGCGTGTTTTCGCCCTTGAGCAGCAATCCTTCCTCGGCGATCACCGCGCACATGGCAAGCCGTGCTGCGGGGATATCGACTATGTCAATCTGATCCTGCGTTGTCTGCACGAGCCTGGCAAGCTCTGTACGCAAGATTTCCGTATAACCCAGCCCATCCACCAAGGGAATATCCCTGCGCCATTGCACGGCAAAATCCCAATCACTCTCTTCCCGGGCCTGCCCAAGGGCACGGCTACCCGAAAACGGGGTCAGACACCATTTCATTTGGGAATGCATAGCAGATGCGGCGGCTGCACGGGTGCAGGCGTTCGCCGATGGCTTCGGCAAAGGTGGGTTGTCGACTGCGTGTAGATTAGAGTAGGCCACGTTTCGCGCAGCAGCACTTTGCAGCTGCTGCGTTCGCCGACCGCCGATCACGCCCGTCACTCTATGAAAATGGGGGAAATGGGGGGAAATGGGGTCAAACTCGATTTCAATATTCATCTCAGTGCGTTAGCCCACTACTATAATTCTTGACCGGCAGTTGCCAGTCATTCAGTGTATTAGGATGCAAAAAGAAGCGCACCCCTTCTGCGTGAGGGCCACGATACAGGCGATCAATCCGGGCCGTGTTGAACAACAACACCCGGCGCTTGATGCCATGCACTTCATAGCCCTTGTGAAGCAGAAATTCAGCGAGGCAAGCCCCATCTTGTCCGGTGACACCGGTAATTAACGCGTGTTTAGTCATGTTTTTTCACTTTATGAACCTCTTTAATGACAGGCCACGATCTCCTGAGTTATTCGCCACGTCGGCTTCCCCCCTCTTCCGTTTCCAGCAGGTAGCCAATCATTCGTGAATCACCAGCATTTCGCTCCCGAGTTCGATAAACCGGTATGCCTCGAATGCCTGGGTAATCATAGTCAAGTTGGCGCGAATCAGTTTTTCCAATTGGGCATTGCCGATGTTCCCGGTGGCAATAAGCAACAATTTTGGCGGCCGCCCGGCAAGCAGAAAGGATTGGACGAAGTCGTCATCCTTGGTAACGACGATTCGGTCTTCCTGCTCGGCAATGTCAAGGATTTCTCGATCGGTCGTGCAGTTTCGCTGCGGCAAGTCGAGCGTATGCGTAGCATCATGGCCCGCAGCAACGAGCCATGAACAGAAGCGTCTGGGCAACTGCGCATCAATGAGGAATTTCATGCAACCAGGCGTTCCAGCCGTTTCACATGCGCAAGCCGTGCGGCAAACCCGAGAACAGCGAGAATATCCTCCCGCTCCAGATCTTCGTAATCAGCCAGAATTTCATCAATGGACATGCCGCCGGCAAGCCATTCGAGCACGGTTTCCACCGGATAGCGCAGACCACGAATACACGGCTTACCGTGGCAGATGGCTGCATCGACGGTGATACGATCATGAATGTGCTGTGTTTGTCCCATAAAAGTTTTCTCCTTGAAGCACCACTATTTTACTGCACGAAAGGGAAAAGTGGGGCGGACTATCTCAATATTAATCTTCCGTATGTTAGCCCCTGCTGTAATTCTTGATGGTGGGTTGCCAGTCATGCCCCATCTTGTCCGGTGACACCAGTGCCCGTTCAAGACCAATCAGGGCAACTTGAGTGCTGCCTGGATAATCTTGCTGCAGGAATGGAACAAGTCGTCTCGACAAGTTTTCGTCGAGCAACAGCTTCATTCGATTGCCACAGAATACACGTTGTGTTCCCTATCAGCCGCATAGGCCAGGCAAGCTCTGATATCGGCTGGCTCCATCTCTGGAAAGTCTTCTAGAATTTCAACCTCAGTCATTCCATCCGAAAGCATCGCCAGAACATCATAAACACTGATGCGCAGCCCACGAATACAAGGCCGCCCTCCCCGCTTTCCGGGTTCAATAAAAATTCTTTGCGTGTGTGGCATCTTTCAGGCTCCCCGGTTGTTACTCATGGCAATTCAGCACCGAATAACCATGCTTCTTGACCAACTCATCCCTCTCAGCAGCTTTAATAATATCTTCACAAGTAAAGCCTCACAAATCGAGATGTACGAATAAGTTTGTGAATACCTTTTTTCCTCCCTCACCCCAACCCTCTCCCGCAAGCGGGAGAGGGGGTGAAGAAGAGGTTGTGTCATCAAGGCCACAATCATGAGGTTTACTAGGCTTGTGACATAAGCGCGCAAATTATCGGAGCCACATCAGGCAGCATGCAAAAGAAAGCAACCCCATGAAATTGATTGCTTTCTTGTCATATCTTGTCGCGATCCTCCGATAATATTTCAGTTTTCCAACCGTGCACTCGACGACATGACGCTCTTTGTAATGCCAAAAATCGCATTCACGAGGCTCTTTCCTGTTCGCTTTGGGTGGAATAACCACCTTGATACCACGTTCGGTCAGGTGATTAATAAACGTGTCCGCGTCATATCCCTTATCCGCAAGACACGCCTTTGCCCCAATCGTTTCCACCAAGGGAATGGCTTGAGTTATATCGGCCGCCTGCCCGCCTGTGAGTATCAATTTCAGCGGCATTCCCAATGCGTCTACCGCCAGATGAATCTTGCAACTAAAGCCGCCTTTTGACCGACCCAATGCTTCAGCAGCCCCTTCACTATTGGCCGCTCCCGCTGCACAAGATCGTTTAAACACGCTATTCCAGCAACCGCGCTCCGCGGGCAATGAGCGCCATTGTCCTCCCACTCGCAATATCCACAACACTGCCTCGACAAATGATGGGCACCCCGCTTCACTGCCAATACGAATGCCTTTTATTTAGCGCAATATCCGCAGCAGCTCTGCCCACTCATCTCCCGTTAAAAGCGTCCGATCAACTTGAACTGTCATTGCATCACCCGCAAAAAAATAGCGGATTTTATCGGCTTTTGCTTATGTCAACAGGCCTAGCACTTGCAGCGCATGCAGCACGCCGTTCTGCTCCAGACGGGACAGCGTATTACCCAACATTATCTTCTTCCTGGCATCTGTCAGAATTTCTGCTTGGTAACGCGCGAGTTGCGCCGCTTCCTGCTGATAGACGTCAAGCCGCATGGTCTTTCGCCCAATAAAAATCTTCGAGATC